>JAABUR0100000361.1_pt1 | contig 101875 bp, 65 predicted proteins | sample 5560091 | NCBI WGS metagenome assembly JAABUR01 (sample SAMN10711879, study PRJNA513375) | rock metagenome | isolation source: Antarctica rocks | place: Antarctica: Victoria Land, University Valley sud | reverse complement strand
GAGTCGACACTCTCATTCGCGGGATGCGCCGCACTGCTCAACGTGTTGCTCAAGATATGGGGCTTGACATCGATCTCGACCTCACCTTTCTCTCATCCAAACCTATACGACAGGCCTCGCAGAAGCATCGCGATGAGCAGCGAAAAAAAACTTGAAAAACTTTGGTTCAGCCTGTCCTGAAAGCCCTCCCCACCTCCATGTAAGAGGTAGGAGGGCTGTGTCGTATGTCCACTTTCGTGGCGCTGTATCGTGGCGGAACCGTAGCCGAAGCTCAGTTGGTTGCGGTCTCTGCCCAGGAAGAATTGGTCGTTCTGGTCGCCGAGCACCTGCTGAAGTCGCAGGTGCTGACCCCTGCTGTGACTGCCGATCCCGTGCTCCGCGCCCTCGCGGAGTCGAGGACGGCGACGCTTGCGCGCATCGCATCTGAGCTTCGGGAGGCTGCACGCCCATGACCTCGCCGGCTCAACGTGCGCGTGAGGCCGCTGGCTTCAGCCTTGGAGATGCCGCTCGTCGCGCGCGTGTGAGCCCGAACTACCTGCGCCGCATCGAGTTGCACGGCGGCGCTTCCTACGTGCTCGCAAAGCGGCTCTGTCGGATTTACCGCTGCTCGATTCATCTGTTTCTGCCTTCGTCACACCAGAGGCAGCCGGAACGCTCCACTGCAAGTACTTGCAAGGTTGCACCCCCGCCGTCGTAGAACCGCGAGTTCTCGACGGCACGGCAGAAACAGAGTGACTCGGCAGCGAACCATTCGACAGGCCGCTCCTTGAACAGATTCGGAGTAAGTGTATGTCAACGCATTTAGATCCAGAGCAAGCCCACTTCTTGCTGGATCATCACCGCGAGATGCTGCGTGCTTCGGCGATAGCCGAGCCCGTGGCTCTGGCCCGTGGCTACCGCTCGATCACCAAGAAGGTTGATCTGGAACGCCTGAGGTTTCGCATTTGGCAGCGCCAGGTGCCAACGCTGCTGATCAAGGTTTGGAGTCCAGACGGCAGCATTGGGCTGCTTCATCACCGCCCGGACGATCCACGCCTCGACCCAAAGACCGGGAAAGTCGTCAAGTACGAGTTCCGGAAAGGTGAGCGAATGTGCTTGGATGTGCACCCACACATCCGCGAGCAAGTGCGCGACCCCACGATCCCGCTGTATATCACCGAAGGCATCAAGAAGGTGGACTCAGCCATCAGCCACGGCCTGTGCTGCATCGGCCTGCTCGGCGTGTGGAACTGGCGCGGCACCAACGAGCACGGCGGCAAGATGGTACTGCCTGAGTGGGACGAAATCCCCCTCAATGGGCGCATTGTCTACATCGTCTTCGATGCCGACTTCGCCTTCAATTCCAACGTGTTCACAGCACTCAAGCGCCTGCACGCCTTCTTGAAGAAGCGGGAGGCGCACGTGCGTATCGTGGACCTCAACAGGGTGCAGCTTCCAGGGAGGCCCAGTGGCAAGTGACAAGAATTGGAAGTTGGATGACTTCCTGGCAGCAGGTGGAATTGCTGAGGACATGGAGACGGTATGCACAGACGTCCCCACCTTCATTGGCAACGATCCGGAGCGTCCAGATCGCACCTACGAGGAGACGGACAGCGGCATCATTTGGTTGAGGCCATCACGAGATGGCCCAATCCCTACTCCCCTCACCAACTTCTGCACCCGCATCGTGGGGCAAGTACTTGAAGAGGTTGGCTGGGAAGAAGCGCAGGCGGGTGCTGCATTCGCGGCACCCTGCCGCCTGCTTGACATCGTTGCTACGCTTCGAGGTCGGTCGAAGCGTTTTCTGGTGCCCAGTGAACGCTTCTCCTCTCTCGATTGGGTGATGCAGCATCTGGGCGGCACCGCCTTGATCTTCCCTCTGCCGAACAGTCGCGAGCACGTCGCAGCCGCAATTCAGGCTCTCTCTCCCGATCAACCTGAGCGGTATGTCTACAAACGCACTGGCTGGTGGAAGATGTCAGATGGCAACTCAGTTTACGTTCATGGTGGAGGCGCAATCGGAGCGAGTGCCGTTGGGGGTACATCGGTCGACCTGCCTCCGGCGTTTAAGCCTTTTGTTCTTCTCCCTCCCTCTGAAGGGGAAGAACTCCGCCGTGCAGTGCTGGACTCGATGTCCTTGATGCATCTCGCCTCGTTGCACATCATGCTACCGCTGTTGGCAGCGGTTTATCGCAGTGTGCTGGTTGCCAGTGACTTAGCGATCTTCTTGGTGGGGCGAACGGGTGTCTTCAAGACGCAGGTTGCAGCCCTGCTACAGGCTCATTTCGGCAGCGGCTTTGACGCCAGCACCCTCCCCGCCAACTGGTCAAGCACGGAGAATGCTCTGGAAGCGTTGGCCTACGCAGCCAAAGACGCTCTGCTCGTCACGGACGATTACGCCCCTTATGGCTCGTCCAAAGCAGTACAGGCCATGGAAGCTAAGGCTGAACGGGTCTTGAGAGCGCAGGGTAATAATTCGGGTCGTCAGCGCCAGACTACCGAGTACAACGTACGACCGGCCATGCCGCCCAGTGGTCTCATCCTCGGCACCGGCGAGGACTCTCCCCGTGGACACTCCATCCACGCACGCATCCTCACCATCTCGCTGGCTCCGGGTGATGTCAATGTCGAGCTCCTATCCAAGTGCCAAAATTTGGCGCGCCAGGGTGTCTTCGCAGCGAGTATGGCCGGGTTTCTTCGCTGGATGGCTCCACAGCATGAGACGCTTTCTCGTGAGCTTGGAGAGCAGGTGCGCTCTTGGAGTGCCCGGTTCACCGGCCCTGACCAGCACGCTCGCGCCGCGTACAATGCGGGCCACCTGATGCACGGGTGGTCGCTGTTCCTCGACTTTGCGCATGAAGTCGGGGTCTTGAACCCACAGGAGAAGGAGTACTGGATGACGGAGGGCATCAAAGCGATCCGCAAGGCCACATCACTCCACAGGCAGGATCAGGATGCGACCGATCCTGCGATGCGCTTCTTGGAGATCCTCCGCTCAGCCCTTGGAACCGGCAAGGCCCATTTTACCAGTTCTAAGGGCTCGGAGCCCCTCGATCCAGGAGCCTGGGGCTGGCGCTATCGTGATCCAGGCAAGGAGGGGAAATTTGAGGAATGGCAGCCTCAGGGTCGTAAGATTGGGTGGGTTGTTGAAGACGACGTGTACCTCGACCTTGTCGCGGCCATGGATGTTGTCTACTCACACCGCGATGAGAACAACCTGCGCTTAGCTCCCAAGACCCTGAGCAAGCGGCTGAACGAGAAGGGCTTCCTGGCCTCGACCGAGCCCGGACGCACGACGCTGCAGGTGCGCCGCACCTTTGGGAGGCATCGCTATGAAGTTCTGCACCTCAAGGCCAGCCTCTTCGGGGTGGAAAAACCCGACCAACCCGACCAGCACGCAGAGCCTACACCTCATGCGGCGGGTCCACTCCTTCTCTCTCCACTTGATCTGCAAGAGAAGTATGGAGAGTTGAGGGAAATGGAAGAGGATCAACCCGGCCTCTTCCCCAAACCCAAGGGGAAGCCGCCGAGGGGCTATGGATTCCACTGAGGTGGCTTTGCTCCTTCGGCTTCAGAGCGTCCTCAAGCTGCTTGCGTCGCTGCAAGCAGCTTGAGGACGCTCTGGTCAGGCTGACACGGATACGACTGATTTAGTACAAGGCGCAGCCTCACCAATTTAATCGCCGATCGTCGATGCCGTTAGAGGAGCCAGGCAAGTGTTCAGATGGGCTCCTGCCCGAATTCGGACTGGCATCAGCACCATCTCTGAGCCGTTCCACGCCAGGCACCGAGAAGAGGCGAAACGGCCCGCGCCCACGAATGGATACAGCAGCATCAGCTTGGGAAGTGGGCCAGGTCTGCGCTTGCGCTCCAACTCAGCGTAGACCCCAAGCTGGCGCACATCCGAAGGCGACAGCAGACGGCCCGCTCGCGAGCCAGAAGCGAGTTCCGCTAATGGCTCGTCCTCGCTACCATCTGCTTCCTCCTCATCAGCGAAGCGCAGCGAGTCGTGGCCGCCTCTGGCGAGGTGCTTGTACTTGGCGTCGCCGATCCATACGCCTCCCACACCCTCGCCACCTGGTTCCTTCCACCGGAAGTCGGCCTTCTGCTGGATGCCGCCCTTTTTGAGTTGCAGCAGCGTCCCCAAGTACTTCTGCTCCTCAATGGCCACGTCGAAGCGCGCTTCGAGAACAGCGCGGCAGAACGCCTCGAAGACGCGGTTCATGTCGGCCAGGAACACCCACGTCTCGCCTCCGCCCGCGCCCAGAGCCGGGCCGCTGCCCTGCAGGATGCGGCGTGCCAGCTCGAAGCTGAGGCGGAATGGCTCGGTGGCGCGGGTGTGGACGAGGCGCGCGTTCTCAACGAGCGCGGCCTGGGGCGGCACATCGGCCACGCCATCCAGAAGCAGCAGGCAGTCGAAGAGCAGGCCGCGCGTGGAGGCTTGCGCGGCGCGCGGGAGGAGCCAGCGGCAGGCGCACTTGAGGACGCGGTTGAGCGGCGTGTCGGGCGTCCACTCGTCCCAGGCGCAGGCGACACGATCCAGGCGGTTCCAGTGGCGCGACACTTGGGCCGCGATCTGGATGCGCCCGCGCACCGCGTGCAAGGGGCCTTCCTCATAGCGGTAGGCGTGTCCCGCGCCGCCTTGGAGCCGTTCGCGCAGGTTCTTGGCGAGCAGATATGCCCACAGGTCAACGAACGAAAGCGGCGACTCGTCCAGGCCAGCGGTTTCAGCTTCGAGCGCCTCCTCACTTCCCGCAATTTCCATCATCCACAGCAACGAGCGCAAGACGGAGCCGGCCCGCTCGCCCGGCTGCACTGCGTCGAGCAAATGTGCGTCGAGCTTGGGGAAGATCTCAATCGTTGCTCCGCCCACCTCGACCACGCCGACCCACTGGCGCGCTCGCAGCGTGCATCCGTCGCTGCCTTCCCAGGCGAGCGGAAGGTGCGACAGCCGATGTTCCTCGCGCCACGCTTGCGAGGCACGCGCCACTTCATCGCGCCGCTCGCGGTTCCAAAACTTGGGGCTCACGCGCACGCTTGACCACTCGCACAGCCGCAGCACCTTGCCCTGAGCGTCAGTTGATGAATCGGGCTGGATCAAGAGCGAAGGTGCCGCAGCGTCCTCAAGTACTTGGGGCGCTCCCATCATGCCTCTTCCTCGGTGTCCTCAAGTACTTGGGGCGAGGCTTCGCCATTGGTCGCAGGCTCCACGCCACTCGCTGCGCCTGTGGTGAGGCCGTAGTTGAGGCAAAGCGCCTCTAAGCACGAAAAAGGGAGGGCCTCGTTGTCCTGCGCCTCGTCCATCCACCACTGCCAGCGGGTGCGCACCCGCGCGCCGTCATCGCCGCTCAGCGCGCGGATGAAGCGGCCCGCCTTCCCTTTCGACTCGCCCAGCACGGCGCGCAGGCCGTCCCAGTCGTTGAAGAAGAACTCCTGCAGAAGCGGGATGATCTTGCACCTGAACACATGGTCGAACTCTTCCACCGTCTGCACCCGCGCGAAGTAGGCGTGGCCGATGCGGTGCTCGCGGTCGCGTGAGAGCGTGAGGCGGCGGTTCAGCTCCACAAGTACTTGCGGCATCCCAGGCGCGAGGCGGCGGCAGACCTCGAAGCGCGGCGGCATCTCCTCGAACTCGAAGCGGCGGCGCAGAGCGACATCCAGAAGCGCCAGGCTCTTGTCGGCTGTGTTCATGGTGCCGATCAGGAACAGGTTGGGCGGTAGGGCGAACGCTTCGCCTGAGTAGGGAAGCGTGACCGTGAGCGCGTTCTCGGCTCCGAGCCGCTTGTCGTCTTCGAGCAGCGTGATGAGCTCGCCCAGAATCTTGGAGATGTTGCCCCGGTTGATCTCGTCGATGATGAGGACGAAGCGCGGAGGATTGTGAGCGGGGCGGTAATCGACGCTGCCTGAGAGGAACGATTTGGCGGCCAGCGTGGAATCGAAGCTGCTGCTGGAAGCAGAGGCCGCTGTGCCCTGGTGCCGCTTCAGCTCGTTGATCACAGTGGCTATAAAACTGGCGTGCCAAGTGTCTCGCCCAAGGTATTTCTTAACACGTGGTGAATTGACCGAAGGCTCGTGAGGCGAGGAATCCCAGACTGTGCGGGCACTCTGGCGCGAGCAGGTGAAGAAGTTCTTGTTGCTCTTGCTCAGGATGTTCTCCCCTTCGATGCCGTCGTTCACGATCGAGAGTCGGAACCGCGACTCGTCGGAAAGCCCGTTCAGAAAGAACTCAGGCTTACCTTCGATGTCGGTGAGCAAGCCGTTCCATAGATCATCGAACGTCGCCCGGTTCGGTTGCGCCCTCTGCAAGCCCGCGCCCAATGCTCGTAGTGCCATTTCCTTGAGCACACCATCGCGGCACACATACCTCGCGCCCGCCGCAGAACTTTCATCCAGCGCGGGGCGGATGCCCTCGACGAACTCCTCATACGAAAACGACTGGTGGAACGTCACGAAGCCGATGCGGCCCTCGCGTCTCAGCCGGTCGAACTCGACCTTGCTGTGGGCGTGGCTGCGTGTGGAGTCTGGCCCCAGGATGATCTCGACGGCGCGCTCAATGGAGGTGTAGGTCTTGCCCGTGCCCGGCGGCCCGTAGAAAATCTGGTTCAAGGGAGCGGGCGGAAGCGCGGGCGGCGTAGGCATTTCTTCTGGCTCCTCAAGTACTTGCACGCCTTCATCAAGTGCTTCCTCGTCGTCTGTGGTCGCCTGAGACGAGCTGTTGATGCCGAAGATGAGGCTGATGTCTTCGGGCCGGGTCACTTCAAGCAGTGTCTCCGTCCAGTTGCCCGCTCCCTTTCCCACAGGGCGCTTCCCTTTGAAGAGCGGGCGATCCGAGAGCGGCTCCAGCTTGAGCGTGCGCGTTTGGGACACGATCTCGCGCACGCGACCTATGTGATGGACAACCAAATTCATCGCGCCGCAGCCTTTGATGGCGAACTCGTCACCGACCTTGATCTCGCTGAGCATCTGCAGCGAGCGGCGAGCCGTTGGCGTGTCGTCCTGCTCCGTGTAGCCAAGCTGCCACTCACCGTTCTGGATGAATCGGTCTTTCTGCGGCCCGCCGCCCTCTCCGAAGTCGTGCCCGCCCGCCCAGAACCTCCTGGGCGACACGCCACGCCCAGCATCCGCCGAAATCTGCGCGTAATTCTGGCCCAGCTTCTCGTTGACCCGCTTGAGCAGGGCGCGATACGCACTTGCGCTGCCGCTTTCCAAAGCCGTCTCATCCCACTGGATGCCGTGCGCCTGCAAATACTTGCGCATCCGGCTGTCGAGCGAGAGGAACGCGTCCGAATTCAGCCACAGCAGGCCGATGGTGAGCTTGGCCAGCCCAATCGTAGGAATCTTCAGGCAGCGGCTCAGCAAGGCATCGTCCAGCGAGCCGGGCGACTCGACCGCGACGCGCGCCAGCTTCCACAGCGAGGGCACGTCGCTGGGCTCGCGAGTCTGGGCCCAGGGGAAGAACCACGAGGCCAGGGCGTTCACCGTGGGCAGGCCCCAGAATTCCCCCGGAGCGGGAGCGGGTGAGGACAGATTCCACGCCTCGCGCAAGTACTTGAGCAAGTCACTGCGCGTCTTCTCTCCGCTGCGGTGGAATGTGGCCAGGAAGGTGAAGGGGTCGATTTCGGCGAGCTCGATTTCCTTTCCATCCGCGTCGCGGTCGCGCAGGCTGATCGTCTTGAGGCCCGCCTCCTGCATCTCCATCAGCAAGAGCAGCAACTCGTCCTGCTTCTCCTCGAAGGTGAGCAGCTTGCGCACGACCTCATCGTAGAACGGCTTCCAGGTTGGCATAGAGTGATTCCAAAAACAGGCCTCAAGTACTTGTAGTGCCCCACACTCCCCACAGTCCCACTTGAGGGGCTGAGCAGAGGCAGAAAGCCCAACGCCAAGTACTTGCTGCAAGTACTTGGCGTTGGGCTTCAACGGCGTGACAGCATCGCTGGCGCCTCTTCCCGGCTCGCGCCACAACGGTGGCACCTAAGCGGCTTCGTCCTGCGCGCTGTCCACCACCTCCCAAATCCAGGAGCCGGAGCCGATGGGGTAGAAGCTGCCTCCGTCGCGCTCTACGAGAGGGAAGAACTCAACCTCTTCGTCCTGATCGTGCGCGCCTCGGAAGAAGAAGGCATCTTGGCCCGCATCGTATCCCGCTTGGCCGTCCAGCCGTTGCCACGCCTCCACAATTGCCTGCGCCTGCTCGGACGAGAACAGCGGCACAGCCCATCCGTTCCACAGTTGATCCGTGTCATAGCCAGCGAAGGCTGCGGCTCCCAAAGCGTCGTTGGCGAACAAAGCGGTTTTCATGTTTTGAGTTGTGTTGCTGCAGAAGCCGACTCTGGCATTGTCTCACCCTGCCTCGATCTGCTTTGGATCAAACCCCAGTTCCTTCGCCATCGCCAGCGCCTGCAGGCTCTGGTTGGCCTGCTTGAAGGACGGGCTCTCGCCTCTCTGAAGCAGAGCGCCCACAGAGTAGGCGATGCCTCGCTGCCAGCCCTGCAGGTTGTCGGTTGCCTTTGCCCATGACGACAGGCCCAGCCACACATTGAACGAGACGGCTCTGGCCTCAGCGACAATAGCCTTCTCGTCATCGCTCAACTCGGCGGCACCATCGGCTGAGCTTCCCTTGCCAACCGCGACCAGTTCCTTCTGCAGAGCGGCGGAGAGTGGGATCTCCTTCTCGCGCAGGCCCTTCCAGCACTTCTCGTTCTTGCACCACTGGGTCACGTTGGCGCCGCCCGGTGGCTTGATGATGGTGGCGTGGACGTGCTTGGAGACGGTTTCGATGGCCTTGCGCATCGCAGGCGAGATGTCCTGCGCTTTCCAGATCGCGTCCAAGTTGATGCGCCCCTGCGTGGCGTAGCACAGGTAGGCGAGCGTGTAGGTCACGATGTTGGCGCGGTAGCCGCCGTAGCTCATCGCGCTCACGATCTTTTCGGCGCGGCGGAACAAGATGGCCTTGGCGCACAGGTGCTCGAAGTAACGCGTGTCGGGCTCTGAGCCAGAGCGTTTATCCCTGTCGGTCGTGAACTCGGAGAAGCAGCTCTGTGCGCCTCGGCTGACTGTGTGCGGGCGTTGCGCCCAGGTGAACTCGAACTTGGCCAGGTCGGTCTTCGAGAACAACTGCGCGCGTGGATGTATGCTGTCCCAATTTTTGATCTTCTTTGGAGTAGTGCCTTCTTTCGCCCGCGCGTCCGCGTGCTGACCGCGCGCCCGCTCGTAGAACCAGCGCGTCTGATGTTGAGCACCCGTCGCGGGCGGTGCCCAGATGGAGCGCGAAAGCTCCTCGATGCGGCGGTGGAACGGGGCGTTGGCCGAGAAGTCGGCGATGTTGACCTTGTTCTGCGAGTTCGCATACTGGGCCGTGAAGGAAACGAAGTCATCCAGCTTCTCAGGGTCGCGCACCACGCTCAGCTTGAGCGGGACGTAGACGCTTGACAGGTCGGCCTTGTCGCGGCGCGCGGTGTGGAAGATGGAGGCTGTGGTCTGTCCGCCGTTGACGATCTGCAGGTCGCTGATGCACAGGATCGCCATTCCATCTGGCGTCAGGCGCACCGACTCGGCGGTGGCCGTGAGGCCATTGTTGTAGGCCAGGAAGCGGTGCGGCTCCTTCCTCAGCGTGTCGCGGATGCCGCTGTTGATCTTGCCCTTGGCCTGCAGAAAGGCGCGCACGTTGCGCTCCAACAGCCGCGCGCCGAACTCGTCGTAGATGCTCATCAACAGCGCGCCTGGCACGATGGCGAGGTAAGTCTGGTAGTCGGCGCCGTCATCCTGCATCGACAGGCAGCGCAGTGGGCCGCCAGGCCGCTGGGTGAGGTCGATCTCTATCTTCTCAGGCGCGCTGCCTGAACTCGACGACTTCCACAGCCACTCGATGTCGCGCACATGGTAGGAGACAGGCAGTCCGCCAACCTCCTCGCCGGGCGGCGTCTCCTTGGGCGTCAGGCCGCTGGCGAGCAGGAAGATGCGCACTCGCCACGGCTGCCCGGCGGGCTTTTTCAGGCTGTGGATGGTCTGGGCCAGGCCAAAGGCTGGCGAGGCTTCTTCGAGCTTGAGGTGCAAGCCGTCCAACGAGCCCTGCAGGAAGCCGCGCGCCTGCTTGAAGGCAGCTTCGATCTTGGCCTTCTCGCTGCGCGCGGGCTTGGCCTCGGAGTAAAGCGACACGAAGAGGTCGAGGCGGTCGTCCTCATAGTCAGCGGCCCAGCCGTTGACGCGGACGTTGGAGCGGCCCATCTTACCCTCGTGCTGGCACACCTCGCCATCCGGCATCTCGCCAGCCTCGGCCAGCGCGTCCATCATGGCGCGCGTCCAAACGTCGACCTCGAACTCAGGCGCGTCATCCGCGCCTGCCTCGGCCAAGATCGACTGCTGCGTCTCTTGAGCGAACTGCTCCAATGTCAAAGCCATAAGCCTGTGCCGCCTCATTGCCCCTACAAGTACTTGCAGGGGCAGAACTGATTCTTCCCGATACGCTGTGCCCCCAAGTACTTGCACCACAAGTACTTGAGGCTGTTCAGTCGTCGCTCAGCGCCTCAACCGCTTCAGGATCGAAGCTCTCAGCTGTGCGCTCGGCGATGCGGTAAATCTCGTTGACCAAGTACTCGATAGGGACATCGCGCTCGCTGACGGGAAAGGAAACCGCGAAGCCCATGATGGGCACATTCCCCTGAGTGATCTCGGCATCCAAGCCCGCGATACCTTTGCTTGGGCTGGGATCGAGCGCGTAGAGCATCAGCAGGCCCTGCGTGTCGGGTCGCAGCTCGCGCACTATGCGTCCGCTTGGCTCCCTGATGCCTGTGCTGTTGCCCGCCTCCTTCCTCTCCGCGCGGTGCTTGGTGAGCGCCAGAGCCATCTTCACCAGCGGCTCGCCCAGGTGAGCGTTGATGATGTCGCACTCCTCCTTCATGGCGTCGCCCGCGAACACGCCTTTGGAGAGCACCTTGCGGATCAGCTCCGGCGTGACGAGCTGGCCCTCGAAGTCCAAGTACTGGTCGGCTGGCGTGATGATGTTGCGCTGGCGCAGGGCGTAGACCGTTGGGTCGGTTTCCTTGTCGTTGTCGTCCATCTGCGGGTTGCGCGCGGAGAGGCCGACCTTCTCCTGGCCGCCGATGTCGCTCTGCACGCGGGCGCGCGTGGATGAGATCAGCGCCACCGTCCACTCCGACAGGCCATCGCTCCCGGCCTCACGCTGCTTCTGGATGTATTGGGCCAGCCGTCCGCCGTCCGCTTGAAAGGCGCGTGGATGCACGATGAAAGTGCGCAGAAACTCTTCGATCCTGACGCCAGCCACGCCGCGCCACAACCGCGCATCGCGTCCAGCCTTGATGTCATTCACGTTCTCAGCCTTGCCCAGACGCCGCAGGAAGCTGTCCGTGAGCGCCAAGTTGTCTTGGATGACTGACTTCTTCTTGTCCAGGTAGGCCGTCTGCACCAGCTCGCCGGTGTAGGAGATGCGCACCTTCTCGCCCAGCCGCGACTTGTTCATCGCGGTCACGAGCAGGCCGTCCGGGTGGGTGCGCACGCGCAGGCCGTAGTCGTGGGGCGTGCGGCCCGCCTGCCACATCGCCTCGAACTCGCGCCTCAGCTCCAAGTCGGCCAGCGTCACGTAGCGATACCACTGCTGCAACTCGCGCGTGGTGTAGAGGCGGCACAGGTCGAGGTAGCCGTCGCGGTAGCCGAACCAGCGGCCCATCTGCATCAGCGAGTCATACATCTTGGTGACGCGGCCATAGTAGGAGATCGACAGCCCTTCCAAAGTCAGCCCGCGCGACAGCTTGTCGCCTCCAACCGCGATCACGCTGCGCCCCGTCTCGCGATACTCGAAGTAGTCGAGCACGTCCTGCGCTTCGCCGTTGATCTCCTTGACCACGATCTTCGCAGCAGCCGCGTGCAACTCGCGCTCGACCTCGGCCCACTTGAGCGGCGGGCAGTCGGGCAGGGCCATGGCCTTCATCTTGGGCTCGAACTCGCGCTTCCACAGCTCCTTCAGCTCCTCACGCACCGACGGGCCGTTGCCGTCGCCGTATTCAATGCGGCGCTGCAGCGCGATAAGCTCGCTCGTGACCATCTCGCGCACCTTCCTCTGCACGTTGATGAAGCGGGCGACATGGATCAGCATCGAGTTGTGCTTCGTGACCTGGCCTCGTGCGCGGCGGGCTGCGCACACCAGGATGAAGGCGCGCATCGCCTCGATCATCGAAGGCGGCAGACCGCCCGGATCGTGATTCTTGTCATATTTTGCTGGGAAGTACTCTTCGTAGTCGTCGATGGGCAGAACCAGAGGCAGCGGCTCGCGACCTTCGATGCCCGCGTCTGGATCGGAGTCCAACCCAAAAATGCGAGCCGCGCCAACGTAGTTCTCCGGCGCTTCGAGGTTGAGGATGAAGGAGCGGGGGAAGATGTCGGCGGCATCATCCGGGTCAGCGAAAATGTTGGCGAAGGGCGTCGCGGTGTAACCAACGTAGCATCGCTGCTCGAAGGCTTGCAGGAGGCGCACGATGCCACCGTTGATGGCGGTGCGCTCATCGTCCCCAGACTTGGCCTTTGATGCCTTGGTGTTGATCGAAGCGATGTCGGCCTCGTCGTCGATGAGCAGAAACGGCACGCCACGCACGATCTTCTTGGGATCGCCGTCGAGAAGAGCAACGCCATCCTCGGACTCGACCGCGTTCTTGCCCAGCGCCCATTCGAGCAGGTTTTCGAGGACGGCCTTGTTCTTTTTGACGATGAGGATGAACGGGTCGCCGCCCAGCGAGATGCTGGCGTTCTTGAGGATCGTTCGCTTGAAGTCGCCTTTGGGGTCGCTGGTCGTCAGCGAGTTGATGCGCAAGTACCTCGTCGCTTCGGACACTCCAACGCCTACCCACACGTTGCCCTGATTGTAGAACTGGTTCTTGGCGGTGTCGAAGCCAGTCACGCCTTCATCAGTGCGGAGCTGCGTCTGCGAGCGCAGACTGTTGTGCATCCCGGCCAGGATGATAACGAGCTTGTAGCCCGCGTCCAGCGCCTTGCAGATGAGGCCAGTGTAGTTGCCCGTCTTGCCCGACTGCACGCTGCCCACCACCAAGCCGCGCCGATCCCACGCGCCTTTGCGATCCGGGTCTTCCAGGCGTTCCAAAATACTGTTGGTCACGGTGTCGAGGTCGTTTACGACAGGCAAGGGCAACCGGGCGTCCATCATTAGATAGCGGCGGTATCGATCCCAGAAGCTCCACTTGAGCCGGGCGCGCTTGTCGGGCAGCCACGGCACGTGCCCGGTCGGATCGTCCAGGGCGCGGCTGGTGCCAATCGAGTACTTGAAAGACTCCTGAACCTCGGCGATGAGCGCGTCAACATCCACGACTGCGCCCGGCGCCATGGCCTGCGCTGTGGTGGCCGCCAGCCGAACACGCTCCTCTATAAGCTCATGCGACGGACGCTGAGCGGTGCGCAGCATCGTCAGGGCCAGTTCCCTGGCCTATTGTTGTGCGGCTGCGTCGAGCGTGGTGGTGCTCATTCGTTCTCGTCTCCATCCTCAGTCGAGGCGTCCTCAACGTCTTCCAAATCTGCGGCTTCCATGATGGTAGCAATCAGCTCCGGGAAGCGCGCGAAGGCATCGATATACGCGAGGTCTCGTTGCGCCTCAGCAGGCGAGCGCCCATCTTCAAGCAGCGCGCGGTAGACCTGGCGCATCACGCCGAGCACCTGTGTTGAGGCAGCCTGCTCGAAGGGCGCGGCCTGGTTCTGCGGGTGCTCAGACGCGTTTATGGCGATCAGTGGAACCGGCACCGTCTCCTGCGCGAGACGCAGCAAGGCCTTGACTGCTTTGGGATCAGTGCTCGATTCCAGAACGGACTTGACGAGCGGGTGCGCCTCGTTGAGCGCGTAGAACATCTTGCCGCGCCGCGTCCTCTGCTCCCACAGGTTGAGCTTGGGCGCGCCGGGCACAGGCTGCCCAATGGCTTTGCCTCGGTGCCGGTAGACCTCGTTCGCACGTCTGCGCGTCAAGGTGGCGAGGCGCTTCAGCCCATCGCGCAGGGCCGCTGGGGGCCGGGCGTTCGACTTCTTCACGTCCAAATGCCACTCGGTGTCGGCGTCGTTTGGCAGGTCGATGCGGATGCGCGCCAGCTTGTAGTGCTCTTCCTTCCCCAGAGGCAGGCCGAGCCAGTCGCCCGCCACCAGCAGGCGGCGGCCTCGGTAGATATAGAAGCCTTGGTGAGCATTCCAGCCGCGCGATCCTCCCGCTGCCTCCCACTCTTCCGGGCTGAGGCGCGTATGGTGAGGCAGGACATACGGCGTCACCTTCACGGGTGCGCCGCTCCACTCCAAGGTCTTCTCCGGCAGTTTCTGCGTGGCCTCATGCCCCGTCAGAAACGCGTCCCAACCCTTCAGCGGGTGCCCGTTCACAAGTACTTGTATTCCACTTCGGCCCACCGGCAGGCGGCCCTTCGGCTCCAAGTAGTCGTGGAAGGTCATGGCGAGGTGGCGCTTGACCTCATCCACGGCGGCGTAGAAATGGTCTTGCGCCGTCTGGTCGTCAGCATTCGCCCGGCCAACCAGACGATCAAGCTGCTGCCACAGCACGATGGTGCCGGATTCGGCCTCGTCCAGTTCCTGCAAGTACTTAGGGGCGCCATCGGGAGCATCGTGCAGCAGACGCCACTCGTCGCACTGCACAACGTAGTCGAGATTCCAGCAACGCAGCGCAGGCGAGCCGCCTTTTCGCTTGGTGCCCACCGTCATCCAGCGGCACTGTGAGAATGAGGCGGTCTTGAGGCCCAGCCCGAAGCGGCCCAGGTCGTTCTTGTCGCGCGTCTCAACGGGGCTGCGTGAGCCAGGGCGCATGGCGGCAACAAGGTCGTCCTCGCTCGCTTAGGTGGAGAAGCGGCACACTGGGGCCGATGCAAATCACGCCCGGCCTTTATGAACTCGTTATCAATCAACTGCTTGACCGCCGCCTGTCAGAACTTGACGCGGGTTTGAGAGCAGAAACAGAAGCCCTGGATGTGGGCGAGTCGCACGCTGTTCTGGCTCAGTATCTGGAGCGTGTCACCAGAAGCGCGCTGGCGAGTGTTGATGGCCCCGCGCGCTTGGAGCAGCAGGTTCAGGTTTGCAACCGCGTGCTGCAAGTACTTGAGGAGGCTCTGCCATCGCTCGGCTCCCACGACGCGGCTCTGTCTGGCAGTGCGCGCCGCCTGCTCTCGGTTTGTGACACGAGCCAGCAGCCTTTGAACCGTCCCGAAACGCCGCTTTCGATTGGCGCGCTGCTCACGGGCACTCGGCTCGACCCCAGCCTGATCTCGCAGCTCAAGAAGGAAATCCGCGCCGCCGAGCGCATCGACATCCTGTGCTCGTTCATCAAGTGGAGCGGCATACGCATCCTGGAAAACGAGCTGCAAGAGTTCACCGCCAGGCCCAGCGCTCGGCTGCGCGTCATCACGACCAGCTACATGGGCGCGACGGACTTGAAGGCTGTGGACTTCCTGCAAGGGCTCCCCAACACCGAGCTGAAGGTCTCCTACGACACGCACCGCACGCGCCTGCACGCCAAGGCTTACATGTTCCACCGAGGCACGGGCTTTGGAGCGGCCTACGTCGGCTCGTCCAACCTGTCGCACGCGGCCATGACCGAGGGGCTGGAGTGGAACGTCAAGGTCAGCCAATACGAGTCGGCGCACCTGTGGCACAAGATCAACGCCACCTTCGAGACCTACTGGAACGATGCCGAGTTCGAGACCTACTCGCCTCAAGATCAAGCGCGCCTTCGTCACGCGCTGCAGAGCGAACGGGCGGGCGAGGCTGCGGATGCGCCTGTCTTCTTCGACTTGCGCCCGTATGGATTCCAGCAGGAAATCCTGGATCGCCTGGAAGCCGAGCGCCAGTTGCAGGATCGGAATCGGCATCTTGTTGTGGCCGCGACAGGAACCGGCAAGACGATGATCGCCGCCTTCGACTATCGCGCCTGGAGCCAGAGCCAGAAGGTGCCCGATGCGCGCCCGCGCCTGCTGTTCGTGGCGCACCGCGAGGAGATTCTCAAGCAGAGCCTGGCCACCTTCCGCGCGGTGCTGAAGGATCAGAACTTCGGCGAGCTTCTGGGAGCGGGGCAGAAGCCCGCCGAGTGGCAGCACGTCTTCGCCTCGATCCAGAGCTACAACTCGCAGGAAGTGTGGGCCATGTCACGCGACGCCTTCGATTACGTGGTCGTGGATGAGTTCCACCACGCTTCGGCGCCCTCGTATGAGCGGCTGATGAACCACGTGCAGCCACAAGTACTTGTGGGGCTGACGGCCACGCCTGAGCGCGCGGATGGGCGCGACATCACCAAGTACTTCGACGGCCACATCAGCGCCGAAATCCGCTTGCCGGACGCCATCAACCGCAAGCTGCTCTCGCCGTTCCAATACTTCGGCGTCACCGACTCAGAAGATTTGAGCGCCCTGACGTGGCAGCGTGGCGGCTACAGCGTGCAGGAACTGGACAAGGTCTTTACGGGCAACGAGCTGCGCGCCAGCCTGGTGCGGCAGAAGGTGCACGAGAAGGTCGCCGATGTGCGGGATGTGCGCGGCCTGGGCTTCTGCGTCAGCGTGGCTCACGCTGAGTTCATGGCCGACCACTTCAATCGCCACGGCATCCCGGCCCAAGTACTTACAGGCGACTCCAGTTCCGAAATTCGCAACAGCGTGCAAGGCCAGTTGCGGCGGCGCGACATCAACTTCATCTTCGTGGTTGACCTCTACAACGAGGGCGTGGACATCCCCGAAGTGGACACCGTGCTCTTCCTGCGCCCGACCGAGAGTCTCACTGTCTTCCTGCAGCAGTTGGGGCGCGGGCTGCGCCTGCACGACGATAAGGACACGCTGACCGTGCTGGACTTCATCGGGCAGTCGCACCGTAACTTCCGCTTCGACTGGCGCTTCCGCTCGCTGCTGAGCGACGCTTCGCTGCCTCTGCTGGAGCAGGTTCAGCAAGGCTTCCCGCACCTGCCCGCGGGCTGCAGCATCGAGCTGGAGCGCGTAGCTCGCCAGCACGTGATGGCCAACATCCGCCAGGCCGTGCAGCAGAACCGCCCCGCACTGGCGCGCGAGGTCGCAGCTCTGGCCGATGCTCTGGGGCGGCCTCCCGCTCTGAGCGAGTTTTTGGAGCGTTACGAACTCGACACCAACGACATCTACCGCCGCGGCGTGAGCTGGTCGCGCCTGTGCGTCGAGGCTCGTGTTCTTCCGGGCCTCTCTGAGCCGGACGAGGACGTTTTGACGCGAGGGCTGCGCCGCCTGCAGCACATCGACAGCCCGCAGCAGATTCGCACCCTGCTGCCTTTGCTCAGCGGCGAGCTTGCGGGCGATGTCGATGCGCAAGGCTCGCTCGTGAAGCGTCGTGTGCTGATGCTGATGTTCTCGCTGTGGGGCCGCGAGCAACTTCCGGCTTCGCTGCGAGCGGGCTTGCAGCGGCTGCAAACCAACCCGCAGCTTTGCCTGGAGTTGATGCAAGTGCTGAAGTGGAAGCTGTCGCGCATTTCGGAGGTCGCGCCCGTGGCGGAAGTGCCTTTCGAGTGCCCGCTGGAACTGCACGCCTCCTACACACGCGACGAAGTACTTGCAGGGCTGGGCCACTGGACTTTGCAGCAGCAGCGTGAGATGCGCGAGGGCGTGCTGCACCTGGCGCAGCTCAAGGCCGATGCCTTCTTCGTCACCCTGAATAAGACCGAGCGCGATTACTCGCCGACCACGATGTATGAGGATTACGCCGTGAGCGAGAGCCTGTTCCACTGGCAGTCGCAGAGCACAACGTCCGAGCAGTCAGCGACGGGGCGGCGCTACATCGAGCACGCTGAGCGCAGCCACACGATCATGCTCTTCGCCAGAGAGCACAAGACCGCCGCGGGCCAGTCGTGCCCCTACTTCTTCCTCGGCCCGGCAGCCTACCAGAGCCACACCGGAAGCCGCCCGCTCAACATCCTCTGGCATTTGCGCCATCCGCTTTCGGCCAAGCTGCTGCGCGGCATGGCTCGCCTGGCCATCAGCTAAGCCCTTCAAAACGCCTCATTCCTAACGACTCAAAAACACTCCGTTGCTCCGAGCAGCGGAGTGTTTTTGCGTGGCTGGGTGCAGAGAAGTCGGCGACGCGCGCTCAAGCTTCCTGACGCCGCGTCGGGGACACATCGCTTCATCGGCTACCCACTGGCTCATGTTCCCCTGCGGCGCCTTGATGTCGAGAAGCTGCCTGACTTCTTCTTATGGGCGCGCTGCGACGCCCACGGCACAGCCCACCACGACCGCCTGCTCGATGACCTCTCGCGTTGGAGCCCAACGCGCTTTTCACGTTCGGGGTGCTCCGCTCTCTCAGATGGACGCGCGAACACAGTTGTGGAACAGGCCGCGCTCGAACTCAAGTCGTGGGACGGCGCGGTCGAGGACGCGGGCGGGCGGCGCACGCTGGTCGAGGTGCAGTTGGAGCAGGTGCGACGGCGCTGGCAGGCATCGCTCCTGGCGCGGCGGCCCGATGACTTTCCTGATCCCTTCACAAACGGCAAGATCGAGTTGCGCTCCTCCGACGATGGATGGTATGAAACGCGGCTCCTGCGCCCTGAAGATGGTGCGCTGCTTGCCGAAGGTCTGCGCTGGGTGCACAACGAGGGCGGCAGGCGTTGCACGCTCCTGCGCTCAGGGCGCCAAGCCATCGCCTTAACGCCTGATCGCCACTTCTCCGGCCTGATCTCGCGCAACGGCCTTCCGCTGCGCGGCGAGTTTGCGGTGCTCTGCCAGGATGCCGTGCTGGCTCTGGCCACCAAGTACTTGACGGACATTTGCAACGGCCCTCCACAAGTACTTCAGCCACCGACTCTGCCGCAGGGCTGGAGCCTGCTGCGTGGTGTCCATGTGGTGCGCCGTCCCAAGTCGGTGCCGCCTGAGCTGGAAGGTTTGGATGTCGCCTCAACAGTCGAGGTCACGATGCGCGGCGGGTTGCGGCTGGGCCGCGCCAGCACGTGGCTCGCGGGAGCACCGCCGCAAGTGCAGGTGTCGGGCTTGGATGGCGAGGATGTGCTTCTGGACGGACAGGCTGTCGAGGTGAACGCCGATGGGCTTGTCGATGCTGGCTGCCTGCTGGAAGCTGCGGGCCTGCATCTGCTGCAGGTCGGGAGTGAGCGGTTCAAGATCGAGTTGTGCGCGCCCGACGCAGCCCTGCCAGAAGCCTCCAACACGCAGCAGCAAGAGAACGAAGCCGATGCTGCGCGCGAGCAGATGCTGTTCCTGCCGCGCGGCGTGTGGATTCTGCTCGGCGCCTTGCCGGGCCAGATGGCGCGCGTCGAGCGCCTTGAGTGGCAGGCGGCGTCCGCTGCGTGCTCGTTTGAAGCGGTGTGGGCGGTGAGCGCCGAGTCCGCGCACGAAGCTGTTGTCATCCAAGTTCATCCCTCGCCACCTCTGCCCGCGTTCGCCGCGAAAGGCGCGCCCCTGCCGCGCTCTCCACATCTGCGCGAGCTGCAAATGTGGGCCGAGGTGTTCTACGCCATCCACAACCGCCGCCCGCGTAAGACGAGCCTCTACGGCAACGCGGACGCTCCCGCCCTGTGGGACAAGTGGGCCGAGGCCGCCAAGTTATTTAAGCGCCGTCTAAGCAAAGGCCGGTGAACAGGGAGCAGCTTGAGCTATGAACGGTGAACTGCTGTTGCATTGGATGAGCAGCATGGGCGAAGGCGGCTGGCCTGCGTTCCGGCGCGCCGTCGAGAACCTCCTGCTCGATGAGGCCCGCCAGACCGTGCCCCTTACCGGCTCCACTGAAGCGACGAATGAGGTGGACGCGGGCGAGGTCTGCACGGGCCTGCGCTACCGCTTGGTCGAGTTGGGCCACGTGGCCTTTGACAGCTCGCGGCGCTGGCGCGTTGAGCCGCCGCGACTGCTGGGTTTCGAGCACCAACCGAACCGATGGTATCTGGCTGGCGCTCGAAGCCCCCTTCTTCTGGCTCGGCTTCGAGCCGCTTGTGCTGAGACAGAATGCACCTTGGAAAGTGAGGAGTGGCCGCATGGCCTGTGGCTGGGCCTGCCTCTTCGCTGGTGGGTGCTGGGGCCGCGCGATGCGGTGGCCCGTGTTGCTGACGCTGCTGGAATCAAGCTGCTTTCCGATGGATTCTCGCGCTTCCGCCGAGGTGCGACTGGTGTGAGGAAGCAGTGGGAGAACGCACCGCATGGCGAGCCGATGCACGGCTGGGCCACGCGATCTTTTGACTTGCACGCGCGGCAATGGGTTGAAAGCACCCTGCCCGACACCGTGCAAGAGTATTCGAGCGGCTACGATGCACTGTGGTTGGTCGAGCACGGCGGCACGCAGCGCCGCCTGCCCAAGCGCGAGGCGGTCTATGCTGCGGCGGCCCTGCGCCACCATGTCCTCGCCCGCTACGATCCTGAAGCGCGAGCTGTATCAGTGCCAATTGGAGCGCCCTTGCCCGAAGCGTGCGCTCAACTGCTGTGCCTGACAGCCGGGCGCCCCAGCCGTGCTTCTCAGGGCTTCGTCTTCTACGACGGCGTGCCGCCTATCGCGGCGGCCTTGGTCTTCGAGGCTGTCGGGCAGATGTTCCCAGCCATGTTCTAAATCTCGGCCACTGATTCGTGACTGGCTGCAAGTACTTGTGGTGGTGCAAGTACTTGCAGCATGGGGAGCACTCCATTCTCAACTTCTCGAAAGCGTCTTTATGAACGATCCATTCTCGCTGTTTAACCAGACCCGCGAAGCCTACCTGCGCTACATGGACAGCCCATTCCGCCTCCGCTACAGCGCGTTGATGGATGAGCGCCGCAACCTGCTGGATGCCGACCGCCAACTTTATCGCGAGCCTCTGTTCGAGCCTCTGCCGCCCTATCGTTCGTCGGGCCTATCGGTCGTCCAGGCCGCTCAGCAGCTTGGCGCACCTCCCGAAGCGGGCGAGTTCCTGCGCCAGAAGCTGTTTGAGCCTCTGCCAAGCGGCGACCAGCGGGAGCTGTATGAGCATCAGTTTCAGGCATGGCAGGCGTCGCGGGCGGGGCGCGCCGTCGTTGTAACTTCGGGCACTGGCTCCGGCAAAACCGAATGCTACCTTGTGCCGCTCTTCGCCTCACTTATCGAGGAGGGCCTGCGTGCGTGGAAGACGCCGTGCCCTTCTCAGCCGGGGAGCTTGTGGTGGAACGGCAATAAGGGCCGCAAATCCCAGCGAGAGTTCGAGGCTGGAACTCGGCCCGTCGCTTTACGGGCGTTGCTGATGTATCCGCTCAACGCGCTCATTGAAGATCAGCTGGGCCGCATCCGGGAAGCCGCTGACAGCGCCGGGCCTCGTCAATGGCTCCGGCAGACGCTGGGTGGGCACCGCCTCTGGTTCGGGCGCTACAACAGCGCGACTCCCGTTTCAGGCTCCAGCGACAGCAAATCGGCTTACCAAGAGTTCCGCACGCGCATGAAGCGCATGGAAAGCGAGTGGCGCTCCGCTGAGGCGTCGGCGCCGAACGATCCTCGCATCCTGTCCTTCTTCCAAGATCCGTCTGGGGCCGAGATGTGGGGCCGCTGGGATATGCAGGAGGCGCCGCCCGACATCCTCATCACCAACTACTCGATGCTCAACATCATGCTGATGCGCGATGTTGAAGCTCCCATCTTCGAGGCGACCAAGCAGTGGCTGCGCGCGAGCAGAGAGAACGTGTTCCACCTCATCGTGGACGAGTTGCACACCTATCGAGGCACGGCTGGAACCGAGGTCGCTTACCTGATGCGCGCTTTCCTGCATCGCATCGGGCTTGAGCCCGACTCGCCGCAACTCCGCATCATCGCCACCAGCGCCTCCATCGAGAACGATCCCGAAAGCCTGCGCTACCTGGAAGGCTTCTTTGGGCGCAACCAAAGCGACTTTGAAGTTCTATCCGGCTCGCCGCGCGACTACGGAGCGCCGCAGGTGGGATTGCCCCTCGCATCGCTGGCACCTGCCTTCTCCGTCTTCAGAGCACAGGTTGACGAAGACCCCACTGGCGCCGCGAACGATCTGCTGGCGGCTGTGAGCGGTTCCCAGGCGAGCCAGCCAGTGGAGCAGGCTCTGCACAGCGCGCTGGACGCCGTTGGTGCCTACGAAGCCGTGCGCCAGGCTGCGCCTCGTCCACGGACTGCCGCTGAGCTTGCCCAAGTGCTTTTCGGCGGCGTGCAAGTACTTGGCAGCACCTCTCCACCTCCCACATTGGGTCAGCAGTCGGCGATGCAGGGACTGATTCGCGCGATGGTGCTGGCGCGGTTGCCGGGCAGCCAGGGCGGAGGCGCGCCACTGCCGGTTCGCGTGCATCTCTTCTTCCACAATGCCGGGCGGCTGTGGGCGTGCGTCGACCCACAATGCAGCCAGTGCATCGGGCGCAACACGCCGCCAGGGGAACCCAGCCCGCCCGTGGGCCGCATCTACACCGAGCCTCGGCCTCGCTGTGAGTGCGGGGCACGAGTCTTGGAGATGCTCTACTGCGAGCCGTGCGGCGAGGTGTTCGTGGGCGGCTACAAGAGCGCCGACGAAGAGCCCAACACTTGGAACCTCTCGCCTGACTTTGCTGACTTGGAGCGAGTGCCCGACCGTGCCGCCTCGCTCAATCGCACCTACGGCGAATACCAAGTCTTCTGGCCATCGCAGGGCGAGAGGACGATCAAGGACGACAAGGCTGATTGGGAATGGTCGTCCAGCGGCGGCAGTTACGCCTGGCGCACAGCACGGTTGGAGCCGACGCTGGGCCAGGTGCGCCTCAAGTGGAACGGCGCTGGCTCTGATGAGATCAAGGGCTACCTCTACGAGGCGCCGGGCGATGCCTGTGCTGGCCTGCCGCATCGCTGCCCGCAGTGCGGGGAGGATTGGGCCAAGCGGCGCGGCGTGACCTCGCCGGTGCGCGACTTGGGCTCAGGCTTCCAGCGCATTGTGCAGCTTCTGACTGACTCGATGCTGCGCCAGATGGACTCGGATCAGGAGCGCAAGCTGGTGCTCTTCTCCGACTCTCGCCAGGACGCGGCCAAGCTTTCGACCGGCGTGAAGCGCGCCCACTACCTCGACACGCTGCGCCAAGTCGCCTTCCGCTGCTTGAGCCAAGCCGCTGCATCTGCCCAAGATGCCTATGACAACAGGCAGCAGATTTTCCAAGAGGCGCAGCAGCTTATGGACATTCAGCAACGGATGATGCAGGGCCAGACGCAGGCGAATGATATGGCCGCATTCAGCACCCTCGCGGCTTCACTGTCGAGCCAGCCTGATGGTCAGGCGGCGATGGCTCAAGTACTTGCCTACGCCCCAGCGCGGCTGGCCGATCCGAATGCGCCTCTGCCTGCCGCGCTTCAGCCTCCAGCATCACCGCCAGCCTGGACGCCCCTGCCATTCGACCAGTTGATGGTTTTTGCGTCTGACCGCCTGCTGTCGATCGGCATGAACCCTGGCGGGATGCAGCCCTCGGTCGCTGTCTACCGTCCGCCTGTCCCTGAAGGCCAGAGGTCAGAGGCGTCTCTCTGGAAGGACTTGGTGGACTGGGGCACAGGTGCGCCAGAGTTCCGCTCCATCGCCGACAAGAACGACCCTCGCGCTGTCCACATCAGCCTGATCCGCGCCTCGCTGCGTGCTTCACTCTTGCAAGATGTGCTTTTCGCTGCAGGAAGCCGCGACTTCGAGTCGCTCAAGCTGGGCCTGCTCTGGGTGAAGAACACGCCGCCGCAGGGCGTGGACGAGGAGATCGCTGCGGGTGTGCTTCGCCTGCTTGCGCGCCGTCGCCGCTTTCCGTTCAACCCCAACGCGCAGGGCAAAACATCGCCGCCCCAATACGTCACGGCTTACCTGCGGGCCATCGAGGAGATGTCGGGCGCTTCTGGGACGCAGCTCACCCAGCGCGTCAACGAGCGTGCCCGCAAGGTGCTGGACTTCTTCGGCGCCAAAGTGAACCAGTGGATCGTGCAGCCGAACGCCCTGTTCGTCCTCTCACCGCGCCCAGACAGCAGCGGCTGCGTCGATGTCTACAGTTGCACTCGCTGCGGGCGGGCGCATTTACACCAAGCGGGCGGAGTCTGCATCGTCTGCCGCAAGGCTCTGCCTGCTGCTACTGCGGTGGATGTAAGCCTCATCACCGATTATTACGAGTTCCTGGCTCGCAGCCCGCAGCCGGAGTTCCGCCTCAACTGCCAGGAGCTGACGGGCCAGACCAACAGCGATGACCGCCGCCTGCGCCAGAGGCTCTTCCAAGAAGTGTTCATGCAAGGCGAAGCGGCCAAGGCCGATGGCGTTGACCTGCTCAGCGTCACGACCACAATGGAAGCGGGCGTGGACATTGGCGCTCTGCAAGGCATCGGCATGGCGAATATGCCTCCGGTGCGCTTCAACTATCAGCAACGCGTCGGTCGCGCGGGGCGGCGAGGCCGTGGGTTGTCTGCCGCCTTAACTCTGTGCCGAGGACGTTCGCACGATGACTACTACTTCGAGCGGCCTCAGCTCATCACTTCTGAGTCGCCGCCCAAGCCTTACGTGGACTTGAAGCGCGAGTCCATCGCGCGCCGCGTGGTCAACAAGGAAGTACTTCGCCGTGCCTTCTCCGGCAAACCTGTGCCCTCAGACGAATCGGAGCGCGGCGGCGACAACGTGCATGGCGAGTTCGGAAGCGTGGCCGCCTGGTCCTCGACCTCGCGCGCCTACGTCGAGAGTTGGATTAACAGCCCGCAGAACGCGAGCGTCATCCAGGAAGTGTGCGAGGCGATCTTGCGGCGCTCGAACCTCTCAAACCTGCCCATCGCTTTGTCGATGGCAGCGATGGCGGCGTGGGTGCAGAACGGCTTGCTCTTGGAGATCGACGCCAAGGCAGCGTTGACTGGGCCGCAGGAATCGCTTTCGCTGTCGCAGCGGCTGGCTTCTCACGGCGTCCTGCCCATGTTCGGCTTCCCAACGCGGGTGCGGCTGCTGTATCACGCCTGGCCCCAGGCTCGCGGCGAGTCCGGCACCGTTGACCGCGAGATTCAAATCGCCATCGGCCAGTTCGCGCCTGGCGCCCAGACAGTCAAAGACGACTACCTCCTCACTTCGGTGGGTGTCGTGCAGTATCAGCAGTCCTCTGAGGGATTCGATGAGGTGCCTGAACCGCTGCGCGATCCGGTGCCCATTGGCGTCTGCCGCCGCTGTCAGGCCTTGGTGACGCCGCCTGCTCCTGGCCCCTGCCCCATCTGCTCCGCCGCGCTGGGCGAGGATGGCTACACGGTGATGGATGCCAACGAGCCGCCTGGCTTCTGCACCATCTACGCGCACAGCAACAAAGCGGAGTTTGAAGGCGCCTTTGAGTTCGCGCCGCGCTCCCTGAGCGCCCGGCTTGGCACGCTGCCCTCAGCGACACAGAACGTGGGCAACGCAGCCATCGCCTCGATGGAGCAGGCGCGCGTCTATCGCATCAACGACAACGGCGGCAAGGGCTTCAACTTTCGCAAGATGCAGGGCCGCGAGGTCTGGTTCGTCGAGGAGGCCGTGGAGCAGAGCGTGAACACGCTCTCCGACTCCGAGCAGAAAATCGCCTTCAGGCCCAAGGCTGATGCAAACGCGCCAACTTTGCTTCGCGCCCTGGCCGCTATCTCGACCACTGACGTGATGACGGTCGGGCTGAGCCAGGTGCCGACCGGCCTGTCGCTGAACCCCTCGCGCGATGAGGCAAGAGCCGCCTGGTATTCGTTCGGGTTCTTGCTGCGCCGTGCTGCCGCTGTGTCGCTCGACATCAATGAGAACGAGATTGACATGGGGTTGCAGCCGTTCAAGGACTCGTCCGTTCCCTTCGATCCACCTTCGGCTCGCATCTTCCTGTCCGACAAGCTCGAGAACGGGGCGGGCTACAGCACTTACTTCGCCGATCCGGTGCGCTTCGAGAACCTGCTGCGCTTGATGCTGGGCCAGACGCCAGTTGGAGGGCAGGGCAACTCCAACTCTGATGCGGGCCGCTTCTATGATCCACTGGCTGCGTCCATCCATAGAGATGAGTGCGCTTCGTCGTGCCCTCGCTGCCTGCGCGAGTTCGGCAACATGGCGTATCACTCGCTGCTGGATTGGCGGCTCGCCTTGGACATGGCGCGGCTGGCTCTCGATCCAAACGCTCCCATTGACTTGGAGCAACCGCTGTGGAGCCCTCTGCTTGACACGCAGGCTCCCGGCCTCTTCGACGGCTTCAACCTTCAGGGACGGCAGTTTGGGTCACTCCGCGCGGGTGTGGATGTGGACTCGGACGATGCCTTTCTGCTGGTGCATCCGTTGTGGGACACCAAGTCAGCTAACTGGGGCCAAGCGCTGGCCGAGGCTGTCGCTGAAGTGGAGGCGGAAGGTCTGAAACCCCGCATCTGGTCTCTCTTCCGCGCCGTCCGCTTCCCGTTTGAGCTTCCGACCTGAGCCGCTTCATCTCATGCAGCTTCCTTCGCCCGCCACGCCTGTTCCGTTCGAGAGCCTGTCGCCCAGTCGCTACAACGCCGCCCTGATCTGTCCAACGCGCGCTGTGTGGGGCGTCTCGCTGCCGTTGGGCGCACTGCCCACCGCGCCCGCCGCGCTACTTGGCAGCAGCTTCCACAAGGTCATGGAGGCTGTGAATCGCGGGCGCATTGTTGGAAGTGCCGAAGCTGCGCGCGATCAGGCCCGGCGCATCTTCGATGAAGAGGCGGGTCGGCAGTTGGCGCAGGCGCATCCACTCGTCGGCGCCAAATTCGCGTCTCCCAGCAGCTTGCCCTTCTACCATCAGAAGAGGGCGAGTGCCGTGGTTCGCGCTGTGAGACTCCGCGTAGGCGGTGCTTCTCCCACACCTCAATCGCAGAGCACGCCGTCTCCTGCCCTCACCAATGCAAATGCGCTTGTGGTGGAGAAGAGTCTTGAGTCGTCAGACGGCTTGCTGCGCGGGCGGCTCGACTGCTTCGATCCGAGCAATGGCTTGCTCTCCGACTACAAATCCGGCACAGCGCCCCAGGATGGAGGGCTCTCTGAAGGAGAAGCGCGCCAGTTGCTGCTCTACGCTCATCTGCTGTGGGAGAACGGCTATGAGCCGGAAGAAGCCGCTGTTGTCCGCTCCGATGGGAAGGAAACACGCCTGCCTGTCACGCAGGCTCTCGCCGACGAGGAAGGCCGCGCCGCGCGATCTGTGTTGCTGCAGCTTAATGCCGATCTGGATCAAGGCCGCCGCATCGAGGAGATGGCAACGCCTTCAGCTGAGAATTGCTCCGGCTGTTCCTTTGTCGCCTTATGCCCCGCTTTCTGGGATGCCGCCGAGCCCAGTTGGAGCATCTCTGCGTCTTCCAGTTCAATCGCGTCGGTGCATATTGAGGGGCAAGTACTTGCAGTTGCACAAAGCGTTGGCCTCGCTGGGGGTGGCCTAACGACGTTGGAACTGGAAATTGGGCGAGGCACCATTACGCGTGGCCGCGCTGTTTTAGAGCAGGTGCCGACTGCATGGCTCACCTGTGATGGGGATCGCGCGCCGGGGGCTGGCGACACCGTGCGCGTGACGAATGCCGCTCTGACCCTGCCTCCTGATGCAGAACCCGGAGTGCAAATCGCTGTTGCCCTGCAGCCAGCCTCTCTGCGCGTTGACCACTTCAAGGCGACAGCGGTGTGGACGGTGTGATCTTAAAGGTCGAGGAGATCCTATGCCTGTAGTGTTTGACCAGATCAATGTTGGAAGTACCTACTCTCGTCAGGATTTAGCCCTACTTTGGGGCTACTCTGGCTACCAGGCGCTGGCGCGAGGCGTTGTCACTCCGCGCGGCGGCAACAAGATCGTCCTGTTCGTCACGCACGAGAAGCAGCAGAGCCTTGAGCAGTATCAAGATGAACTGCATGGTGATGTCCTCTCGTGGGAGGGGCCAACGGATCACTTCGCCGAAGCTCGCATGGTTGCTGCTGAAGGAACAGGTGATGAGATCCACTTGTTCTACCGCGACCGGCATCATTCAAACTTTAGATACGAGGGCGAGTTTGAGGTCGCTGCCTGCCAGCGGCTCTCGGACAGCCCCAGCAAGTTCGAGCTTCACCGGAAGTGAGGCAAGGCGTCAGCGGCTCGTAGTGAAGCAGCCTTGCTGCAAGGCTTATCTGAGCATCAAAGCAGGCAGCTCAATTGGGTGCTCCATTGTCCGAAGCTCCTCCATCCGACCTTCATCATGGCTGACAACCTCACGCCCGAACAGCGGCGCTACACGATGTCTCGGATGCGCAGCAAGGACACCAAGCCTGAAGTCGCGGTTCGCAAGCTGGTGCACGCGCGTGGCCTGCGCTTTCGCAAGCACGTCAAGCACCTGCCGGGCAAGCCCGATATTGTCTTCAGCCGCGCCCGCGTCGTCGTGTTCGTGGACGGCGACTTCTGGCACGGCTGGAACTTCGACGAGTGGAAGGAAAAGCTCGCGCCCTACTGGCGGCAGAAGATCGAGGGCAACATGGCTCGCGACGAGCGCCATGCTGCGGCTCTGGAAGCTGAGGGCTGGCTCGTGCTGCGTGTCTGGCAGCACGAGATCAAGAAGGACGCTGCGTTCTGCGTTGACCGCATCGAGGCCGCTGTGCGAGAGAGGCGGCCCAAACCTAAGTCGCATGGCTCCACCAACCTTCAGCCGAGCCAGAGTGACTCAAGCCAGCCCCCTGCATGAAGGTGTTAAGAAACAACCTCTTCTACTACCCACGCCCGCTCGATGAGCACGCTGCGGTAAGTGCTTGCGCCTTCCAACGTGCGGCAAGTACTTGCCTCGCCGCTCAGACCATCTTCCAGGCGCCCCTCAATCAGCAACGCTGAGGCGCGTCGAAGCGCCTCAGACCTACTCCACACGTGCGGCGGCACAGCTGTGGGCAGGCGTCCCGTCTCGTCTTCAAGTATGAGGAAGCTCATGCCCTTGGCTGTAGGCGGCCTCTGGCGCGAGATCACGGCTCCGGCCACCAGAACGCGCTCGCCATCGCGATGCTCGCGCAACTCTTCGATTGTTCTGGCGCCCAGCCGCTTTAAATTCGCGCGGTGCAGCGCCAGTGGATGCGCACCTGTTGTCAGGCTCTGCGTCTCGAAGTCCCAGGTGATGCGCTCATGCACCTTGAGAAGAGGCAGAGTGGGAGCGTCTACCGAGCTTTCCTGTCCCGCGAGATCGAGTTGCAACTGCTCGCTGCGCGGCCTTGCGCGCAGCAGAAGACGCACGCGCCACAGCACATCGCGCCGCGCGCCGAAGTCTTGAAGCGCACCGGATCGGGCCAGGTTCTCCCACTGCTCGCGGCCAAGGAAGCTCAGCCGAGCCACGCTCTCTTCGAGAGAAGCGAAGTTGTTCAGGGCGCGCTCCAACACGATCAGGGCGGCGCTTTCGGGCGAGACGGTCTTGATTTGCGAGAAGGGCACACGTATCTTGCCGTCTTCGAGCAAGTACTTGACGCTGGATCGGTGCAGGCACGGCCCAAGTACTTGCACGCCCAGATGCCGTGCTTCTTCGAGCAGGGTTTGCAGCGGATAGAAGCCCGGCTTGTGCTCCATCACAGCGGCCATGTAAGCCGCTGGATGGTGCGCCTTGAGGTACGCACTCTGATAGACGGTGCGCGCAAACGCGGCGGCGTGCGAGCGGCAGAAGCCGTAGCCCACGAAGAGAGCGACCAGATCGAAGACCGCGTGCGCCAGCGCCTCTGCCACCGGATGAGGTGAGGCAGCGTGCGTGGCAATCGCGCTCGCAACAAACGCGTCGCGCATCGCCTCCATCTCACCTCGGTCGCGGAAGCGGCTCATCAGGCGGCGAAACTCGTCGGCTTCTTGCAGGCTCATCCCGGCGAAGAGGTGAGCGACCTCAAGTACTTGCTCCTGGAACAAGATCACGCCGTAGGTGTCGCGCAACACGGGCTCTAAGCTTGGATGCGGATACATGACTTGAGCCAGCCCTCGCCGCCGCGCCACGTAGGGATGCACCATGTTCCCTTGCAGTGGGCCAGGGCGGAACAAGGCGACCTGAGCCACCAGATCATCGAAGTTCTCCGGCTGCGAGCGCGCCAAGAGGTGCCACTGGCCGGGCGACTCGATCTGGAACACGCCGAGCGTGGCGCCGGAGCGGATCAGCTTGTAGGTTTTGGGGTCGCCTTCAGGCAACGCGTCTGCGTCGAAGAGCTTTGGCCTGCGCGGTGGCTCTTGGGCACAAGTACTTGGAGCATCTAAGGCGGCAGGATCTTCGGGAACGGCTGGGAAGCTTTGCAGCGGCGGCACCGAGCGCGGCAAGTCGATGCGGCGTGAGGGATCGACCGTGATGCCGCCGCGCCCGAACGCTGAGGCGCGCATCGGCATTCCTCGCGGCGCGCGGGCGCCAAGTGCTTGAGGCGGTGCGGCAGGCGTGCTTCTCCAAGGACTTGCGGCCCGCATCCTGCGGCTTGTCTCATTGCGTGCCTGCTCCTTGGCCTGCTCATGGCGAATCATCTCCTGCGCTTCGGAGATGACCGAGAGCATCCGCAGGCCGAGCACGTCGAACTTGATGAGGCCAAGTGACTCGACATCATCCTTGGCGAACTGGATCTGGCGCACGCCGTTGGCCGAGGTCTGGATCGGGCTGAGGTGGCGCAGCGGCTGGCGCGATAGGATCATGCCGCCAGAGTGCAGTCCCAGGTGGCGCGGGCAGCCGTGCAGCCTCTCGACCATGCCCACAAGTACCTGCAGGGCGGGCGCAGTGACATCGAGCCCAAGTACTTGCGCCAGCTCCTTCTTGTGCTCGCCGATGTGCCTGGCCGAAGTAGATGGCAGCACCTTGCCAGCCGCGTCGATGAGTGGGAGCGGGAAGCCAAGGACTTTGGCCATCTCGCGCACCGCGAGCCTCAAGCGGAAGGTGATGACGTTGGCGGTCATGGCGGTGTGCGCCTCGCCCCAGCGCCGATTCATCCAGGCGATCACCTCGTCGCGCCGGTGCGTCTCGAAGTCCACGTCGATGTCGGGCATCCCACGGCGCCCCGCGTGCAGGAACCGCTCGAACAAGAGGTTGTGCCGGATCGGGTCAACTTCCGTGATGCCAAGCAAGTAAGCCACCAGTGAGTTGGCGGCTGAACCTCGTCCGCAGCAACGGATGCCAGCCGAGCGCGCGAACTCGACGACTTCGCGCACCACCAGGAAGAACTCGTCCAACTCCAAGCGCCCAATGACACGCAGCTCCTTCTCAAGTACTTGCAGGGCGTGGGCGTTGCCGCCGGGAAAGCGGCGGTAGAACCCCTCGCGGCACAGGCGCCTCAAGTACTTGTGGGCGCCGACATCTTCGGGCAGCCTGGCGTGCGGCGGCTGAACGTGGGGCGCGAGCAAGTCCACGCTGCATTCGCGCGCGATGGCCTTCGTGTTGGCGATGGCCTCTATCGGGATCCCGATGCTGTGCAAGTACTTGTCGGGGCACAGGAACGCGGCGTCGTTCGAGGGGCGTGCCGGATGGCTCTGTGCCACGGTCAAGCCCAGGCGCGCGCAACTCAGGGCGTCGAAGAGCGCGTAGTCGCGCGGCGCGGCGTGACGCACGGCGTTGCTCGCCACGGTAGGTAAGCACAGTGACTCGGCCAGAGATGCGCACTGTTGCATCACCCAGGTGTCGCCCTCGCGCCGGTGATGCACCAACTCGACGAAGAGGCGCGCGCCGAACGCCTCATGCAGCCATGCAAGTACTTGCCGCGCCGCCTGATGCTGTCCGGCTCGCATCATCGGCGTGGCATCGGCCAGGCAGAACAGGCCGCCCGCGTGCGTGCGCAAGTGCTCGGCTTCGAGCTGCGGATCGAGGCGCGTGCGGTGGGCGAGCGTGAGCAGATCGCACAGGTTCGCGTAGCCCTCGGCGTCTGCGCACAGCAGAACCAAGCTCACACCTTCCACTTCAACGCGCGCACCGAAGATTGGCTTAATGCCCGCCACTTGGCAGGAGCGAGCGTGCTGAACAGCGCCTGCCAGCGTCCAATCGTCGGTCAGAGCCAGTACGCCTTGCCCCAGCCGAGCCGCGCGCTCGGCAAGTACTTGGGGCGAGGACGCGCCAGCCAGAAACGAGAACCAGGAGTGCGTGTGCAAGTGGATCATGGGGTCAGTCGCACACGCGCGCCAGCATCCAGACGCAGCCCTCGCGCGTGATCTGGCGGAACAGCTCGAAGGTGGCGGTTGAGCCGCTGGGCGTGTGGGCCGAGACGCGGAAGTAGTGGCGCTTCCAGCCGCGCCCGTCGAGCCACCACTTGCCCCGGTAGCGCCAACGCTCCTCAGCCTCGACCACGCGCATCGCGCGTCCGCGCCAGATGAAGTGCAGCGGCGTGCCGCCCGCGTCGCACTGCACGCGGATTGGCGCGGGGAGCCGCCTGGATGCGGCAAGCCTCTTCATCGTGCCCTCGCAGGATGCGACGCGCGAGGCGGCGAGGCGAAGTCCAACGCGGGCACCAGCTCGAACCGCTCCTCCAAGAGAGGCGCGTGGATGTCCCGCTCGCGCAACCGCAGCACGGCGCGAGCCTGGCGCGCTTCGAGCCGCCCCAGCGCTTGCATCAGGGCAAGGTGCCTCCGCGCCCGCGTCGTCCACAGCTCGCCTTGCTCGGCTCGGCATTCGAGGTTGTCCAGCCGCACCTCAAGTACTTGCACCTCGCCCACGCCAGATTGGAAGAGCTCGCACAGCAACGCCCGCGCGACATCGCCCAGCGCCCGCAGCGAGGACATCGGCTCGCGCAGCAAGCGGCTGAGGGTTCGCCTTCCCGTTGAGGTTTCGAGGCAGAGCGCAAGTGAATTAGCCCCGCGCCCGCTCAAGAGCGCGCACGCCTCCGCGACCACTTCATCCAGCGCCAGCAGGCACTCGCCCGGCTCAGTGGCAGCCTGCTCGAAAGCGCGGCGCGTGTGGATGCTCGCCTCAGGGATGAATGGCTTGACGGGAAGCTCTGCGGAGCCGTGGCTCCTCTGGAAGCGCACCAGTAGATCGCCATCCTCGAACTGCGCTCGCAGCTGGCGCGCGGGCAACTCTCGCAAATGCGACACGCGGCTGAGCCCAAACCACTTGAGCCTCTCGATGGTGCGCGGTAAAATGCCCGCGTGCGCAAGTACTTGCACGTCCACGCGAGCCAGGAACACGTCTTCACGCCCTGGCGCAACGCGGCGTGTGTGCCCTTGCTCAACCGTTAGAGCGGCTAAGTGAGCCGTCACTCGATCGCCCGCCGCGCCGCAGTGCGCCCGCCAACGTGCCACCAGAGCGGCCAGATGATAACGGTTGCATTGACTGCGCGGGAACTCGAACGCGATCAGCCCACTGTGCATTCGGCCAAGTACTTCGATGCGCGGCGTGCAGGCGTAAAGCTCGGCAAGTACCTGCCGCTGCGCCCGCGCCACCAGAGCCGAGTCGTGCGGCACCAGAAGTACTTGCGGGAAGAGCGATCGCGCCCGCTCGACGCTCCAACCGCGCGCCACGCCAATCGTGCGAGCTTCATCGGACAGTGCCACCACACGCCCGCCACGCTGCACCGCGAAGGGTTGTCCTCGAAGCGATGCGTCTTCCTGCTCCACAGCCCGCGCCGGAAAGTCCGGCCACCACAATGCGCCAAAGACGCTTGCCTGCGAGCTTTCAAGCTCCGGCCTCCTCGCCATGAATGCCTCCTCAACAGGCTGTTCCACTCAGCGCATCTTCTCACTGAAAACAGAAAAGCCATTGTTGCGGGCCACCCATGATGCGCCAGCCTCCGGTTCAAATAGAGGCTGAATGCTACACTAAGAGGCCCGCTTGAACTCGTTTTCCAACGTGTTTCTGCGGTTCCAAGAGGCGCTGCCACGCCGCCAAGCTAAGGGCAGCGCCTCTTGCTGTTTGTCTTCCTACTCAATCCATTGAGCGCACCAAACCTCGGTAGACGCCCGCGATGGAAACGCGCGCGGCTTCCACATTACGGTCAGCGTAGCGCGGATTAGCGGCGCGCAGCGTGATGCTATGCGCGGCCTCATTCAAATGGACGTGCTTGAGTGTGGCGCACATCGAGCCATCCTCGAAGCCTTCACTTCCCGCGATCTGAACCGCTGCGATCTCACCGCTTCGGACTTCGATGTTCGGGCGCAGAAGCACCTTGTCGCCGGGCAAGATGCCGTCGCCGATCATCGAGTCTCCCTCGACACGCAACAGGAAGTCGCCGGCTCGGTAGGGCATCAGGGCGTGCGCGGTGTCCACCCACTCTTCGGCCTCTTCAATGGCCTCGCGCAGCGGCCCAGCTGGGATACAGCCCAGGATAGGCAGGCCGAGTCCCGCCATCATCTTGCCGCGCGAGGTCAGCGTGATGATCCGTGAGCGGCCACGCACGCCGCCCTCGATCGAGATCAACTCCTTGCGCCGCAACGGCGCGAGCAAGTTGGTCAGGCTCGACTCACGCGCCAGCCCCATCGACGCGATCAGTTCCGCGATGACTGGCGTGCGCCCCGCGCGCACATCCTGAGCTATCCGATCCAGCAGCTCCTGCTGGCGCTGCGGCAAGAGATCCATCTCGCTCCCTCCAAGTACTTGCTGATGGTGAAATATCACTGGCGTGAACATTCACCTAAAGATGGCGATAGCGTAATGCGTGCCGTGCAGCTTGTCAAGTGGGTGTTGACGCGCTGGCAGGATGTGCAACGCTGAGCGTGAGCAAGCAGGAGCTTGGGTTGCTGTTACCTCGTGATGTGGTTGAGGAACTGGTGGCCCCACAATCTTCTCTTGGCCAGCAGCTTTGAGAGGTGCCATGCGTCTTGCCGAGATCATAAGTCGCTATGCGGCGCTTGGCTCTACAACGCGTTTTGGCACATACTCTGAGCGTTGTTTCGCCCTACTTCTACATCCCCACATCCATAGTCCCATCCCCACATCCAAAGGTACAGCCACGAGTGGAGGCAACAGCCAAGGGCTGGCCACAGCTACAGTTCGCTCTGCCGTCCTCCTGGCACCTTCAACTCGCTCAGCCACACGATCTCTCGGCTTCGCGGGCTACTGTGCCTTCGTGGTACGTGCTGCACAAAGGCGTTTTGGTGTTGCACGCGGGGCGTGTGTTTTTCTTCGACCCGCACTCGGCTCTCGAACGCTCCGCTGCATTATGAGCTTGTTGAACTTGGAATTGTGCATCGCGGAGCGGAGGCTGTTGGGAGGCCAGAAAAGTCGGCGAAAGTCGGTAAAAGTCGGCGAAAGTCGGTAGAAAATGACGTGAAATCGGCTGGGTTATGGATGCAGAACGTGCTGGGCCAACTTGAGCAGCCAATTTAATTACTTCGGCCTGCGGAGCTTGATCCTGTCAGGACGTTGATGTCGCGAGGTCTGCCTGTCTCTGTATTGGCAGCTGGAAGTCGTCTGCGCCCCAGTGAAGAGATAAAGATGTGATGCGGACTGGCAGATGATGCCGGGCAGTACGCGTTTTCTGCTCCGCATGGCATGGCACGTATCTCCGAGAGGCGGATGGGTATTCTCTGTGCGAGCCATCTTTAGTTCGAGCACGATCATGCAAATCCACCTCTACGCCAGCCAAGGGGACATCCCCGGTGTGGCCCGTGAGCTGTCTCAAGGCGTCCTCATCGACAGCATCGACGAGTCGGATCGGTACACGCCGCTCATGGCCGCGGTGACATCAGCTTCTGCGGGCGTGGACATGGTGCGCTTCCTCATCGAAGCGGGAGCCGACCTCAATGCTGTGGGCGGGCACGATCAAGAGCCTGTGCTTGGCCTGGCCATACGTTCGGGCGGGCTGAATAAGGTCAGGCTGCTGTTGGATGAAGGTGCCGACATCCATTACCAAAAGGACATTGGCTCCGGTGCGATGATGGACGCGATGCACGCAGATGCGGCTGCCACTGAGCAGGAGCGGGTTGCCCTCGTCGAACTTCTGCTCTCGCGCGGCGCCCGCACTGATGGGCTGAGCTACTACGGCCAATATCCGTCCATGCTGCTCGGCATCTCGCAATGCGGTCGGTTTGAGGTTCTCCGTGTGTTGAGGCAGGTCGGAGTTGATCTCTCTCACTTGCAGTGGACAGAGCTCATGTCGGCCATTGCTCTGGGCAGCGTGACGGACATTGAACGCGCTCTATCTCAAGGCGCTGACCTGGCAGCCACGGACTTCTGGGATCGTACACCTTGGCTGCTGAGCTTGCAGACCAACGATGTCGAGAAAGCTCAGTTGCTGCTGGCTGCAGGCTCCAACCGCCAGGACAGGGGGCGCTGCGGCAAGACGCCTTTGATGTACGCCATTGAAAGCGAGTGCCGCTCGATGCTGCTCTGGCTGCTGCAAGAAGGGTTCGATGTGGAAGCGGCGGATGACTTCCGCGACACGCCTCTGATGGCTGCCGTTGAGAACGATGCGGCTGAGTTCGTGCGGATATTGCTGCAGGCCGGAGCCAGCGTTGAAGCGACCAACAGCATCGGCGAGCCAGCCATCGACAAGGCCACCGACATCGAGATCCTGCGCCTGCTGCTGGACGCGGGCGCAGCCCTGAGCGAGATCAACGGCACCATGCGAGCCGCTCTCACAGGCGTCAGCGTGCCCGACGACGGCGAGTGGCCCGAGATAGAAGCCTCAGCCGAAGAATACGCCGCAGCCAAGCACCGGCGCTTCGGCACTTCCAATCCCGAAGTGATGAACCTGCCCTTCTGGAAGGCCATGGTGCGCAGTGGTGCCACGGCATGGCAGGCCCAAGCAACCTTCGACGACACGGAGCATTCGGGCTCGGACGAGGAGGAGGACGAGCCGGTGTGGTGCTTCCACCGCTTTGGAAAGTCCATTACCGAGTTGCCCGATGGCCGCTTCATCGAGGTCGGCGGTGAGCACGAGGACTACTATATGCCGGAGTTCTGCATCTACAACGATGTCGTCGTTCATCACGGCGGAGGCCGCTTCGACATCCTGGGCTACCCTGAGGATGTTTTCCCTCCCACCGACTTCCACTCCGCGACGCTGGTTGGCAACTCGCTGTACATCATCGGCTCTGTGGGATACATGGGCGAGCGAAAGTACGGGCAGACTCCCGTTTACCGCCTGGATTGCGAGACACTGGCGATTGAGAAGATCGAGACAAGCGGCGAGCAGGCAGGCTGGATCAGCGGCCACAAGGCCGTGCGTCAAGACGACAGCATCGTTGTCTCAGGCGGGAACGTGTGCGCTCTGGTCGATGGCAGAGAAGAGCATTTGGAGAACACGCAAGCCTTCGGGCTGGATCTGGCCAGCATGATGTGGCGACGCGCAGAAGGCTAAGGGCGTTGTCAATCCTCTGGCTGGCGGTGCTATTCTCGAAGTTCTGTGTCTTGAGCGGCTTCTGTGCGAGCCCCGCAAGTACTTGTGGTTGGTGCTGGGTGCTTCTGCACTCTGCGAGGTGTATGATTAGGGGCGCCGGATAAATGAGTTGTTCCCCATTGCACGCGAGGGGTATTTGAGGGAGCAACGGCGCGGAAACAGGTTGTCCGCGAGAACCGAAAATCATGGTGTGCGGAGAGATTCACAGCGACGACCCGAAGGAGCGATTCTGCAGTGTTGTGATGCAGAGCGATTGGGTGTTCTGCCCACGCTGCGGGCGCAAGGGCGGCGCGGTGTCGCTGCCGTCTGCTGAGGTGACCTTCTCTGCGTCGCGCCTGGCCTCGCTTGCGTTGCGACACCGGGGGCAGCAGGCGGTCGAAGTGCGCGTGGTGCTGCCCTCAGCCCAGCACGCAGCGAGTGGGCAGGCGCCTGACTTACAGCTACTCAATGCTTCGGATCAGGCCGTGCCCAAGCTCCAGATGACCGTGAAGCCGGACAGCCTGAGCCGCCTGCGGCTGCGCTGGAGCGTGGACTCTACGCCGCCGCCGCGCGACTCAGCTTTGGCTCGGCCCCTCCTGGCGCGCAGCGACGATGGCTTCCCCCGCAGCGGCTTCGAGGCGCGCGATGAGCGGTGGCGGATCTGGAGCCCGCTCGACCTGCGCGTGGCGCGCTCGGATCCGGGCCGGCTGCGGCTGGAGACTTCGGTGTGCCTGTTCGACGGGCGCACCTCCGAGCGCGACCTCTGGCTCTTCAACGAGGGCGGTAGCCGCCTGCGGGTGCGGCCCCCGCGCCTCCCGGCGGGCTACGAGGTGAGCCAGGTCATCTCGCGTGCCTCGGCCTCAGGAAGCGCGAGCGGCGCGCCCAACTCAACGCTGGGCGCGAGCTTGACCCTGGAACCGGGCGAGGGGGCAGGATGGCGCATCCGTGCCTCGCACCAGGCTCCCCCAGGCGAGGCGCGATGCGAGATTCTGCGCGACGATGGCAACGCCGCGCCGGGGCAAGTACTTGGGAGCGTGCGCCTGCTGAACGCGCGTCCGCCGGCTGTGCGCTCTCACCCGCGCTGGGTGGTGGGCGTGGACTTTGGCACTTCGGGCACTTCGATCTGGGCGCGGCCCGGCGCCAACGACAAGGCCGCGGCCCAGCCCCTGGAAGACCCTCACGCCCTGGACGCGCTGGGCGAGGATCGATTCCGCTTCCCCACCGTGATCTACGTGCGCAACGCCGGGGGCGGCGAGGAGTTCTTCATCGGCTACCGCGCCCTGCGCGAGCGCGCCAAAGACGGCCCCAACACTGGGCTCTTCGTGAGCGAGCTCAAGAGCCTGCTGCGCTCGAACGAGGAGCCTTACGTGGCGCAGTGGGGGCCCAATTACTCGGTCGATCTGCTGCTCCAGCGCTACCTCGAAGCCTTGCGCCAGGAGATCATCGAGCCCTCGCTGGGGCCAGAGAACGCCATCGCGTGGAACTTCTCGCTGCCCGTGCTGGATTCGCACCGCGGCGGCGCGGGCACGCTGCACAAGAGGCAGAAGGGCCGCCTGCGCAAGGCGCTGCGCGAGGCCGGGTTCCTGGGCCCCAACTGCACCGTCGAGTTCTTCTCCGAGCCCTTCTGCGCCGCTGTGTACCTGCTGCTGGGGCACGGCTCCTACCGCTTTCCTGCGGAGCGATCTCCGCGCGATGGCGACTGGGTGTGCGTCTTCGACTCGGGCGGCGGCACAACGGACGTGGTGCTGGGGCGCCTGTGGTTCGACAACGGCGAGCTTCGCTTCGAGGAGGCGGCCACCCTGGGCGGCTACCGCGACGCCCACGGCGAGGTCAACACCTTCGGAGGCGAGGCCCTGACGCGGCGCACCGCCATCTACCTCTCGGTGTGGGATCCCACCAACAGCGGCGCCGACCCCAAGTACAACTACTCCCAGGCGTTGCGACTGTCTGTCAAGCAGCGCCAGGAACTGCGCGACATCGCGGTTCAAGCGGCCACCCAGGGAGACGAAGCGCTCGTGCTCGCCAAGGATGCTCAGGGGCGCGCTGTCCCGACGCTGTGGGCCCAGGCCGAGGCTCTGCGCGAAGTTGACCGCTTTAAGCGCCAGCTCGCAGGTTTGGGCACGCCGCGCGACACGGCTATCATCACCTCCGAACTGGCACGTCAGGGCGCTTCCTTCAAGCACGAGATCGTGCGCTCCGAGTTCGACGATGTCGTGGTCAACCGCCGCCTCCAGCCCATGCTCGAAGCCATGCGGACGCTGTTCGCTCCTCCCCTACCCAAGGCGCAACCCAAGGCAGCGCAAGCCAAAGCGCAACCCGCACAGTCTGCGTTGCCGCTGGGCGATGCGGGTGACGTAGATGCACATAGCGGGAGCGGGGATGTCCTGCCCTCACCGCGCGAAGTGCAGTGGATATTCGGGGTGGGCGGCAACTGCAACGTGTCGCGCATCAACGAGAGCCTGCACTCGTTCTTCAGCCGCGCGCCGCAGGATCTGCGCGATGCTCCCTCTGCAGGCGGAGCGGGTAGGCGCAGCGACCGGATGCTGGCCGTCTCGGGCGGCGCGGTGTGGGCGGCCACGGCTCGCCACCAAGACGCGGTGCCCTACACGCTGCTGGTGCTCGACGAATCCACGCCGCTCGCGCCAGACCAAGCGCATTTCATCGGAGCCGTGCGCGGCAAGGTGGTGTGCGAGATCCAATCGAACGACGTGTTCAGCGATGGGCGCGAGCGCGGCGCGTCCTCCTACTCCATCGAGCCGGGCCAGAGCGTGCGCCTGAGCCTGGTGCTCAAGGGCCAGTGGAGCACGGCGCCTGCTTCGGGCGCGAGTGGCGGCGCTGCAAGTACTTGTGGCACGGCGGCGTTCGAGGGGCGGGCCGCTGTGATGGAGGTGTCCAACCCGCTCGGCGCGGCCCAGGCCATGACAATCGCCACCAGCCTGCTGATCCGGCGCGAGGCCGGGCGCTGGCAGGCGATCCTGCAGGCACGCGAGGAAGACACCAGCCTGCTCGCTCCCAGCGCGCCGGGAGCGGCGGGCACGCCGGGTGGTCACACTGCGGGCGCGCTCATCGAAAGCGTGCTGTATCAATTCTGATCTGAGGGCACGAGGTGAGCATGAATATTCCGCAACGGGGCGAGAGAAGCAAGGGCCGCGAGCAGGACGCTCAGGATTTGAGCGTCCTGCTGTCGGAGATGCGCCAGATCAAGCAGGAAATCGAGGAGCTTCAGCAGTTGGCCTCTCCGCTCCGGCAGGACGTGGATGACCTGCGCAACGGGCTCAGGGACCACCACAGAATTTTGCTCAACAGCATCCGCGGCGTGGCGCAAGAGGTTGCGCACCTGGAAGCGGTAGTGAAGTCACAGGCCCCATCCACCCCCACATCAGATGCAGCGGTGGTGGCTGACCTCAACCAGAGATTCTTTGCACTGGACGTGCATCTGAAACTTATCCGCGATGTTCAGAGACAGTTGAACGAGGCCGTCGCCACCCAATTTAACCAGTGGAGCCGAAAGCATCAGCTAAGCGTGGCTCCTGAAGCTCCTGAGGCTGAGCCCACGGCAGAAGAGCCTGTGGCGGAAGCTGAGCCGGAGCCCACGCCGAATGAACGCGATCCGTTGCGCCTCGTGCTCTTCGACACCAAGAGCGAGGACGGGCGCCAGGCTCTCCAATCCGAGATCGGACGCCTGCAGCAAGTACTTGAGGACTCGGCACGCGCCGCGGTGATGGCTCTTGAAGAGTGGTACACGCTGCTGCTGGCGATTCACGAGGAGTGCAGCCAGGAGCAGGAAGAAGAGGGCCACTGGACGCAGCGCGACATCTTGGCGCGGCTGGATCGCGAGCTGTTCGCCTGGAAGCTGGAGCCAGCGTGGGATGAAGTCAGCGCGTACGCCGCTCAAGACCGCGAAGAGGAGATGCACAGCCTCCGCGAGTGCGAGGAATCGGTGCGCAGCTTCGCGCAGCAAGTGCGCCATGATCTCTTCAAACACTACGGCGTTCGTCCTCTGGAGATCGTGCTGGGACGCACCCAGTTCAACCCCGCTCAGCACGAGAGCAGCGATTACCTCTCGCGGCCCGCGCCTGGCCCGGAGCAGAGCAACATCATCTGCGAGGTCGAGCGGCGCGGCTACGAGTACCTCTCACTCGATCACCAATCCACCGTACTGATGCTGGCGCGCGTCGGGCGCTTCACCTGGCGGGCGCCTCAGGCCTTGCCTCCTGAGCCCGAGGACGGGCATAAAGCCCTTCCCTTCCCCGCCGCGGCTTCAGCAGCTTCCACCGACCCTGAGCCGGGTGCCGCGTCTCTTCCGGGTGTCGCCGCGCCACAACTCCTCGTGGTGCCTGAGCAGTGGGACGAAGACGGCACCTCGATCTCGCTGCCGGAACAAGTACTTGCAGGCTCCTCGACGCCCACGCCTGAGGCTGATGATCCGGGGCCGCAAGCGCAAAACAATGACGCCGCGGGCGAAGAGGCTTCAGGTGGGGAGAATTCAAGCGAGGCTCAGCCGAAGTCAGTCGGGATTTTCTAACAGCCTGCGTATTTGACGAGCGGACGCGAGGTGCGGGTTGTGAGGCCCTGGTGGACGGCTCAGGCTACAAGCGGTTGAACATGATGAGATGCGTTCGGTGCCACAGCGACCAGTCTCCCCAGGAGGCCCGCTTCTGTGTGGCGTGTGGTTACGCTCTGCGCCAGCCCTGCCCCTATGGAGGCTGCGCTCAGGGCGAGGCGGCATTCGAGGAGGACTTCGATGTGGCCGGGCTCGAAGTCGCTGCCCTGAGCGGAACAGCCGGGTCGCGCCAGCCTGAGCATCGGTGCGCCCGCTGCGGAGGCTTCTTACAGATTTGCTCGGTCTGCCAGCGCCTCCACCGCTTGGATGAGCGCGCCTGCCGCACCCACACCTGCGCCGCCTCCGGCACGGCGCCGCCCCCGCGCGAGGTCTACGCGCCCTGCCACGGCACCTTTGGCGCCCAAGGCTCCTCCAGCACCGCGATTCCCACAGAGTGGAACATTGCGCTGGGGCAGCGCGTGCAGACACTGCCAGGCGACTGGTGGCGGCGTGACGGGCAGGACGCCGCGGAGCCCACAGGCGGCTTGGTGGGGCTGGCCTTCCGCTACGGGCGGCTGGTCGGGGTGCGCGAGCGCGAGGCCGTGATGCTACCGTTGCTCGCTTCTCGCCAGGGATTCGAGCGCCGCCCGTCGAGCCGATTCCAGCCCCTGCAGACCTCCTCGTGGCCGCTCGCTGGCGTCTTCTCTTCGCCCTATGCCCTGCTCTCCGCTCATGGCTGCGCTTATCTGCTGAGCGCGCGGCAGGCATGGCGCCTGTCGATGCACACCGCCCGCGAAACTTTTCCAGGCGAGCCCATCGAGCCGCTCGAAATCGCAGCCTCAGCCTCGTTGCAGCCTGATGCCCCGTTCTCCGTCGGCGAGCCGGACGATTGGAACGACGCTTCGGGCACAGCGCCAGGCACTTTCTCTGCTTCTTCCCAGGCGGCCTCGGCAACGCCACTGGCTCCGGGACCCGATGACGATTGGGAGAGCATGAATTGGGATGAGCCCTCAGGCGCGGCTCCAAGTACTTGGGGAGCGGCGGCGGGGGGTGTCGAGTGGAGGCTGCAGGCGACCACGCGCGATTTCTGGCTGGCCCTGGGCGCGATGGATGCGGGAACTGGCGAGCCTCGCGGCGTGGCTGTTCTCGCGCCGAGCACGCCGGGCGTCTTTGAGGGCCAGTCCATCGGCGCCCCGCCTCTCGATCCAGCCCACTGGCGCGGGCTCGCGGTGTGCGGCGATGCCTTCGTGCTGTGGAGCGAGCGCCAGGTGTGGGCCTGGCCCTGCCCGCCACCCGGTGCGCACGACGGAGCGGGCGTGCGCGGCTGGATCAAGCTTCACGAGCAACCGAGCGCCTTCGGGGGCCTGCTTCCCTCGGCGCGCGGCCTGGTTCTGTGGGGCGCGAGCGGCGGGCGCATCTGGGTGCGCGAGGTTCCGCTGCGCATGAGCGAGGCAGCGGGCTCAAGCGGAGCGGGCTCTCTCGTGGTGAGCCCGGCGGGAGCGGCGCACTGGGTTTCGGACGCGTCCTCGCCCGGAGGCGAGGCGCGCGAGGTGTATCCGCACCCGGTTCTGTGCGGCTCGCAGCTGTTCTTCTGGGCCTCGGACTCGGCTCAGGGCCGGCTGTATTCGTTCGACCTGGACAATCCCGCGGGGCGCGGCGCTTCCTCCGACGCGCCTCACGTCCTGCAGCCAGGCACGCGCTGCGTGTGGGCTATGGGAGCTCGCCCGCGTCCCAATCTTGCTCCGTCCGGCGATGCAGCCTTGAGCTCTACTTCGATTCCTGCTTTGGGCGCTTCTGAGCCGGAGCCGTTCCTGGTCTTCGCGCTGCAGAGCCGGAGCCAGCCGCAGAATGTCACATTCTTCGCGTTGCGTGCGAATCAGACTCAGCCGGCGACGAGGCTGGAGAGCTTCGATGTCCGGCTCGATGCCTCTGGCGCATCACTGGCGGCGACTCTGGCCGAGGGACGCCTGGTGGTGGCGGCACAAACCATCGCCGATGGGCTTGTCGGCCGGGTCTTCGACCTGACATGAGACAAAGCGCCGAAGACATCGAAAATCACTTACAATTGCTGCGGCTGCCTTGGCCGCGTCCAATCTACCGTGTTAACGACTCGCTCGGCGCGAGCAGTGGGAGCTTCTCTTGCGATTGCCACTTTTCCGTCCGCCCCATCACCCCTTTCGCACAACGTCATCGCGTGCGGGCCTACGCGGAGTTGGCCTCTGCCTGCTCAGCTCTCTGCTGCTGAACGCGGCAGCCCAAGCGCAGCCCGCTGAAGCCGGATCGCCCGAGGGCGCGCCCCAGGATGCCACGCCCGTTGCCGTTGCTGGCGCTTCGCCTGGCGCGACGGTTCGCGCTGGCAGCAGCGACAGCGGTGAGCTGTATCAGCGGCTGCGCTTCCGCGTCGAGCGCGCTCTGTCCGAGCGGCTGGGCGAGCGTGGAGCTCCGGGCGAGTTGGGCCCAGCCGGGGGCTTCCACTGGATCATCTTGATGCAGTCGGCGCGCTACCCTGACTCGAACGTGCGCTTCACCGACATGAGGCGCGGCGTGCAGAGCTTCCTGCAGGCTCTGGCCGAAGCCAGGCGCAGCCGGGGCCAAGCGGACGTGAGCGACACCATCTCGCTGATCCCCTACCACTTCAACATCCTGGGCACTCCGCGCGAGAGGCTGCTGCCATTGCGCGAGTTCCTGCAAGACCCCAAGCCGCTCAAGGCGCGCGTGCCCGGCGCTCCGCTGGCCGATATCTACCAGAAATCGTCGTGGCAGGACGGCCACGACTGGCGCTCGGCGATGGAGCAGGCCCTGGAGTGGGCCAAGCGCAGCGATGTCGAGGTCAAGCACGCCATCTTCATCGTCCTGGACTGGAACGATCTGGCCCAGGCCCCCAACCTGCGCGCCGAGGGCACACGCGCCCAGGCCACGGGCGACGCGCTGGTGCTGCCCCAGAACAAGGCGCTCTACGCCAAGTACTTGCGAGCCATGAGCGAGGCGGGGCTCGATGGCACCGCCAACTTGGAAACGGTGCAGGTCGGCAACATAGAATACGACATGGCCGTGCTCTCCACGCGCGACCTGCAGCCTCTGCCCTCGGCAGCTCAGGCAGCGCCCGCCGCGCAGCCAACGGCGGCTCCAACGCCGTGCCCGCCCGGAACCACAGCCAGCGCTCAAGGCACCTGCATCGAGGATGAGGGCAGCGGCGCAGGGCTGTTGCTGTTCCTGATTCCTCTGGGCGGCGCTGCTTTCCTGGCGCTGAGGCCGCGGCGGGTGCAGTTCGACAGCGGGCACATCGAGGCTCTGCGCGCGGTGGGGCGCGACACGCTGGACATCGTGATCGAGGGCGGAGGATCGAGCGCGCGGCCCCGCTACGTGCTGCCCACGCGCGGCCCCTCCCTGGCAGGCGCTCCCTCGCAGGCGTTGGCCAGGGTGAAGCTGGGGTTGCCCGACAAGATCGTGGTCTCCGATGGCGCCTTCAAGGTCTCTCCGCTGCGAGGCTTCAAGCCCACCGCGGGCGGTCACCTGCTCACAGGGCGCTCAGGCGACTTCGCTCTGCTGTCCAACAATCAGCAGGTCGCGGTCATCAACATCAAGAGGCTCTGAGGCCGCCCCCAAGTACTTGTGGCCCAGGCAGGCCGCCGAAAAGGAAACTTATGGCTTGGATCATCTCGCTGGTCAACCGCCGCGCCCAGCCCGCCCGCCTGTGGGCGCTCTTGCTGGGCGCGCTGCTGCTTGGAAGCCCCTGCTCGCTGGGTAGCGCGGGCTTTGGCTGGGGGCCGCGCGCGTCTCAGGCGCAGGCTCCTGAGAGCTACCAGCCAGGCCGCGAGGCAGGCCAGGACAGAGGAGCAGGCGGTGGAGCAGGCAGCACAGCGCAGGCTCCGGCTTCAGGCGCCGCTCCAGGCGCGAGCGCGGCTTCAGCAGTCACACCTCGTCCGGGAACGCCGAAGTTCTGGCGGGCGGTTGAGTTGCTGGTGCTGGGCGCGGCGCTGTATATCCAGTTCAAGCTGCTGGGCGCGACGGGCCTGGCTGTGGGGTGGATCGTGGCGCTGATCCTCTCGTTCGGGCTGGGCGCGCTGACGTTCTGGATCGGCTTCTCGATGGGCGGCTTCGCGCCGCGGGCTGCGGCTGTTGGCGTGTGGATGATGAGCCTGCTGCTGGGTCTGTGCGCCATCGTGCTGCTGCCCCTGACGCTTCCCTGGTGGACGCCGCTGGCCCTGCTGTGCGCCATGCTGCTGCTGCCCGCGCTGCTCGTGGGCTCGATGTCCAAGAAGAGCGTGGCCTGACAAAGCACTTTGCATCACGCATGAAGTGGGCTCCACAAGTACTTGCGGGGCGACCACGATTAGAAAGAGAGGTTCTATGGCGCAGAGGGCACTGATTATTGGGCTGGGATCGACGGGCTACGACGTGTGCAAGCAGCTTGTCGAGCGGGTGCAGTGGGAGCACGGCGGGCTGGACAAGACCCCGTGGCTCAAGATCCTGGTGCTCGAAACCGAGCCCCTGACCGGCGACGGGCCGCTGGAGCGCAACGGCATCCACCTGTCCGTCCCCAAGGACGAGTACGCCAAGATCCTGAACAGGCCGGGCGATTACAAGGATCGCTTCGATCCCCAGGGATGGTTCGACGCCGAGACGCTGCTGCCACTGGGGACGACGGGTGTCACCAAGGGCGCGGGTAACATCCGCATGGTCGGGCGCCTGACGCTGCTTTACAATATGCAGGCGGTCAGGGACGCCGTCAGCGCGCGCCTCAGCGAGCTGAGCCTGGGGCCGCTCCAGCTTGCCATCGCCCAGGCCGGAATCAACCCGGCCTCCGCGCCGCTGTCGAGCAACATCGTGGTCTACGTGGTCGGCACGCTGCTGGGCGGCACCTGCTCGGGCGGCTTCATCGACCTGGGCTACCTGCTGCACGACGCGTTCGGCAGGCTGGCCCCGGCTGGCGAGCCCATAGAGCGCGTGGGCATCTTCTCGCTGCCGCACCCCGGCTACGACGCCAACAGGTGGCAGAGGCGCCGCGCCAACGCCTGGGCCGCCCTCAACGAGCTGAACCACTACATGGCCGGGCATCCCTACCGCGCGCGCTACCTCAACCACCCGGTCGAGGTCGCGTCCGTCACGCCCTTCGACACCACCTATCTGCTGCAGCCACGCGACGGCTCGCCCGCCGTCAACGGGCTGGACTGGGCCTTCGAGGAGCTGCAGGTCGTCACCTCGCAGTTCCTGCACGCCGAGGTCTTCACCGCCAACACCGCCCAGATCGGCGCCCGCACCGTGGATCGCGCCACCAATATGTCCCAGGGCGACATCAACGGCTCGCCCCAGGGCTACGCCACCTTCGGCATCTCCTCGGTTGAGATTCCCGGCTACCTCATCGCGCAGGGCTGCTGCTACCGCCTGGGCGCGGAGGCGCTCGACAAGTACTTGGGGCCGCGCCCCAACGCTTCCGCCGAGGCCGATGCCTTCCGCGTCAACAGGCTGGGCCTTTCGTCCGAGAAGCTGGCCGACCGCCTCTTCGGTGGCGACCCTTCCAACCCCGACGACCGCGCCCTCAAGGATCGCGCCCAGGACGAGATCCGTGGAGCCATGGGCAACGCGCGCAACGCAGGAAGCGCCGCGGGCGACGTTCTGCAGGCCCTGGAAGGTAAGCTCTCGCTGGCGCTGGCCCCGCGCGCCGTGGATGGGCCTCCGCCCGCGGATGAGGCCGTCAACTCGGCCCTGCCGCCGCACATCGTGGCGCTGCGGGCGGCCTCGAACTCTTCCGGGCTGGCTTCTTCCTACCGAGCGCGCGTCTCGGACGAGATGCAGCGCGCCCTGCTCGACATCGAGCGCGGCCCGGCTTGGTGCTCGGTCGTGCTGCACGGCTGCCAGGCGTGGCTGCAGGCTCGCCTGTCCGAGCTGGGCGCGCCGGATGCGATGAACACCCTGGACAACGCCCAGCGCTCGGCCCAGAACGGCTTGATCGAGGCGCGCGAGCGAGTCGCAGCGTGCGCGGGCGATCCCTTCGTGGCGCTCTTTGGCGGACGAAAAGCAGCCGTCTCGCGTCACCTGGACGAGTATGAAACGGCAGCGAGCACGATGTGGAGCAGCGGGCTTGAAGCGATCCTGCGGCGCGCCGAGCGCGAGCTGTGGAGCAAGCTGCTGCCCTGGGTTTCGACGGTCAAGGCACGCATCGACGGGCCAGGGCAGGACAACGCGAGCCTCTTGGAGCGAGCGCAGGCATTGCAGGCTGAGCTGAGGAGCCGCGCCCAGGTTGCTGACGGCACCACGCCGCGGCTCAACGGCACGGCCATCTTCGAGAAGAACAAGACCATCGGCAAGGCCTACGACAAGACCTGGGCCGATGCGGACGGGGGCAGCCTGGTCGCGGCTCAGCAGCAGTTTCTGCTCGGCTGGCCCGACCTGCCTGCGGTCAATCAGGACGCGGGCACGGCTGCGCGCGACGCGTTCTTCGAGCCACCCACCATAGAGATGAAGGACGACGATCTGAAGCGGCACGAGAGCAACTGCGCCGAGGCCATGGCGCGCGCGGCGCGCAGGCACTTCGAGGCGGCCACTGCCGAGAGCGTGGCGCCCTCGGTGGTGACGGGCGGCCCGCAGAAGCTGCAGCAGGTGTGGGCGAGCGCGGCTCCTTTGCTGCGCGTCAACCGGCAGCACGCGGGCTTTGATGACGCCGCGGCCAGCGACATCAACCTGGTGATGCTCTATCCTCGCGACCGCCCCAGCCTGGAGCCGCTGGTGAACGGGATGGCCATGACGGGCATCACGCAGATCGAGGGCGCGGCCAGCCCGCAGAGCGTAGCGTTCGTGCGCGCTTACGGAGGCTTCCCACTCGCGATCATCGAGGGCTTCCAGCAGCAGGAGCAGGGCAACTTCCGCTACTCGTTCGAGCAGCAGAGGAGCGGCAGGAGCCAGATTTGGTCGCGCCTGGATCCCGGCGATGGCGGCTGGCAGCCCTTCTACGGCGACGTGGACCCCGACTCGGAGTGGCGCAAGGGCCTGTTCCTCTCGGCCCTGGCCCTGCCACGAGCCACGCCCAATGGCGCGAGCGCAGGCAGCATCATCGCACCGGGCGCGGGCTGCTACGTTTACACGCCTCCGCGCCCGTTCGGGCCGGGCGAGCACAGCATCACGCTGCCCAACGACCTGCGCGCCATCGCACGGCTGCTGCGCTCGCGCGAGGACGTGCAGGTGCAACTCCAACAGGACATGGCCCATTCGCGCGCGCGCCTATCCGCCGAGGAAGCCGCGCAGAAGCTGCACCACCTCTACACGCACATTGGGCAGCTCGGCCTGAGCAACTCCAAGATTGACCTTGCCCGCAACCTCGTCCGCGATGCGGCCAACGGCGCAGCCAATGGCCAGGCCAACGCAGCTAATGGCGCGTCTGGCGATGCCGCCCCCAGAGGTGTTGGAGCGAGCCAGGCCTACACGCTGATGCTCCAATACTGGAAGCACGATGCCGAGATCTCAACTCTGCTCAAGAGCATCTACGAGCGCGAGGGGCTGATGTACTACGTGAAGCTGCACGAGAACGAGCCAGGCTTCATGCATTCGGGCTACTACTGCCACCACGAATCGCACGCGAGCACGCCTCAATTCCTGGCACCCACCATCGAATTGCTGCCCGAACGCTGCCCGCTGTGCAAGAACCTCTGTCGGTAGAAGAGCGCGTAGGCCGCCGCGCCAATGCAGTTCCGCTGACCGGTTGGGTGCAAGTACTTACAGGGCGTGTGTAAACCCTGGAGCAGGCTCATTTGAGCCCACCGCCCTTCAGAATGCTGGGGCGCGCAAAGACAGCTTTGTGCACACCCCGCAAGTACTTGCGTGCCCAGGCCCCTCAAGTACTTGGGGGCGCTGAAGAATCCCATGAGCCTCCTGCCACTGCTCGCCTCGCCAACCTTCGTCATCGAGATTCTGATCGTGTTTCTTGTGGTGCGGCGCATCAGCTCCTCTTACAAGGCCAGCCACGCGGCCCTGGAGCTGACGCGCGTGCAGTTGGTGCAGGAGCGGTCTGTCCTCAAGAACGCCACGGACGCGCTGGCCGCCGCTCACCTGTCCAATGCCGCGCCGGACGAGCGGGCGCGGATGCTGCGCGACGCCCTGTGGAGCGGCTCGTGGCTGCAAAAGCGCGCCCTGCTGGTCGAGAGCAACCGCGACTTCTCGCTCGACTCCGGCCTGCCGCGCGTGGCGGCGCGGGCTCTGGAGCAGGCGCGCTACTCGACGGGCTCCTTCACCTTCATCGGGCTCATCGGCACCCTGGCCTGCCTGGGCATCTCGGTCTTCTACCTGATGGTTATCGTAGGTCGCTCGGGCTCAGGCGGAGCTTCGGGCGCGGCTCTGAGCGAGGGGCTGCGCGCGGTGGTGGGCGATATGTCGCGCGTCTTCGGCGGTATGTTCTTGGCCTTTGCCTCGACTGCCGTGGGCATCCGCTACACCCTCAAGCTGGCACACCAGAGCAGCGAAATCGAGAGCGACTGGGACGAACTGCGCGCCGACCTGGACGACTTCACCCTGGCCGAGATCGAGCCCATCGCTCCGGCCCTGCGCCGCGCCCGCTTCGCCGCCGACCCCAACCAGCTCGACTTGGCGCCCGTCGAGATTCTGGTGCGGCGCATGGAATCGGTCGCCCAGGAATTCTCCGCGAGCTTGGCCCAGAGCGCGGGCGCGCTGAGCAACATCCAGAGCGCGACCGGGAGCTTGCGCCCCGCGATGGAGGGCGCCGCCTCGATGCTTGCGGCCTCGGCCAAGGAGTTCGGGGCGGCTGTGGCACCGATGCACTCCGACCTGGCCAAGCTGCGCACCGCCATCAACGCCCAGAACGAGGGCCAGAAATCATGGCACGCCAGCACCTCCGAGACGCTGACCTGGCTGCGCGACGTGGTGAGCCAGGCTCAGAACGTCTTCGGGCCGCTCGCCGCGTTGCACACCGCTATGTCGCGCGACTCCGAGGCCACGCGCCAGGAGGTGGCTTCGGCGGTCGAGAAGATGGTGTCGCTCAGCAGCAGCGTGGCCGAGGCCGCCCAGGGCACGCCGCGAGCCGTGACCCGCACGAGTGAGGAGATCCAGAAGGGGCTGCTGGAAATCAAGGGCAGCATCGACGACGGCGTGCGCCAGGAGCGCGCCATGATCGAGGATCTGCGGAGCATCATCGAAGTGATGAGCCAATACACCGCTCACATCGAGGACTGGCTGCGCCAGATGCCTGCGGCCCTGGCCGGCGAGCCGATCCTGGCGCACGAAAGCAACGCGCAGGCTCTCATCCAGGCCGTCGCGCGCGACCTGGGCCAGGGCATGAGCGGCGTGCGCCAGGAGGTTTCGGGCCTGCGCGGAGACGTGCGCCAGAGCATGGGCGATGGCCTGGGCACCCTGCTGGCCGAGTCACAGCGGGCCACGCTGGGCCAGGTCTCCGCGGTGGCCTCCAAGGTCGATGCCCTCGACACCCGCGTGCGTACCTCGCTCGATGGCGCGGGCGGCGCGAGCGGAATCCAGGGCGTGCAGGCTCAGGTGCAGAGCTTGTCGTCCCAGGTCGAGGGCCTCAGCTCGCAGCTTCGCCTGCTCGACTCCAAGATGCAGCGCGTCGATTCGTCCTGGCTGCTTCGTCTGGGGCGGCGCTGAGCGGGCACTGCAAGTACTTGCAGCGACAAGTATTTGCGAGAGGAAAGCACGGAGGTAACTGAGAAGAGATGAAGAAGCGCCGCGATCCGTTTTCGTTCTTCGCCAACCCGTATGTCGTGCTGGCCGACATCATGGTGTCGCTGGTGTGCATCATTGCTCTGTTCCTGCTCTCGACCACGGTCTACTCCGAAGAGGTGGAGCGCGTGGCGGCGATGCAGGAGAAGCGCGACCGGCTGGCCGATTCTCTGGTAGGCCAGCTCAAGGCGCGCGGGCTGGCGGCTTCGCGGGCGGAGATCTCGGCTGACAAATACCGCATCGGCGACATCCTGGAGGTCGAGAGCGACGGCACGCTGCAGCGCTTCCGCTACGGGCGCGCCCGCCTGGACTTTGTGCCCGGCAGCGAGAAGTTCCGCGACGAGGGCGGCGCGCAGCGGCTGCTGGTGGTTCTGGGCCAGGCGCTGCTGCAGAACCGCTCGTCCATCAAGTCCATCGTGATCGAGGGCAACGCCGCGCCGGGCGAGGCCGATCCCTGGCGGCTGTCGCAGAAGCGCGCCGAGCGCGTGCGCCAGATCTGGAACCAGAACGGCCTGCTGCGGCCCATCCCGTGGTCAGTTCGGCTGGAAGCCGTCGAGTTCCTGCGCCGCCTGCGCCTGTGGGACGAGCGCCGCTTCCACGAGTGGCACCGCGAGGAGTATCAGGCCCGCCGCGTGCCGCTCAACCAGGGGCTGGGCGTCATCCCCGAAGCCTGGATCATCTCCTCAGGGCGCGGCGATCAGGCGCGGCAGGAGCCCGTGGTCGAGTTCAAGATCGAATACACCGAGCGCGACGCTCCACCTCTCGATGAGGTGCTCGACGGACTGGAGCCCGCCCAGCGCGCGCAGGCCGAGCAGCAGCACCTCATCGATCTCAAGCCCTCGAACCCAGGCCAGGCTCGCTGAGCAATCATTGCTCGCTCTCTGATGAACCACCTTGAAGGGCGCCGCCAACTGAGCGCGGCCTTGCGCCACTGCATTGAGGAGATCGAGCACCTGCGCCCGCAGCTCGAAGCCGAGTTCGCACGCTACCATTCGGGCACGGACTCCGAAGAATGGGACAGCCTGCCCCGGCCTCAGGAGCCGCGGGTAGCGGACGCCCTACAAGTACTTGTGGACGGCTCCGGGCCCGATGAGGCGTGGCCTGATGTCGCGTGGCCCCAGGATTGGGAGCAGAGCGCGGACGATTCAATCCATTCAAGAGGTGGTGTGGCCGCCAGCGCGCGCGATGAGGCGTGGCGGCTCTACGCCCGGCGGATGGGGCCTCTGCTGCGGGCTCGCCCGCGCGAGTTCTGGTCGCCCCGCTGGCGCCGCGAGTGGCGGCCTCGCGTGGCGCGAGCCTGCTGCTACCTGGCGGCCTCGCGCTTCGCCCAGGAGCCTTATGGGCCGGACTTGAACGAGGAGACATTTCTGTGGCTGTTGGCGTTTGAGGCGCACGGGGCGACTGCCTACGCCTGCAGCGAGGAGCCGTGGCTGCGCACCCTGCTTGATGAGCACGCCTATGCTCACGCACGCCACCGCTTGGCTGATGTCACTCTGCACAGCGGGCTGAGCGTCGGCTGGGACTTCACCACGCTGTCTCTGGCCATCGAGACGTTCGTGGTCAGGCCCGCTCTCCCGATGCTGGCGCGGGGTTGGAGCCACCCCGCCAATCTGGATGCGCTTCTGCAGAAGTCTGCCCAGCCCGCGCCTGGTGCGATAGGCAGCACCAAGGTGGAGCCGGAGGATGCCCAGGCGCGCTTGAGCTTGTGCTATCGCCTCAAGATTCTGGGTTACCGCGCGCCCTGGCTCGATCCTGCGCTCGTGCATTGGAAAAGCCTGTTCCACTCACAACGGCCTACTCATCGGCCAGCACCGTCGCCTGTGACATCAAACACTTCTGGCGACTCGTGAGAATCCACCACATCCGCCACATCAGCACCTCGATCTGAAGTCTTATGCAGTGAATGAAGATGTGATTCAGGCTGGCCACTGCTGTAGATGGCAGGACGCACTTCCTACTCTATGTGCCCTATCACGCATCTCTGAGGGGCGGATGGGTATTCTCTGCGAGGGCGATCTGTAATTCGAGCACGATCATGCAAACCACCTCTGCGCCTGCCAGGAGCACATCCCCGGTGTGGAACGTGCTTGAACGTGGCCTCAAGTACTTGTAGTGGGTGATGCAGCTTAGCCACGAGTGATAGAGCCTCAACGCGAGCGAGAACTCATGCCGAGCCGCCCCTCTGATTCAACCGTCCACCGCTCCAAACGGGCGCTGACCAAGCGTAAGACCACTGCGCAGACTGCGTGGCTGGACGGGCACATCCTGTGGCACGAGGGCTGTGTGGTGTGGAAGCATGGGCGCGAGCGGCTGCGTCCAAGCGCGGCAGACCTGTCCCACGCGCACCGCTGCCTGCACAAGAGCCGGGGTGCTCTCCAACCAGAGTCGCTCCTCGGCGAGCTTGACGAGGTCGAGGCGTGGCTCCAGGCGCGCTGCGAGCGGCTGGAGGTGGCCAAGAGGCTCAGCTCGCTCTCGGCTCCCGACCTACCGGCTCTGGCGGGCTCGTCCCGCGCCCGGAACCCGGCTGCCATCCAGAGGCTGGTGGATCTGCTCCTCGCCGAAGCCCTGTGCCTGAACGAGCTGATTGTGCGCCCCAGTTCTGTCTTGCTGCGCCACGCGGTTCTGGCGCCTGGGCTGGCGCCTGATGCTCTGCGCTGGCTGCTGCGCGATGAGTTGGCCCCGTCTGCGGGCCGCGCGCTGGCAGCGATGACGCTGGGCGCCCTGTGGAAGGCGCAGGATGCTGGGGTTCACGTGGCGCCGCAGGTTCTCATTCCCGCAGAATCGTCCCGCCACGCCTGGATGCGGCGCGCCTACGAGTGGGGCTGGCGCCGCGGCCTGCCGGATGAACCTGCCTTGACGGTCGCGTTGCTGGAGCACGAGAACGGTGTGCGATCGGCTGGCCGGTGCTCGCTCGCGCTGAGCCGGTTTCGTCTGGTGGACTTCCCAGCCCAACTCGTGCGTGAACTGCTGGCCGATGGCGTCCAGCCCGCTCAAGTACTTGAGATCGCCGAGTCCGCGTCCTCGCTTGAATCCATTGCCGCTCAGATGGTGCAGTTCTATCGGGTGCTGTTGGAGCAAGCGCGGCTGCATCCAGTCCAACGCCGAGCGGGACAGGAAGCTGGGCCGAACGTGGCCAGGAAGCGCTCGAAAGAAGCGCGGGAGCAACAGAAGCACGAGCAGCAACGCCTCGAAGAGCAGGCGCTCTCGCAGAGCCGCCAGGAGACGCTGGCCCTGCTCTCGAAGATGCTCCACCGCGTCATCCGCGCCACACGCGACGCGTCCACCGTGCAGCGATGGGTGAGCACACTGAGCTTTTTCCTGCAGCCTCTGTTCAAAACGGCGCCCGACCTGTGGCCTTACCTCACCAGAGGCAAGCGTCCTGACACCTCGCCAATCCAGGAACTGGCGCTGCTCGTAGAAGCCTCCCTGCGGCCCTCGAAGGCCGCGATCAGGCTCCCCGCAGTCTTGCAGCGGGGCTACCTGAACATCTTGGCTCTGTGCCAGGGCGGGCGCTGGGACGAGGCGCAAATCTTCTCGGCTCCTACGCCTGGCTCCAAGGTGTTCAGCCTGCCGGGGCAGTTGCGCCAATGGCAGGAGAAGGTGTGGCACGCGGACATCAAGCCTCTGCGTGCTCTGCTGCTGAACTGCGGGAGTGCCACCATCGTGCGTCAGGCACTGGAAATGGATGTGCACAGCGATCTGTCGCACCAGGAGTGGCGTGACCCTGAGATGTATGGGCTGGCGCTTTCCGTGGCACGAGCCTTCGCCTCCGAGAGTGAAAACTGGCGCCTGTGGCACCTGTGGCGCACGCTGCACCTCTTCCCCACGGCGCGCGAGGCCAGGGCCGCTCTTTCTCCGGTCATCGAAGCGTTGCAGGACGCCTCTTCCCCTGTGCGCGCGCAGTTGCTCTTTGACTTCATGGACGCGGTGGGCGGGTCGCGCCAGGCGATGCGCCTGGTCTGGCCGCGCCTCTTTCCCTACCTTGCTTTGCTGCGCCGCTTCGCTGAGAAGACCCAGGAGTTGGAGCGGTGCTCCTTCTGCGTCGAGGCCTCCGTGCAGGTCGAGCGAGTACTGTGGCGCCGTCAACAGATCGCCGCTGGGGAAGTGCCCTCCACAGCAGCATCCGAGTGGACAGACGATGAACGTAGTAAGGCGCACCTGGACAGCTATGAGGCTGCGTTGCTGCATCAGGATCAGGTGCGCTTGTGGCTCGGGTGGATGATCGACCACCTACTGGAGTCTGAAGGCAGCAAGAAGAGCCCAATCAAGTACTTGAGCCTGGGCGCGATGACTCGCCTGTCGTGCGTGCTGGCAGATGGTGATCTCGAAGCGTTTCAATCCATTTTCGCTGCCGTTGCCCGCTATAAATCGGAGCATGACGCCGGTTACTTGGACAAGGGACTGCAAGCCTTGACCTCGTATCCCGACTTGAGAGGGGCACTATCCTACCTCGTCGCGCGCCAGCCGGGTCGCTGCATCTCGCTGCTGGTGCGCCTTGGACTGGCCTCTCGCCTGGGCCCCGATCTCCTGGCACCTTTAGATGTCTTGCAAGAGCACGTTGCTGAGGAGCAAGGCGAAGCCGCCTTTACCAATGCCACACCAGAAGATGCCGTCTGGCGCGAGTTGCTCACCCTGGCTCCCGAACTGGCGGAGGCAGCAGCCCGCTACAGGCGCGCGCGGCGGTTGCTGGGGCAGATCAGCGAGGTGCCAAGCGGAGTGCGCCAGGCTCTGCGTGGGCCAGACAAGGTCGCGGCTGAACTGCGGCATCTTGAGCAGAAGCTGCAGGAACAACCCTCGCGTGCGGACTGGGCGGCGCGCGTGGCTTCGCTGCGCGGCCAGATCCTCAATCAGTCGCGGCTGCGCCGTCTGGCTCGTGAGCAGGCTGCCGAGCGCCTGGCGCAGGCCTCAGCCGAAGCCTGCCTGACGCTGGGCGAGCAGCAAGTACTTGCGTGCTACCGCGCTCGCCTGACACAGGTCGCGGGCGTATTGCCGCCGGGAGTTGCCTTCGATGACAACTGGCTCAACGCCACCCTGCTCACGATGGACATCGAGAGCAACCGCCGCTTGCTGCGTCGCCTCTTGCGCGCCGAGATCGCGGGCCAGAAGAGCTGGCGCGAGGAGCAACCGGCCAATGCCCTGTTCCTGCACACCCTGGCTTACAGCGGTGCTGATGCACAGGCCTGGCTCAGAGTCCGCCCGCGCCTCTACCGCTGCGATGGGGTGAGCGGCGGCAAGGTGCGCCTGCACCTGGAGCGCGACCCGCTGCACATCTTGCAGATGGGCAACTACTTCGACACCTGCCTCAGCTTCGGCAACTGCAACGCGTTCTCGACCGTGGCCAACGCCTGCGAGCTGAACAAGCGAGTCGTCTACGCTACTGACGGCGCCGGGCGAGTCGTGGGGCGCAAGCTCATCGGCATCAACAACGCGGGCGAGATGGTCGGGTTTCACACCTACACCTCGCTGTCTGACGACGAGGCGAATCAGGCTCTGCGTGCCATCTTCGGGCGCTACGGGCGCGACTTCGCCAGCAGTTGCAGGCTGCGCCTGGCTGAGAGCGGCGAGGTTGCAACTCTGTTAGCCGAGGACTGGTATGACGACGGCATCGTCTCCTGGGATGATACCGAGCCGCAGAAGGCCAAGCCTGCTGTGATAGCACGCGCCCCATCGCTTTCTGTATGACCACTGAGGATAGGGGCACGGCTCGATTACGCTGGATGCAGCAGCCGACAAAATACCTGGCGCCATCCTCAAGCACGACAGCAGACTGGCCAGATGCAAAATTGCTTTGCTTCGTGCGTTCAGCGGCGTTGTGCTGGCGTTTTCGATGTGCAGGCGGAGCTACTTCCACTCCATCTTCTGGCCCTCGCGCTGCCACCACTGCTTCCACTGGAACAGGTTGGGGAAGTCTTGCCCCGTGGCCGTCTTCAGGGCCGCACCCACGGTTTCCTGATCCAGAATGTCGAAGCGCCCTTCGTATTCGGTCGAGAAGATAATCGGCACGCCTCGCTTGTCGCCCCGCGCGGCCAGCGCGATGGCAGCGCCCATGCGAGGCGCTTCGCGGCTCCAATCGCCCTTCTCGTAGGGCAAGGTCAGGAAGTTCTCGATGTGGGTCTGGGCGCGCCCGAAGTCCAACTGAGCCATCAGCCGGATCGCCTCGATGCGCGCGTCGCCTTCAGGCCAGCCTTCCCCGTAGGCGACCTGGGCCAGCAGGCCGAACACTTCGGGCTGTCCTGAGCTGGCCAGGAATCGTAGCACGCTGCGTGGCGGGCTCACGATCTCGCGCCATTTCAGAACGCTCAGCAGGTCGGGCGTGGCCTCCTTTGGCAAGGCCAGCAGCTTCTTGTCCCACACATCCTGCTCCTGACTGGCGTTGAAGTTCCGCGCGCGGCCTTCGTCGATCAGGGCGGCCACTTGCGCGTAGAACGGGCCAGTCTTGAAGCTGTTGTAGCGAATCTGGCGAGCCGTCGCGATCTCGGCATCCAGTTGCGCCTGAGTGAACGGGCTCTTCACCTCGGCGCGCCGCGCGTCCCAGGCTGCAAGTACTTTGACCCGCAGCGCTTCGGGCACGGGCTTCTCGGTGTCCTGCGCCTCATCCTGCAGGCCCGCCAGCGAGAGCAGCGTCAGGGCGTTGTTGACTGCGCCCTCCATCGGCTTGCCGCGCCGCTGGCGGTCGGCCAGCAGGTCGCCGATGCGAGGGTCGCCGTTGAAGTCGAGCGGTGGATAGACCCTCTCGGGTCCCGTCGCCGCAGGCTGAGGGCCCTTGAAGCCGCGATTTCGCGCTTCCTCTTCCACCTCAGTGCGGGCCAGCAACGCGAGCGCGAAGTCGCCCCCGCCCTCGCGGGAGCCCTGGGGAAAGTTCGCAGCCTCGATGGGCGTGCTCGCGTAGAACAGATCCTTGAGCGCGGGCGGGAAAGCACCGCCACGGGCCATGGCCTTCTCCGCGATCTCGCGCAACTCGCGCATGGGGTGCGAGGCCAGCGGCTCCAGCTTCTTCCAGTTGGCGGGGTCGTCCGACTGCAGCAGCTTCTGCGCGGCGGTCAGCTGCTCGTTCCAGCGCGGGCTCTTGAGGCCCGCGTCCAGCGCCTGCACCTGAGCCTGGCTCGCGGGCAGGATCGTGACGGGAAGATTGCCCTCCTGTCGCAGCAGAACGATGTCCTCAGGCAGCACGCCGCCGGGCTCGACTGCTTGATACGGGTCGTAAGTCCAACTCAACTCAAGAGGCCCGACCGGGAAGGTGCCCTTGAAAGCGCGCTCGTAGACCCAGCTCTGGCCCGGTTGCACCTGGACGAAGCGCGGGCGCCCGCGCAGCTTCTCGTCTTCGGAAGAGGTCGAGCTGTTGTTGTGTACCAAGCTGATGGCCAGCGCGTTCGGGGCCACATACAGGCTTCTGGCAAGCGGAGACACGTTCTTGAAGCGCCAGATCACCTTGACCGCTTCGCCCAGGGCGTACTGTTCCTTGTCCGTCGCGAAGCTGATCTCGAAGTCCGGCGTCCCAGCGACCAGCGCCTTGACGCGCGCGATATTGGCGGCTGTCGAGGGCAGCCTGCCGATGATGGCCGCACGCTTCTGCGAGGGATCGTAGCGCGTGAAGAAGATCGCCTTGTCGCCACTCTTCCAATTGGCGGCACTGCCCAGGCCGAAGTCCAGCAACTCCAAAGTGTCCAGCCCCTTGAGCGGCTCGTGGGGTCCTAAGAGCCCGCCAACTGTCTGCGCGCCCGACTTCTTCAAGCTCAAGGTGCCGTGCGCGATGTAGGTGCAGGAGCGTATGAAGCCGGGCGTGAGGATCGTCGCAGCATCAGTCTGCAGAACCAGAGCAGGGCTGGGAGCCGGCGCGTTCTGCGCCTGAAGCGGCGCGCCCAGAGACACGCTGGCGAGCAAGAGAAAGCGTTTCATAGAGGTCAGAGAGATGGAGGCAGCAACGCCCGAAAGCGGTTTGGGACTCCGGTGCAGGCTTCTGCCTGGCGCCGCAAGTACTTATATGCCCCAAGTACTTGCGGCCCTTTGCCTGGCGTGCCGCCGCTTGCATCGCTGGCCATGATCGCGAGATGCCAGAACTTCCTCGCCCCTGCGGCACCTCTTGTGGAACTTCGGGGTGAGGAACGTCTGCGTGCCCTGCCTCCACCGCAGGAACCTTCCGGCGCCGGAGCGACCCCCACAGTGAGCCGAGCAAGTTGGATGCTTTGAGAGGCAGGCGGAGCCTTCTACCATTCGCGTGTGCGACACTGTGCGCCGATGGTCGAGGACGATAGCCGAGGACGATAGATGAAGACGATGCTCACACCTGAGTTGGAGCGCGCACTTCGCGCTTTGATCGAGGCTAACCGCACGCAGGCGCTGTGGTCGCTGCCGCTCGACTACTTTCCGCCCGATGTGGCTGCGGCCTGTCGCGTAGTGGAGCGCATCGCGGCTCGCGGCGATAGGGAGACTTTCGTTCGTGCGCGCCTCTTGCTGAGCCGATTGGGTAGCGATTGCTCTGTTGCGACGCCAAGTAAATGAGGTCCTTCTTGGCAATCTTTGCCAAACTTATAGAATGAGACGTATCCCTTGGTCGGCTAAGAGCGGGGGCACGGAGGCTGAGCATGAGCACGATGAACATTTCGTTGCCGGAGGAGATGCGTTCGTGGGTGGAGGAAGAAGTGCAGCGAGGCGGCTTCGCCAGCGCCAGCGAGTACTTCCGGCAGTTACTGCGCGACGCCAGAGCACGTCAGGATGAGCAGGCACAACGGGCGCGGTTGCAGGCATTCTTGATCCAGGGCATCGAGTCTGGTCAAGTCCAAGATGCCGATGCCTCTTGGTGGGAAGCCTTGCGATCTGAGGTCGGCGCGTCTACCGGCTCAAAGCCACTCGATCCATCGCCGGGAGATCAGCCGTGAGCGGAGCCGAGATGCCCGGCTACGTGCCTGACCAGAGCATCGTGTCTGCGGACTCAACTCAGGAGCGGGACGAGGCTGTCGAAGGCGAGGTCGTGGCTCTGGTTGTGGTTCGGCCCCAAGCGCGCGAGGATTTGAAGGCCGCCTTCTCCTACATCGCGCAGGACAACCTCGAAGTGGCAACCCGGTTCGTGGAGGCCGCCCGCGCCTCGCTGGAAGCACTGGCTGCCATGCCCGGCGCCGGATCGCCCTGCGGCCTAAGCGATGCGCGTCTACGTGACGTGCGGCGCTGGCCGATTTCAGGCTTCCGCAAGTACTTGGTGTTCTACCGTCCGCTGCATGATCCACAAGGCCAAGTCGAAGATGGCATCGAAGTCCTGCGCGTGTTGCACGGCGCGCGGGACGTGCGTCTACTGTTGGAGTTGGATGGCCCCGATGATTCGTGAGGTTAAGTGGCCCAGCATCTCGACCGTGTTGACCTGTGGTCGGGTTGGTCGGGTTTTTTCACCCCTGAGAGACCCCGACGGCGCAAGGACTTGAGAGTCTGCACGTTTACCGCCTTCACTGAACCGAGTTGCGCCATAGTTGACGTGCCGAGAAAGACCGCTATACTTCACGAAACGTTGAGGCGACCAAACGCCGAAAAGTCAAGTATAGCTGGGTTTTTGAGCCAATTTCGATGCTTCTTCAACTGTGACCTTCACACGGTAGAAGTTGCAGGTTCGATCCCTGCATCGCCCACCAACTTGAAGCCGCAGTAAGCGATCATCGCTTGCTGCGGCTTTTGGGTTTGCGAGCGGCTTCCTGGTTTCGGCCCGTGCTTGTTTGAGGTGCAAGTACTTGCAGCCCTCAAGGGAGGCCGAGCTCCGCGTGCGCTTGTCTCAGCGCCCCAGGATGAGCGTCTTCCAGCCGCTGGTGTCCTCGTAGTTGCGGCCTTCGGGGCTTGCGCTCCAGCCCAGCACGGTTTCGCGCGGGGCGTTGGGATCGTCGCGGTCGTCCAGTTGGACGGACATCCGAAGCGGGCGGCCCGCCTCGAAGCCGCCGCCTGCGAAGTTGGCGGCGCTCAGCGGGATCTTGAGCTCGACGTTGTAGCCGTCTGGCGTGCGCGCCGTGGCCGCTTGCAGGCCTTGCAGTTGGGACCTGGCCAGTACTTGCACGTTGGGCGCGCTGCCGTCTGCGCCTGGGCTGACGCCGATCTGGAAGACGCCGGCTGTGGGCTCCTTGATGTATTGGAAGGCCGCGTCGCGCCCGTCCACAAAGAGCTCGATGGCATCCCAATCCCAAGGCGCAGCGCCCGCAGGGGCTGGAATCACCTTGTCATCCTGGACTTGGACCAGCACATACAGCGCGCCTGGAGCCCAAGCCGCCGAAATCCGGGCGCCAGCATCTTGGGGCCCGCTCCAAGTACTTGGGGCGCCCTGCGAGATCTGGCTCGCTTCAGAGATTGTGCCCAGCAAGGCCTTGTCGCCCAGCTTCTTCCACTCGTCGGCCTTGCCATCCATAGTGAAGCCTGCAGGCGCAAGCGGAATAGTGCCGCCGCCTTCACCGACCAGGAAGGTCGTGCGGCTGCGAATCTTCCGCGCCCCGAGCTGAGCTTCCAGGCTGAGCTGAGCATTGCCGCGCCGCGCCCCAGCGCTTGGCCTGAGCACAAGGGGCACGCTCAAGGTCTGGCCCGGAGCCAGCGTGCGGCTCAGGGCGGGCGGCGTGATGCTGTAGCCCTCGCTGGAGAAGGTCGCGCTGAGATGCTGAGGCGTTCGAGCTTCGTTCACGAAGGTTGCCGTGGCTCGAACGTTCTGGCTCGAACGTTCTGGCCCGGAGCGTTGAAGCTCGGCGCGCGCAGCGTGGCCAAGGGAGCTTCGGAGATGCCCGCGCCCACGCCGCGCACGTAGATCGGCAGGTCGCTCGCGATCCTCTCGATGGCTCCGTTGAGCAGGGAGCGCTGGCTCTGCCCCTCAAAGGCGTTCTCGAAGGTCACGCTGTTCGAGCCCACGCGCAGGCGCAGCGTTCGGCGCTGCCCGGTCTGCGTGGTCCACAGGGCCAGGGTGCGCTGGCCCTCGACATCCAGAATCCAAGCCTGCACGTTGGGGTCGCTCAGCTTCACGCGCGTGGCATCCGGCGAGCGGAAGAAGCGCGCGCGGCACTCAGCCGCGCTGGGGCTGTCGATCAGCCCCAGGTTGAGCGCGTCCAGCTCGTCGCGCGACCGCATCTTCCGGCTCCACAAAGCGCGTCTGGATTCGACCCACCCGGGCAGAGCGGCGTTGGGCGCAGCCGGATCAAGTACTTGAGACTGCTCATCGCGCTGCGAAGCCTTTTGCCACTGGGCCAGGCTGAGCTTCTTGCCTCCGCTCTTGATGCGCCCGTCGGGGAAGAACAGGTTGCGGTTCGAGAAGTTGTTCACGAACGCATCGTTGGGGCCGGGAGCGGTGTAATCGCGCTCCTCGATGTAGTTGGCTCCGTTGTTAAAGCTCGAGTTCTCCCACCATAGCCCGTTGTTGGAAGGATAAGCCTTGGGCGCGACCCAGTACAAGAAGTACTTGGCCAGATACTCGTCGCGGCGCTGCGGATTCAGATCCGGGATCTGATCGAGCCCTTCGCGAAAGCCCTTCTCTCCGGGCGAGAAGCAGCCTGGCGTGTTGGAGCCTTCGAGCGAGGCGTGATCGTTTTTGCGCGAGTAGTTGCCTCTCACGCGCAGGCCGTAGCCGTTGCTCCACACCACGTTGTGCCGCGCCACGCAGGAGATGCTTTCGCCAAAAGTGATGGCGTCGTCGCGCTGGTTATACACCGCGTTGTCCAGAAAGGTGGTGTCGGTTGAGATTTCGCTGAACAGCCCAGCTCCGCCGATGGAGTCGTGCGAGATGTTGCCATCAAGCACGTTGCCCATGTTGTGGATGTCGAACCAAGGTCCGAAGCCAAAGTGGTAGGCCGACTCGTTGTTCTGGATGCGGCAGTCGATGCTCGGGACGAACTTGCCGAAGCCGCCATCGAAGCCCGGATTGATGCGCCTCCAGTTGCAGTGCGTGACCTTGTTGCCCTCGACCAGGAGCCTGTAGTTGTTGTTGAGCCCGATGCCGGTGTCGCCGCACCACTCGACGATGTTGTTGCGTAGGACGCAGTTCGAGGTGAAGCCGCCGCCTATGCCGCCCCACGAGCCCCAGCGCACCGTGTTGCCCTCGACCAGCCAGCGCCTTCCTCGTATGAAGATGGCCCGCCTGCCCACGAACCAGTCGGCGTTGTGCTGCAGCGTGAAGCCCCGGATCGTGATGTCGTCCAGGGGCACCGAAGTGTTGATGTCGCGGTGCTCGGCTGAGATCAGCCCATCGCGACGCGCGAACTCAACCCTGGCTCGCCCCACCTCGAAGTCCTCGGCGGGCATGAACACGATGCGCCTGGCCTCGAAGTCCTCATAAAACGTCATGGGAGCCAGTTTGGAAGTGTCCGTGCCTTCGCGCCTGGTCAGGTTCTGCAAGGGCTCGCCATTGATGTAGAGCCACTCGCCCAGCGCTCCGCCGAACTCGTCGTATTGGTTCTTGTGGATCTCGGGCGCCTCAAAGGAGAAGGCTCCTCTGGGCTCGGGGCGCAGGGAGGGGGCGGGAATCACATCGGCGCCGTCGATGACGGCGGCCTTAGGCACCTCGCTCTCGAAGGTCACGCCCGAGGCGCGCAGTGTGACGGCCTCGCGGTAGAGGCCGGGACGCACAAGTACTTTGTCGCCTGGCTTGGCGATCCTGGAAGCGGAGTCTATGGTCTTGAAGGGCGACTCGCGGGTGCCGGCGTTGGTGTCCGAGGCGCGCGGGCTCCCGTTGTCCACGATGAGCGTGGCCGCGCTGCAAGTACTTGAGGCAGCCACAAGCGCGAGGCAAAGAGCGGAGCGAATCATAGAGCGGCAGTTAAACCAGTTCCGCCAAGGAGCGGCGGCTTGAGCGCGAGGTGGCCCCAGCTCAGGGCTGGCCGTAGAAGGTGCCGCGCCCGCTCGTGCCGATGTAGACGCGGCCCGGCACCTGCATATCGCCCGTGATGTTGCCGACCTGAGCCATGCCTCGCTCGGCTCCGTTAAGGCGCGTCCATCTCCGGCCCTCGTCATCCGAGCGATACAGCTGGGCCTCGACTTCGGCTTCGGTCTTGGCCGCCTGGCCGTTGATCTGGCCGATCAAGAACAGGCTGGGGGCGGTTCGGCCGGGCATGGGCTTGCCAAAGGCCAGGTTCACGGCCCAGTCCACGCCCGAGATCTTGCTCCAGCTGCTGCCTCCGTCCGCTGAGTGGAACAGGCCCTGATCCCACAGGCTCAGCCACAGGTCGCCGGCCTTGCCAGGCGCGGCCCTGAGCTTGTGCATATCGAAGTTGGCTCCGGTCTGCGTGGGCAGTGTGCTCAGATGGCTCCAGCTGGCGCCTCCGTCAGAGGAGCGCAGCACGTGGCCCGAGCGCCTGTCGTAGATGTAGAAGGTGTTCTTGAGCACGCGGTCCGCGCACAGGGGCTTGAAGAAGCTCCAGGGGCCATCGGTGTTAATCATGCCGCGCGGCGCGCCCCGGCTCGCGGCCCAGGTAACTCCTCCGTCGCGCGTGAAGTACACGGCCTCGGTCTTGGAGCCCAGGGGAGCCCAAACCAGGTTCTTGGAGTCGTCGCTGGAGATCGCGATGCGCCCGAACTTGGCATCCGGGAAGGGCTTGGAAGCGAAGCTGCGGAAGGTGCGCCCGTTGTCGCTGGACAGGGAGGCGTCTCCTGTGTTGTTCCACTGCCATCCTCCGGCCACGGCGATGTAATCGGGCAGCAGGGGCGAGGCGTCCATGTCGAAGATGTCCTGGTAGCCGTTGCGATAGGTGTCGTAGCCTGTGTACGTACTTCCATCGGCCTTGCGCAGTTGCAGGCGCGTCTGGGGAATGGTGTTGAAGCCGCCCTTGTCGTAGCGGAAGCCGCCCACGTCCCACACGCCCGAGATGTAGGGCGCTCCTGCGCTGGGGCTGAGGCCTTCAGCTGTTGTCATCTGCTCGCGGCCCGCGCCCACAACTGAAGCCGTCGCGCTGCCTCCGTTGAGGCGCAGGCGCGAGGGGCCTGAGAAGGAGAGGTGCCACAGCGTGTTGGGCTCAGCGGCGTCGAAGGCCACGTCCGCGGCGTTGTCGCCCCAGTTCCAGTCCGGCGTGTTCTCCCAGGCCGGGATGTCGCCCAGCTTGATGTTGCCTTCCTGGGGCTTGCCCCTTTCGTAATGGAAGCGGCTCCAAGTACTTCCCCCATCCCCGGAGACGAAGATGTTGGGGCCAAAGGTGTAGGTGCCCGCAGCCACGATGCGCCTGGAATCGCGAGGGTCGAAGTTGAGGCCGCAGAAAGGCTGGCCCTTGCCTTCGGGCGGCGTGATGTCCTGCGCCTGGCCGCCCGCCCACTTCCACACACCGCCGCTGCCCCCGGCGAAAGTCACCAGCAGAACGCCATCGGCGCTCAGGCGAGCCCTCATGGGCGAGGCTTGACCGCCAGGCCCGCCCTTGAGCTGAGCCCAGCTTTTGCCTCCGTCGCGCGACTGGAACAGGGCGCCCTCGACTTCGGGCGCGCCAGGCTCATCCGAGGCCTTGCCCGCGTGCACGCCCACCGTGAGCGTCCGCGAGGGCGCGCCCGCCCTGCTGCTGGAAGGGTCGGCCAGCACGAACGAGATGCCGGTCCAACGCGCTCCGTTTGAGGGCAGAGGGAGGTTGGCCCAGCTCTTCCCGGCGTCGTGCGAGGCGAAGAGCCCATCGCTGCGCGAGCCGAAGTAGAGCGTTCTGGAATCGTTGGGATCCACCAGCAGGCGCTCTCCGGCCTGCTTGTCGGCTCCGTTGCCCTCGGAGACCACGTCCTCGCCGCGCGCGTTCTTGAGGTGCAGGCGCGCCCAGGTCTTGCCTCCGTCCGTGGTCTTGAGCAGGTCGTGCGGATGGCTCCAGCGCGAGGAGCCTCCGGCCACGTAGATGGTGCTCGGATCGTTGGGGTCTATGGCCAGCGAGTCCACGGTGGCCAGGTTGCTCCAGCTCCAGTGCAGGTTGTCCATAAGAGCGACCCAGCGCTGGCTCTTGCGATCGAAGCGCCAGATGCCGCCTCCATCGGCGCGCAGGAACAGGTCTTGAGGGTGCCTGGCGCTCCAGGCCAGGCCCGTGGCGTATTCCACGCCTCCCGTGAGCAGCGAGGCCCACTTGTAAGGGCGCGCCCCAAGTACTTGCACGCGCGCCGTGGAGCTAATTTTCGTGTTGGCCTGCGGGTTGAGGGCCTCGACATTGGGCGGCGACAGGGCCAGGTCGCGCAGCAGCACGCTGCCCTTGCCCTGAGCCCAGAAGTAGAAGACGGCGTGGGCGGTGCCCGCGGGCAGAGCGATCTCGCGGCGAAACGGAGCCCAGTCAGCCGAGGGCCTGAGCTTAAAGGCGTCGTTTTCCTCGCTCGTGATCCAGGCCAGCTGCTTCCAGGCCGCATCGAAAACCTGGACATCCCACTGCAGGTGCTCGATCTGTCCTTGCACCCGCGCCGCGCCCGAAACCACCAGAGGCCCGGCCACAACATCCGCCACCTGAGACATCGAGCCCTTGCTCGCGGCGCCCCCGGGCGAGCGCAGCACCAGGGCACGCGCCTCTTGGTCGCCCTCGATGCGCCAGGCCCTGGATTCATCGGCCAGCTTCCAGGCTGGAGCGCCGCTCTTGAGCAGCGAAGTTGGCTGAGCAGCCGCCTGCGCGAGCGCCGAGCCCGCAGCCACAGCCAGGAAGGAAGCCAGGAGCAGGCGGCTCAAGTACTTGGGGCGCGCGGCGCGCAGGGCACGGAATCGAGGCATCTTGGAGTTCTCGTGGCAGAAGATAAACGGAGCAGCGAAGTATTCCCCAGGCGCGCGTTTTCATTGCAGCCGATTCTTGAGCGCCGCGCGGCAGAAGAACAGGTAAACCAGAACCATGAACGCTTTTGATTCCCGAGGTCGATCGCAGGCGCGGGCGCAGCGCGACGAGCAGAAAGGCTTGCTGGAGGGCGCATCTGCTGAGATGAGGGCCTCTGTGCTGGAAGAGGTGCCTGTCTCAGCAAGCGGGCCAAGAGGACGCTGTCTTGGCTTTGAGCTGAGCGTGGCGGCTTCGGCTCTGGCTGTGCTGGGGGCTTTGTGGCTGCTGTCGCTGGCTCTTGGCCCGGCTCTGGTGGCGGGAGGAGCCGTGGCAGCCACCTCGCTGGACGCGATGCGCACCTTGCTGCACGTGCGGGGCACAGGCCGCGCCCTGAACTGGCAAATACGCGACGAGGATGACCTGGCCCGGGCACGGGGAGCAGCCGAAGCCGACATGAAGGCCGCCGCGATTCTGATGGCCCGCATCATGGGCGTGCTGGTGTTTTGCCTGGCCAGCGACACTCTGCTGTGCGGCCTGGCCCTGATCTGCGTGCTGGTTCCCTTCGGCCCGTGGGCCAGCAGCGTCGAAGGCCGCTTCCGAGCCATGGACATCGAAGATCCAGGGCTCAAGAGCCGCTTCAACCGCATCGTGCGGGCGTGGAAAGAGCCGCGCTGGAAGCTGCCAGAGGATGTTTAACGGGAAGATCACGCTGTCAACCTGCAAAAGCAGAATACAGGACACCTCAAGTACTTGCGGGTGTCTCAAGCGGCTGAACTATTTTGGCGCGGCGCGTCAGGCGCATCACGCCAGGCTCGCAGCGAGGCCTTGCTTAGCAGAAGGCACGGCAGCAGAACTCCGGCGCTGCGTCCTGTTTCCAGCGCGCCCAGCAGGGTGCCGAAGAGCGCGCCTCCAAGTACTTGGTAGGGGAAGTGAGCCAGCACCTCGACTCTGGACCACGCAATAAGCGCGGCCATCGCGAACCACAGCGGCCCCAGTTTGGGGAAGCGCTTCCAGATGAGCCAGGCCATCAGGAAGCCGAAGGTGGCGTGGCCCGAGGGGAAGCCGGGGTGGTCGGGCAGGCCGGGCCGTCCCATCGAGCGCAGCAGCCCTTTGCCCAGCGCGTCCACCACGATCAAATCCAGCAAGACGGCTTCCAGAGCGCGCCAGGCCCACTCGCCTCGCCTGCGCGCATCCGGGCGCCTGGCTTCGAGAATTGAGGGCACCACCAGAAGAATCAGGCCCAGCCCAACCCAGATCGAGTTGATCTCATGGCCCAGGTGATGCGCCAGCTTCTCAAGAGGCGTGTCCACGCCAGGCGAGTTGTCCTGGGCGGGCGTGAAGGCTACCGCCACGCTCAGGGCGGCCAGGGCAACGGCTGGCAGCCAGGACGCGCGCCAAAGATCCGGCAGAGGCAGCCACGGGCCTGGCGCTCTTGTCTCGGATGCCGCACCTCGGGGTGCTTCAGTAGATGCCATTTTAGAAGGAGCGGGCGAAGGAAACGCCGCCGGATGACAGGCTCAGGCCATTGGGCTCCAGGATGAGCGCGGAGGAAGTGGGCGCTGCTGCTGCCGGGGAATTAGAAGCCGAAGACACCTCGGGGCGGTTGCGGCGCATGAAGTACTTGGTGGTGAAGTAGCCCAGCGCGGCTCCCGCGATGACATCGTGCACATAGTGGGCGCGCACGTCCACGCGCGAGGCTCCGATGGCCGTGGCCAGGGCGTACAGCGGCAGGCGCGCTCCTCTGTGGTTCTCGCCAACGGCTGTGGCCAGAGCAAAGGCGAAGGACGTGTGGCCCGAGGGAAACGAGTGCATCCCGCCTCTGGGCCGCTTCTCAGGGATGACGTATTTCAAAATCTCAGTGGCCACCGCCGTGGCTCCGATGCCCTCGATGGCACCGCGCGTCTGGCCCCGGTGGTGCCTGCCGTCGAAGAGCAAGAACACGCCCGAGGCGATCCCAAAAGGCACAATCGAGTTCGACAATGTCTGCCCCAACTTCGAGCCCGCCTCTGTGCTGCTCGATTGGCTGGCGGCCTCGCCTCTTGAGCCCGAAGTGCTGGAGTTCGATGGCGCGATGGGCTGCGAAACGAGCCTCAAGCCACGCGCGCCGGGCTCGACCAGGATGGCGGGCCGCCACGCGCGGTCAGGAGGCGCGGCGTAGTATTGAACCGCGCCCTCCTGAGCCCGCGCGCCCGAGACCACGCTTCCAATAGCCACAAATATTGCTGCAAAAAACTGTGCCTGTGTTTGAATCTTCATCTCAACGGTAAGGGTGCTCGGCGGTCGAGGCTGCTGCAAGTACTTGCGGCACTGTAAGCGTTCATTCCGCTTTTCCTTCGCACCCAACAGGAAGCCCTGCCCGTACTGGCGAAGTGCGGGCAGGGCTTCGAGACAACAGCTTACTGCGTGTTTACGGCTTGGCAGTTACGGCTTGGCAGTTACGGCTTGGCAGTTACGGCTTGGCAGTTACGGCTTGGCAGTTACGGCTTGGCGGTAACATCGAGCAGGACTTTGAAGTCCTGGCCTATGTCGCCGATGAGGTAGGCGTTGTATTTCTGGCCTGGACGCGGCTTGAAGCCGTTGATGGTCTTGATGGTGCGGCCTCCGATGCGCACGCGCAGCGTGGTGGATGTCGAAGGCACGTAGGAGGCGCGGATCTGGCCGAAGCGCAGGCGGTTGAAGAGGCGGTAGGTGCCTCCGCTCCTGGTGGTCGCCAGCACCTCGACGGGCGGCGATTGGGGCGAGAGGTGGAAGACCGTCAGCCTCGACTCGTTGGACCCAACCGAGCCGCCCGAGTCCTCAAAGGTTAGCAGGCGCGGGCGGCTGGCCTCGCCGTAGGCCGCGATGGTGTAGAACCCTGCGGGCCTCAGCGAGCGCTCGCCGGTTAAAATCGGGCGCGCGGGCCTGTTGCTCCACAGGCTGAACGAGTGGTGGCCAGCGGGCAGCTTCACGTAGTTCGACAGGCCGCCGAACTTGTAATCGTTGAGCTCCTTCTTGCCGTCCACGTAAAAATCTATCTTCGGCCCGCCGGGAACGGCCTGCAAAACACGCACAAAGGTCGTCGGCTGCTCCAGGTCGCGGTTCCTGGCGTGCGCGGGGTCGCAAGTACTTGCAGCCACAGCCAGCACGCCCACAGCACCCGCAGCCTTGATCGAAAACTGATTCATAAGTTGCCTCCAGCAAATTGAGCGCGCAGTGGGCAAATCTCAATCCCCACGAACCTGGGCTCAGGGTTCTACGCGCCGCCAGCACCAGCTTTCCAACCGCGACTGGCTGCTTTCGCAGGCGCCCGCTTTCAGAAAGCCTGTGGCTGGTGCGGCTCGCTGCGCGCGAAGCCCTTCTGCAAGTACTTGCCGCGTTCCTGCAGCGTCTATTTGTGCCAAACATCTGCCTATGTCAAACATCCTGGTCGTCAACGGCGAAAGTTACTGGCCCGCTTACTTCCCCGGCTTCGAGGTACATCAGAAGCGGCTGCAAAGCTCGCGTTGGCTGTTGCGCCCGGATGGGCTTTATGTGTTCGATGCCTCGGGAAGCTTGCGTGTGGACGGCGTGCTGTGGCGCCTGGGCGCGGTGCGTCCTCAGCCGAGCCACCGCGCGGCCATCGAGCTGATTCGCTTGAGCGGCGTGCCGAGCGTGAACCCGGCGCGCGTGCTGGGGCGCGGCTACGAGAGGCTTTCAATGCTGGCCGAGTTGCGCGAGGCAGGCGTGCCCCTGCTGCCGTTCTCGGTCGCGCTGGGCGAGGACGTGCTTGAACAGGTGCAGCCCGATTTTCCGGCTGTGCTCAAGGCGGGCAACTTCCACGGCGGGCGCGGCAAGGCCCGCGCTCTGAACCCTGAGCAGTGGGCTGAGCTGCTGGATGTGCTCTTCATCACCGAGGATTACATCTCGATCGAGCCTTACATCGACTACGCGCGCGACGTGCGCTGCCTGCTCATCGGCGAGCAGATGTGGGCTATGGAGCGCCGCGCCGAGAATTGGAAGGTCAACGCGGGCCTGGCTTCGCACACGCTCATCGAGCCGCCGCCTCTGATGGCCGAGCACACCAGGAACGCCTGTAAGTACTTGCAGGGCGATGTTCTGGCGCTGGACTTCCTTGAAACGCGCCAGGGCGAGTTCTTCGCGCTGGAAAGCAACGATATTCCGGGCTTGAGCGGATTCCCCGAGGCCGCGCGCCACGTCCTGGCCAGCCTGCTGCGCCAGAAAATGGAGGCCCTTTCCAGCGGCTGAAGCAGCGTGCTCAGTTCACTTTGAGCGGCGGGTTGGGCGCGCGTCTTGGGTGGGTATTTAGACTAAGCTTCAACCACCACAAGTACTTGTCAAGCGACAACCGAAGAAGGCGACATGGAACAACAACTTTCGCGACGCGGCTTCCTGCGAGCCACGACGGTCTTTGCCGGAGCTGTGCTGAGCGAGACTCTGGGCGGCTGCCGCTCGCGTCCCAGCGTGCCCAGCGCGCGCGTCACCTTAACCCAGTGGTATCACCAATACGGCGAGGAAGGCACCGAGGCCGCCGTGCGACGCTATGCTCTGGCTTACACCAAGGCCTTCCCCGATGTCGCGGTTCAAGTCGTGTGGGTGCCGGGCGATTATCAAACCAAGCTCAATACGGCGCTCTTGACCTCTGGCGGGCCGGATGTATTCGAGAAGCAGCTTTCTGTTCCGATGGTTTCGGCCCAGCAAGTCGCTGTGCTGGACGAGCTGTTTCCGCCCGAAGTCAAGAAGGACTTCTTGCCCGATGACATCGCCGTCAACACCGTAGACGGCCACATCTACGGCGTCAAGATGGTGGGCGACATGGGCCTGCTCTATTACCGCCGCAGCCTGCTCGAAAAGGCCGGGCTCAAGCCTCCAAGTACTTGGGACGAGCTAATGGCCGCTTCCAAGGCCCTGAGCACCTCAGAGCGCAAGGGCCTGTTCGTGGGCAACGATGGCGGCGTGGGCGCGCTTTTGAATCTGGCTCCGTGGTCTGCGGGCAGCGACTTCTTGAAGAACGAGAAGATCATCTTCGACAACGCGCGCACGGCCAAGTCCTTCGAGAAGCTGCGCGACCTGAGCAACTCGCCCTCGCTCTTGATCGGCGCGCCCACGGATTGGTGGGACCCTTCGGCCTTTATCTCGGAGCAGTGCGCGATGCAGTGGGGCGGCCTGTGGTCCTTCCCCGCCATCAAGAAGGCGCTGGGCGAAGATGTGGGAGCCGTGGCCTGGCCCGCCCTGGACGAGCACGGCAGCCCGGTCACTTTCGCCGGAGGCTGGTCGCAGATGGTGAACGCGCAGAGCCCGAACTTGGAGGAGGCCAAGAAGTTCGTGCGCTGGCTGTGGATCGAGAACAAGGAGATCCAGGCCGACTGGAACCTGAGCTACGGCTTCCACGTGCCGCCGCGCCGCAGCGTGGCCCTGACTGCGGCTCCTCTGCGCTCAGGTGTGCCCGCTCAAGCCCTGGAAATCCTGGCCAAAGATGGGCGCTTCACGCCTCCGCAGTGGAGCACAGGTATGAACACGATCTTGACGGACGCGGCCAGCAACATCGTCAAGCAAGGCCGCCCGGCGCAGCAGGAAGTGAGCCTGGCTGCGCGCAAGTGCGAGCGCGAACTGGCGCGCCTGCTGCAATACAAGTAGCCGCAGGTGCAAGTACTTATAGCTTGGCACCGCTAATCTGGGAGGCTGAGATGAATCAGGAACTCGACCGTGAACTTGGGAGCGAGCCAATCGAAATCCGTACCCCTTTGCGGGCGTGGCTTGCTGTGGCTCCTCTAGTGCTGTTCCTGTGCGGCTGCGGCGTGTTGGTCTGGATCATGGCTGTCTGGCCCCAGGTCGGAGGACAACACCCGCCGCGGACTCCGGATTTGGTGGGAGTTCGCCTGTTCCTCTTCTTCATCGGCGCCCCTTTTGCGTTCGGCCTCGGGCTGATACCATGCTGGCTGGCCCACTACTGCCTGCGCGCGGATGGCAGCGGGCTGACAGAAGCCTCGTCCAGCGGAAAGAAGCAGGTCTTCTGGAGCGACGTGGCTTCTTACAGCATGGAGCTTAGTCACAGCGAGCAGAGCAAGGCTCGCAGCCACATCGTGCCCATCTTTCGTGATGCGCAGGGCAAGGTGCTCTTCAGCACCAATGGGCTCGCGAACAAGAGTGAGGCGACTGTGGAGCGTTTCCGGAGCTTTGTGCAATCGCACCTACCAGGCAAGGAGACGTCGCGCATCCCGGATCAGTCTCAGCCGGACAACTGAGACCCAGAGTGATGCCTGGAAGATTAAGCGCGGCTCTGCTTGGGCTTGGCACCATCGGCTGGGTTGGGCTGTGGCTGGGCGCCACGCTGTTGGCCAACACCTACACCTTGGCTCCGGGCTGGGCTCTGGGTCTGCTTGTCTCGTCCTCACTCTGGGTGCCCTATGGATACGTGATCCTGATGGCATTCATCATCATGCTGCGCAAGAAGCGCGAGGAACTCAAGGCCCGCCACGAAGCCGCCGACGTGCAGCAAGTACTTGAGACGCCAGATTTGGGTATTAGATAATCCAACACCTCATGGTTGATTCTCCTCGCGTCTCACCTCCAGCCGCTTCGCCCTCGCCTGCCCTGGCCTCCAGGCCCGCGCCGCGCGTGAAGCCTTCGTCCGATCGCTCGGCGACCTTTGCCTTCTGGTGCTTCGTTGGGCCTTCGCTGCTCGGCCTGACGGTGTTCACGCTGATTCCCATTCTCTGGGGTTTCGCGCTCTCGCTGTCGCACGCGCAGAACACCATCAAGCCCGGCCACTTCGTGGGAGCCGCCAATTACCTCGATCTGCTTTCCGATGAAGCCTTTCTGCGCTCGCTGGGCACCATCCTGGTCTTCGCGCTCTTTATCGTGCCCTTGACCTACTGCGTCTCGCTGGGCTTAGCTCTCCTGGTCAACCGCGCGGGCTGGGGCACGCCTTTTTTTCGCACCGTGTTTTTCATTCCCTCGGCGGTTTCTTACGTGGTGGCCTCGCTGGTGTGGAAGATGAGCCTGTTCAATGGCGTGAAGTCGGGGCTGGCGAACCAGATCGTGGCGCACTTCGGCAGCGAGCCCATCAACTGGATCGGGACGGCTTCGCCTCCCTGGTTCTGGCTGGTCTTGGTCTCGGCTCGCCTGTGGCTCCAGGTGGGCTTCTTTATGATCATCTTCATCGCGGGGCTGCAGGAAATCCCGCGCTCGATCTACGAGGCCGCCGCCGTCGATGGCGCGCGCGATGGCTGGCAGATGCTGCGCTTCATCACCTTGCCTCAGCTGCGCGCGACCTCGATCTCGGTCTTGCTGCTTAACTTCATCGGCGCGTTCCAGGCCTTCGACGAGTTCTACAACATCCTGGGCTCGGCTGGAGCCAACGCTTCGCTGGCCCGGCCTCCGCTTGTCTATTTATACTCGCTGGCTCTGTCAGATCAGGACTTCGGGCGCGGCACGGCGGGAGCCTTCATCCTGACCGCGATCATCTTCACCGTCACGATCGTGCAGAGCCGCATCCTGGGCTTTGGCGAGTCGGATTGAGGCGGGCTCAAGCCTCTGCAAGTACTTGCACCATGAAAACACGCTCCAGCCCCTTTAGCCTGCTGCGCCTGGCCCTGCTGCTCATTTTGGCCGCGCTGTTCCTGCTGCCGTTCTACCTCATCGTGCGCAACTCGCTGCTCTCGAATGAGCAGATCACCTCACCGCGTTGGGTCTGGCTGCCCTCGGCTCCTCACTGGAACAACTTCAGCGAACTGTTCGCCGCGCCCACCGATCCCAAGACGCACGAAGTTCTCGGCCCCGCTCCGATGCTGACCGGGCTGCTCAACTCCTCGTTCATCGCCGTGACCACGCTGATTTTGCAGATGCTGTTTTCCTCGATGGCTGGCTTTGCTCTGGCGCGCATCCCGGCCAAGGGGCGCAATGTGGTGTTCTTCGTCATCGTGGCCACGCTGATGATTCCAGGAGCCGTCACCTTCGTGCCTTCCTACGCAGTGATGGCGTATTTAGGAGGCATCAACACGCGCTGGGGCATCATCGCGCCGGGCCTGTTCTCGGCGTTCTCGATCTTCCTGTTCCGCCAGTTCTACCTCAGATTCCCAACCGAAGTCGAAGAAGCGGGACGGCTGGACGGCTTGAGCTACTTCGGCATCTACCGCCATTTGCTCCTGCCCAACTCGCTCTCGATTGTGATGGCGCTCGGCATTTTGACCTTCATCGGCAGCTGGAATTCGTTTCTGTGGCCTTTGGTGATCGGTCAAGATCCTTCGACGTGGACGGTTCAGGTCGTCCTGTCCACCTTCCTGACGGCTCAGACGATCAACTTGGCTCAGCTCTTCACGGCGGCTGCTGTGGGCGTGGCTCCGCTGGTAGTTGTGTTCTTGCTGATGCAGCGCTACATCGTGGAGGGCGCCAAGTTTTCCTCTGGTAAGGAATAGTGTTGTTCTCGGCTGAGCCCTCGACTGAAGTCGGGGCTTAGAGCCTGCGGCTGGTTGTCCGCCTGCGCGGACAAGGCCTAACCTGCAAGTACTTGCAGAAATGCGAGGCGTTTCCGTCCAAGCTGTCCGCGCAGGCGGACAACCAGCCGCAGGCTCTAAGCCCCGACTTCAGTCGAGGGCTCAGCCGAGAACAACCGAGGTCAAACTTCTCTGAGTTCAAAGAATCATCATGAAGCCAATTTTCTCCTGCGCCCTTCTCGCGGCGCTTTCGCTGGCTCCTCGAACCCTCAACGCCGTGGAAACCGATGGGCCGGTGCGCGACCCTTCGCGCATGGTCAAGAGCGGCAGCACGTATTGGGTTTATGGCACGGGCCAGGGCACGCAGCAGTTCTCCTCGACCGATAAGATTCACTGGACGAAGCGCGGGCCTGCCAACCGCACGGCTCCGGCCTGGGTCGCCACAGCTGTTCCTGGCAACAAGAACAACGTGGTGTGGGCGCCCGACGTGATCTTCCACAGAGGCAAGTACTTCTTGTTCTACTCATACTCGGCCTGGGGCTCGAACCAGTCGGCCATTGGCGTGGCTACTAATGCGACGCTTGACCCCAACGATTGGCAGGATCAGGGCGTTGTGGTCGCTTCGACCGGGAAGGAAGGCTTCAACGCCATTGATCCCTGCGGATTTGAGGATGCGCAGGGCAATTTCTGGCTGGCCTTTGGCTCCTATGTCAACGGCACCAGGATGGTTCAGCTCGATCCAGAGACGGGCCTTCGCCTCAAGGACGCGCCGATTCATGAGACGGCGACGCGTCCCGGCGTGCCCGTCAATACGGTTGAGGCGTCCTATGTGCATTACCACGACGGCTGGTATTACCTGTTCGTGAACTGGGACTTCTGCTGCCGCGCTTCCAAGAGCGACTACAACATCCGCGTGGGGCGGGCCAAAAACGTGACAGGCCCGTTCCTGGACAAAGACGGCAAGGACATGAACCAGGGCGGCGGCTCGCTGTTCCTCAACGCCATGTTCGACAACGGCTCGGGACGCCTGATCGACGACGCCGTGGGGCCTGGACACGTCGGGATTCTGGAGGAGAACGGCACCTTCTGGCTGACCACGCACTACGAGTGGACGCGCACCACCAACGCCACGACCATGTTCCTCAACCGCATGGTGTGGGACGATGGGGGCTGGCCGCGCGTGGTGCTGGACGAAGGGCCGTGGAAGCTGACCTCGAACCTGCCGCTGCACGATGTGGCCTCAGTTGTGAGCGGCGCGGCCAAAAGCGGCGTGGGCATCGAGACGCAGCCCTTCGAGAACGTGCTGGGCCAACGCTGGAGGCTGCAGTATCAAGGCGACGGCTTCTACTCGATCCTGAGCCGTGAGGGAAACTTGGCTCTTGGCACTGTGGACAACTCGGACAAGCCCGGAGCTAAGGTCGAGCTCGCTCCTTACACGGGACGTTCGGGCCAGCAGTGGTTCGCCCAGCGCAATGATGATGGCACCTTCTCCTTCCTGACCAAAGCCAGCAACAAGGTGCAGGCCCTGGATGTGGGCGGCTGCAATCCCAGCGACGGCGTGGCCATCGGTACGTGGAACTCGAACGGGATGGACTGCCAGAAGTGGGCGCTGCGCTTGAAGTGAGGTTGTGGGACGGCGAGGCGCTGCAAGTACTTGCGGCTTCTAAAAGCCGCTTACGCCGCGACTGCCTCGCCCGCGCGCCGGAACACGAGCTGGCCTTCGTGACCTGCGTCCACTTCGACGCTTGAGCCCTCGGGGAACTCGGCGCTCAAGATGCGCTTGGCGAGCGGGTCTTGGATCAGGCGCTGGATCGAGCGCTTGAGAGGGCGCGCGCCGAAGCTGGGGTCGTAACCATCTTCGGCCAGCACTTCCTTGGCTCGCTCCGTCAGGCTCAAGGTGATGCCTCGATCTGCCAGGCGCTTGCGCAGGGAGCCCAACTGGATCTCGACGATGTTCTTGATCTGGTCGCGCCCCAGCTGGTTGAACACAATCACTTCGTCAATCCTGTTGAGGAACTCGGGGCGGAAGTGGCCGCGCAGCACGTCCCAGATGCGCTCCTTGACGAAGGGATCGTCCGCGACTTTCTCGCCCTGGATCAAGTGCGTGCCCAGGTTGCTCGTCATAATCACGACCGTGTTGCGGAAGTCCACCGTGCGCCCCTGACCATCCGTCAAACGCCCGTCATCCAACAGCTGCAGCAAGACGTTGAACACATCGGGGTGCGCCTTCTCGATTTCGTCGAACAAGATCACGGCGTAAGGGCGGCGCCGAACCGCTTCGGTGAGCTGGCCGCCCTCGTCGTAGCCCACATAGCCGGGAGGCGCTCCCAAGAGCCGAGCGACGGAGTGCTTCTCGCCATACTCGCTCATGTCGATGCGCACCATGGCCTTCTCGTCGTCGAAGAGGAACTCAGCCAGAGCACGCGCGGTTTCCGTCTTGCCCACGCCCGTTGGGCCGAGGAAGATGAAGGAGCCGATGGGACGATTCGGGTCCTGAAGCCCGGCCCGCGCCCGCCGCACCGCATCCGCGACGGATTCCAGAGCCGAGTCCTGCCCAACCACGCGCAGGCGCAGGCCCTCTTCCATACGCAGGAGCTTCTGCATCTCGGCTTCCAAGAGGCGCGTGACGGGGATGCCAGTCCACTTGCCCACGATCTCGGCGATGTCGTCCTCGTCCACTTCTTCCTTCAACATCTGGCCGCTGGCCTGGCGCTCCTGAAGCCGCCGCGTCTCTTCTTCGAGGTTGCGCTGCAGCTCGGGCAGCTTGCCGTAACGAAGCTCAGCCGCCTTGCCAAGATCGGCGTTTTGCGTGGCGCGCTCGATCTCGAAGTGCAGGCGGTCGATCTCGGCCTTGATGTTCGAGACAGCGCCTATGGCGTCCTTCTCGTTTTGCCACTGGGCTTTCATCTGGCTTGACTTCTCACGCAGCTCGGCCAGCTCACGCTCGATTTTGTCCAGCCTCTCACGTGTTGCGCCCTCGCTGGGGTTCAGTCCGTAAGCCGTCGAGCCCTTCAGCTCGCGCGACAGGGCCTCGCGCTCGATGTCGAGCTGCATCGCGCGCCTCTCGATCTCGTCGATTTCCTGCGGCACGCTCGCGATCTCGATGCGGATCTTGGAAGCCGCCTCGTCCACAAGGTCAATCGCCTTGTCGGGCAGAAAGCGGTCGGTTAAGTAGCGATTGGACAAGACCGCCGCAGCGACCAGAGCCGAGTCCTTGATGCGTACCTTGTGGTGCACCTCATACTTCTCCTTGAGCCCGCGCAGGATGGCGATGGTGTCCTCGACTGAAGGCTCGCCCACATAAATCGGCTGGAAGCGGCGTTCGAGAGCCGCGTCCTTCTCGATGTGCTTGCGGTATTCATCCAGCGTCGTCGCGCCCACGCACCTCAGCTCGCCGCGCGCCAGCATAGGCTTGAGCAGGTTCGCCGCATCCACCGCGCCCTCGGCGGCTCCGGCTCCAACCAGGGTGTGCATCTCGTCGATGAAGAGCACGATCTGCCCGTCTGAGCGCGTGATCTCCTTGAGCACGGCCTTGAGCCGATCCTCGAACTCGCCTCGATACTTGGCTCCCGCGATCAAAGCGCCCAGATCCAGCGACAAGACCTTCTTGTCCTGCAAAGTCTCGGGCACATCGCCGCCCGCGATGCGCTGAGCGAGCCCTTCGACGATGGCGGTCTTGCCCACGCCGGGCTCGCCAATGAGCACGGGGTTGTTCTTGGTGCGGCGCGAAAGTACTTGCACCACGCGCCGAATCTCGTCATCGCGGCCTATGACGGGATCGAGCTTGCCGCGCTGAGCCTCAGAGGTCAGGTCGCGGGTGAATTTTTTCAGCGCCTGATACTTCTCCTCGGGGTTCTGATCCGTCACACGCTGCCCGCCTCGCACCTGAGCCAGAGCGCTCAGAATCTTGTCGTGCGTAACGCCAGCGCGCTTGAGCGTCTCGCCGCCAAAGCCCTTATCGTGCGTGGCTCCGATGAGCAGGTGCTCGGTGGACAAGAATTCGTCCTTGAGCTGAGCCATGGCCTGCTGAGCCGAGCCCATCACGCCGCCCAGCCCATCGCGATTCGCTCCGCCCAGGCGCGTGGACAACATCCGCCCCGACTCCACGCCGACCTGCTTGGGACGACGCGCCAGCTCCGATTCCAGCTCGCGCTGCAGCGCTTGAGGGCTGGCTTCGAGCTTCTGCAAAAGCGGCGTCGTCGTGCCCTCGCTCTGGCCCAGAAGCGCCAGCAGCAAGTGCTCCACGTCCATCTCCTGATGCTGATACTGAGAGGCCAACCCCTGCGCCTCCTGCAAAGCCGACTGAGCATTCACGGTCCAACGATTCAAATCCAAAGCCATCGGGCCTCCCTTCTTCGCTTGATGTTATTTGAGTTAGTTCACTTGAGTGCAACACACTCAAGACGCGAAGAGGCTGAAGGGGTTGCAAGTACTTGAGCCACGAAAAAGCGGACGTGGATTGCTCCACGCCCGCCTTCAAAGTGCCTTCTGCTTGTGCTGTCGCCTCAGCGTGTTGGAGCCGACTGGATCACGACGGCTCGGGTGGCTGCGCCCGTGTTGCCAGCTTGGTCGCGCGCGAAGACGGTGAGGACGTAGCGCGCCGGGCTGGACGGGATGCTCAGGGCGCGTCCCCAGACTCCTCCGCGCAGGCTGGGGATGGCTCGCAGAGGCAGCCTTGTGGCAGCGGCTCCGAAGCCCACGCCATTGAAGTACTGGCCGTCAGCCCGGCGGATAGTGGCCTCGACCTCTACCGCGTCCAGTGAGCACTGCACCGTTACCTTGCTAAAGGCGCTCGGGCGCGCGGCTCCGCCCGGCGCGGCCTGCGGGCTCACGATGCTCACGGAAGGCGGCGTGGCAGCGACTTGGACGAACTGCTGGGCTCGGCTGCTGTTGCCAGCATTGTCTGTTGCAATAGCGACCCAGCGGTAGCGTCCTCCTGGAGCCTGCGAGAGCGGCGGCATCACGGTGGAAGCCACGGTGAAGAAGCCGCGCCCCAGCTGAGTCGTGGGCAGGTTGAAGGGCGTGTGCTGATAGGAGTGCCCGTTCCAGTAGTCGCCGCCGAAGCGCTGCAGTTGCACCACGACGCTCTTGAGGCCGGAGGAAACCACGATGCCACGGCCTTTCACCACGTAGGCATCCACGGCTGAGCCGCGCACAGGAGTCAAGCGCGCCTCCACACGCACCGGGCCGCCCGCGATGCTCAGCAGCGGAGGCGTCACGTCGGGCGGCACGCCCACCGTAAGGGTGACGGTGGTGATGGCGCTTTCAACTTGTCCATCCGAAGCCGCGTAGGTGAAGGAGTCGCGGCCTGAGAACAGGGCGCCTGGCGTGTAGAGGAACGAGCCGTCGCGGTGGAAGACGAGCGTGCCGTGCGCGGGCTGGCTGTTCAGGCGCGCGCTGAGCGGGTTGCCATCGGCATCCGTGTCGTTGGCCAGCACGCCCTGAGCCGCAAGTACTTGCAGCGGGCCGCGCGTGGAGTAGGAGTCGGCCACGGCTACGGGTGCGTGATTCACCGGGCCGGGAGTGGGTGTTGGGTTTGGCGTGGGAGTGGGCGTTGGGTTGGGAGTGGGCGTCGGATTAGGCGTGGGTGTTGGAGTCGGGGCGGTGTCGGCCAGAACTTGCACGGTGACCCTGGCCACGTTGGAGTCCAGCGCGCCGTCGTTGGCCTTGAAGGTGAACGAGTCGGAGCCCACGAAGCCGCTCGTGGGCGTGTAGATACGGCTGGCTCCCGTGCCCGAGAGCGTGCCGTGCAGCGCGCCGCTCACAATCACGAAGCTCAGGCCCGTGCTGTCGATGTCGGTAGCGCCCAGCGTGATCGAGGCCGGGGTGTTGAAGGCTGTGGAGAGGCTCTGATCCTGAGCTACGGGCGCATCATTGACCGCAAGTACTTGCAGGGCGAAGGTGGTGCTGGTGTTGCCGCTTCCGTCGCTCACGCTGAGCTTGATGGTCGTCGTGCCGTTCTGGTTGGGCGCGGGCGTCAGGGTGATGGTGCGGTTGGCTCCGCTGCCCCCGAAGGTGATGTTGTTGCTGGGCACCAGGCTGGGGTTGGACGAAGTGGCGCTGACCACCAGGCTCGACAGCGGCGAGTCCACATCACCGATGGTGAAGGCGATGGGCGAGGTTGGGGTGTCCTCGTTTGTGCTCTGGTCGGCGATGGCAGAGATCGTGGGCGCGTCGTTGACCGGCACGACGGTGATCTGGGTGCTGGACCTGGCACCCTGGGTGTGCAACCCATCCGAGACCGAGAAGTTAACGCGGCGGATCGGGGTTGCAGGCGGGTTCTGCGAAGTGTTGTTGTAACGAGCCGAGCGCAGCACCTTCTGGTAATTGGCCACCGAGTCCAGGCCACTCAGGACAAAGACTCCCCCTGCGGGGTTGGGCTCGACCGTGAGCGTGATGTTGGTGCCCGAAGTGTTGAACAACAGCGTCTCCTCTGGCAGCAGGCTCCCCACGAGGGATGCCCTCAGTTCGCTGAGGGTGCCCAGGTCCGAGAAGAGGTACACCATGTTCGCGTCCACGATCGGTACCGAGCCGCCGCCCTCGGTAAAGGTCACCTGAAGGCCAGCTTGCGAAGTCGAGATCAGGATGAACGGAAGGGCAGCCTCGAACGCCCCTGCGTCGGCGCCATTACCGGCCACGCGCGGCTCACCGCGCTGATCCGTAGGGATGCCAGCCGCAGACGGAGCCAGATCCACTGCTGGGCTACCCGCGAGCAGGGCGTGTGTCAAGGTCGGCCTGCCGTTGTCGGCCAGGGGAGCCAGCTTGGCGTCAACCGGAGCTGAGCTTGTGCCCGTGATGTCGGGAGTCGAAGCGGTCGCGGCGTTGAAGCCTGTGCTCGTGCCCACATTGCCGATGACGTTGAATCCGCCCGAAGTGAAGCTGCCGCGTGTGTCCGGGTTGGTCGGGGCGGTGTTGCCCGCGACGATGGAGCGCGCGATGTTGCCTGTGTAGGTGTCGCCCAGGTAGATGCCGCCGCCCTCGCCGCTCGCGCCGGTGCAGCGATTGGCGGTGACGGTCGTGAACTGCAGCGACAAGGTGGGGCTGATGCCGCTGCTGTAGAAGCCGCTGCTAATGCCCAGGTAGATGCCGCCGCCAATGTCCTGAGCGGAGTTGCCCGAGATGGTGCAGTTGGTGAGCGCCAGGGGGATCAAGCTATACAAGCCGCCGCCTCCGCTGGCTGCGGTGTTGCTGCTCAGGGTGCAGCCCGTCAGGGAAACGCTCTGGCCTGTGACTGCGTATAGCCCGCCGCCCTCGAACGCTGTGTTGCCGCTAAAGGTGCAGTTGGTGAAAGCTGCCGTGCTGGTGCTGCCGCTGAGCCCCACGTAAACGCCGCCGCCCTGGTTGTGGCGGATAGCATCATCGCTGGTGTTGTTCGTGAAGCTGCAGCCTCTGATTGTCGTGGCGCCTCTGGAACCAATGCCAAGCCCGCCCCCAAAGCCGCTTCCCGCGCGGTTGCCTTTGAAGGTGCAGTCCACGGCGAACGAGGGGTTGTTCTGGTCGCTGGAGAAAAAGCCCACAGCGCCGCACAGGGCGGTGGTGGCGTTGTTGGTGAAGGTGCAGCGGGTAAGCCTGAGCACGCCCCCGCCCAAAATGGCACCACCGTAGCCCTGCGAGCGGTTGGAGGAGAAGGCACAGTCGAAGAGCGAGAGGATGCCGCCGTTCGACTTAATGGCGCCACCCCCGAGCACACCTGGGCCGTACGAGTTGTCTGAGTTGCCATTGGTGAAGGACAGCCCCGAAACAGCAGCCTCGCCCACACCAATGAAAAAGATGTTGCTCGCGCCGTCCCCGTTCAGGCTCAGAGCGTCCGCGCTTGGCCCCGTGATTTTGAGCGCGCCGCTGGGCCGCGAGATGTCGATGTTGGTGCCGCTTAGCGTGATCGTGCCCCTGACATTAGGAGCGAAGGTCACTTCGGGCGTCTGGCCAGCCGAGAAGGTGCGCGCGTAGGCCACGGCTTCTCGCAGGCTCGTCTGCCCATCGAAGTCCGTGCTGGTGTCGCTCGTCGTGGTCACAACCAGCGAAGGCGCCTCGACTACGCGCACCACAAAGGTGGCTGTCGCAGTGCTGCTGCCCGCTGTCACCGTCAGCGTGATGGTAGCCGTGCCATAAGTACTTGTGGGCGCGATCGCCAGCGTTTCGTTGCCGCTCGTGCCCGTGATGCTCAAGTTGGCATCGGGGATGATACTCTGGTCGCTGGAGGTGGCTGTCACGCCCGTAATGGCCGGGTTGGTGATGGCCACGTCGCCAATGGTGAAGGGGATGCTGGCGCCCTGGCCGCGCACGATGCGCTGGTCCGGCACATCTGAGATGAAGGGCTGAGCCTCGAAGGCGCCGATGTCGGGCGTGCCGCGCATCTGGCCGCGCTGATCCACAGCGGGCGATGTGGCGGGGTTGGCCGCGTTGAGGGCCGGTGAGCCGGCAAGCAGAGCGCGGGTGGGCGTTGGGCCGCCGTTGAAGTCCAGGAAGCTGAGCTTGGGATCGAGCAGGGCACTGGAGGTGCCGACCTGGTCGGAGTTGGCTCCGTTGGAGAAGCCCGTGCTGCCCTCGGCGCTCGAAAGGAGGTTGTGGCCGCCGCTGCTGAAGTTGCCCGCGATGTTGGAGCGGTTGTTACTCGCCCCGCCCTCGGTGTTGAGCGCGATGATGGAGTTGGCTGCGCTGATGGGCACCGTCGTGCTGTCGTTGAGGATACCGCCCGCGTCCTGGGCTGTGTTGTAGGCCACTGTGCAGCTCGAAATGCTGACCGGCCCGGTCGCGTTGGCCGCGTTGTAGATGGCTCCTCCGGCGGAGGTAGCGCCCACGTTTGTGCTCAGGGTGCTGTTGAAGAGCGTGAGGGCGCCCGCGTTGTAGATGCCGCCGCCAAACCTGTCGCTGTTGCTGTTGCTGTTGAGCGTGCTCGCGTTGATGGTGAGCGCGCCCGTGCTGGAGATGCCGCCTCCGTTGGCCGCTGTGCTGTCGGCGATCACGCACCTGTTGAGCGTCAGGCTTCCCGCGTTCAGGATGGCCCCGCCGTTGGCCGAGCCCGCACTGCCGCTCATCGAAATGTCGTCGATCACCACGGTTCCACTGGCGATGTTGAAGGCGCGCGAGGCTCCGTTTCCGCTGCCGCCGCTCACAGTAAGTACTTGTGCGCCCGGCCCCTGGATCATCACGTCGCTCGAAATGGGCAGCTCGCCGCTTGTGAGGCTGATGCTGAAGGGCGGCGGCCCAGCCAGACCCGAAAAGTCGAAGTTGACCGTGTCGGCTCCGGGCAGCCGCTGCGCGTCCAGAAGCGCCCGGCGCAAGGAGCCCGCGCCCGAATCGTTGGTGTTGGTGACGGTGCGTGTCGTGCTCAGCAGGGCGTTGAACTTGGCGGCCAGCAGGGTGTAGCCCGCATCGTTGGGGTGGAAGCCGTCGCTGGAGATGTTGGCGGTGTTGTAGGTTTGGGCATCGCCGAAGAGGTCGGCGACGGGCACGCCGTTTTGCGCGGCTCGGCTCTCGATGGACGCGTTGACCTGGTTGACGATGGCCGTCAGAGCCATCTTCTGCGCGCTGGTGGCCGAGGCGAAGGCTGGCAGCTGGCTCAGGTCAGGCACGTTGGCCACGGCGATGAAGGGGTTGGACGAGGCTCCGCGCAAGCCGCTCAGGATGGCGTTAAAGGCGGTATCGAACTGGCTCAAGGTCTCGGCCCCCGAGCTGACACCCGCGATGTGCAGCACGTCGTTGGCGCCGACGGCGAGCGTGGCCACGTTGGGGTTTGAGCCCACGGCTTGGCTCAGCTGGTCTCGCTGCACGCTGGAAGTGCTGGCGCTGGTCACCGTGAGATCGGGCGCTACGGCTCCGCGCGCGCCCAGGTTGGTGAGGGCAAAGCTGCCCCTGTTGGCGTTCAGGAAGGTGCTTACCTGCGGCACGAACGCCTGAGCTGCGCTGGCCGGTGGGTTGGGGTTGGCCTGCGAGGGGTTGGGCGAATCGGAAGCGCCCTGCCCGTAGGAGAGCGAGTCGCCGATGGCAACATAGCGCGTCTGAGCCACCAGCGCCTGGGCCGCGGGAGCCACGCCCAGCATCACGCCCAGAGGCAGCCCCACAGCGCACAGCAGGGCAGCCAAACACTTCGTCTTGCTTCTGTTCATCAGAGATTTCTTTGGCGCTTGAGCCCAGGCCAGCCGACTCATAGCAGCACGCGGCTCCATTGTAACCGATTGCGCCAGGAAATCGAGCCGCAGCCCGAAAATTTCGCCCGGAATCTTGCTCCTCTCGGGTTCTCCAACCAACCAGGTGGGCTGCGCCTTCAAGGCAGCCGCAGGCCTTCGCCAACCTCGGCGCGGGCCGGACCGCCCTAAGTACTTGCAGGCACGAAAAAGCGGACGTGGAGCGCTCCACGTCCGCTTGGGTTCATCCCCCGCTCTTAAGCCCGCCCCTTGCGCTCGCCAACCGCGCGTGCCTCGCCAAAGAGCACTCCAAGCTGCTCGCGCAACTGCTGCAGCTCCTGGCTCAGCGACGAGTGCCGTGCCTCGGCCTCAGCCTGCATCCTCTCCATCTCGTTCAGCAGCTTGAAGACCACTTCAACGCCCGCCAGATTAACGCCCAAGTCTTGAGTCAGGTGCTGGATGCGGCGCACGCGCTCCACGTCGGCCTCGGAGTACAAGCGGATGTTATTGCGCGTGCGCTGGGGCGAGACCAGCCCCATGCGCTCATACATTCGCAGCGTCTGCGGGTGCGTCTCGACCAGCTCGGCCACGATCGAGATGTGATACACGCCGCGCATCGGGCCGCGCGAGTGGCCGGGCTCCGCGCCCGGAGGCGCTGGGGAAGCCGCCTCCTCCAGCGCGGGCGTGCCAGGCAGAGCGTGCAGGCCGCGGGCCTTGCGCTCGTTGTCGTGTCGGTTCATTGGGTCTGTGTCGGCGCGTGCTGCGCGCATCGCTTCACCTCGCAATGCCCTAAGTACTTGCAAGTACTTGAGGCTCTAATTGTCAAATCTAAGGCGTCTGGACGAACCCAGGCGCCTGCGGGTTGTGCGTTTTTGAGGGTTGGCTTTAGCGTATCGAGTCGGGCAGCTCGCGCCTTGGGTTGTCGGGGCGCAGCTTGCTCAGCTCCTCGATCAGCTCAGTCTCGCGCGGGCTGAGATCCCTGGGCACGACGACCTTGATCGAGACATATTGGTCGCCCGCGCCGCCCTTGGTTTTGGGCGCTCCTCGTCCTGACAAGCGGATTTTCTGGCCGCTCTGCGTGCCCGCAGGGACGCGCACCTGGATGCGGTCGTTGATGGTGGGCACATCAATCGTTGCGCCCAGCGCGGCTTCAGCGTAGGTCACGGGGACTTCGATGAACAAGTCGTCGCCCTCGCGCTTCCAGGGCGGGTGCGGCGCGATCGAGACTTGCAGGAACAGGTCGCCGGGAGGCCCTCCGCCCTCGCCCGAGGCTCCTTTGCCCAAAACGCGCACGCGAGCACCCTCGCGCACGCCAGCCGGAATCTTGACGGTGAACTCGCGGTTCTCGCTCTTGCCCGTGGCGGGGTCGCTGATGGTCAGGCGCATGGCGCGCTGCGTGCCGCGCAGCGATTCGGACAGCGAGATCTGCACGTCCTGCTCGATGTCCTGTCCCTTCTGAGGCCCGCGCTTGCGTGCTCGGCCCCGGCCTCCCAGGATGTTCTCGAACAGGTCGCCAAAGCCTCCGCCCTCCTCACCAGGAGGCGTGCCCGTGTGGGTGCCGTGAGAACCATAAGCTGCGGCGCGGCGGTTCTGGTTGAACAGCTCTTCGAGGTTCTCGAAGTTGACCGGAGCGCCGTTGAAGTTCCCTCCCGCGTGAGCGTGCGAAGGGGCGGGCCCAACCTTGTCGTAGTCAGCTCCGAATTGGTCGTATAAGGTGCGCTTTTCCTTGTCGGAGAGCACTTGGAAGGCCTCGTTGACCTCCTTGAACTTGGCTTCGGCGCTCTTATCGTTGGGATTGACGTCGGGGTGATACTGGCGCGCCAGCTTGCGGTAGGCCTTCTTGATCTCCTTCTCGTCCGCTGTGCGCGCCAGCCCCAGAACCTGATAGAAATCTCTGGCCATTGTTTAATTCTCAGCTTTCAGCAGTCACTCTAACGGAGGAGTCCACAAGTATAGGAGTTACGCAGTTGCATTCTGAACGCCGCAAAAGTTCAAGCAGGGATGGCTCTGCGTCCCGTCGATCTTTCTTCCGGCAGGGCAAGAGCCCAGACCTGCTTGAGCCAAATTCTCAACTGCGTAACTCCTAAAGTACTTGAGCCGCGAGCCGCCTCAAATGCTTGCGGGCTCCTCTTATTAGGCAGAGGCTTTCGTGCCCTCTGCGGTGCTATCGGTGTGCACAGGCACGCCCTCATCTGCTTGCTCCTGATCTGAGGGCGCAGCCTCACGGATGTTGCCGATTGTGATGCGCCGAGGCTTAAGCTCCTCGCGCTTGGGCAGGCGCACTTCGAGCACGCCATCATTTAAAGAAGCCGAGATGCGCTCGGGATCGACGTTGCGCGGCAGCTGCAGGGCGCGCGCGAAGGTGCCATAGGAGCGCTCGACGCGCCTGAAGCGGGCCTCACCGCTCTGGCAGGCGCTTTCCTTGCGGCCACGGATTAAGAGCGCGCCATCATGCATCGCGATGTCCAGGTTGTCGCGCTGCACGCCAGGAACCTCGACGTGCACCACGTAAGCGTCCGCATCCTCGTGCACATCGACTGCGGGCCGGAACATCCCGGCTCCGGGCGCGGCGGAGGATTCGCTTTCCATCGCGCGGTCGAACTCCTCGAACATCCTGTTGATCTCGTGCTGCAGGTTTAGCAGCGGCGCCTGGTAACGGATAATCGCCATGGTTCCTCCTGAGCTTTCAGCCATCAGCGCTTAGCCTTTCGACACGCCTCAAGTACTTGCAGGCCCGGCTGGATCGCTGACGGCTGAAAGCTGAATGCTTAGCGCTTGTCGGTCACTTCGCCCTCAATGACCTCGCCCTCGACGGCTCCGTCACCCGCTCCGTTGGTCGCGCCCGCTCCGTTGGCCGGAGCATCGTAGCCCGCGAAGTCGCTGCCGCTGGGCGGCGTGTTGGGCGCTCCGCCCTGCTGGGCCGCCTGAGCGTAGGCGCTCGAACCCGCAGCGTGATAAGCCGTGGTCAGCTTTTCCAACTCAGCCTTCATGCGCTCGGGATCATCGGTTTGCAGAGCAGCTTCGGCTTCAGCAATGGCGGCTTCCAGCGTGCTCTTCTCGCCGCCCCCAATCTTGTCGCCCGATTCTTGGACGAACTTCTTGGTCTGGAACACAAGGGCATCGAGCTGGTTCTTGGTCTCGGCTTTGGTGCGGCGCTCCTCGTCGGCGGCTGCATTGCGCTCGGCCTCGGCGACCATGCGGTCGATTTCCTTCTTGTCCAGCGTGCCCGTGCCCGTGATCGTAATCGTCTGCACCTTGCCCGTGGTCTGCTCGCGGGCCGACACGTTCACGATGCCGTTGGCGTCGATGTCGAAGGTCACTTCAATTTTGGGCACGTTGCGAGGCGCGGGCGGAATGTCGCTTAGCGAGAACATCCCCAGCAGCTTGTTGTCAGCCGCCATGGTGCGCTCGCCCTGCAAGACCTTGATCTCAACCGAGGGCTGGAAGTCCGAGTAGGTGGTGAAGGTCTCGCTCTTCTTGTGCGGGATCGCCGTGTTGCGCTCGATCAGCTTGGTGAACACGCCGCCAGCCGTCTCCACGCCCAGGCTCAAGGGCGTCACATCGACCAGGACCATGCCACTTCCGGCATTTGGATTGGCCAGGTTGTTGGCCTGCACAGCCGCTCCCACCGCCACAGCTTCGTCCGGGTTAACGCCCTGGTGCGCTTCCTTGCCCGTGACACGCTTGACCAGCTCAACCACAGCCGGCATACGCGTCGAGCCGCCCACAAGTACGACCTCGTCCACTTCGCCAGGCTTGAGCCCTGCATCAGCTAAAGCGCGCTCGAAGGGCTGGCGCGTGCGCTCCAGCAAGTCGTGCGTGATCTCCTGGAACTTGGCGCGCGTGATGTCCATGACCAGGTGGACAGGCCCGTTCGCCGTCATCGAGATGAAGGGCAGGTTGATCGTGGTCTGGGCTGAGGAGGACAGCTCGATCTTGGCCTTCTCAGCGGCTTCTTTCAGGCGCTGCAAAGCCTGGTTGTCGCGGCGCAGGTCGATGCCCTCACGCTTCTGGAAGTCCTCGGCGATGAAGTCCACCAGGCGCTCGTCGAAGTCGTCGCCGCCCAGGCGGGTGTCGCCGGCTGTGGCCTTGACCTCAAGCAAGCCCTCGGAGATTTCCAGCACGGTCACATCGAAAGTGCCGCCTCCCAGGTCATAGACGATGATCGTCTCTTCCTTGCCCGGCCCCAGCTTGTCCAGCCCGTAGGCAATAGCCGCAGCCGTGGGCTCGTTGATGATGCGCAGCACGTTGAAGCCCGCCACCTCGCCCGCCGTCTTGGTCGCCTGGCGCTGAGCGTCATCGAAATACGCGGGGACGGTAATCACGGCATCGGTGACCTTCTGGCCCAAACGCGTCTCGGCATCGGCCTTGAGCTTGGACAGGATCATCGCGCTGATCTCTTCAGGCGTGTATTCCTTGCCGTCTACCTTCACCTTCTCGCGCGTGCCCATCTCGCGCTTGATCGAGCGAATCGTGCGCTCCGAGTTCAAGACCGCCTGCCTCTTGGCCGGCTCTCCCACCAAGCGCTCGCCCGTCTTGGTGAAGGCCACAATCGAAGGCGTGATGCGCGCGCCCTCCGCGTTGAGCAACACTTCAGGGTCGCCGCCCTGCACAACAGCCACCACCGAGTTCGTCGTTCCCAGGTCAATTCCTACTGCGATCGGCATTTGTTCTTCCTCCGCTTTAAATTCCAGTTGAGTATAACGCCTTCCGCTCTCTTGAGTGCATTGGGCTCAAGACGCAAGCAAAGACGAGGCCGGAACCAAGTGGTTCCGGCCTCGGTGCAAGTACTTGAGGCGGTTAGCTGGCGCGATCTGTGCCGCCCATCTGAGCGGCTGGGACGGGCGAGTATTTGGAGGCGGCTGCTCCTCCGTAGGATTGTTCACCGAAGCAATTGCGGCAGACCACGGGGCGAATCTTGAGCAGAGCAGAGCCGAAGGCTGTGCGCATGGGACGCTTACAAACGGAACACGAAACGGACTTCATGGGATCACCTTCTTGGCAAGGCGTTGAATTTTGCTTGTCAAGATGCGCCGCTTCCACTTGCGTTCCGGCTGTGATTCAGGTATTTAGGCTCAATTGCTTGCTGCAAGTACTTGAGGTGATGAATCCGTAGCGGCAGGGACAAGCCTGGCCCCTACGAGTTTTGCGTCCCAAGCAACCGCTCTACGGCCTCATCAAAGCCCAGCGTCTCCTGAGCTGAGGCCTCCATATCCTTGACGGCGAGCGTGCTGGACTCGATTTCATTGTCGCCCACGATCAAGGCGAAGCGCGCCTTCATCCTGTTCGCCTCGCGCATCTGAGCCTTGAGCGAGCGGCCCACGTAATCGCAGTCGGCGCGCACACCAGCCGCCCTCAGCTTGCGCAGAGTAAGAGGAGCCAGCCGCCGCGCGTTGTCGCCCAGGGAAACCAGGAAGGCCGTGGGCGCAAGTACTGGGGGCTTCGATTGGCCAAGAGCCAGCAGCACGCGCTCGATGCCCATGCCAAAGCCAATGGCCGGAACCCAGGGCCCGCCCAATTCCTCGACGAGCCCGTTGTAACGCCCGCCGCCCCCTATAGACGAGCCGAAGTTCTCGACCGTGAACTCAAACGCCGTGCGCGAGTAATAATCCAGCCCGCGCACCAAGTTCGCGTCGATCTCGAACGCGATGCCAAAGGCTTCGAGCAACTCCAGCACGCGCGCGAAGTGCTGCGTGGATTCCTCATCGTGCTGCTTGAGATAATCAAGCAGACGCGGCGCGCCAACAAGCACTGCGTGGTCGCGCGGGTCTTTGGAATCGAAGATGCGCAAAGGGTTCAGTTGCAGCCTCTTGCGTGAATCCTCGCTGAGTTCGCTTTCGCGCCCCTGCAAGTACTTGCGAAGCTCAACCACGAAGCCCGCGCGCGACTGCGGCGTGCCCAGCGAGTTGAGCTTAACATTCGCCTTGAGCCCGAGCGTCGAAAGAAAGTCATCGGCCAGCGCGATGACTTCGGCATCGGATTCGGGCGCATCTGAGCCGAACAGCTCGACTCCGCACTGGTGATGCTGACGATAGCGGCCCGCCTGAGGTGCTTCGTAGCGGAAGTGCGAGTTGATGTAGAACAACTTCGTCACCGGCCCGCGCTCGTTCAGGTGGTGCTGGATGTAGGCACGCACCGCTCCTGCCGTGCCCTCGGGCCGCAGCGAGTAAGAGTCGCCATCGGGGGCGACAAAGGAATACATCTGCTTGGTCACCAAGATGTCGCTCGACTCGCCAGCTGAGCGCGCGAAGAGCTCGGTGGACTCGAAGATCGGAGTGCGAATCTCGTGGAAGTTGTAGCGCGCACAGACGCTTCTAAACGTGCTTTCAAGTTGTTGCCAGGCGGGTGATTCTTCGGGCAGCACGTCGTGCGTGCCGCGCGGAAGCTGGATGCTCTTGGACATAGAGGAATAATTAACCACAGATGAACACCCACGGACGCCGATGATGACGATAGTAGAAGAGGTGCAAGTACTTGCGTCCGCCTTCAGCTCACCGTCATCAGCGTCCATGGGTGTTCATCTGTGGCTAATCTTCCTTGGCATCGCCCACTTCGCCGCGCCGCACGAACTTGCGCTTGGCCTCCAGGCGGGGCTGCTCCTCGAACGCTTCATCCAACAGCGTGGGCTGCGAAGCGTTGAAGCCCAAAAACGCATCAGCTGGCGGAGCTTCGCCCATGTGCTCGTAAGCTCGCCTCGTGATGCGCCGGCCCGAGGGCGTGCGCGCCAGGAATCCGATCTTGAGCAGATAGGGCTCAACCACATCGACGATGGTGTCGCTTTCTTCGTTGAGCGTGGCGGCCAGAGCATCCACACCTACGGGACCGCCATTATACACGTCCTTGATGATGCGCATCACTTCGTAATCCAGACGATCCAGCCCCAGAGCATCAATCCCTTCGAGCTTAAGCGCATCGGCTGCCACAGCCGTCGTGATGTCGCCATCGGCTCGCACCTGAGCGAAGTCGCGCACACGCCGCAGCAGGCGGTTCGCGATGCGAGGCGTGCCACGCGAACGCCGCGCCAGTTCATACGAGCCCGCCTCATCAATGCGCGTCCCCAGCAACCGAGACGAGCGCGTGACGATGGTCGCCAGGTCTTCCTCGGCGTAGAAGTCCAGGTGCTGCTGGATGCCAAAGCGGTCGCGCAGAGGCCGCGTCAGCATCGCGGGCCGCGTCGTCGCCCCGACCAGCGTAAACTTTTCCAATCGAAACGGCAAAGGCTTGGAATACATTCCCTTGTCCAGCGAGAAGTTGACCACCCAGTCTTCCATCGCCGAGTACAAAAACTCTTCGACCACGCGAGGCAGCCGATGAATCTCATCGATGAAGATGATGTCGCCTTCCTTGGCGTTGATGAGGAAGGGCATGATGTCGCCGGGCCGCTCCAGCGCGGGGCCAGAAGTCATCGAAATGTCGCGCCCCAATTCCTCAGCGATGATGTAAGCCAAGGTCGTCTTGCCCAACCCCGGAGGGCCATGAAGCAGCAAGTGGTCAAGTACTTCGCCGCGTGCCTTGGTCGCGTCAATGGCGATCTTGAGCCTCTCCACGCTCTCGCGCTGCCCGATGTATTCATCGAGCGACTTGGGCCTCAGCCCCCAGTTGAACTCCTCATCCCCCGCTCCCGCGCCCGCAGAAACCACACGTTCCCGACTCATAGCGAATCCTCCAAATGCTTTCACTGTGCTGAATGAAAGTATAACGGTTGCAAGTACTTGCGGCAGAGGAGGCACGGGTGTAAAATGGGATGAGCATTTGGGGCGATTAGCTCAGGGGGAGAGCACTACCTTGACACGGTAGGGGTCAGAGGTTCAAATCCTCTATCGCCCATTAACACGGAAGTTTTTGCGGAAAAACCCCGTGTTCCCTTGGTTTTTTGCGTTTCGGCTGTCTCAACTTTCACCTCGAAAGGGAGACAGAAATGAAAAAACAGCACTATCCTGCATCAAAATCGGTATCCGATTTTGATGCCTCCATTCCACTCGCTCGGCTGGAACCGCTGGTGCGCGAGTGGCTCACCCATTGCCGTCTGGAGTTCAGCCCGCGCACTGTGGAGATGCGCACCGACCTCATGAAGCGCTTCCTGGCGTTCATGAAGGATGGCGGCTACGAAGAGTGTGGCCTGTGCGAGCTTCGCGAGTTCTTCGCTCACCTGAAGGATGGTCATACCCTTCCGGGTGGACGATTCGGCAACCTACGCCTGAACACGCCGCTCTCTGCAAATACCCTTGCTCTCTACTTCAGGAACTTGCGAGCCTTCTTCAACTGGCTGGTGGCTGAGGATCGTCTGTCGGAGTCTTCGATGGAGCGCGTGGCACGTAAGCGCCAGAGCAGCGATCAGGTGCAGCCGTTCACGGTGCAGCACGTGGAAGCACTGCTGGCATCGTCCAGGAATACCCGACACCCCCGGCGTGATGAAGCGATTGTGCGCGTGCTGCTGGACACCGGCGTGCGCTGCTCAGAGTTGCGCCAGGCGAAGCTGGAAGACCTCGATTTCGAGAGTAGCTTCCTGCGCATCCGCTATGGTAAGGGCGGCAAAGAGCGTCGGGTTTACTTCGGGCGCAAGACCAATCGCGCCCTGTGGAAATACCTGTCCACAGAAGGCCGCTCGATCGAGGACAGGCCACATGAGCCTCTGTTCCTTGGCGATCGTGGGGTGGAAGCGGGCAGCGCCCTGACTCGGAGTGGCCTGTTTCAACTCATCCAGCGTCTGGGTGAAGCGGCCAAGATTCGTGGTGTGCGCTGCAGCCCGCACACTTTTCGGCACACCCACGGCGTCCTCTTTCTGCGTAATGGCGGCAACGCGATCTCGCTGAAGACGGCCCTTGGGCACACCACTTTGCGCATGACCGCCCGCTACGCTGCAGTGTCGGACGCCGACCTGCAGGAACAGCAGCGCCAGTTCTCGCCGGGGGATCGGCTTAAGTCCTAAGGAGGTTGATATGATCGACATCTACTCGTGCGCCAAGGACTTCAGGCGGCTTCATAGAGCCGCTTCTACTGCTCACGGCAGGGCCTTTGGCTTCATCAAGGAACAGGCGGAAGGGAACGGCCTTGAAGTCTGGGAACTCATGCATGCTGGAACTCCGTTGGCTTCTCTGCTGCGTGAAGCTGAGGATCGCTTCGCGGAATGGGATCAGGCCGTCCTTGAGGTCTGCGCGTCGGGGAGAACTTCCACCGGCAACCCGATCCTGTTGAGCAGCTCAGTCCGCAATCCGGTGGCCCCTGTTGGGGTGGTCTGGACAGAATATGAGGACGTGGCGGAGAGGGCTTACGACCCGATCAATGACCTGACTCACCCCACACCGCTCGGCCTGCTGCGTTTCGCCTGGCGTCGCTGGTCGCGACTGAGCGATGATGAAAAGAGTATCTTCGTGGCGATTACAGCGGGTTGGCTTGCCACAGGTGTCCGGGCGGATCGGGGAGCCGACCTGCACTATCTGATCGGAGAAGTTCCTCTGGCCCTGGCCGAAGTAGAGCCTCCCCGCCTGATCGTCCAGAACGCCTACTAGTGGGTCACTTGTTATGCTCATAGCCATTGGCTGATTTGCTCTCGTTTCCCGCGGGACGGGCGCAGTGAGCTCAACACGCCTATTTACCCTTCTGCATTCAATGGCTACGCGCATACCAAGTGACCCACTAGTGCTCTAACCCGGTAGTAGAGAGGGACACGAATTTGGAGGCAAAGATATGTGGAGTGCCGCTTCACATAGATTTTTCAGCCTTGGACGCCACTGGATGCGACCCTCCCTACTACCGAGTCAGAGCACTACCTTCAGCCATGCCTTAAGGCGTTTGCGCGAAGCCGTAGTGGGTCACTTGGTATATAGATAGGCATTGCTGCTTCGCCTCGTTTCCCAAAGGGCGTCTATAGTGAGACCGGCACCTGGATTGTGCCTTCTTCAGCCATTGGAGACATCCATGCCGAGTGACCCACTACGCTGCATTCGTTCCTCACTTCGCTACGGGCGCGGGTGAACTCGGGCGTCATGAACTTAGGCGGGAAGGTAACATAAAGGATAGAGGTGTTTATCAATGAAGCAATCACCACAACTGGAGCCCGCAAGCTCCGCCCTGGCTTCTGCCGAGGGAAGCTTTGAAGGTGCGTCGGCTGAAGGTGCGTCGGCTGAAGGTGCGTCGAAGGTGTCGCGCCGGACTCTGCTGGGCTTGGGCGGAGCTGTCGCGGCCTCGACTCTTCTCGCTGGAGGCGTGCGCGCCGACATCCTGGACACGGTGAAGAAAGTGCTGGATCTGGATGCCATCGTGCTCAACTACGCGCTGGAGATGGAGGAGCTGCAGGCCGACTTTTTCGGTCGCCTGACCCGCTCGAAGGCTTACGACGAGATGGAAGCGCGCGAGCGCAGCGTCATCTCGGCCATCGCGATGCAGGACAAGGCGCACTTCGAGATTCTGGACGGCATTCGCGGCAAGCTGGGCGCGCGCGGCGGCGGCGGCTTCGAGTCGCTCAACGCCGCGGCCTCGCGCCGCCCGCGCAACTTCACCTACCCGAGCTCGGCCTTCAGCAACCGTAACGACGCCTTAACCGAGGCAGTCACCATCAAGGAGAACGTGGTTTCGGCCTACCACGGCGCGGTTCATCTGCTGCGCGACAAGCGCGGTTTGCTTAAGCCAGCCGTGGCCATCGCGGGCGTGGATGGGCGGCACCTGGCTGTGCTGCGCGACATGGCCGGGCTCGATCCCGTGCCCGCGTCTTACGAGCTGCAAGTCTCACCGCAGATTGTTGGCAAGCGCCTGGGCCGCTACGGCTTCAAGGGCGGAGCCATGAGCGGAGGTCAAATTTCATGAGCCACCTCGAACTTCCCCCCGAACTTCCTCACAACACCCAGGAGCGTTCCGTCGAGAACGCCACACCCGACGCCGAGAACTCCCCTGAGCGCCGCCGCATCTTGCGCTCGGGCGCTCAGGTACTTGCGGTTGCCGGAGGCCTTCTGCTGGCTCGCCCTCTGCTGAGCACCCCAGCCCTGGCCAAGAGATCCCGCAGGCCCAAGCCCTCCGCCACCAATGACAGCGGCACGGCCACATCAGGCACCACGGCCACAACAGACGATGCCGCTTCAAGCGCTTCGAGCACTGCCTCAAGCACCACTGCGGGCGCTTCAGGTGGCGCGATGGGTGGTGACGCGGGCGCGGCCACAGGCGCATCTGGCGCTGCGATGGCGGGCGATGCGGCGAGCGGCAACTCGATGAGGCCTGGCGAGCAGAGCAGGATGCTGGCGGCCAGAACAGGAACCGAGAAGGCGACGGGGATGCAGCCTCTGGCTCCGGCGGATTTGCGGATGAGCCGAGCCCCTATTGGCTCGCTGAGCGGGTCGCAAGGCGTTCCCGCCACGGCGATTGTGCAGCAGGTGGCCAGGCCTGGAAAGAATGAGGCCAACGACGCCGCGATCCTCAACTTCGCGTTGACGCTGGAGTTTCTGGAAGCCGAGTTCTACACCCGCGTGGTCGCGGCTGACGAGGCGCACGCGTTTCTGCGGGGCCGCCCCAAGGAGCTCGCCCGCGCCCTGATGCGCGACGAGGTGTCGCACGTTGAGACGGTTTCGGATGCCATCACCAAGCTGGGAGGCACGCCTGTGGCTAAGCCCAACTTCCAGTTCCCGGCTGAGGCTTTCATCTCCGAGATCTCGTTTCTACAGCTGGCGGCTCAGCTCGAAGAGACGGGCGTGAGCGCCTACTCGGGCCAGGGGCCAAACGTCAAGCGGCTCGACGTGCTCAACTTCGCGGCCTCCATCTACGGCATCGAGGCGCGCCACACCGGGCTGATTCGCTTCTACCTGGGCGGCAACTTCGCCCCGCGCGACATGGAAATCCCACTCACCATGGAGCAAATCCTGGAGCGAGCGCGGCCCTTCATCATAGCCTGAGCAAAGGCTCGGGCTCTCGGATGCTAAAAATGACGAAAGGCTGCGCTCATCGGTTGAGCGCAGCCTTTCGTCATTTTCACACCTTCCCACTGAGGTTTTCGCAGCCAAAAGTCCGCTTCAACGCAACCACACGAAGGTGCCAGCCAGCTTTGCTTAGCCTTGCGCACGACAGCATCCATGCGGAGTGCTGACTTAGACAGGTTCGAGACCCTGCAAGCGCCTGTGTAGGCTGGGGCTGCAAGTACTTGCAGCCCCAGCAAGCCTCACTGACCAAAGGCGGTGCGAAGGCCCTGGCCAGCAGAAGCCTCGGCGTCGCGCGCCTGGGGAATGACGGCACCCAGGCCGAAGAACTCGTGCGTCACGCCGCGATACAAGCGGCATTGCACGGGCACTCCAGCAGCGCGCAGGTTGTTGGCGTAGAGCCCGACCCGTGTCCTCTCGATGAGCAGCTCGCGCTTCCTCTGACCGAAGGACACCGTGACGTGGAAGAAGAAACGGCCCGCTGGAGTCGAGGTATCGATAGCATCGGAGCGGAAGTGGACGCCCCGCTTCTCCAGCTCGCCCACCAGATCGATCAGGTCTCGCACGTTGCGCCCCAAACGGTCGAGCTTCCACACCACGAGCGGGTCACCCTGCCTCAGCCTGTCCAGCACGCAAGCCAGCCCAGGGCGATGACAGTGACTGCCCGACTTGGCCTCCTCGATGATCTCCTCGCATCCCGCCTGCCCCAGCGCATCCCGCTGCAAGTCCAGATTCTGCTCCAGGGTCGAAACCCATCCACACAGGCACTTCAGCCCTCTGCGCGGTCCTGCAACGCACTACCGGAGCTTCATTTTCCTTTCCTGTGGTGACCCAGAGTAGGTCATATCGAGATTGACATGAACTATGGCCAGAGCTAAAGCGTAGCAGGTGCGAAGGACAAACCGTAAACAGCAGGAGGTGACAATCATGAAGAAGAGCTACGAATCCCCTCGCCTGGCCGTGCACGGCACGGTCGAGCAGGTGACGCAGGGCGCGAAGGTTCTGGGCCGTCTGGACGGCACGTACAACCAGAACTCGGTGGCTGGCGTGGACACCATCGCCCAGTCGTAAGAACTGACCACCGAGGACTTCCCGATCCAACCTGCCGCCGGGCGCTCGGCCTGCGAGCACTCCGACGACATCACATCCGGTTCGGGAGCAGTAAGTGCGTAACCCACACGATCCTCCCAGCGCACCCCTCTCCTAAACCGCTGCGCTCGCGCGCAGCGGTTTTTGCTTGGCCCGCCGACGTTGTGATGCTCAGGCCCGCGCCCACAAGCACAAATATTTTGAGGGCCGAGACATCGCGTTGACGCCTCGGCCTCTTCCGTTGGAACGTGCCCATCATCTGCGGTTGCTACATTGAGCTTGCGTTCCCTATTTGCCTAACGCTTCATACCTTATGCCTCAAGGACGTTTGCGACATCTGGCGCAAGCAGTTAAAGCAATAGACTGCAGCAGAGCTTCGAGGGGCGAGGTAAAGTATTTGTCCCCCAGGCGCGGCACAGCGCAGCGGTGCCTGTTCTTCCCTTCTTTCTCCTCTACCGATTAAGCACCGGCGCCGGGTGCCCGCTGCTCCTCCATGCAGAAGCGGGTCTTTCGGTGTTTGCCGCCTCATACCTCAAGTACTTTGAGCCTTGCTGGAGCACTCAAAGCTCACTCAGGGCTTAAGCCCTTGCCGCTTAGTCTTTGGCTCCAGCGGCCTTGAGCATCTGGATGATGTCGGAGTAAGGCTTATCCTTTAAAACTCCTGATCTGCGGCGACAACACATCTGTTCCTCCGATAGATAGAGAGCATCGCGACGACGAGACGAGCCGCCCCCTGCAGAGCCAAGATCAGCGTTTATATCAGCGCCGTGATCCAAGAAGAACTGGACTTCGGAAGCTTTGGTGGCGCCAGCGAAACAAATGAGGGCCGTGCTGCCTCGCGCGTCGCTTGCGTCGATAGCCGCATCATCAGAGATCAATCGTCGTACACGTGCGCACTTGTCACTCCAATTTTCGCCATTGTCGTGCTTAAGCTCGTTAAGCGACTTCTGAAGTTGCCGCATAGCACAACTGTCAGCCCCAGAGTCACGACAGCAACGCCACCCAGGGCAAACGCAGGGGGATTTCCTCCGTTTTGTGGTGGGCCGGGCCCTGGTAAGTACTTGTAGAGGCCGTGTCTACGTAGGGAGACAACAAGTTGCAGGCTCTGAGTTGCGGCTACAGGCACGGGAAACGTAGGAAATCCCCACGCGTTTGCCCTGCCTTCATCTGACCCTGGAGTTGAGGTGTTGATGGCATCGTTTAAACTACGAAAGTGCACACTCTTCTTTTCAAGCCCCCACCAGCTCGACCAAGTCCCACAGGGCGACCCACCCAGTCGAGCTTCCAGCAGGGTGGCGTACCTGCCCACGCGCCAGGAGAGGGGGGACGAGCGATGGGGGCGGAGTGAATGTTGGACTGGGAGTTGGTGTGGGCGAGGGGCTTGGCACCTGCTGCACCTCGAAGGCGCCGATGTTGGCCCGTCCTCCGCGCACCCGAGCGAATGGAGCGCCCCGTTGATCGAAGGAGGAGCCTGGAGTGGGATCGCCTGTGTTGAGGGCTGGGCTGCGGGGCAACAGAGCATGAGTTAAAGTGCGGCCGCCGTTGTTGGCCAGAGGCGCCAGGCCCGGATTGCCCCCAATGAGGTTGAAGCCCCCGTTCTGCACGGTGCCGTTGCTGGCCAAGTCCGGGGTGGCACCCGCCACGTTGCCCGACAGAATGCAAGAGCGCAGCGAAAGGGTGGCGCGGGCGACGCCTCGCAGGTTGTCCATGCCTCCAGCTTGAGCGGCCCGGTTCTGGGTGATCGTGCAGGCGCGTAGCGACAGGAACGAGCTGAGCGGGGTGTTGTTCTGGGAGCCTCCAACGTTGACCACACCTGCTCCGCGCTCCGAGACGATGTTGCCCGACAGGGTGCACTGGAACAGCACAGCCGTCGAACCGAAGTTCTGCAGGGCACCGGCATTGCGCGCCCTGTTGTGGAAGAAAGTGCTGTCTTGGGCGTTGAGCCTGGCCCGGAAGGCATTGTCAATGGCGCCACCGCTGAAAAGAGCCACGTTGCCACTGAGGGTGCTGCTGGAGAGGTTGAGGGTGCTGTAGTTGGTAACTGCACCACCAAAAGAAGCTCGGTTTCCACTGAAGCTACAGCCCCGAATGTTGACGACGCTGCCGTAATTGACAGCGGCTCCTCCAGCCCCGGCCTGGTTGTCGCGCAGGACGCACCCCTCAAGCGTCAGCGCGCCTGCGTTTGCCAGACCGCCTCCGGTGTCGGTACCAGCGGCGTAACCGTTGCGCAGGGTGAGCCAGACACGCTCAGCGAGGCGTTGTGGTTGACAAAGAGCAGGCGGAAGCTGGGAATTCCCGTGGCTCGGCTGCGCGCAATGGTGGCGCCGTTGCCCAGAAGGACGAGCCTATGACCAGCGTCGGGCTGGATAACCGGCAGGCCATTGGAGCCGTTGAGGATGTTGTCGCTCTGCAACAGTGTGTAAGTCCCATGGACGGCCAAGCTGATGATGTCGTCCTGCCCGTTCGTGTTCGCGACCCGCAGCGCCCTCTTGAGTGCTGCCACATCCCCGTTGGGGATAAAAAAGGTGGCCGCCTGCACCCGTGAAGGGCCGACAAGCCCCAGGGCACTCAGCGTGAGCGCGAGGAGCGAGCCCGCGCCTAGGTCATGGAAAATGTTCATGGAGAATCTTAACGCCCTACCCTCAGGGCAAACAGTATATGGCGTTGAGCGCCGATGATCTGGCAACCATCAAGGCGAACCTGCTGATCCTGCGTGGCACGCAGGATCAGCCTGGGCGTCAGGATCGCCACGCTGGAAGATCGGCTCGCTAAAATTCTCTCCACAGGTGCGATGACCCTTGGCGCGGGCTCTGATCAGAAGGCCCGCCGCGCGTGGCCGTTGCTCCGCCTCGTCTTTCGACGTGGAAGCACATCCATCTCCAGAGCCTACTCCAAGCTCACTCTGGGCCCGGGCACGCAGTTCAAGCCGTTCCGTGCACCACAGCGACCAGCACAGGGGCCTTTTGCACTCGTTGTGGGGGCTGGGCTTGGCGGGTGTTTGTGCCCTGCCATTCGCTATCTGGATCGACTGGGCGCCTGTTGCGGCATTGCTCTGCTACGCCAGCCATCTGGTCGGCGATTCATTGACCAAAAGCGGGCTGAGGCTGCGCTACCCGAACTCCAGACGTTATCACCTGCTGCCTGCAGGATGGTGCATCGCGACCGGATCCCAAGCCGAAGATGTGGTCGCAGCCTTGTTGCTCCTACCCTGGCTGCTCTTTTTCTTCAGGTAGATGTGGATGTAAGTAGTCAGACCTAATTACATTGAACTATTTCGACACCTTCGGATACAGAGAAAACACCGCGAAATCTCAGGATTTCAGGCACAAAACTCTGGCCTCAAGT
>JAABUR0100000360.1_pt1 | contig 101880 bp, 115 predicted proteins | sample 5560091 | NCBI WGS metagenome assembly JAABUR01 (sample SAMN10711879, study PRJNA513375) | rock metagenome | isolation source: Antarctica rocks | place: Antarctica: Victoria Land, University Valley sud | reverse complement strand
GGCGGCAGTGTCATGCGGGCCGTCAAACAGCGACCACCACAGGCCGTCACCCCGGCTCCCGCCGAGTCCCAACAACGGACACCGTTCCAGCAATGCCCGCCCTTAGGAGTGTGGACCAGTGACCACCGCACAGCGCCCCGAAGATTTCCTGAACCGCACCGCCGTCGGCCCCGACGGGGACAAGATCGGCTCGGTCGAGCAGGTCTACCTCAACGACCAGACCGGCCAGCCGGACTGGGTCACGGTGACGACCGGCGTATTCGGCACGAAGGAGAACTTTGTGCCACTGCAGGGATCACGCCTCGATAGCGACAATCTGGTCCTGCCGTTCGGTAAGGACGTCGTGAAGGATTCGCCCGACATCGACGATGCCAGCCACCTCGACACCGACGAGCAGGGCTCGCTGTACAGCTACTACCAGCAGTACCTCGCCGCCGGCGGCACCCAGCAGGCAGCGGACACCGGCTTCGACCAGACCCGCGGCGCGGAGGGCCACGACACCTCCGGTCCGACGACCGATGACGCGATGACCCGCTCCGAGGAGCACCTGAACGTCGGCACTGAGCAGGTGGAAGGCGGCCGAGCACGCCTGCGCAAGTACGTGGTCACCGAGCAGCAGACCACGACCGTTCCGGTGTCACATGAAGAGGTCGTCGTCGAGCGTGAGCCGATCACGGACGCGAGCCGCGGCGATGCCACGTCCGGGCCAGCGATCTCCGAGGACGAGCACGAAGTCGTTCTGCACGCCGAGCGTCCGGTCGTGACCACCGAGGCCGAGCCGGTCGAGCGGGCGCGCCTCGGCACCGAAACCGTCACCGGACAGGAGCAGGTGTCCGGTGAGGTTCGCAAGGAGCACATCGAGTTCGACGATCCGAGCACCACCGTCGCCGATCAGGACCGCGACAACCGCTGACCTCTGCCCCGATTTATCTTCAGTGAAGAGAAGGAACTCATGACTGATCGACCGTTCTCCCCGAATCCCACACACACACCGATGCCCGCTGTACCGGCGCCGGGCAACAGCGACGAAGGCTCGACGACCGACGTGGCGAAGTCCCAGGCAGCGGATGTGGCCGGCGGCGCCAAGCACGCCGGACAGCAGGTGGCCGATTCCGCCAAGGAACAGGCCGGCCAAGTCGCCCAGGAGGCCAAGACACAGGTCAAACAGGTCGTGGGTCAGGCCCAGTCGGAACTGTCGGACCAGGCCCGGACCCAGCAGACCAAGGCGGCCACCGGGCTGCACTCCCTGGGTGATCAACTCGCCGCGATGGCGAAGGGATCCGATCAGCCCGGAATGGCCACCGACGTCGCGCAGCAGGCAGCCGACCGCGCGCATGAGTTCGCCGGGTGGCTCGAAAAGCGTGATCCGCAAGGAGTTCTGGACGAAGTCCGGTCCTTTGCCCGACGCAAGCCGGGCGTGTTCCTGGTTGCGGCGCTGGGCGCCGGCGTCCTCGCGGGTCGGCTGGCACGCGGCATGTCCGCCGGTACCGATCAGGCCGCTGACGGCCCGTCGACCAAGACGGCGCAGGCGACGCGTTTCGATGACGCGACACAGGTCGCACGGACGCCGGCACCAGCACAACTGACGCCCTCGTCGTCGGAGGAATTCGTCGACCGGCTGGGCGCGCAGGACTTTCAGGATGCAGCTGTGCGCCACCGGGAGGACCTGCCGGGGGTGAACGGATGAGTCACCCCGTCGACACCGGCAGCCAATCGACAGCGGCACCGCGACCTCTCGGCGAGCTGATCGGGGAGATTACCGAGGACTTGTCCACCCTGGTGCGGCAGGAGATCGAGCTGGCCAAGGCCGAGGCTAAGGAGTCCGCGACCAGGGCCGGCAAGGGCGCCGGCATGTTCGGTGGCGCGGGAGTTGCCGGGCATTTCGTGTTGCTGTTCCTGTCGATCGCGCTCTGGTGGGGGCTGGGCAACGCCACCGGGCACGCCTGGTCGGCCCTCATTGTCGCGGTCATCTGGGCGGTCATCGCCTTGGTGTTGGTGATGGTGGGACGCAAGGAGTTTCAGTCGATCCGCGGCATGCCGCGCACCGTCGAGACGGTGCAGAAGATCCCGAACGCCGTCAAAGGCCACGAACAGGAGAACCAACGATGAGCACTCCCGATGAGATCCGTGCACAGATCGCCCAGACCCGGATGGAGCTGTCCAGCGATGTGGATGAACTGGGTGACAAGGTCAGCCCCGGCCAAATCGCCAAGCGACAGGTAGGCAGGGTCACGGGCTCGGCGATGAAGGTCCGCAACCACATCATGGGTGCCGCCGACAGCGGCAGCTCCTCGGCCGGCGATGCACTGTCTTCGGTGCAGGACGCCGTGGCCGGCGCACCCGGCCAGGTCAAGCAGCAGACCCAGGGCAACCCGATGGCTGCCGGAGTGATTGCCTTCGGCGCCGGCATGCTGCTGTCGTCGCTGTTTCCGGCGTCCAAGCCGGAGGCCCAGGCCGCGGCGGCCGTCAAGGAACAGGCTCAGCCGTTAGTCGACCAGGTCACCGACGCGGCCAAGGACGCCGCGAGCAACCTGCAGGAGCCCGCGCAGCAAGCGTTGGAGTCGGTGAAATCCACCGCCACTGACGCGGTGGACACCGTGAAGGAAGAGGGCACGTCCGCCGCCGAAGACGTCAAGGACCAGGCACAGGACGCCAAGGACACGGTGCAGCAGCACTCGTCCGACAATCGTGCGCCATCCGAACCGGAGGACACCCATCATGAGCACCCCCGTCGACCCTGCTGACACCCCGACTTCTTACGACCACGACGAAACTGTCGCCATTGGGAAGGCCGCCCGCGACGACGTGTCTGCGGGTCCCACCGCAATGCCGTTGCGGGAGAAGCGTGTCATCTATGATGGCGATCAGCTTGAAAGCTCCGACCGGGCCAGCGTTATGGCCCGCGAACGGGACGAATTCGGCGGGATGAAGTTCGGCGCTGCGTTCTTCGGCTGGCTCGCCGCGACCGGCCTCGCCGTCATCGTTATCGCCATCCTCGCTGGCGCCGGCGTCGCCTTCGGGCTCACCAACCAGAACTCGATCAACGCCGCGCAGAACAGCACCGGCACCGCCAAGACTGTCGGCCTGGTCGGAGCGATCGTCCTGCTCGTGGTTCTGCTGGTGGCCTATTACTGTGGCGGCTACGTCGCCGGACGAATGGCTCGCTTCGACGGCGCCAAACAGGGTCTCGCGGTATGGCTCTGGGCCATCGTCATCACGCTGATCATCGCTCTGCTCGGATGGATCGCCGGCAGCCAGTACAACATCTTGGCCCCGCTCAACCTGCCCCGCATCCCGGTCGACGAAGGCGCCGTCACCACTGCCGGTGTCATCGCCGCCGCCGCCGCGATCCTCGTCGCGCTACTCGGAGCCGTGATCGGCGGCATCGTCGGCACGCGCTACCACCGACGAATAGACCGCGCCGGATTCACCACCTCACGCACAACCCCCAACTAGGCCCCTCGATAGGGAGCAGTTCTATGTATTTCCATGTTCAGCGTTTGATCAACGACATCGTTGCCGACGAGCCGGATCCGGCCGCCGCCAACGCCCTGCAGGAGGGGCTCGGTGGCCAGTTCGGTGAGATGCGCACGATGATGCAGTACCTGTTTCAGTCGATGAACTTCCGCGGTCCGGCCGGCAAGCCGTATCGGGATCTGATCCAGGGAATCGGCACCGAGGAGATCAGCCACGTCGAGCTGATCGGCACCACGATCTCCCGGCTGTTGGACGGATCTCCTGCCTATGCCGGGAAGAAGACCGACCCGGTGGACAAGCCCGGTGCCAACGGCGCCACCCCGTTGGGCCTTGCTCTGGACACCTCGAACATCCATCACTATCTGGTGGCCTCGCAGGGTGCGCTGCCTGTTGACGCCGCCGGCAATCCGTGGAGTGGCAGCTATGTCTACAACTCCGGGAATCTGGTGCTGGACTTGTTGTACAACTTGATGCTGGAGGCGACTGGTCGTCTGCAGAAGTGCCGGATCTATCAGATGACGGACAACAAGACCGCCAGGTCGACGATCGCTTATCTGATTGTCCGGGATCAGGCTCACGAGAACGGCTATGCCAAGGCTCTGGAGTCGTTGGGCGTGCAGTGGAACACGGTGCTGCCGATCCCCAAGACCAGTGCGGAGCGCTTTCCGGAGGTCAAGAAGCTCACTGATCTCGGTTTGCACAGTAAGCAGTACACCTTCGACCTGGCGGCCCAGTCCGAGGCGGGCCGGATCTTCCAGGGGATGTCGCCCTCCGGTGACGGCACCGAGCTCGATGCCTCCGAGCAGGCGCCGGTGGGTGTGCCGTCGGAGATTTCTCGGGAACGGTTCGAGGAGTTCTCGCCCGGCCTGGACAAGGATCTGCTGGCGTTGATCCAGGCCAGTGCGGAGATCGAGATGGCCGAGGTGACCAACACGTACGGGCCCCTGGACGTAGCCGGCTCCGCGGCTACATGAGCAGGCCGGCTTCAGCAGTGCAGCTGCGCGGGCTCAGTGGTGAGATGAGCGCAGTGGAACCGCCTGTTGATGTCGTCGTCGCCATCCCGGCGCACAACGAACAGCGCCTCATCCGTCGCTGCCTGGAGTCGGTGATGATCTCGGCGGGCCACGCCACACATTCGGGTGCGGCCCGCCGGATCCTGATCGCTGCCGCCGCCCATCGATGCACCGATCGCACTGCCGACGAAGCTCTGACATGCCTGGCGGGCTACCCCGGCCCGTTCATGGTCACCCGGGATCAGCACTCGACAACAGTGGGCGCAGTACGCGCCCGGCTACTCACCGATGTCGTCGAACGTCATACCCTGCAGCCGCTTTCATGGGTGCTCAACACTGATGCGGACTCCGAGGTACCCCCGACATGGATCGACGAGCTCCTCACGCGCGCATCAGCTTCCGATCACCCGACGGCCATCGCGGGCCTGGTCGAACTCAGCGGATGGTCTCCGTCGCAAGGGGCACGCCGCCGCTATACGGACATCATCGATGCCGGAATCCACGCTGGCACACACGATCACGTCTACGGCGCCAACCTCGGCGTCCGGTGGGACGCCTACCAAGCAGTCGGTGGCTTCCACGCCGTCGAACACGGCGAGGATCACGACCTCATCGAGCGATTGCGTCACCAGAACCTCGCTGTGGCAACAACGTTCACCCCCCGCGTCAGGACCTCGGGCAGAACCCCCGGGCGAGCCGAACACGGCCTCGGCGCGCTCCTGGCGCGCCTGGAAGACGTCTCCGGCTCGCATCGGCCCCACGCCACGCACTCGGCAAACGACCACCTCACCAACAAGAACCCGGTCGCAGCCCTGCCGGCCACCGGTGATTGACACCACCTATCAGTAAGGCGTAGCTTACCGTTCGTGGATGCTTACCAAAGTGGCGGCTGGGCCGCGCTCGGCGATTCCACCAGGCTTGCCATCGTCGAGTGCCTGGCGCAGCGACCGCGCGCGGTGGGTGAGCTGGCAGCCGAACTGCCGGTCAGCCGTCCGGCGGTGTCACAGCATCTCAAGGTGCTCAAGGACGCCGGGCTGGTCGTCGAGCGCACGGCCGGTACGCGCCGGATCTACCGGCTCAACCCCGCGGGCGTGGCGGCGCTGCGCGATCAGCTCGACACGTTCTGGAATCGAGCACTGGCCGGCTATCAAGATGTCGTGCCACAGAGTGAGGAGACACCATGACCCAGGCAGCCAGCGTGGTCCGGCGACAGATTGTCGTGCAGGCGCCGATCGAACGAGCTTTCGCCGTCTTCACCGAGCGGTTCGGTGATTTCAAACCGGCGGAACACAACCTGCTCGGCTCGGCAATCGCCGAAACCGTATTCGAACCACGAGTCGGTGGTCACATCTATGACCGCGGCGTGGATGGCAGCGAGTGCCGCTGGGCCCGCGTCCTGGTCTACGAGCCTCCGCAACGGGTGGTGTTCAGCTGGGACATCGGGCCGCAGTGGCAGATCGAAACCGAGCCGGACAACACCAGCGAGGTCGAAGTTCGGTGGATCGCCGAAACTGCCGAGCGCACTCGGGTAGAACTCGAACACCGCAACATCGATCGGCACGGGCCAGGCTGGGAAGCCGTTCGCGACGGCGTCGCCGACGACGCCGGCTGGCCCCTCTACCTTGATCGGTACGTCGCCCTGTTCGCCGGCGACAGCTGAGATGCCCGCCTCTCCGAAGACGCACGTGGACGTGATGGCGATGGCCCGCGCGGAGCGGGCAGACCTGGCTGACTTCCTCGAGACGCTGCGGCCCGAGCGGTTCGTCGTCAGCCTGATGCACTGATCCGGGTGGGATCTTGGCTGCTGAGGACGGCAGCGAGGGAGCCGAGCGCGCCGGGGATTGCCCAGTAGTAGACCCAGCTGCCACGTCGCTCGCAATCGATGAGTCCGGCACCGCGGAGTTTGCGCAGGTGGTGGGAGACGGTGGGTTGGGAGACGCCTACGTCCTGGATGTCGCAGACGCAGGTTTCGCCGGCGCAGGCCGCAATCCGGGAGTAAAGCCGGAGTCGGATCGGATCGGCGAGTGCTTTGAACAGTGCTGCTGCCTGCTCGGCGGCGGCGACGGTCATTCCTGGAGGTGTGCAGGGCTCATCGCAGGTGGTGCTGTGCGGGAGAATCGCAGCGACTTCGGTGGACGTCATGACTCCATATTGACAACTGTCGATGCAGTGCGCAAGATGGACTCATATTGACGATCGTCTAATCAATGAGTGGGAGTGCTGATGTCGTCTACCGCTGATCTGCCAGTTGTGGTGATTGGTTCCGGGCCTATCGGGTTGGCCGCCGCCGCGGAGTTGGTTGGCCGGGGTCAGTCGGTCGTCGTGCTCGAGCAGGGTTCGCAGGTTGCTGCTGCAGTGCGGTCGTGGGGGCACGTGCGGTTGTTCTCGCCGTGGTCGGAGCTGGTGTCGCCGGCGGCAGCCACCCTGTTGAAGAAGTCGGTCTGGCGGATGCCCGAGCCTCGGCGATATCCGACAGGTGCGGAGTGGGTGCGCGACTACCTGGCGCCGTTGGCCGAGGTCCTCGGCGACCGGATGCGTACCGGTAGTCGAGTGGTCGGTGTGGCCAAGGTCGACCGTGATCTGCTCGTCGACTCCGGCCGCGCGGACCAGCCGTTCGCTGTCCATGCGCAGCGGCCCGACGGTTCAGTTCAGCGGCTGCCAGCGCGGGCAGTGATTGATGCCAGCGGGACGCTGAGCCTGCCGAACCCGTTGGGAGCAGAGGGATATCCGGTTGTCGGTGAAGCTGTCCACGCCGATCGGGTGCTCTACGGGATGCCGAATCCCGATACAGACCAGCAGATCTATGCGGACAAGGCGACGGCGGTGGTGGGATCCGGTGCATCAGCGTTGACGGCACTGATCGCTCTGACCACCGAACCGTTGCACGCCCCCAGCTCGCGGGTGGTATGGGTGCTGCGCCGCGGCGTCGTCGGCAACTCCTATGGCGGCGGCGACGCGGACGAGCTACCTGCCCGCGGCGCGCTGGGTGTCAAAGTCCGGCAGGCGGTGCAAGCCGGCCTGATCGAGGTGGTCATCGGATTTCGTACCGCCGCGCTGCAGAACGGCGACGATGATCGCGTCGTCCTGATCGGTACCGATGGCCGCCGGATCGAGAATGTGGATCGGGTCGTCTGTGCGACGGGTTTCCGGCCGGACCTCACGTTTCTCTCGGAGGTTCTGCTGGATCTGGATCCGCGACTACAGGCACCCTCGCGACTCGCTCCGGACATCGACCCCAACTTCCACTCCTGCGGTTCGGTGTCACCGCACGGCCATGACGTCCTGGTCCAGCCCGACCCCGGCCTGTATCTGGCGGGAATGAAGTCCTACGGCCGGGCACCGTCGTTTCTGGCGATGACGGGGTTCGAGCAGGTTCGTTCCATCGCCGCAGCTCTGGCCGGCGACTTGGGCGCCGCGAACAGCATCGAGCTGACATTGCCGGACACCGGTGTTTGTGGCGGCGCCGGCCTGTTCGACGTCGAGACTTCCGAGGGCGGCTGCTGCGGTGCGCCCGCCGGCCCACAGCCGATCAGCATCGGCGCAGCCGCACGATGAGCAACCCCGAGGGCCGACGCGGGCCGTCAGTCCGGCCGACTTCGGGGTGACGGACGACCTGTTCCTCGCTCCGGCAGCGACCAGTCGCGAAATTTGCTCCTTGTCAGACGGCGGCTGAGCCCCTATGGTCTGTTAAACGATTAACAAGAAGTGAGCCACACCGCCGTCGGCTCCATGTCCAGCGAGGGGGTCTGCGCCGCAGTGGCCACCAACGCAGTCGAGGACGCCACCACCAGCGCCCCGTCCGACCGATCGACCGAGCAGGCCGGGGCGACCCCGCGGGCCACCGGCAAGGCTTCGAAAGAACCGTTCAAGGTTCGCTTTCAGCGGGACAAGCAGATGATCCTGATGCTGATCCCCGGCGTCGTGTTCCTTTTGTTGTTCTTCTACGTCCCGATTCTCGGCAATGTCATTGCCTTCCAGGACTACCAGCCGTTCCTGGGCATCTCGCAGAGTGAATGGGTCGGGTTCCAGAACTTCACCGAGCTGTACGACAATCCCGATTTCTGGAATGCCTTGCGCAACACCCTGGTGCTGGCGATTTGGCAACTCGTGCTGTTCTTCCCGGTCCCGCTGGGACTGGCGCTGATTGTCGATTCACTGATGAGTAGCAAGATCCGCCGCTGGTTCCAAAGCATCGTCTACCTGCCGCACTTCCTGTCCTGGGTGTTGGTGATCGCGCTGTTCCAGCAGATGCTCGGCGGCGCCGGACTGGTCAACAACAGCCTGCGGCACCTCGGTATGGACGCGATTCCGTTCATGACGAATCCCGGCACCTTCCCGCTGTTGTCCACCGTCCAGCTGATCTGGAAGGACGCAGGCTGGGCAATGATCATCTTCCTGGCATCGCTGGCCACCATCGATGGATCGCTCTACGAAGCGGCCGCGGCAGACGGTGCCGGCCGGTGGCGCCGACTGTGGCACATCACCCTTCCGGGACTGCGGTCGATCATCGTCCTGCTGCTGATCCTGCGGATAGGCGACATCCTCAGCGTCGGATTCGAACAGTTCCTGCTGCAGCGGGACGCGGTCGGGCAGGGAGCCGCCGAAGTACTGGATACCTTCACCTATTTCTCCGGCGTCGTCGGCGGCGGTTGGAGTGGCGGGGCGGCGGCCGGCCTGGCCAAGGGTCTGGTCGGCGCGGTCCTGATCTTCGCCGCCAACAAGGTGGCACATCGTCTCGGCGAACCCGGGATCTTCCAGAAAGCCGGCTGATCTCGATGAGAACCGACGCGATCGTCCAGGAGAACTGGTGATGACAACGGCAACGGTTCTGCGCACAACCAGGCGGACGAGTCGGCAGCGCGACCCGGCTCGACCGGCCTGGAAAGAACCGAAGTCGGCCGGCTACCAGACCGTCGAGGGCATCATCTTGATGCTGATCAGCGCATCGGTCATCGTGCCGATCCTGCTGGTGGTGTCCACCTCACTGGCCGACGACCAGCAACTGGTGGCATCCGGTGGCTACGTACTGTGGCCCAGCCATCCCACGCTCATCGCCTACCGGACCATCTTCAGCGGATCGTTCATGCTGCGCGCGCTGGGCGTCAGTGCGGTGATCACCATCGTCGGAACAGCGTTGGCCCTGTTCGTCACCATCACCATGGCCTACGCGACCAGCCGGCCAATCCTGTTCGGTCGGCCGGTGCTGCTGGCGGTGCTGTTCACCCTGCTGTTCGCCCCCGGCCTCATCCCGATGTTCCTGATGGTCAAGCAACTCGGTCTGCTGGACAGCATCTGGTCGCTGATCCTGCCGGGAATCTTCGGCGCCTTCAATTTCGTGGTGATGCGCTCATTCTTCATGAACATTCCGACCGAGATCATTGAGGCGGCCCGCATCGACGGGGCCAGTGATATCAAGATCCTGGTGAAGATCGTGTTGCCGTTGTCCAAGGCGGTGGTGGCCGTCGTCGGACTGTTCTACGCGGTCGGTTTCTGGAATGCCTTCTTCAATGCGTTGCTTTATATCAATGACCAGTCCAAGTACCCGGTCCAGGTGATTCTGCGCAACTTCGTGGTGCAGAAGGGCACAATGGCCGATCAACTCGGCGTCGCGACCAGTCCGCCGCCGCAATCCATTCAGATGGCCATCGTCGTGGTGGCGCTGGTACCGATCCTTCTTGCCTATCCATTCATCCAGAAGCACTTCAGCAAGGGCGTCATCACCGGCGCCGTCAAGGGTTGAGAGAAAGGGATGACAATGACTCACTCCAGTGCCAACGGCGTCAGCCGACGGAACTTCCTAGGGCTGGCGGGGCTGTCGGCCACCGCTCTGGCGATGGGCGGATCGCTGACGGCCTGCGCAGGAGGCGCCGCCGCGGCATCCGGCGGCGGCGCCAAGGCGTCGGCGGGGGTCACCCTGCCGACCTTCAAGGAATTCACCGGCATCACCGCCGAGCTGCCCGGCAATGCCCAGGGTCTGCAGGCCGGCTTCCTGAAGATGCCGAAACCGGTGCAGTCGGTGGCCACCCCACCACTGAGAGGTAAGGTCACCGGTCTCACCGAGACCTTCGAGACCATGTCGCCGGCGATGGCCGACAATCCTTACTGGCAGCGGTTGAACGCCAAACTCGGCGGCACCCTGGATCTGCAGATCACCGAGGACGTCGGCGACGGCTACCCGGCGAAGTTCGCCACCGTTCTGGCCGGCGGCTCGCTGCCGGACATGATGTGGATCCCGCCGAACCAGAACATCCCCAACGTCGCTCCGATGCTGGAAGCCAAGTTCCAGGACCTGTCGAAATACCTGGCCGGCGATGCGGTGTTGGAGTACCCGAATCTCGCCGCCCTGAAGCCGGACTCCTGGAAGACGGCGGTGGTCAACGGAAAGATCTGGGGTGCACCGATTCCGAGTACCCCGTTCGGTCAGGTGCTGGCCGGGAACAAGGCCACCTGGGCGGCGGTCGGCGGGCTCACCGCCGCCAACGCGGAGGAGTTCTTGGGCAAGCTCAAGGAACTGACCAGGCCCGGCGAGGGGAAATACGCGCTGGAACCTGCCTATGTCAACGTGCTGCACATGATCACCGAATGGCTGGGCGGGCCGAACTCCTGGGCGGTCAACAAGGATCGATCGCTGACTCACCTGTTCGAGACACCACAGTACGAGGCCGGCCTGGAGTTCGCGGCCAAGATCTTCAAGGCCGGCTACTTCTACCCGGACACCAACGCCACCGACATCTCCAACCGGCTGGCCAACGGCACCGTTGCGGCGCAGGTGATCGTCGGACCCCACGACATCCGCCGCTACCGGGCATTGAACCCGAAGGCCGAGACGGAGATCCTGATCCCGTTCAGCTTCGACGGCAAGGTCAAGCCCACCTACGACATGGGTTATGGCACAGTAGGTTACACCGCATTCAAGACGGCGGACGAAACGAAGATCAGAGAACTGCTCGCCCTGATCAACTACCTCTCGGCACCGTTCGGCACGGCCGAATACCTGCAGAAGAACTACGGCGAGGAGAACAAGGACTTCACCCTGGACGGCAACGGAAACCCGGTGCTGACGAAATCAGGCTCAACGGACATCCCCGGTGTGGCCAGCGCGCTCAACATCATGTCGAGCCCGGAGAACGTCATCTTCAACCCGGCATTTCCGGACGACACGAAATACATCATCGAACAGGAGAAGAAGCTCCTGGAACTGGCTTGGCGCCGACCCACCAACGGCACCTACTCCGACACCGAGGCCAAGGTCGGTGCCAAGATCACCCAGCAGTTGCGGGACAAGACGGTCGACATCGTCACCGGACGATCCCCGGTTTCCGACGTCACCGAAGCCGTCAAACGGTGGAAGTCGGGTGGCGGCGACAAGATTCGCGACGAGTACCAGGCGGCTCTGCCCGCCGATGTGCCGGTCTTCGACAAGTAACCGGACGGCGGTCCGTGGCGGCGCTGCAGGATCGCCGCCACGGTCGCTGCTACCGGGGCCGGACGTCGCGAAAGGTAGGCTTGTCGGACACTGCCGCCGGGGCCGAGCGAAGATGCACGGCGGAAGTGCGCCTGCGGGAAGGACTGTCGAGGTGAGCACGAACGGCATGTCCCGGCCCACCATCCGCACTGTTGCCGAGCATGCGGGCGTGTCCATTGCGACTGTGTCCTATGTGCTGTCCGGCCGCTCCGGCAAGAACTCATCCGGAGTGTCCGGACCGACGGCGGCCAAGGTCCGGCAGGCTGCGGACGAACTCGGCTACGTCCCCAATGCCGCAGCCCGCACCACTCGCACCGGTCGAACCAATCTGATCCTGCTGAGCCTGACGGTGCTGTCCGATCCGTGGGCGTTGGCGGTGATCGACGCGGTCCGCAACCACGCCACGGGGGCCGGGATGACGCCGATGATCCTGGCCGACGTGGACTGGACCTCGGTGCTACCCCATCAACAGGCCGACGTCGTGTTCATCGACTCGGTGAGCAACTCGGCCGGCCACCGGCGCACCTTGCACGAGATGTCGGCCAGGGGCCAACGCATCGTCGTGCTGTCGATGTCCGACCAGCTGCAACCCGACGGCTTCGACGTTGTCCGATCGCTGCCGATTCCCGGCTGCGATCTGCTGATGCAGCACCTGTTGCGAGGCCATCACAAGATTGCCTGCCTGGCCACCGACACCGCACCGACCAACGGATCCCCGTCGCGTGACAGCTCGTACCTGCGGGCGATGAAGAGCGCCGGCATCGCCCCCCGAAAGGACTATCTGGTCCGGACATCGCTGGATGCGCTGTCCGCCTACGACGCGGCGAAAGGACTGCTCACCCTGCCGGATCCGCCCACCGCGATTTTTGCGGTGAGTGACTTCGCCGCCATCAGCGCCGTCAATGCCGCCCAGCGGCTGGGTCTGACGGTGGGCAGCGACATTCATATCGCCGGCGCCGGCAACACGATGGAAGGGGAGCGGATGACGCCGTCGCTCACCTCGACCGGACCGGCGGACTTCTTCGATCTGCTCGGCGCCCTCCTCGTTCAGCGGGCCGAGTCCGCCGCCGGCGGAAGCGGGGAGTTGATCGATTTCCCCTGGCGACTGTTTGCCAGGGAATCGGCTCCCTGAACAGCCGGCCCGGCGACACCGCGGCCGGACCGGCAGCTGGTAGGCCCGCGCCGCGAAACCACAACGACGACAAAGGAAGTGCACCACATGACTGCGCAGGATTTGAAGGTCGGCGTCATCGGATTCGGGCTGCGGGCCGGCTTGAGTCGCCATGCCCACCGGCCGGGCAACGGCTCGGCGATCACGATCATCTGTGACACCAGTGAGCGAGGCCGGGCGGATGCTGCCGAGAAGTATCCGACGGCGACGATCACCGGCGATCTGCAGGACGTGCTGGACGGCGACCTCGATGCGGTCATGGTGTTGACGCCGGACAACGCCCACGGCGCGGTTGCGGTCCAGACACTGCGAGCCGGCATCCCGACCTTCTGTGAGAAGCCGCTGGAAGTGAGCCTGGCGGCGGCCGACGAAATCCTCGGCACGGCTTACCAGACCGGCACCCGGTTGTACGTCGGACACAACATGCGGCACATGCCGATGGTGGTGCAGATGCGCGAGCTGATCGAGGCCGGCACGATCGGCGAGGTGAAAGCCGTCTGGTGTCGTCATTTTGTCGGCCACGGCGGCGATTTCTACTTCAAGGACTGGCATTCCGAGCGGGCGAACACCGTAGGCCTGCTGTTGCAGAAGGGCGCGCACGACATCGACGTGATTCACTGGCTGGCTGGCGGATACACCCGGACCGTTTCGGCCATCGGCGATCTCGCCGTATACGGTGAGGTGAGAAGTCGCCGGGACAACAGTGATCGCCGGATGGGCGACTGGTTCTCGCTGGACAACTGGCCGCCGGGCGACCAGACCGACCTCAGTCCGGTGATCGACGTCGAGGACATCTCGATGATGCAGATGCGCTTGGACAACGGCGTACTGGCGTCGTATCAACAGTGCATGTTCACTCCGGACTACTGGCGCAATTACACCGTGATCGGCACCAGGGGGCGTATCGAGAACTTCGGGGACGGTCCGGGCGGTCACCTCAAGGTGTGGACCAGGCGCACCGAATCCGGGTTCGTCGAGCCGGACCAGACGATCGAGATCCGGGACGGTGAGGGTGGCCACGGCGGGGCAGATCCGCGGCTGATCGAGGAGTTCCTCACCTTCGCCGTCCGAGGCGGGCCGACAGCGACCAACCCGGTGGCGGCGCGGCAGTCGGTCGCGGCTGGTGTGTTGGCCACCGAGTCATTGCGCGCCGACGGCTCGGCTCGCGAAGTCCCGCCACTACCGCCGGAACTGATCGCCTACTTCGAGGACGGACAACTTCGCAGGATCGGCAACTGAGCCCAACCCTTCGTCGCTGCCGGGATGCCGCCCGTCCCAGAGCGGCGGCAGGTACCGTCCGACCATGTCACGGCAAGAGTTGACGTCCTCAGGTACGCCAGACTGCTGGAAAATGGGGTGCACTCCTGAAAGGAGCCGCTCAGTGCGGATCATTCGGGAAGCCTTGACGACTGGCTGGTGGCTCCCGAGCTGACTGCGGCGACGGTCCTGGACCGCTACCGCGACGAGACCGCATCGGCCGACCGCATCCTGGTCGACGTCGCACTGGATGACCCACCCCGCAATGTCGACCCGCAGTGGAACCTCTGGTACGGCAGCGGCGGTCCGGATACAGCGCGATGGATCATCCTGCACATGATCGAGGAAACCGCCCAGCATGCAGGGTGGTCCGCGATGTGGTCGACCTGTGCACTCCGACCCCGAGCCATCGCGGCCTGGTCGAGCAGGCTGCCGCTGCCGGACGCCAGGTGATCTGCGAGAAGCCACTGGCACTCACCGTTGCCGACGCCGAGGCGATGATCGCAAGCTGTGCGGCAGCCGGCGTCCAGCTGCTGGTGGCGCATGTGGTGAGGTACTTTGCCGAGTACGCCGCCGCGCAGCGTTATGTCGCCGCTGGCGGGGTGGGAGCAGTTGTCACCCAACGGTTCTCCCGGATGGCGGCGCGCCCGCTGCAAGGCTGGTTCGGCGACCCGGAGCAGTCCGGCGGGGTACTGCTGGATCTGATGATCCATGACCTGGACATCGCAAGGTGGCTGGCCGGAGACGTCCGGCAGGTCTTCGCCCGACAGTCGGGCAGCCTCGCCGAACCCGCGGCCGCGACGACGACCCAGGTGATCCTGCAACACCACTCCGGCGCGATCTCCCAACTGACCGGCGTCTGGGGCAGCCCCAGTTCCGCGTTCGGCACCGCCTTCCTGATCGCCGGCGACGACGGTCTGATCGAACACCGCTCGACCGACCATCCGCCGGTGCGGCTGGATCCGCCGCGGACCGGCGGCGGCATCATTCCGGCGACACCGTTCACCGAGAATCCCTACACCACAGAGCTTCGCGACCTGCACGCCGCGATCACCACCGGCTCCGCGCCAAGGGTCACCGCCGCCGACGCGCTCGCCGCCCTGATCATCGCTGAGGCGGCCGCCGCATCGATCCGCACCGGCCTACCCGTCACCCTCGGCGGCGCAGCATGAAGATCGCGATGATGTCGCTTGCCCATGTGCACGCCGCCGGCATCGCCGAAGGCCTGCGGGCGCTGGGTGTCGAGCTGCTGGTCAGTGATCCATACCGCGGCGACCGGCCGGCGGGCGAGACCGGCGGCCGGTCGATGGCCGGCGAGCTCGGTGTCGGCTACGTCGACAGCTATGACGAGTTGTTCCACTGGCAACCGGACGGTGTGGTGGTTTGCTCGGAGAACACCCGGCACCGGCAGGACGTCGAACGCGCAGCCGCCGCCCACGCGCATGTCCTCTGCGAGAAGCCGTTGGCCACCAACAGATCCGACGCGCAAGCGATGATCACCGCCTGCGAGCAGGCAGGGGTGCGGCTGATGACGGCGTACCCGGTGCGGTACTCGCCGGCGTTCACGGCGGTCCGGGCGGCGCACCGGGCCGGCGCGCTGGGCCGGATCCGCAGCATTCAGGGCACCAACAACGGCCGCATCCCGCAGGATCGCGCCTGGTTCACCGACCCGCGCTGGTCCGGTGGCGGATCGCTGATCGACCACGTCGTCCACCTCGCCGACCTGGTCGACGTGCTGCTCGACGGAACTCCGGCTGTCTCGGTGATGGCGATGGCCAACTCAGGGTTCCCCGGAGCACCGGCCGTCGAGACGGGGGCACTGGTATCCGTGGGCTACGCCGACGGCACCATCGTCTCGATGGACTCGAGTTGGTTGATCCCGGCCGGATATCCGACCTGGGGCGGGTTAACCCTGGAGGTGATCGGGGATGCCGGCAATGCCGCGATGGATGCTTTCAACCAACGTCTCGACGGGTTCCGGGCCAGCACCGGCCGAACGGTCCGGCTCAACTACGGCATCGATCCGAATCAGCTGATGCTGCAGGACTTCCTCCGAACGGTCGAGACCGGCGAGCAGCCGTGGATCGACCCGGCCAGCAGCCTGCGGTCGATGTCGGTCGCTGCCGCGGCGCTCGAATCGGCCCGCTCAGGGCGGGTCGTCACCCTGCAGTTCTGACCGCCCCGTCTCCCTGCCACTGACCTGACGACGTGACCCGCACCAACCACGAGATCCTCGTCGATACCCAACCGGAATACGGAAAATTCGGCCGGATCCCGCCGGGACCTGGACGAACGACACCTCGCTGTTCACCACCAAAGGCACCGAGCCGATCAGATGGACCTCGCTCACGTCTCTACGGACACCGGCTGGTAGTTCTGCAGGGTAACGCCGCTGCGAAAGACGGTGCTGTCCTTGAGGTTCATCCGTACACGGCCGAGACCGTGGAACGGCCGATCGGGCTCGCTCCAAACGATCGGATGGACCCAGAAGTGCACCTCGTCGACCAGTCCGAGGTTGACCAGACTGAAAGCGAACTCGCCGCAACCGTAGGACAGCAGGTTGCCAACATGCTCTGCCTTGAGTCGCCCTACCTGGTCGGTGAGATCGCCCTCGATGAGCGATGCGTTCCACTCCAGCGGTCCTTGCAAGGACGTGGATGCGACGTACTTCGGCATCCTGTTCACCCGGTCGGCGAAGTCACCGGCGATCGCCGACCAGATCGGGGCGAGAGCTTCATAGGTCTTGCGACCGAGCAACATCGCTTCGGCCAGCCGCACCTCGTTCTCGCCGGCCTCTTCCTGCTCGCCGCCGGCGAACCAGCCGATGTTCGGGCCGATGCTCGCGTCCGCCGACATCTGGACCGTGATGATCAACTTACCCATTGTCGCTGTCCTCCCTGAAGTTTCATGCCGACAAACCGGGGCTGTGGACCGGGCGGCATCCGATCACCAGTTAGCGGTTGGCCAGTCCGTCGATCCGCAATGTTGTCGAGTCGTCGCGGTGGCTACCGGTGGTCCCGACGTGCTTGTCGCTGATCACGGTGCCGTTCTTCAGGACGTAGTGGAACGCCATCGCGTGACCACGGCCGATGCCGTACTCGGATTTGAGCCAGTCGGCGACCACAGTGGCCTTGGTGGTCGGGCCGAAACCTTGGTCGGCGGCTTCCTGCAGCAGTACGGCGGGCGTCTTGCCGGTCTTCGTCTCGACGGTGTCGAGGTAAGCCTGGAAGGACATTGGAGGCTCCGTTCGATGAGGTGTGCCAGATTCGTTGTCATGGGTAAGACCGCGATTCCGGTCAGGACTGATCGGCCCATGGCCGACCATTTCGCGCGCTGGGCCGAAATCGCATCTGCCCGCGGATGATCAACACCTGGATCGGGAGCCCCAGGGATCTGAGCGGGAACGTACGACCGCGTCGCTCCGTAAGGCAGGGCACGGCAGGAACTTATCCCGGTCGCCGCCGGGTGGGGGATCTCCGCACTCGAAATGGTCACTGAGATGAGAAACTGCACCCATGATCGGCACCCTGGGCAAGACGGTGTTCGACTGCCTCGACCCCACGCGACGGTCCTCGGCCCCTTCTGCGTCGACTTCGGGCACCTCCTCAGCTGAGCGTTCTGGCGTCAGGCTGGTCGAAGGCATAGAAGACGCACATCCGCTCCTTCGAATCGAGAGGACCTCATGACAGAGCTACCCAAGGTAGGAGCGCCGGCGACCCGGGCGCTGACTGCCGCCGGCTTTCGATCGCTGGAGTCACTCACCGGAGCCGATCAGGACGGACTATTCGCTCTGCACGGCTTCGGTCCACGAGTGGTGCCGATCATTCGGGAAGCCTTGACTGCGGCCCAGCTGCCGCGCTTCACCCGATCGGCGGGTTGAGATGGATTCCGAGATCGGCATGCTGCTCCGTTTTTTGAACAAGCATCGACGCGGTGTGCTCGAGACCGTCGCTGGCCTCAGCGACGAATCACTGCGTCGTCCGGTGCTCCCCTCCGGCTGGACCTGCCTGGGCATGTTTCAGCACCTCACGGTCAACGAACGCTATTGGCTCCGTTGGGCGGTCGGCGGCGAGCAGCTACCCGGAACCACCATCGTCGACGACCGGTGCCAGGTGATCCTGGACGGCATGGCCGATGTCGACGACGACTGGCTGGTGGCTCCCGAGCTGACTGCGGCGACGGTCCTGGACCGCTACCGCGACGAGACCGCGTCGGCCGATCGCATCCTGGTCGACGTCGCACTGGATGACCCACCCCGCAATGTCGACCCGCAGTGGAACCTCTGGTACGGCAGCGGCGGTCCGGACACAGCGCGATGGATCATCCTGCACATGATCGAGGAAACCGCCCAGCATGCAGGGCATCTCGACGTGGTCCGCGAGCTGCTGGATCACCGCCCGTCAGCCGCCGACCAGCAGTCCGGCTGACACCGGCAGAACAGAACTCATCGATCGAGGTCCGTCCCAGCGGCTGGCGAACGGGGGTCAGCCGACCGTTGGCAGCGCGTCGCCGAACGCGCAGGTGGTAATCATCGCCAGCGGCCCACCGTCGGCCAGGTACTCCGGAGCCCGCATGGCCAGCAGCACGTTGAGCAGCATCCCCGCGGCCAGGAAGTCCCGAACCTGTTGGTCATTGCCGCCGGTGCCCTGCAGGATCCCGGTGATGTCGGCCATGCCCTGACGCGCGGCCGTGCCGATCTCGGGAACGTTGCCGGCCGCGAAGCCGTGCATCATGACCAGCAGCAGGTCCCGATCGCCGAGCAGTCTGGTGTATGCGTCACCCAAGCGGGCCCAGTCGGCGTCGCGGCGCGGATCGAACGGCTCCGCGTCGATCACCTGCTGGAAAGTCTCGCCGATCCGGCCGCAGGCCCGCCGGTGGACCTCGAGGTACAGCTCCAGCTTGGTGCCGAAGATCCGCACCACGTAGGGCTGGGACACCCCAGCTTCGCTGGCCACCGCATCCGTGCTGGTGCCGGCGTAGCCGCCAGCGGCAAAGGCTCTGGTAGCGGCGGCGAGGACGAGTTCTCGTCGCGCCGCACCGGCCAGCCGGGGCGTGGGTGGACCCTTCTTCGACGGCATGGTTGACAGATTATCACTTGATTACCTAACCTGCGGATAAGTAATCATTCAATGCCTTCTGAGGAGTGAGAGACGATGAGTACTGCCGCTGTCGGCCGCGATGTGGTAGGTCCGGCTCAGTACCGCTCGGCTGTTCCCGAGCCGCCGGGGCGGCGGATACCGGCCTGGGTGGCGATCGTCGCCGCTTCGCTGCCGATGTTCATGGCCACCCTGGACAACCTGGTCCTGACAACGGCGCTGCCGGTGATCCGCGGTGATCTCGGTGCGTCGGTCGGGCAGCTCGCCTGGTTCCTGAACGCCTACACCCTGGCATTCGCGACCTTCATGTTGCCGGCAGCCACCCTCGGCGATCGGTTCGGCCGGCGCCGGGTGATGCTGGCCGGCGTCGGGCTGTTCACCCTCGCATCGATCGGCTCTGCCCTCAGCGGCTCCCCCGACGCGCTGATCATTGCCCGGGCATTCCAGGGCCTGGGGGCAGCGGCGATCATGCCGCTGTCGCTGACCCTGCTCGCAGCCGCGGTGCCGCCGGCGATGCGGGCCGCAGCAATCGGGATCTGGGGTGGGGTGTCCGGACTTGGTGTCGCGTTCGGACCGGTCATCGGCGGCGGGGTGGTCGAGGGGATCAGCTGGCAGGCGATCTTCTGGCTGAACGTGCCGGTGGCCCTGGTCGCAGTGCCGTTGCTGCTGGCTGCAATTCCCGAATCGAAGGGCAGGTGGAAGCGCTTCGACCTGCTGGCCACGATGCTGCTCGGCGGTGCGGTGTTCCTCGGAATCTGGGGCATCGTGCACGGCAATGACGACGGATGGGGCTCGCCCGTGGTGCTCGGCTCGCTGGCAGCCGCGGCGGCGTTGGTGCCGGTCTATCTGTGGTACGCCCGTGGCCGGGAAGATGCGGTGCTGCCGCTGCGACTGTTCGCAAGCCGCGGCTTCTCCAGCGCCAATGCGATCGGGCTGTTCTTCACCCTCGGCATGTTCGGTGCGGTGTTCTTGATGGCGCAGTATCTGCAGGTGGTGCAGGGCTACACGCCACTGCAGGCCGGTATCAGGACGCTGCCGTGGACGGCAGCGCCGATGATCGTGGCACCGATTGCCGGCATCCTGGTCCGCTGGACCGGGGTGCGCTCGCTGCTGCTCATCGGTCTGATCTTGCAGGCCGGATCGCTGATCTGGATGGCGATCATCACCGAGGCGGGCAGCGACTACAGCGAATTCGTTCCGGCGCTGGCGATGGCCGGAATCGGGATGGGACTGACGTTCGCGCCCAGCGCCACCGCCGTGCTCGACGGGTTGCCGGAAAGCGAATTCGCGATCGCCAGCTCGGCCAATTCGACGATCCGGGAGTTCGGGGTGGCTCTGGGTGTTGCGCTGCTGGCAGCGGTGTTCCTGGGGAACGGCGGGACCGTGACACCGACCGGCTACGCCGGAGCCATCGGGCCCGCCCTGTGGACCGGCGCTGCTGCTGTCGCAGTGGCGGTGGTGGCCGCGTTCTTCGCGCCGGGCAGGTCGCGTCAGGTGGGCTGATATCCGCCGCCACTCGAATCGGTTTGAGCCACTGGGCTTCGGGCACTGAGTGGTGGAGCTCACCGCTGAGGCCGTCGGGCATCCCCGTCGGCATTTCGTTCATTTCGGTCGACGAAGGAACTGTGCAATGAAGGCTGTTACCTGGCATGCCAAACGAGATGTCCGCGTGGACGAGGTCGCGGACCCTCGTATCCAAGAGTCCACCGATGCCATCATCAAGATCACCTCAACGGCGATCTGTGGATCGGACCTTCATCTGTACGAGGTGCTGGGCCCGTACCTGACCGAAGGCGACATCCTCGGTCACGAGCCGATGGGCATCGTGGAGGAGGTCGGACCCGACGTGCAGCACATCGCACCCGGCGACCGGGTGGTGGTGCCGTTCAACATCTCCTGCGGTCGTTGCACGATGTGCAGCGAGGGTCTGCAATCGCAATGCGAGACCACCCAGGTGCGGGATCAGGGCAAGGGCGCCGCATTGCTGGGCTACACCTCGTTGTACGGATCGGTGCCGGGCGGCCAGGCCGAGTACCTGCGGGTACCGCAGGCGCACTACGGTCCGATCAAGGTCAGCGCCGAGGGTCGGGACGAAAGGTATCTGTTCCTGTCCGACATCCTGCCCACCGCATGGCAGGCGGTGCGATATGCCGCAACTCCGAATGGCGGCACTCTCGCAGTGTTCGGCCTCGGACCCGTCGGCCAATTCGCCAGCAGGATCGGGCGGCACCTCGGTGCCGGTCGAGTCATCGGCATCGACCCGGTCCCGGAACGGCGGGCGATGGCGGCGCGTCACGGCGTCGAGACCACTGATCCCGGAGCGGTTGATGACGTTCCGGAAGCGTTGCGCGAGATGACCGGCGGCTACGGCCCGCATGCGGTGATCGACGCCGTCGGGATGGAAGCCCACGGTTCCACCGGTGCCGTCGTCGGCAAGATCGCTCAGGCTTCGGTCGGCCTGCTACCGGATTCGATCGCCCAGAAACTCATCGAGAAGGTGGGCATCGACCGGCTCACCGCGCTGCACGCCGCGATCGACGCCGTGCGTCGAGGTGGCACTGTCTCCGTCAGTGGGGTGTACGGAGGCTCGGCAGACCCGATGCCGATGATGGATCTGTTCGACAAACAGATTCAACTGCGAATGGGCCAGTGCAACGTCAAGAAGTGGGTCGATGACCTTTTGCCGCTGGTCGAGGACGATGCTGATCCGCTCGGCGTGCTCGACCTGACCACCCACTCCGTCCCGTTGGTGGAAGCGCCGGAGGCCTACCGGACGTTCCAGCAGAAGTCCGACGGCTGCATCAAGGTGGTCCTCAAGCCCTGATCGGTGCCGACGCGGCAGGGTCGGTCACCCAACCGGAACCATTGCCCTGCCTTCGGCGACATAACTCAAGCGCCGCAAGGCTTCGACGTTCCGCTGGTGCAACAGGGGAGTCCTGATCGGCGCGGGGATCAATCGTCCCGGTCCCTTTGCCGCGTCCTCGGTGATCGTCACTCGACAACCTCCGTCAGGAAGGGATTCCAGCTCGATGACCACCTGGGCCTCGCCGGCCGGCCAGGCCCTGGCCCGCAGCGACAGCGATCGTCCAGGACGGCAGTCGGTGACGCTGGTGGTGTCGTTGAGCAACAGCGGCCAGGCACCGATGGAGTGATGGATTCGTGCGCCGACGTCCGGCCAAGAATCGTCCACGTCGCGAACCCGGGAGGCTCCGACGACCCACAGCGGATACAGCCAGCCGTCCTGCAGAATCGCATAGACGTCGTCCACGCTGCAGTTCATGTCCCGTTGTGTTCTCGACATGATGACCTCAATCTGCCTTGGCGAGGGACAGGGGAGTCCCTGACCACTGCGTGATCCGTTACCCATTGGGCCATCCCGGAAACATCAGCAGGCCATCGGTGGTGACCAGCCTTTCGCGGCAGCCACCTACGTTTCGCCGGCATCAGATTCGGCTACCGGGGTCATGACAACGACACGATGACCAGAGACCCGGGGATGTCAGATGACGGTCGGCAGAGCTGTGCTCAGACCGGTGGTCGTGATCACCGGTTCGTCCAGCGGTATTGGCCGGGCCACGGCAGCCGCGATGGCGACCGCAGACTGGAACGTGGTGCTGGTCGCCCGCGCCACGGAGAGCCTGACCGACGCCGCAGCCGAATGTGCTGCGGCCGGTGCCGACACGCTGGTGGTGACTGCCGACGTCGGCGACCGTGCAGAGGTGGACGCGATGTTTGAGGCCGCCTCGGCCAAGTTCGGCCGCGTCACGGCCGTCGTGCACACTGCTGCGGTAGTGGGTTACGGACGATTCGAGGACATCCCTGCCAAGGTCTTCGACCGCGTCATCACCACCAATCTGCTGGGTACCGCCAACGTCGCACGTTCGGCGCTGCGGCACTTCGGGCGTCACGGAGGCGGAGATCTGGTGCTGATGGGTTCCCTGCTCGGCAAGATCGCGGTGCCGTACATGAGCCCTTACGTCACCAGCAAATGGGGTGTGCACGCCCTGGCGCGGATGCTGCAGATTGAGGCCAAACGATCTCCCGGGGTCCGGATCTCGTTGATCTCGCCGGGCAGCGTCAACACGCCGGCCTACAGCCAGGCCGCGAATTATCTCGGCCGCCAGGGACGACCGCCGCCGCCCATCGATCCGCCGGAGAAGGTCGCCCGGGCGGTATTGCGGGCGCTCCGGAAACCGACCCGTGATCGGTCGGTGGGTATTGCCAATCCCGTGGTGGTGCTGGGTTTTCGGGCTCTTCCCGGCATCTTCGACCTGCTGGTGAGTCCGTTGATGAGGCTGGCCGGACTGTCCCGCATCGCCGTCGAGCCGACCACCGGCAGTGTGCTGCACGCCCAGCCGACCGGAGACGCTCGCCACGGTGTGTGGAACCGGCTCGGCCGACGCACCGACTCCGCCGCACCGCCGTCCCGGCAGAGTCCATGACCACCGAGACCGTCGACGCCGTGGTCATCGGTGCGGGACCCAATGGGCTGGTGGCCGCCAACGCCCTGGCCGACGCCGGCTGGTCGGTGTTGCTGCTGGAGACCAACGACACGGTAGGCGGCGCCGTCCGTAGCGCAGAGGTGACCGTCCCGGGGTTCAGCTCCGATCTGTTCAGTGCCTTCTACCCGCTGGCTGCGGCTTCCCCGGTGATCCGCGGACTCGATCTGGGTGATCACGGACTGACCTGGGTGCAGGCCGAAAAGGTCCTCGCGCATGCCTTACCGGACGGCGGGTCGGCCGTGCTGGCCAGGTCCGCGGAGCAGACCGCAACCGGCCTGGAGCTGTCCGGAAACGGTGACGGACAGGCCTGGTTGGACATGTTCGCCGGCTGGCAGCGGATCCGAGATCCGTTGCTGGACGCACTGTTCACCCCGTTCCCGCCGCTCAGGGCGGCGATCGGGTTACTGCGTCGCAGCCGGATACACGGCGCACTGGATCTGGCCAGGCTGGCCGTCCTGCCGGTCCGCCGGCTGGCACAGGAGCAATTCACCGGTGATGCTGCTGCCCTGCTGCTGACCGGCAACGCCATGCATGCGGATGTCCCACCGGAATCTGCCGGTAGTGGGGTGTTCGGCTGGTTGTTGACGATGCTCGGGCAGGATGTCGGGTTTCCGGTGCCGCAGGGTGGTGCGCAGCGGCTGGCCTATGCACTCCGGTCCCGGCTCGAATGCGCCGGCGGCCAGGTCCGCACCGACTCCCGGGTCGCGGCAGTCCTCACGGCGGGCGGTCGAGCAGTCGGCGTCCGCACTGCCGGCGGCGTCACCATCAGAGCTCGCAGGGCGGTCCTCGCCGACATCACGGCGCCCGTGCTCTATCGAGATCTGGTTGGCCTGCAACACCTGCCGAGCGTCTTCGGTGATCAACTCGACCGCTTCCAATGGGACAACCCGACCCTCAAGATCAACTGGGCACTGGACACACCGGTGCCGTGGAGGTCCGCGGACGTCGCCGGCGCCGGCACCGTGCATCTGGGCGTCGACCTCGACGGGTTCGTCGACTTCGCTGCTGATCTGACCCTCGGTCGGATGCCCCGTCATCCGTTCGTACTGTTCGGTCAGATGACCACCGCCGACAGCACCCGGTCGCCGGCCGGCACCGAGTCTGCCTGGGCCTACACCCACGTGCCGGCGGCGATGGCACGTTCCGACGAGCTGCTGGCGGAACATGTCGATCGGGTCGAACAGCACCTCGAGCGCGTCGCCCCCGGCTTCAGCACGCGCGTCATCGGCCGGCACATCCAGCGTCCCGGCGATCTGCAGGACGCCGACGCGAATCTGGTCAACGGCACCATCAATGGCGGAACTTCGTATCCACACCAGCAGCTGTTCCTCCGCCCGACTCCTGGACTCGGCCGCCCGGAGACACCGGTCCAGGGCCTGTTCCTGGCGTCGGCCTCAGCCCATCCCGGCGGCGGTGTGCACGGTGCATGTGGGTGGAATGCCGCCCAGGCTGCACTGCGCAGTGCGGGCCGGTTCGCCGCTGTCCGGCGCACGCTGATAAAGACGGCCTGGGGACGATTGCTGCGCCCGTGACGCGGCATCACCGTCAACATCTCGGTCCCTCGACGCCCGCCTGCCCCAGACCAGATCTGACGACGACGACGGCCCGCGGCTGGTCGCGATCGATGTCCGCGATGGCCGGGATCTCACCCTTCGACGCCGGTGGCGGCATGCGGTGAGCCGACCGGTTTCGATTCGGGTGATCCGCGTTGCCGCAGGAACATCGACAGCACCACCATGGAGGCCACGGCGAGGAACTCGGACTGCCAGTTCTGCAGGGTTCGGTTCCAGAACTCGGCCGAGGTGAGGTAGCTACCCAGCGAGACCGGGTCCTGGAGCGCGGAGAGCCGTTCGGCGTTGAAGGAGATCCGGCCGGCGACAGCCTGGGCCAGCCAGGACAGCACAAAGATGGTGCCCATCGCCAACGCCAGCGAGCTTGAATAGATCTGTAGCCGCCAGCCGCGTCGGCGTGACCAGGGCGGCGAATCCGCCTTCGAGTGCTCGGCAACCAGTTGCTGCTCGTCCGATTCCAGGCCGACGTCGTCAGGTTTTTTGGACTCCGATGACCCGCGTTGCGCCAACCAGACGGTCGCCCAGATGTACAGCAGGAACTGGAGATACTCCGACTGCCAGTTCTCAGCGATGTCCACCGCGAACGCCGACGAGAACAGGTACTGCGCAAGGGAAACCGAGGCCAGCCCCTCCTGTACCTGCTGATTGTTGAACTCTGCATGTCCGGTGAAGAATTGTCCGGCCAGCGCCAGCGCAAACAGCAATCCGAATGCCAGCGTCAGCCCGTATTGGCGTACCACCGTCTTCACCATGCGAGGACCCCGAGTGCGAAGACAAACAGCAGACCGAGGGCGACCACGACCAGGCAGCCCCAGAACACCGCTCGCTGCCCGGTCACCGTTTCACCGCACAGTCGTAGGTGCCGTCGTTCCCGGTACTGCACCCAGCGGCCCAGATGCGCCAGCCGCCGTCAACTGCGGTCAAGAACACGACATCGCCGTCCATCCAAACCTGTGCCTGCCGTCCATAGACCGCGGTCGATCGCACGGCCCCGGCCCGCGGGAGACCGGCCTTCCCGATCTCTTCCGCGCAGGACGAGTCGCCACTGACCGATTCACGAACGGCCGGAGCCAAGATCGCACACGCCGTTGCCTTGTCACCGGCGTCGGCGGCCCGGTGAAAGGCAACGGCCGCCTGCGTTGCCGCGTCCTCCGGTGGTGGAGAAGCACCGCAGCCGGCGCATGCCGCCATCGCGCCAACCAGCGCGACACATCGCTGCCATCGCATGGTGCCCTGACCCTTCATCGCCGTTCGCCCCACCGATGTGTACCCATCGGCAGCAACGGCAAACTGCCGACTCGGTCAGGGACTCGACGCATCGGATCAGCGGGACGCGATCGCGGCCAGGACGCTGTCACCGAAATGGGCGGCCAGCGTTGCCGGATCGCGGTGAATCTCCGTTGCGCCAACGGCTTCCAGTTCCTGTCGGGAGGTCCCGCCGCATTCCAGGGCGACACTGGCGATGCCGGCCTGTCGGGCCGCCTCCACGTCCCACACGCTGTCGCCCACGGCCACCGTGCGGTCGGCATCGAGACCGAATTTGGCGATGCCGGCCGTCAGCAGGTCAGGTGCCGGTTTGGACTCGTCCACGTCCTCGGAGGTAACGGCGCCGATGATCCAATCGTCACCCTCGATGGCCGGAAGCATCCAGTCCAGGTCATCCGGCTTGCCGGAGGTGGCCAGCGCAACGGTCAATCCGGCGTCCCGGCACCGGCGCAACAGCTCGGGCACCCCGGGGAACGCCACTGCTTGATCGCGCAGATCGGCGAAGGCTGCCGAGTGTGCCTCGATCACCGAGTCGTCGGTGGTGCCGATCAGTCGACGGACCAGGCCTTCCGAGGCGATACCGATGCTGTGATGGATCGAGGCCATCGTGATCTCAGGGTGACCATGGGACCGCAGCGCCCGGGACCAGGCAAGCACGTGCAGATAGTTCGTGTCCAGCAGCGTTCCGTCCACGTCGAAGAGCACTCCAGGATGCCCGCCGGTCATGTCGCGGGAGTCGTGCGGTTGCGCAGCTCGGGGAGCACCTCGGCGCCGTAGGCCCGGATCATCTCGCGGAAGTACGGGCCCATGTTGGCAATGTAGATCTCGTCGAAGCCGGCCTCCAGGAACGGCTGGTAGGCCTGTATGTGCTGCTCCGGATCGTTACCGAAAGCGGCGCTGTCCGCCATCATCTCCCGGGTCACCAGCTCCGACGCCTGCTCGAAGTGTTGGGGTGATGGAAGGACCTGGGACAGCTCGCCGGGTACCCCACTGTTGGCCCACAGGCGATGGGCGTGGTCGATCGCCTCGTCCTTGGTCGGGGCCCACCCTGCCTTGAATCCCACTTGGGCGATCGCGGTGGATCCCTTGGCTTCCTTGAATTTCCGGACGGCGTCCGCCTCCGGATTGGTGGAGATGAATCCATCGGCAACCTTGGTCGCCAGCTCCAACGCCTTCGGGCCGAAGGCACTCAGATGGATCGGTGGCGGCGAGTCCGGCAGCGTGTAGATGCGGGCCGTGTCGACGGTGTAATGCCTTCCACGGTGGGAGACCACCTCGCCGGTCCAGAGCTTGCGGATCACCTCGACGGCCTCCTCCAACATCTCCAACCGGACATCGGCGGTGGGCCAGACGGTTCCGAGAATGTGTTCGTTCAGCGCTTCACCGCTGCCCAGGCCCAGCCGGAACCTGTCCGGGCCCAGCAATACCGCCGCGGTGGCCCCGGCCTGGGCGATAACGGCCGGGTGGGTGCGGACCGCCGGGCAGGTCACCGCGGTGGTGACCGGCAGATCGCAGACCTGGCTGATCGCTCCGATCATCGACCAGACGAACGGACTCTGTCCCTGTTCGTTGTTCCAGGGATGGAAGTGATCGCTGATCCACAGCGCGTCGAACCCGGCCTGCTCGGCCAGCTGCGCCTGCTCGATCAGTTGGTCGGGCGTGTACTCCTCACAGGACAGGAACCAGCCGAACCGGGAAGGTGCTGTCATCAAATCGTCCTCTCGTGGTGCAGATCGTGACCACCACTGCGTGCCCAGGCGACGCCTCGATCACACCACCCGGAGTTCACGGACGTCCCAGGCGCCAGGTGTGAGCGGGCTGGCGAATCCCTCAAAACTGGGCGCCAGTTGGCCCGAGCGGCGCGAGACCGGTCCGAATCCCGATCTGGCGTCGAATATTGAGGGACTCTCGAATTCGGAACGTATCCTGCACATGATCGAGGAAACCGCCCAGCACGCGGGGCATCTCGACTTCGTCCGCGATTACTGGACTACCGGCTGGCAGCCGTTGACGAATTAGTTCGCGCGAGTCCGGGCAAAGTGCCTATCGATTCGAGATCCCTTGCCGTGCTGGCGACTCCGGTCACCGGAACAGGGAATCTGCGGGCCCGGATCGACGCTGAGATCGAGCCTTCGGGACCGCCGGCTGTGGCTCGCGCTGGCCACCACCGCAGCGTTCCAATCCGCCGTGTTCTGCGCCTTCTGCTACCTGGACCCGTTGCTGACCGATGTCGCCGGCCTGCCGTCCGAGAGCGTCCCTGTCGTGCTGCCGGGTTCGGCCTGCGAGCACCGTTGTGGCGGCCCTCGGCCTGGTCGCAGTGGCGCTGGTGCTGGCCGGGTCGCCGGCGATCGTCGAACGCCGTCATCCCTCGGGCTCCCGGTCGCCGTACCGTCGGAGCCGGTCGCCGAAACCTGTGACACCGCTATCTGAGGAACCGGACGAGTCCGGGAGCGTTACGCAACCGTGTCGGAGTGAGCATGGACAACAGAGCCCGGTTCGGATCTGATGAGCCGGGTTGCACGGGTGCAGTGCACCCACCGGTGTCGCTCTGGTGGGCATCGCAGCACTGAGAGGGTGGGGTGGATGTCGCGTCGAGGGGTGTGGCTCTGCACCCTCGCCCTGGTGGTGACGTTGATGGTCGGTGTGGTGACATGGCGCTCGACAGCTGTGCGGACCACCGACGGGACCGCCGTCGCCGGCGCTACGCGGACGGCAACCAGTGCCGCAGCCCCGGTGCGCCCGCCGACGGTCGGGTCAGCCACTCCGCCCTCCGGGCGGTCGCTGGAAGTCGGGGTGGATCAGCTGCCGGTCGAGACGGATCCCGGATACGCGTCCCAGGGATTCGAAGCTCTGGTCTGGCGACAGGTCTTCGAGACACTGACGACCTACCGAGGGTCTGGTGCCGATCCGCACCCGCAGCTGGCCACCGAGTGGAGATCGGAGACGTCCGACCGGATCTGGGTGCTGACCATCGCCGAGGGACATGTGTTCCACGACGGCACCCCGGTGACGGCCGATGCAGTGTGCAAGAACTTCGAGTTCTGGTTCAGGGCACCGCCGGACAGCCGGGAACGGCGGACGAGTTGGTCGTACTACTTCGGCGGATTCGCCGGCGACGCCGACTCCGTTTACCGCTCCTGCTCCCCGGCAGCGTCGGACATCACGCTGACCTTCGAGGCGCCGCTACCCGATCTGCCGGATGTGTTGGCAGACATCAGCTTCGGGATCCATGAGCCGAGTTCGCTGACCGGCATCGAGCCGATCGGCAGTGGTCCGTTCAAGTGGGTGTCCGGCTCCGCGCAACAGATCGAACTGGTATCGGCGGGACCCCGCACGTCGTCAATGCCAAGGCTCACCTTCCGGGAGATGACGTCGACCGAGGCAACGAGCCGACTGCAGGCCGGAACCACCGACCTGTACTACTCGCCGTATGCCGGGACCACTGACGTCGCTGGCGTGCGGATGGTCGGCATCCCGAAAGACACGGTGGTCGAACTGCATCTGCACGCCGGCCACGGTCCACTGGCCGACGACGCCGTCCGCGGCGCGGTGTACGCCGTCCTCGACCAGGCACAGTTGGCCGGAACTGTCGGCCGGAAGACAACCACGAGTCTGCTGCCATCGGTACTGACCGGTGCTCCGTTTCACCGGCCGGCATCGGACGTGGCCGCCGCAACGAAGTTGTTGCGCAGCAAGAGGATCGCGCTCACTCTGGTGGCGAGTGACGACAATCCCGAGAGCACGGCGAACACCACGATCACCAAGGCGGCCGCAACGGCATTGACGGCGGCCGGCGTCACGGTGAAGGTGCGGCTCATCGCGGACGAGGACGACTATTACGACGCCTTCGACAACGATGAGGTCGACATCTCGATCGATCATGCACAGGCGTACCGAGGTGAACTTGCTGAGTTCGTTGCGGACTACTACTCCGACGGGTTTCTTCCGGCGCCGTGCCGGCAAGATCGACTGCGGTCGTCGATCGGCAGATCGATCGGGCCTTCCAACTCTTGGACAGCAATGACCGCCGTAGTTCCGCGACGGACATACTGGACCGGTTGGTCACCGATCGGGTGCTGATGCCGCTGTTCGACGACGGTGGCATCTGGTGGGTCCGCAGCACCGTTCGGGGCTTCGTGCCGACCGCCTTCAACCAGACATCGCTGCAACCGGTGTGGGTGGGGTGACGACCGTTCGGACTGTCAGTTCGTCAGACTGCGTAACGCCGCCGCGACGGGAGGGGTACAGCGGTGCGTCGCCAGCATCTCGACCCGATCCGGGGTGGCCGGCCCTGACGTGATCTCCAGCTCGCGGCGACAGCGTCGCACCACCATGATCGCGGCCGGCAGCGTCAACTCCGGCGCGAACCGTTGATGCAGTCGTTCCGCCACCTCGGCCATCGACGCTGCTCTGGGGCGTACCTGATTGTCCATGGGGATCACCACCTCGACGGGATGAGTCGCGCGGCTGCGCCGCGGATGCATCGGCACGCCGATGTGCCATCAATCGAACTTGTCGAGGGTGTTACAGGTGCAGCTGGTAGGTCACCAGCGGCCGGCCGCTGCCCTCGAGACTCTGCCGTCCGGTGGACTGGGCGGCACCCGCCCGCTCAAACCGATTCAGCAACCGCCGGGCGGTGCGCTGTTGGACACCCAGCGCGGCGGCCACCGACCGGGTGGTGACGACGGCTCGTCCTGGGCGGCCAGCATCTCCTGCAGGCGGAGCAGGGTGGCCTTGGACAAGCCGACCCGGTGGCTGAGCAGCGACAGCGACGGCCGTCGGGTGGTCCGCGCCGCCGTCCCGGACAACGTCAGATCGATGTCGTTGCGCAGCGAGACGACCGCCGCCTGTTTGCCGAGCAGACCGGACCGGCTCAGCGCCCGACGGGCCAACGCCTCCGCCTCGGCGGCGGACCCGCCGACGCCGAAGCCGATCCGGACGGTGCCGTACACGGCGCCGAGGGTGGCCACCAGGGGAGCTCGGTGAAGCCCGACGTGGCGGCCTCCAACGGTCCTCTGGTGGTGAAGATGAAGAACTGCCCTTCGCCTTGTGCCACAACGGTTCCACCCAGTCCACTGGCCTCCCGGCGTAGATCGGCGGCGGCCGCGTCGTCGACCTGACACAGACCCACCGCCACCTGGGCGTCAGCTGACCGTGCCTCGCCGAAGGCGACCAGCAGTTGCTGCATGGCGTAGCGCACCGAGTGCATCGAAGGCGCCAGTCGGATGGCAGTGGTGTCCGTCTTGAGTACGTCGTAGGCCGACCGCAGACAAGTGATCGCGGCGCCGGCCCCCGCGGTGGCTCGTTCCTGGTGGAACTCGACGATGTCGGCGGCTGTCAGCGCGCGCCGGTACGGCAACACGTGCGCTCCCGAAGTGGCGATGCCGGCTTCCTTGAGCGTCTCGTCCACCTGGCCGACATCCAGGATGTCGATGCTGAAGGACGACGGGTCGTGACCGCCGGAGAGCAGCTGGATCACCGCCGTCAGCAACGGGGCTCCGGTGTAGTTCACGAAACTCGCCAGCCGGTCGAGGCGGCCGGCCCCGGACGCCACTTCACGGAACGATCGCGGTGAACAGCCACCCGTCGACGTCGCCCGGGGCGCCCCGGATGACCTCTGCCGTCTGGGTTTCGGTCCGGTAGGGCAGTGCGACCGTGCTGACGCCGGGGGTGGAGCCAACGATTTTACGGGTCGACGTCACCAGGTCGCCTGGCCCGACGACGCCGACGGTGACCATCCGGATTCCTCCTCGGGCCTGGGTGAGCGGGTGCCGGAGATCCTAGTGGCGTCATCTTCTCCGGGTCGGCTCTCGGCGGGGCAGCTCGCCCGGGACAGTCAGCTCCCCCTGCGCCTGCGGTACATAGGTGTCGGTCTCGCCGGCTGGACGGTGATGGAACAATCCCGATGTGCCTCTTGCCCCGGACACGGGCTGGTTGACGGCGCTGGCCCATGCGGTGACCGCGGCGATGCTGACGCCGTTCGATGCGTCCGGCACTCCGATCCCCGATGCCGCCGGCAACTACGCGGCATCGCTGGTGCAGCACGGAGTCGGTGCACTGGCAGTGCTGGCCCACACCGGGCGCGGCCTGCATCTGTCCGAGGACGCCAAGGCGGCGGTGATCCGCACGGTGCGGGCGGCAGTCGAGGTGCCGTTGATCGCCGGGATCGGTCTGTCCCGACAGGACACCGCCTCGCCCGTCGCGGCCGAACGGACACTGGCGCGGGCCGCCGAGCAGATGGCCGCCAGTGGAGCCGATGCCCTGCTGATCTATCCGGTGACCCGCGAGGCGCGGTCGATAGCGGCCGGGGGATGCTGGCCGAGGTGATCAGGTTTGAACGATCAGCGGTTCGTCAGCCGCGGTCCATGCCCTTGACGACGGCGGCGGTGACCAGTCCGTAGACCAGGTGCGGAATCGCGTCACTCAGCCAATCCTTGGCTGCCCAGGTGCGCGGATCGCTCACCCCCAGCGCCGCCATCGGGGCGTCGGTGCCGACCATCGCGCCGGCACCGGTGAGCACCCCGGCAACCAGCAGATTCGGTCGGAAGCCGAGGGATCGGGCCACCCCGAGGGCGGCTCCGACGCCAAGCCCGGCCGCCATCCCGAGCAGCGGCCCCAGACCGGACAGCCGGTTGCTCCGGTCGTCCTTGTCGCCGGGAATGTCGATACCCACTGCGTTGGCGAGCTTTTCGGCGGTGTCCTCCGGCGTACTGCTGGCCGGCCGAGCCCGCACTGTCATGTCCAGGTAGGTGACCGCGTTGAGTGCCGTGGTGCCGGCAGCCCCGGCCGCCAGTCCGGCCAGCAGTCCTCGGGCCGCATTCACGGCGCGGACAGCCCGAGCTGGGTCATCATGGTGAGCTGGTCGGTGCTGCCCCACCGCTGGACAATCTTGCCGCCGTCGAACCGGCTCATCGGTATGCCGGCTGCGTCGAAGACCTGCTGAGCGGTGACATTGGTGTCCTTGCTCATGGCATCTGCTGTTCGTCGATCAATTCGGGCCGGTCACTTGACCGCGAGGATGTCGGTCATCTTGATGTCCGGGTCGGCCGCCAGCAGGTCGGGCCCGACCTGGCCGAGCGCGGCCGGAATCTGCCCGTTCAGGTGCGCTTGCCGACCCTCCTCGTCGGTGAAGGTATCGAAGATGCCGTAGGTGGTGTCGCTGAGCTTGAAGGCGTACCAGGTGACAGTCCCGGTTTCGGCCGCCGCCAGCTCGCGGCCCTTTTGCAGGAAGGCGGCGAGTTCGTCGCCTTTGCCCGGCTTGGCTTCCAGTAATGCCAGGAGTCCTCTGTCAACGGTCATGGCGGGTGTCCTCTCGTCGTCAGAAAGCGGTCGCTTCTGACGGTAGGCGGTGCCGATGGCATCCGCCATGGCGGATCCGCCTACCGGAACGTTTCTTGCGAACAGTTCCATTGGTTCGCACACCGCCGGCGCGTTGCGAACCACTGGTGGCGTTCGCAAGATCGGCCGATACGGGTGGAAGCCGATTCCGGCCTGCTTGGGCAGAACACCCGACGGTTCGTCGTACCGGTGTCAGCTCTCCATTCGCTGCGATCCTGCCGGTGCACTACCGGGTTAGCCGGGGTCCTTTCCAGCCGACCTACGAGATGTTCGGGCAACACTTCGCCGACCTGGTCCGCCGCTTCGTTGGTGGCCCGGGCCCGGTGACGCTGGACGACTGGCCGGACTGCGGCGTGAAGGTCCGATCGCCGGTGCTCCGCCTGCGGCGGCGTGTCGCCGGCCACGGGCCGTCAGCTCGGGATCGCCGGGATTGGACTCCTTCTGCCGTGCTGGACGATCAGCACGCGTCGGATGTCGGACACCGCCCCGGATTACGGCAACGAGGCCGGCAGGCCGAAGGCGGCGAAGTGTTCGGCGCCGATGAACGAGGTGATCTCGGCGATCTTGTCCGCTCGCAGCGTCAGCACGTTGATGGACCAGCCGACATGCTGGCCGCTGTGGGCATTGCGCAGATAGCTGGCGACCGCCGGCTGACCGTTCGCGCTGGTCGAGATGTGTTGCCAGGAACCACATCCGGTCAATGGCACCTGGATCGCGAAGTCGGTGACCGCAGCCAGCCCGCGGTACCAGCAGGGCCGCGGCGGCATCGACCAGGTCACGTCCTCGGTCAGCAAGGCGACCAGCGCATCGGCATCCCCGCGTTCCAGCGCTGCGGAGTATCCGGTGACGATTTCCCGCAGCTTGGCGTCCTCAAGGCGGCGTAGCGTCTGCTGTTGGGTATCGGTCGGCACCTTCTCGGCGACGATGCGGCGGGCCCGTTGCAGCGCACTGTTCACCGAAGCTACCGAGGTGTCCATCATGGTGGCGATCTCGGCGGCGGAGAATCCGAGCACCTCGAACAGCAGCAGCGCCGCGCGCTGGTTCCCGGGCAGGTGCGCCACCGCCGCGACGAATGCCAGCTCGACCGCTTCGCGCTGCTCGTACCGAGCCTCCGGCGCGGCCGGACCGGAGGCCAGACCGGCGTCGGAATACGGCCCCAGCCAAGCGATATCGGTGCGTGGCCCGTCACCGACGACGGCCCGATCGCTCGACGGACCGAGGTCGATCGGCAGCGCTCGCCTGGTGCGACCCTCGACGGTGTCCAGACAGGTCCGGGTGACGACGGTGTACAGCCAGGACCGCAGCGAACCACGTCCCTCGAACCGGGCGACCCCGCGCCAGGCCCGGATCAACGCATCCTGCAGCGCATCGTCGGCGTCGTGCGCCGAGCCGAGCATCCGGTAGCAATGCGCATGCAGTTCACGGCGCAACGGCTCAACGATCCGGGTGAATGCCGCGTCGTCGCCGCCTCGAGCCCGATCCAGATCGGGATTCTGGTCCGGCAGCAGATCTGCGACCAAGCTCGGCGCAGGACCAGCGCCACCGGCGGTGGTCGGGGTGGAGGATTCGGTCACCGGTCCAGTGTGCCGCACCGGCCGGCCGAGAAACTTGCGCAGAGTGCGATGAGTCTGCGCCGGCCGAGCAGTCACTTAGCCGACCGAATGATCAATCACCCGAACCAGGAGACACCGATGAATCCCAGCGCCGCCACCCACCCGCCCACCGTCGGCAGCCTGCCGGTTCCGGGCGCCACCCTGCACTATGAGGTTCGCGGCTCCGGACCGCTGTTGGCCCTGGTCGGTGCGCCGATGGACGCCGATTCGTTCGCGCCGCTGGCCGAACTGCTGGCCGGCGAGTTCACTGTGCCTCACCGCCGATCCGCGTGGCAGCAAGCGCAGCCGGCTGCAGGATCCCGACCAGGATTCGACCCCTGAGCTGCGCGCCGACGATCTGTCCCGGCTGCTCATCCATCTCGATGCCGGCCCGGCCGGCGTGCTCGGCTCCAGCGGCGGTGCCGTCACCGCGTTGGCGCTGGCTCAGAGCCACCCCGAGCTGTTGGACACCGTCATCGCCCACGAACCGCCGCTGCTCGGCCTGCTGGCCGATGCCGGCGAGCAGCACGCGATCACCGAGGAACTCATTGCCACCCACCGCGCCGGCAACACCATCGGGGCGTGGACCGGATTCTTCCGGCAGGCCAACATCATCGTCCCGGACGGCGCGATCGAGATGATGTTCGGCGGGGTCCGCGACCCGCAACAGGTTGCCGACGAGGCATTCTGGTTCGCCCACGAGCTGCGCGGCACCACTTGCTGGCTGCCCGACCTCGACGCCTTGCGCACATTCGGATCTCGGTTGATCATCGGTATCGGCGCCGACTCGACCGATCAGCTCTGCGAGCGGACTTCGGAAGCATTGACCACCGCACTCGGCCTGCAGTCGACCCGATTCCCGGGCGGCCATATCGGGTTCGCCGACGATCCGGCTTCCTTCGTCGGGCCGCTGCGCGCCGTGCTGCAACGCTGACGGATCCGGCAGTGCTCAGAGCAATTCCGAGACCCGTTGCCGCACAGCGGTTCCCGACCATGATGATGATCACCATCAACCAGCGAACCCCAGGAGGAGACGATGAGCAGCTTCACCGGTTCACAACGGATCGATCACCGTTTCACCGCGCCGATCGAGAAGGATGGTGCCTACGCCACCTTCGTCACGGTGCCCGGCTCCGCCGAGGTGCTCGGCACCGGGCGGGCCACCAAGGTCACCGGCACCATCGACGGCCATCCGTTCGCCGCCACCCTGATGCCGTCCGGTCAGGGGCCACATTGGTTGCCGCTCAGAGCAGCCCTGTGCACGCTCATCGGCAAGCATCAGGCTGGCGAGCAGGTCGCCGTCCACCTGGAACAACGACTGAGTTGACGCCGAAGTTGAACCGGCGTCAGGACCGGGCCGGGGCCAGCTTCAGCGACACCGAGTTCATGCAGTAGCGGTCGCCGGTCGGGGTCTGCGGTGCGTCATTGAAGACGTGCCCGAGGTGACTGCCGCAGGTAGCGCAGCGCACCTCGACCCGGCGCATGCCCACCGATCGGTCCTCGATCAGCTCGACGTTGTCCTCACTCGTCGGCTGGTAGAAGCTCGGCCATCCGCAGTGCGAGTCGAACTTGGCTTCCGAGCGGAACAGCTCCGCCCCGCAGGCCCGGCAGGAGTAGATCCCCTCGGTGGTGGTGTCGTTGTATTCACCCGTCCCGGGCCGCTCGGTGCCGGCTCGGCGCAGCACCGCATATTCCTCCGGGCTGAGCTGCTCCTTCCACTGCTCGTCGGACTTCTGAACGGGGTAGCTGCTGGTGCTGTCCACGGGGCGATCCTTTCCGAATGGCCATCTCATGTGAGGTACAGCGCCGGGGCCGCCTCAGGTGTTCCGCAGCGGAGTATTACCGATTGGTGACGCCGGCATCGAAGTACCGGGTGACGAGCTGTCGGGCCACCTTCGCCGAGTCGACGAGCGGGTGTCGGGCGAAGGCCAGCCAGGCGTCGTCGGCCGACCCGGTGTCGGCCGCCCGGATGGTCAGCTCCTCGACCGCTTTGACCTGCTGCATCAAGCCGAGTTGGGACAGTCTGGGGGCGGCGGTGCTCAGCGGATGGGCACCCCGTGCGTCCACCCTGCTGGCCACCTCGACGACGGCGTCCGCCGGTAACCCGGCGACCGCCGAACCATTGCGGACATTGAGGATCATCACCGATCCGGTGTCGGCGGCGATCGCCGTCATCACCTCCAGCGCGACCCGTTCGTAGCCGCCCACATCGGGTTTTGCCGGACGGTCCGTTCCGGCCGGGCGGGCCTCGGCCAGGTAGCTCGCCTGCCGTTCGTCGACCGCCCGCTGCCACAGCGTCAGCACGTCGCCGCCGGCCGCGGCGGCGGTGTAGAACGCGCTCTGCTGGTGCTGCAGGTATTCGCCGCGGGTGCTGCCGGCCTGCTGGATCGCCGCCACTGCTTCCCGGGTGAAGTCGTAGTAGTACAGGTATTCGTTCGGGATGCAGCCCTGTGCCCGCAGCCAGTCGGTGCCGAAGATCTGGCCCTCTTCCAGCGATCCGAGCAGCGTGTCGTCGGCCAGTACCGACGGCAGCAGATCGGTGCCGTCCACCGTGATGCCGCGCAACCAGCCGAGATGGTTCAGCCCGACGTAGTCGACCTCGTCGGGTCGCCGGTCGAATCCGGCGGCCAGCGCGATCCGCAGCACCATGCTCTCCGGCGCGTCACAGATCCCGATCACCCGCTCGCCGAGCGTACGTTGCATGGCCTGGGTGATCATTCCGGCCGGGTTGGTGAAGTTCAGCACCCACGCTTCCGACGCGAAATCCCTGACAGCAGCAGCGATCTGCATAGCAACCGGGATGGTCCGCAGGCCGTAGTTCAGTCCGCCCGGGCCGGTGGTCTCCTGCCCCAGCACGCCGAGATCGATGGCCAGCCGTTCGTCCCGGATGCGACCGGCCAACCCGCCGACCCGAACCGCGGAGAAGACGAATCGGGCGCCGGTGACGGCCTCCTCCAGGGTGCGGGCCCGGCTGACCGACGGCGCCCAGTCGGCGGTCGAAGCCATGGCCGCCAGCACACTCTCGATCACCCGCAGCCGATCGTCGGCGGTGTCGTACAGCGTCACCTCGGTGATGCGATGCTCGGATCGGTCGTCGATCAATGCCCGGTAGATCAATGGGATGCGGAATCCGCCGCCGCCGAGAATGGCCAGCTTCATGCGAGGAGCACCTCGCTGCCGGCTCGACGGAAGTGGTCCAGCGTCGGTTCATCCGAGCCCCGGTCGGTGATCAGCAGGTCGACGTCGGTGCTGCTGCAGATCCGGACCGCGCCGCTGCCCGGAAACTTGCCGCTGCGACCGAGCAGCACCACCGATCGGGACGCGCGGATCATCGCCTGTTTGACCGGCGTCTCGATCGAGGTGTCGTCGAGCGCGTCGCCGTTGGGCCGGATCCCGGTGCAGCTCAGGAAGAGTCGATCGGCACACACCTCGCGCAATGCCTGTTCGGTCAGCGAACCGACCATCGACCGATAATGCCGCCGGACCACCCCGCCCAGAATCACCAACTGGATCGCCGGGTCCTCGCGCAGCTCGTCCAGCACCGCGAGGCTGCTGGTGATCACGGTGACCCGGCGATCGTGCAGCAACCGGGCGATGTGCATGGTGGTGGTGCCGATGTCCAGCAGCAGCACCTCGTCGTCCTGCACCAGCGCGGCTGCTCGGGCGGCGACCGCCTGTTTCACCTCGGACTGGGTGTCCAGCGAATCGGGGAAGGATTTCTCGGCCGGCCCTGAATCGATCGATGCCCCGCCGTAGACGCGCTGCAGTTCGCCGTTGCGGTCCAGTCGGCGTAGGTCTCGGCGGACGGTGGAGGCGCTGACACCCAACTCCCGAGCCAATTCGTGCACCGAGGCCGAGCCGTTGGACCGCAGCTCCTGCACGATCCGCCGATCCCGCTGCTGTTGGAGCATGCCGGGAGCGTAGCGCAATCCGCGCAAACTAGATCAAACTCAATCAATCCTTGCCAGAACTGCGCAGGTCGGTCAGACTACCGGGGCAGTCACCGGCTTGCCGACGAAGGAGAACAGTCATGTTCGGTTCGACATCTCGCAGAACGGCGGCCGTGGCTACTGGCGCGCTGCTGTTGCTGGCAGCGTGCGCTCCCGGCGGTTCGGCCCCGGCGTCATCAGTGTCCACCAAGGCGGCCAGCCAGGTCTCGACCAACGTCGCGGCGGCCGGCAAGATCACTCTGACGGTGTGGGACCAGGAGGTGCGCGGCGGTCAGAACGCCGAGGTCACCGAGCTCAACAAGCAGTTCATGGCGAAGTATCCGAACGTGACGATCAAGCGGGTGTCCCGCAGCTTCACCGACCTCAAGACCACCCTGAAGTTGGCACTGTCCGGCAAGACCCCACCGGACATCGTCCAAGCGAACCAGGGGTATCCGGACATGGTGGCGTTCGTCAACGCCGGTCTGCTGCAGCCGCTGGACAGCTACGAGAAGGTTAACCACTGGGCCGATCGCTACCCGGCCACCCTGCTCAACCTGAACCGGGTCACGGAAGACAAGAAGTCGTTCGGCGCCGGAAATCTGTACGGCGTCTCGCAGACCGGTGAGTACATCGGGCTGTACTACAACAAGTCGGCACTCACCCGCCTCGGCCTCAAGCCGCCGTCCACCTGGGACGAGTTCACCGCCGATCTGGCCACCATCAAGGCCAAGGGTCAGACGCCGATCCAGTTCGGCAACCTGGACAAATTCCCGGCGATCCACACCTTCGGGGTGCTGCAGTCCCGGTCCGCGGGCCCGGATCTGGTCCGCGATCTGGTGTTCGGCAAGGGTGGCAAGTCTTTTGACGAACCGCAGACCACCGCGGCCGCCACCACCCTGCAGAACTGGGCGACGAAGGGCTACCTGACCGCCGGCGCCAACGGGCTGAGCTACGACGATGCGGCGAAGAACTTCGCGGCCGGCAAGGGGGTTTTCCTGCTCACCGGTACTTGGGAACTGTCGGCGCTCACGTCGATGGGCGACAACCTCGGCTTCATGGTGCCGCCGCCGGTCAAGGCCGGCGGTCCGGCCGTCACCACCGGTGGTCAGGGCCTGGCCTGGGCTGTCACCTCGAAGTCACCGAACCTGGATGTGGCGGCGCAGTATCTGGACTTCATCACCAACGCCAACGCCGCCGACGTGATGACGAAAACCGGGAACCTGCCGGCGATCAGCGGGACGACGGCCTCGGACCTGCCGACCGGCAGCGCCCAGGCCGCGATCGTGGATGGATGGAAAACCCTGTCCAAGGACGACGGCCTGGTGCCGTATCTCGACTACTCGACGCCGACGTTCTACGACACCATCACCGCCGGTCTGCAGCAATTAATCGCCGCCAAGGCCACGCCGTCGTCGTTCGTCCAGACCCTGCAGGCCGATTACGGCAAGAAACGCTGACGGCGTGACGGATCTGGCCACCGAGTACCTGCCGGTCGGCAAGGCACGGTCGGCAGGGAACACTGTGCCCGGCCGCTGGGCTCGGCGAGCACCCGGCGAGCCGCGGGCCATCGGCTACCTGTATCTGGCGCCGGCGCTGCTGGTCTACGGCGCATTCGTGTTGTTCCCGTTCGTGCATGCCGGCTGGATCTCGCTGTTCCACTGGGACGGACTTGGTCCGAGCAGTTGGGCCGGGCTGGACAATTACCGGGATCTGTTCACCGATGCCACCCTGCGAGCACCGTTCCTGCACGCGGTAATCCTGCTGCTGTTCTACGCCGTCCTGCCGGTGGTGATCGGATTCCTGCTGGCCGCGGTGCTGGCCCGACGCCGGATCCGCGGGATGACGTTCTTCCGCACCGTGCTGTTCCTGCCGCAGGTGATCGCCATGGTGGTGGTGGCCGTCGCCTGGCGATCCATCTACGCCCCGGACGGTTTGCTCAACGGCGCGCTCCGGGCAGTCGGGCTCGGATCGATCACCACCGCCTGGCTGGGAGATTTCCGGTTCGCGCTACCGGCGGTCGGCCTGGTCGGCACCTGGGTCGAAGTGGGCCTGTGCCTGGTGCTGTTCCTGGCCGGCGCCCAGCGGATCCCGCGGGAGCTCTACGAAGCGGCCCGGATGGACGGCGCCGGACCGGTGCGGGAGTTCTTCGCCGTCACCCTGCCGGGGCTGCGCGGCGAGGCGTCGGTGGCCCTCGCGCTGACCATCGTCGCCGGGCTGCGCAACTTCGACCTGGTCTACCTGACCACCGGCGGCGGCCCCGGCAATGCCACCTCGGTGCCCGCCTACGAGGTGTATCGACGAGCTTTCGAGACCAACGAGGTGGGCGCGGCGTCGGCGATCGGAATCGCCTTGACCGCAGTCATTTTCGTCATCACTGTGATGGTCACCAAGCTGGTCGAGGGACGGCAGCAATGATCACCCGGACGGATCGGCTCGAGCGCAGCGTCAGCTATGCGATCCTGATCGTCTTCGCCGTCATCGCGTTGGTGCCGATCCTCACCATCGGAATCTCGGCGGTGACCCCGGCCGGCTCGAACGCCACCGGCTTCTCGATCCCGACCACGCTGGACTGGCACAACTTCGCCGCCGCTTGGCAACAGGGACACTTCGGCGGCTATCTGCGGTCGTCGCTGATCGTCACCACGTCGGTGGTGCTGGCGTCGGCGGTGCTGTCCATCCTGGCCGGATATGCCTTCGGCACCATGACGTTTCCCGGATCGTCGGTGCTGTTCTACCTGTTCCTGCTCGGGCTGATGATCCCGGAAGAAGCACTGGTGGTGCCGCTTTATTTCGACCTGCGCGATCTCGGACTGACCGACAGCTACTGGTCGCTGATCCTGCCGCAGACCGCCCAGTCCATCTCGTTCGGCGCCTTCTGGATGCGGGCCTACTTCCGGACCTCGCCCCGCGCCGTCATCGAGTCGGCCCGGCTGGACGGTGCCTCCAGTTGGTCGGTGCTCTGGCGGGTGCTGGTGCCGATCGGTCGGCCGGCGATCACCACCATGCTGGTGATCACCTGGATGTGGACCTGGAACGAGTTCCTGCTGCCGTTGGTGATGATCACCTCCGACGAGCGCCGCACGTTACCGTTGGGGCTGGCCTTCTTCCAGGGTCAGCACGCCTCCGATCTGTCGTTGCTGGCCGCCGGCGCGGTGATCGTCGCGTTGCCGGTTGTCATCCTGTTCCTGTTGCTGCAGCGCAGTTTCATCGAGGGGATGTTCTCCGGCGCCGTCAAGGAGTGACCGGTCCTGCTGGACCCGTAAGCTTCGCGAATGGCAGATCTGGATGCTGTGGTGTTGAACTGGGTCGTTGGCCGCCGCACCGGATCGCTGACCTGGCTGGCGAATCACGTAATGGCGGCCGGCACCAGCTTCGTGCTGTTGACGGTGGTCGGCCTCGCTGTGTCGGCCTATCTGGTCGTCGCGGCCGGCTGGCCGTCGGCAGTGACGGTGGTGGCCGCCGCGATCGTTGCGCTCGGCCTGTCGATCGTGCTGAAACAGCTGATCGGTCGACCACGGCCGCCGTCCGACCTGGCACTGGTGCATCCGGGCGGGTTCTCGATGCCGTCCACCGACGGAGCTCTCAGCGTTGCCGTTTGTCTGACGTTGTTCCTGGCGTTGCCGCCGCTGGGCACGGTCGTTCGTCGGTTGGTCGCTGCGCTGCTGCTGGTGGTGGTGGCCGTTGTCGGCTTCTGCATGATCTACCTGGCTGCGCACTGGTTCACCGATGTGCTGGCCGGATGGCTGGTGGGCGGGCTGGTCGCCTGGGGTTGTTCGGCGGCCATCCGGGCACTGACCGGGATGGCAAGCCTGCGCCAAGGCTCGGTCGGGAGGACCAGCCCCCGGACAACTTCGTAAAGTCGTCGCCGGATGGTGGAAATGCCGATCTGCCCGTCCGGAGGTACAGCTGAAGACTCCTTTCCGAGTGAGTAGCCCCTGATTCCGAACTCCAGCCGGCGATGTCGTTGGTGCTCATCGGCGAGCGATGCTCCGCTGTCGAGATGCGACCGTCGGCTCCGACATTCTGATCGAGAGCACCCACCGGCCAGAAGGAGTCACCATGAAGTACATGCTGTTGATCTACGGCAATCACGCTGCCTGGGACGCGATGACGGAGCAGTCCCAGCAGGAGCTGATCCAGGTCCACGTCTCACTGCAGGCCGAACTGACGGCGTCCGGCGAGTTGCTCGACGTGAACGAGTTGCCCCTGCAGGACGCGAAGATCGTCCGCACCAGTGGCGGGGTGCCGGTCGTCACCGACGGCCCGTTCGCCGAGTCCAAGGAGATCCTGGCCGGTTATTACCTGGTCGACTGTGCGAGTGTCGAGCGAGCGGCGGAAATCGCCGGCCGGCTCGTCGAGGCCGAGTTCGCACCGATCGAGGTGCGGCAGGTTTCCGGCGGCTGATCAGGGCCGGCCTGCACCGCTCTGTACTGTCGCCTCCGGAAGGAGTACGAACAGCAGATGCCCGAGCCGGCAGGCGAGTCGCCGATCATCGGAGTCCGTCGTCCGCCGATGACGCGGAAGACCTACCGCGCCGTGGTGCTGATGGGTCTGGCCATTGTCGTCCTGTTCGTCTGGGACATGATGCGCGGCCGCTGGTCGGGTCTGATCATCGCGCCCGTCTTTGCCGCACCGGCACTGCTGCAGGCGCTGCGGCCGCCGACGGTGATCGATGCCGAGGGGATCCGCCGGCCATGGCGTCGCCCGCGAATGATCAGCTGGCCTGAGGTGGCCTCGGTACTGGCGCCGCAGCTGGGTCTCGACTGGACCCGGATCAGGCTGACGAACGGCAGGACCATCGATCTCACCGACGTCCCGCCGGACCGGTCGGCGGCGGTCGCCACACTCGGTGGTCAATCTGTCGTGGTTGAGCAGCAGGCCCGCCGACCGGCGCTTCCGGCGGCGCCCCGCACCGATCGGGAGATCGAGGCGGATGTTCAGCGCCGGGCGCAGGCATTGGCCGCCGAACGCCAGGAGATGGAGACCAGGTCGCGCCGGATCCGTCCAGCGGGTTGACTTAGACGACGCTCATGCCCATCTCGCGAACAGTTCCAGCGGTTCGCACCCCGCCGGGGCGTGGTGAACCACTGAAAACGTTCGCAAGATTCATCCACGATCGATGGGGGCGTTGTCGGTGCCCCTCGGTAGGTTCAGCAACATGAGCTTCCGAGAGGTCCAAGTCACGTTCGACTGTGCCGATCCCGCCGCATTGGCCGGGTTCTGGTGCGAGGTACTCGGCTACCAGGAGCAGCCACCGCCCACCGGGTTCGAGACGTGGGACGCCGCCCTCGACACCTGGGGTGTGCCGGCCGAGGAGCGCAACAGTCGCTCGGCCGCGTTGCCGCCCGAGGGCAAGTCTGGTCCCAGGTTGTTCTTCCAACGGGTACCTGAGGGCAAGACCGCCAAGAACCGGGTGCACCTCGACGTCCGTGCGGCGCCTGGCATCGACGGTAACGAGCGGATGGCGGCGCTGGATACCGAAGCCACCCGGCTGCTCGGCTTCGGCGCCACTCGGGTCCGTCGGGTCGATCCCGACGGCCGGATGGAGACCGGCTTCATCGTCATGCAAGACCTTGAGGGCAACGAGTTCTGCCTGGACTGACGCCAGCACCGACTGGTCGGCCCGATCTCTGCCAGGGTCGGATCCAACGGCATCGGCGCGGCGCACGAGGGCTCCCGATTCACGCCGGCCGGCACCTTCGCACTGGATCAGGCGTTCGGCCGGGTGACGAACCCCGGCACCAGGTTGCCCTACTTCAAGACCGACCGATACGACTGGTGGGACGAGAATCCGTCCTCGCCGACCTACAACCTGCACGTCCGTCGATCGACCAGCCCCGGCGGCGCCAGCGAAAACCTCTACTACGCCGGCACCGCCTACAACATGGCCGTCAACATGGCCTACAACCCGACTCGAATCCCGGGCAAAGGATCGGCGTTCTTCCTGCACGTCCGCGGCGCATCGGCGACCGCCGGTTGTGTCTCGATCGCACCGACCCCTTTGCTGACCATCCTGCGAACGCTCAACCCGGCGCTGCATCCCGTGATCGACGTGCGGGTCGGGTCACCGTGGTGGCCGCCGAGCTGATCGTGGCTCAGTAGCCACCATCGTCCGACGAGCTCTCGGCGGCGGACGAGGGCGCCGCCGATGACGCTGCTCCGCCGATTTTCGCGCCGTCCGCGGTGAGCACCCACCAGATCTTGCCGACACCCTGTCCGTTGGTGTCGCCCGCCTTGCTGTCGCCCGCGAAGTAGTACAGCGGCCAGCCGTTCAACGTCACCTGCGTCTTGCCGTCGACACCCTTGATGGTGCCGATCTTTCCCGTCACTCCCTGCCCGGCCGGAGTGTCCGACTCGGCAGTCACCGCAGGCCATTTTGCGGCGCACGGGCCGCTGCAGCTACTACTGCCGGCATTCTGGGTGTCCTTGTCGTACATGTAGACAGACATTCCCTTGCCGTCGACCACGATCTGGCCGAGTGCAGACGATGCCACGCCGAGCGCTGCTCCGCCGGTGGCGGTGTCTCCGGAACCGGCGGCGGATGTTGACGAGGCCGGGCCGGCGGCGGTTGGGGTGTCGCTGCCACAGGCGGTGAGCGCGAGGGTGGCGACCACTGCGGTGGCGGCGAGCGAGACGAATTTGTCGGCGAATCTGATGGCCATGGCGGCGCACTCCTTCGGTGAGCGATACCGCGGTCTGCGGCTGCCGAGTACACGCGGTGCGGGCCCGAAGAGTTCAGTGACCAACCGATTTGGTCAACCGAGATCGGTGCTGAGCAAGACCTTTCCGGTTTCCACCGACCGCACCTGGACGACGTCGATGTCCGACACGTCGATGCTGGTGGTGGCGGTGGCATGGACGATCGAGCCGCGCTGCGCCGTCCAACTGGACACCTCGCTGGCCTTGCCGGCGTAATCGACCACGTACAGCGCGTAGGTCCAGGCGCCGGCCGGCTGCTTCTCCGCCCAGCCACCGTTGGCGGCGTAGGCACAGGTCATGGTAATCCGGGTGCCCCAGGATTCGCCGTAGAGCTGGACGTCGGCCGTCAACGGGTTCGCCGAAGTCTGGGTCAGCTCGGCGCTGGCGGTCGGTGTGTCGCGGTTGGTCAGCACGATCGGCACCACGATCGCGGCGGCGGCCACCACGGCGGCGGCCATCAGGATCGCTGCCCGGCGGCGGACGGTGCGCCGTCGGCGGATCGCCAGCTCGTCGGTCCGGCCGCGGTTCTCCCGGTCGATGTGATCCGCCTGCTCGATCCGGGCCAGCAGATCGGCTGGCGCGCCACCGGTTTCCGCCGGGTCGGCCCGCTCGGTCTGGTTCAGCAGCTCACCGGGCAGCAGCGGGTCGGGGCTGAGCAGCGCGTCGACGTCGGCTGGGTCGACCCGGCCCAACAGGCCGGGCAGGCCGGCCAGATCGGCGACGGCGTCGGTGCAGCGCTGGCAACCATGCAGGTGCCGTTCGAACTCCTGCCGTTCCGGTGACAACAACGAGCCGAGCACGTAGGCCGCGTCCCAGTCGGCGTACCGGGCGTGGGCGTCGCCGAGCTGATCATTCGTCATCGGGTCACCCCCCTCTCCTGCAAAGCCAGCCGCAAGGCCCGCAATCCATAGTGCAGTCGCGACTTCACCGTTCCGGCCGGAATGGCCAGATCCTCGGCGATCTCGGCGACGGTCTGCCGGGCGAAATACGCCTTGGCCACCACCAGCCGGTGATCGGTGCTGAGGGTGTGCAACGCCTCGGTCACCAGCATGGACTCGAACAGCGCGTCGGTGCGGTCGGCGGCCGCTTGCTCCGGCAGCGAGTCGGCGGAGAACTCATGCCGCTGGCGGGCACTACGGTAGTCGTCGATCGCGAGATTGCGGGCCACGGTGAACAGCCAGGCCCGTGCGGACTTGCCCACCGTCTCCTCGGCGATTCCGGATCGCCAGGCCCGCAACAGGGTCTCCTGGACAATGTCCTCGGCCCGGGCGTGATCGTGGGTCAACCGCACCACGTAGCGCCACAGCGCCGTCGCGTGTTCGTCGTGCAGAACCCGCAGGGCGCCGTCATTGGGACCGTTCATCGCTCTCCTTTCCCGAACAATACGGAGTCGGCAGCTGTTTGGTTCACCCGCGGCGGGGCGACAGATCGGCGTGTCCCTCGGAACTGGTCGCCGGATGGGCATTGCCCGTCGTTCGAAGCCGCCGGAGCCATCTGTCGTCGAGTATTGAGGGATTCCAGCCGGCATCAGCGCCGGTGAACCGATCCGTCACCCACTCCGTACCACCGGTATGTCCTTCGAGATCGCAGGTCTGCCGTTGCATCCGCTGCTGGTGCACGGCGTCGTGGTGCTTCTGCCGCTGGCGGCCGGCGCGGTCGTCCTGCATGCGGCCTGGCCGGCGGCCCGCCGGCGACTGGGTGTGGTCACGCCGTTGCTGGCCGGGATCTGTCTGGTGTTGGCGCCGATTACCGTGCAGGCGGGCGAGGCGCTGGCCGCCCAGGTCGGGATGACGCCGAAAATCGCCCACCACGAGCAGCTGGCGAACATGCTGCTGCCGTGGGCCACCGCGCTGTTCGTGGTGGCCCTCGGCGAGTGGGTGTGGTTCCGGTTCGTCGCACCGGCGATGGCGTCGGCATCGGCGCCCGCGCCGGCTTCCGCGCGAACAGGGCCGGTAGCGGCGATGTCAGGGCTGGCCGGATCCGCAGGATCGGCAGCGCCGGCCGACTCGCCGTCGGCAGCCGACGTCAGCCGTCGCGAGCTGCTGATCCGGGCCGCGGTCCTCCTGCTGGCGGTTGCGGTGGCTTTCGGCACCGTGGTGGTGGTCTTCCGGGCCGGTGACGCCGGCGCCCGCGCGGTCTGGGAGGGCGTCGGCGGATAAGGCCGCGTGGCCTTCCCGCGAGCAGCCGCGCCGCGTGGGCCTGGCTCCCCTGACGGAGGTGGCGGCGTGGCACTGACCGATCGAGATCAGGATCCGACCCTTACTGCGGCACCGCTGCTGACGGCGGACCTGACGCTCCCGCAACGGATCAAGATGGTGCTCGCGGCATCGTCCGGAAACCTGGTCGAGTGGTTCGACTTCTACGTCTATGCCACCTTCTCCGTCTACTTCGCCAGCGAGTTCTTCCCGGCGGGCTCGCAGACCGCGCAGTTCATGAAGACTGCAGCCATTTACCTGGTCGGCTTTCTGGCCCGGCCGGTGGGCGGCTACTTCTTCGGTCGGCTCGGCGATCGGGTGGGCAGGAAGAAGGCCATGGTCACCTCGGTGACGATGATGGCCGCCGGATCGCTGGCGTTCGCCGCGTTGCCCACCCACAGCGGCAGCTACAGCATCGGTGCGCTGGCACCGACCCTGATGCTGATCGTCCGTGTGCAAGGATTCTCGGTCGGCGGCGAGTACGGGACCGCCGCCACCTACATGACCGAGATCGCCCCGAAGAATCGGCGCGGTCTGTTCTCCTCATTCCAGTACGTGACGTTGATCGGCGGCCAGCTGCTGGCCGGTCTGGTCGCGCTGATCCTGCAGTTGTTCCTGAACAAGCAGCAACTCACCGAGTGGGGCTGGCGGATCCCGTTCGTCATCGGCGCGTTGGCCGCGGTGGTGGCCTTGGTGCTGCGACGCTCGCTCACCGAGACGCTCGACAAGAAGCAGAGCAGCCAGCGGGTGTCCGGCACCTTCCGCGGTGTCCTGCCATACCCGCGGTCGTTCTGGGTGGTACTCGGGCTGACCTGTGCCGGATCGCTGGTGTTCTACGCATTCACCACCTACATGACCAAATACCTGGTCAATACCAACACCTTCAGCCAAACCGTCGCCACCAGAGTGACGACCATCAGTCTGGCCGTGTTCATGTGCGCCCAGCCGCTGTTCGGGATGCTCTCGGACCGGATCGGCCGGCGTACCAGCATGCTGGCCTTCAACGCGATCATGGCGGTGATCACCGTTCCGGCGCTGTCACTGCTGGGCAGCACCCGCAGCGCCGTGGTGGCCTGCGTGACGTTGATCTGTGTGCAGCTGGTGATGTCGTTGTACACCTCGATCGCCGGTGTGGTGAAGGCGGAGATCTTCCCGCCGGCGGTGCGGGCGATGGGTGTCGGCTTCACCTACGCGATCGGCAACTCGCTGTTCGGCGGGTCGGCCGAATACGTCGCACTGTGGATGAAGGACAACGGCATCGCCGGCCTGTTCGGCTGGTACGTGGTGTTGCTGACGGTCGTCGGCTTCGTCGCATCCTGGTTCCTCTGGGACAACCGGAAGCAGAACTACCTGGATCTGCACGAGTCACAGATCGATCAGTCGTTCTCCCGTCGCGAACGGTCGATGGTGACGTAGCTCAGGGATGCCGGTGCCGCGGCGGCGACAGCACGATCCCCCAGAGCAGATGGTCGGCGACCAGCAGCAGCCGTTCCATCGGACGCGCCTGCCCGGCCCGGGACAAACCGAGCAGCGGGGCGATGCCCGCCTCGAAACCGGTCATTACGGTCAGTCCGTACGCAGCGCCACTCCACTGAAGCCGCCGCCACTTCGCCGGGAGCAGGGCGAATCCGGCACCAGTGGCCAATCCGATGCCCCAGTGGGTGAGCTCGGTGACCACCTGCTGTCGGTCGGCGGGGATCTTCGCCATCAGGCCGCCGGCCTTCTCCTGCAGCAGCGCCTCCGGCGGTGTCTGGTCTACCAGTCCGAGCGATGTGGTCAACGATCGGACACCGGTCATCGCCATCGCGCCGACAGTGCCGCGAATGCCGGCCGTCAGCAAGCCCTGTCCAAGTCTCATGCGACCGCCTGCATTTCGTTGATGGCGTGCTGAGGGAAAGCGGGACGGTGATCATCGTGCGGCCACAGCTGTCGAATATCAAGGCCCGGGACCACTTGCGGGCAGCGATCCCGGGCCTCGGATTCAGCCGCGGCGGACGAAATCGATCCTGGTCTGGATCTGCGGGAACCCGACCGTGCGGAACGCGGACGCCATCGGTGTGTTGGCAATGTCGGTGTCGGCAATGATCTGCTGCACGTTCAGGCTGACCAGCCGATCCGTCATCCAGCTGGTGAGCTGGGCCGCGTAGCCGTGACCGCGAAACTCCGGGTGGACGCCGACGAATGCCACCGCGCCCCGATCCTCGGTCCACGGTGCTCCGACCACAAGACCGACGTCCCTGCCGGTCGCGTCGACCGCGATGAAGAACGCTCCGATCCCGTCGGCGGACTCCATGGACGCCAGTTCCTCGCGGGACACCTCGGCCGGCGCCTGGTGCTGCAAGGCCCGCCGGTGGTGCTCATCCAAAGAGTTGGTCAGCAGCGCCTGGTGCAGAGAAGTGAGGCGCTGCTCGTTGAGGGAGTGCACGGGCTGGAACGTCAGCTCGGTATCGACGCGGTGCCAGTCGTCCGACGCCGGGCGCAGCAGATAGTTGCGTCGCAGCACCAGTAATTCGAATCCGGCGCCGGCGATCGCTGCCAACGTGGGCTTGATGTCGTCGCGATCCAACGGCGCATCGTCGACCGGGCTGTACACCACCAGTTCGATCTCGGACAGCTGATGCTCCGACATCAGGGTGTCGGCCGCTGCCGCCAACAGAGCGGACGCGGCGACGGGATGGTCCGGCGGCAGGTCCAGTACATCGATGACGGCGGGGACGCCGGCGGTTGAGCCGGCGGCCGCCACGAAGGCGACCTGATCGTCGGCCGGATCGAGGGCAGCCCAACACCATTCGGGCCGTCGGTTGCCGAGCGAGAACCCGCGTGCCGAGTAGCCGTTGGCGAACATCCGTTCGTTGGTCGGCGTGTCGATGCGCTGACGGGCGCGAGACCACAACGCGCTGGCGTGGGGGATGTCGGTAGCGCGAACAACAGTGACAGAAGACATCGGCTTTCCCTTCCAGGAAAGTCAGGCGCCCTCTCGCTGTGCGGAGCGGGCGCAGTGGGTGGATGTAGTCACGGCGCCTCCTTTCTCCGAATTAGCGGAACCCGCTCACTCTATCGGATGCTGATCGGTCTTGCGCGCGGGCGCTGCCGGGTCTTGCATGGATGTATGTCCGACGGCGCAGTGTTCGCAGAGACCGACCGATTGATCCTGCGCCGCTTCACCACCGACGACGTCGACAACCTGGTGGAGCTCGACAGCGACCCGGAGGTGATGCTGCGGATCACCGGCGGCCGGCCAACACCGCGCGAGCAGATCGAGTCCGACATCCTGCCGGCCTTCCTCGGCTACTACCGGAAATACCCTGGGTTCGGCTTCTGGGCGATCATCGAGAAGGGGACCGATCATTTCGTCGGATGGATCCATTTCCGACCGGCGGCGGGCGAACCGCCAGACGAGCCTGAGCTCGGCTATCGATTGATAAAATCGGCCTGGGGCAAGGGTTATGCCGCCGAAGGCTCGCAAGCCGTGATCGACGGTGGCTTCCGGGAGTTCGGGGTCAACCGGGTACGGGCCGAGACCATGGTGGTCAACACCGGATCGCGTCGGGTGATGGAGAAGTGCGGCATGACGATGGTGCGCACCTTCTTCGCGGACTGGCCCGATTCGATCCCCGGCGACGAGCTCGGTGACGTGGAATATGCGATCACCCGGGCCGGCTGGGAATCAACCCATCACTGACGGTGGTGCCGGTCGGGTCGACGACGAACCACTTGCAGCCGGCCGAGTCTTCGGTGAGGGTGCATGTCGAGACCGGCCCGTCGGCTCCGACGTTCCGGGTACTGGTTGCTGATATCGATTCGGTGGCGCCGAGTGGAGGAGTGGCGAGATGGAGATTCTGCTGGCGGATCGTGGGTTGGTCGAGTCACCACGATGGCACGACGGTCGGTTGTGGTTCGCCGATTGGATTGCCGGGGAGATCATCGCCGTCGATCCGGCCGGCGGCAGCGAGGTGATGATCCGGCATGAGTCCCTTCCGTTGTGCTTCGACTTTCTTCCCGACGGATCACCGCTGCTCGCCTCCGGACCGGCGAAGGCACTGTTGCGTGGGGACTCTGGCGGCACGTTGGTGCCGTACGCCGACCTCTCGGCGCTGTCCGAGTTCGGCAGCAACGACATGGTGGTGGACGGCCGCGGCCATGCCTATGTGAACAACACCAATTTCGACATCGCAGTGGGCCCGCCGGCTGGTCCGGTCGCGCCCGGCTTCATCGTCCTGGCCACCCCGGACGGCGAAACCACTGTGGTGGCCGACGATCTGTCCTTCCCGAACGGGATGGCGGTCTCGCCCGACGGATCTGTGCTGGTGGTTGCCGAGTCGTACCGGCACTGTCTGACGGCGTTCGACATCGCTGCCGACGGCATGTTGTCCGGCCGACGGGTATGGGCCGACCTGGGTGACGAACCGCCGGACGGCATCTGCTTCGACCGGGATGGTGCCCTCTGGTACGCCTCGGTGCCGGACCAACATTGCGTCCGGGTACGGGACGGTGGTGAGGTGCTGCAGACCGTGGACCTGGATCGCGGCGCGTTCGCCTGCATGCTGGGTGGCGCCGTCGGCACCACCCTGTTCGTCGTCGCCGCCCATTGGCACGGCATGCAGAGCATGCGGGGTGAGGTGCCGTGGGAGGGGCAGCTGCTGAGTGTGCCGGTGGCCGTTCCGGGCGCCGGTTGGCCGGCCACGATCGGGACAACGGCCGGCTGAGCGAGCCGGCCACGTCACCCTCCGGACCGGTTCGGCCGCCGGCCGGTCTACCGTCGAAGGATGCGCGGTGAGTACAAGGTTCCGGGCGGCAAACTGGTCGCCGTCGATGTCGAGGTGTCCGACGGGCGACTGGCCCGGGTCTCGGTGTCCGGCGACTTCTTCCTGGAACCTGACGAGGCCCTGGAAGACATCGACGCGGCACTGACCGGGATGCCCATCGACGCCAGCGCCGACCAACTGGCGCAGGCGATCACCGGCGCCCTGCCGGCCGGCGTCTCGATGATCGGCTTCACCGCCGACGCGGTCGGCATCGCGGTCCGCCGCGCCCTCGGCAAGGCCACCGGCTGGCACGACCACACCTTCGACCTCATCCCACCGGTGGTACTGCCGCCGGTGATGCACGTCGCCCTGGACCAGGTGATCGCCCAGGAGGTCGCCAGTGGTGCTCGGCCGCCGACACTGCGGTTCTGGGACTGGGACTCACCGCTGGTCGTCATCGGGTCGTTCCAATCGATGAAGAACGAAATCGACCCGGACGGTGCAGCTCGGCACGGGATCAACGTGGTCCGCCGGATCTCCGGCGGCGGCGCGATGTTCATGGAGCCCGGGAACTGCATCACCTACTCACTGGTGGTGCCGACCTCGCTGGTCGAGGGGCTCAGCTTCGAACGTTCGTACGCCTTCCTGGACGAGTGGGTGATCGGAGCGCTGGCCGAGATCGGCGTCACCGCAACGTATGTCCCGCTCAACGACATCGCCTCGGACAAGGGCAAGATCGCCGGCGCCGCGCAGAAACGCTTCGCCGCCGGCGCGGTTCTGCACCACGTGACGATGGCCTACGACATCGACGCCGACAAGATGCTCGAGGTGCTGCGGATCGGTCGGGAGAAGATGTCCGACAAGGGCACCAAGAGCGCCAACAAGCGAGTCGATCCGATGCGCGCCCAGACCCGGATGGACCGGGCGGACATCCTCACCGCGTTCGCCGACTCGTTCCGCCGCCGGTACACCACCCACGACAGCGAGTACACCACCGAAGAGCTGGCCGCGGCACAGACGTTGGTGGACACCAAGTTCGGCACCACCGACTGGACCTACCGGGTGCCCTGACCGACCCGCGCTCCGATCAACGATACGGAACGCGAGCCGATCCGGCCGGTGGCTCAGACTTCGGACAGTCCGTCGATGGCGGCGACCTGATCGTCGGTGAGCTGCAGGTTCGCACCGGCGGCGTTGCTGACGATGCGCTCCCGTTTGGTGGACTTCGGAATCACCACGAACCCATGCGCCAGATGCCAGGCGACGATCACCTGGGTGGTGCTGGCGTCGTGGGATTCGGCGATCGAAGTGAGGGTGGGGTCCGCCAGGTTGCTCGCCTTGAACGGGCTGTAGCCCTCCAACACCACGCCGCGCTGGTGCAGGCCGGCCACTAGTTCGGCGTCGTACAGCGAAGGGGCCCAACGGATCTGGTTGACGGCGGGCGCCACGCCGGTGGCCGCGCTCAACTCGTCGATCTGGTCAAGTGAGTAGTTGCTGACGCCGATCGAGGTCGCCAAACCTTCCTGCTGCGCCGCGATCAACTGCGCCCAGACTGCCGGGGACGCCTGCTTGTTCGGCGGCCAGTGCACCAACCAGAGGTCGACCCGGTCCAGTCCGAGGTGCTCCAGGCTTTCCTGCAGGGTCTGCCGTTCCCGGCCCGCATGATCGGGCGGCAGTTTGGTGGTGACGAACAGCGAGTCACGGGGCAGGTCGCTCGCGGCCAACGCCTGCCCGATACCGGCCTCGTTGCCGTAAGCGGTGGCGGTGTCGATGTGCCGGTAGCCCGCATCGAGGGCAACCTGGACGGCGCCCGCGACGTCGGGATTCTCGATCTGCCAGGTGCCGAATCCGAGCAGCGGCATGCTGGCGGAGCTCAGGCTGGCCGCCGGTCGGGCGTAGTCGGGAGTCGTCATCCGCCCAGTCTCCTCTGTCGTCCCCGCGTCGAATGCACGGGTCCCCTGCCGGTGCTCGCTCGCCGGGATGAGCAAGAGCGCTGCGGAATGAGCAACGGAAGCTTGCGTTGCTCTTCCCGCAGAACCGTTACTCATCCCGGAGGCGGCAGCGGGCTAGTAGCGGGGCAGCGGGCCGATTGGACACCCGGCGGGAGAGTGAGACGGCCCGCCATCACCACTCGGCGAATGAGCCATCCGAGTGCCGCCACAGCGGCGGGTACCAGTCGTGGCCGATCTTGTCGGCTCGCCGGACTGCGGCTTCGTCGATCTCGATGCCGAGACCCGGACCGGTCGGCCGATCGATGTGGCCCTCGCGCATGGCGAACACCGACGTGTCGACCAGATAGTCGAGCAGGTCGTTGTCCTGGTTGTAGTGGATGCCCAGGCTCTGTTCCTGAATGAGGAAGTTCGGGGTGGCGAAGTCGACCTGTAGACAGGCGGCGAAGGCGATCGGCCCGAGTGGGCAGTGCGGGGCCAACTGGGCGCCGAAGGTTTCGGCCAACACGGCGATCCGACGGGTCTCGGAGATACCACCGGCGTGCGAGGTGTCCGGCTGTACGACCGTCACCCCAGCCTGCAGGGCCGGCAGGAACTCGGAACGGGAGTACAGCCGTTCGCCGGTGGCGATCGGGATGTTCGATGCGCCAACGATTTCGGGCAGGAAGTGTCCCAGCTCGGGAAGCAGCGGTTCCTCGACGAACAGCGGCGCTGCCGATTGCAGCAGCGGAAGCAGCCGGGCGGCGTTCGCCCGGGACACCCGGCCGTGGAAGTCGATGGCCACGTCCCGATCCGGGCCGAGCGCCTCCCTGGCCGCGGCGGCCCGATCGATCACCGCTTGGATGTCGGCGACCGAGGCGATCGGATCCATCCGGCCGCTGACATTCATCTTGATCGCCGAATAACCGGCATCCACCTTCTCGCCGATCGACTCGGCGAGCTCGCCGGGCTCGTCGCCGCCGACCCAGCAGTAGATCCGGGCCCGATCGCGCACCGGCCCGCCGAGCAACTCGTGCACCGGGGCGCCGCGGACCTTGCCGCCGATGTCCCACAAAGCCTGGTCGATACCGGCGACCGCACTGCCGAGAACCCCGCCGCCGCGGTAGAAGCCGGACTTGGTCATCACCTGCCAGTGGTCCTCGATCCGCAGCGGATCCAGGCCGATCAGCCGGGACGCCAGTTGGTGCACCTCGGCGCGGACGGTGGCGGCGCGTCCCTCCAGAACCGGTTCGCCCCAGCCGACTACACCGTCGTCGGTCTGGATCCGGCAGAACAGCCAGCGAGGCGGGACCAGGAACGTCTCGATCGCGGTGATCTTCATTCGATTTCTTCCTGTCGGGCCGGACTACTGGGAGTACTGCTGATGGATGGCGAAACACACTGCGAATTCACCGATCACGCGAAACGGGCGCCCAATCCACCGTCGACAGCCCAGTCCGCACCGGTGACGAAGGCGGCGGCCGGCGACGCCAAGAAGCACACCACCTCCGCCACGTCCTGCGGGTCGCCGATCCGGCCCATCGGCTGTTTGGCAATGATGGTGCGCTCCAGATTCGGATCGTCGGAGTTCGCCAGCGCTTCCTGGACCAGCGCGGTGCGAATGTATCCGGGGCTGATCGCATTCACCCGGACGCCGCGGCCGCCCACCTCGAGCGCCAGACTTCGGGTCAGTCCGGTGAGCCCGGCTTTGGCTGCCCCGTACGGAAACATGCCGCTAGTGGTCAGCTTGGCGTGGATGGAGGCAATGTTGACGATCGAGCCGGAGCCCGCGGCGAACATTCCGGGCAGCACTGCCCTGGCACACAGCCACGCAGCCTTCAGGTCCACCGCGAACACCGCGTCCCAGTCCTGCTCGGTCATGGTGACCGGGTCGAGGTGGGAGTTCCGGCCGGCATTGTTGACCAACACGGTGACGGGTCCGAACCGGTCGGCGATCTCGGTGACGGCGTTCTGCACCTGCACCGCCGAGGTGACATCCGCCTCCGCGAGCTGCACCTTGGAAGCCGGCAATCGGGAGTGCGCCACTGCCTGCACACTGCCCGGCAGGTCGATGATACCGACCATGGCCCCTTCTCGGACGGCCACCTGAGCAATGGCCAGACCGATACCCCGGGCGCCGCCGGTCACCATCAGCACCGCGCCATCGAGCCGGCCGGCGGGCGGCAGCGCAGCGGAAGTTGTTGTCATGTCGGCATTCTCATCTGTTGTCCGATCGCTGCCGCTGCTCGTTCCGTCCAGACCCGTCCGCCGCCGGCGCCGGGGTGTTCGGTGACCGGTTTCCGTCCCGAACCAGCGGTTCGCGAATAATCATACTGTAAGTATATTCGACCGGTCGGCGGGGACGCCCTGGGCAGCGACCTGGCCTGGATGGACTCCACCAACTGCCTCGGCTCGGTGCTCAAGGAGCAGAACTACTACGCCGGTCCGCTCGGTACTCACGGCGCCGTGTACCCGAAAGGCATGTGGGTCAACGCTTCCGCATCGATCCACTGCTGCCACGGAGAACTGCGCCCGGTTCACCACCCGGTCGGATGGGGCCAGGCCAAGTCGGCGTCTCGTTCTGAGTAGACCCTTGTGGCGCCCCCATTACCGCTTGAGGTTCTCAGTAGCCTGAGTGGTCTTCAGGGTTGCCTGCCGAAGGAGAACACGTGTCATTCACCGATTCGAACGAACCTGTTCCCGCTGAGTTGAGGACCGGACAGTTCCTCTTGCGGCCGATCGTGGCCGGCGACGCGGAGGCGGATTACGGCGCCGTGATGGAAACGCGTGAGTACCTGCGGTTTTGGCAACAGTCAACGTGGCCCGAAGACGACTTCACGGTGGAGGCGAACCGGAAAGATCTCGTCGACCTCGAACAACGCCATGTTGAGCATCGCGCCTTCACGTACACGGTGCTCGACCCGGACGGCACACAGTGCTTGGGCTGCGTCTACGTCTTTCCCACCAGCGCCACGTTCCTGGTGAAATCCACCGTGACTCCAGTCGGTGACGACGAGTGGGCGGACGTGGACGCCGTCATCTTCTTCTGGGCGCGCCTGTCCGGGATGGAGATGGGAATGGACGAACGTCTTCTCGCCGCGCTCCGCACGTGGTTCAACGAGCAGTGGAAGCTCAAGAGAGCCGTCTACGTCACGAATGAGCAGTTCAAGCAGCAAGTGGATCTCATCGACTGCACCAATCTGACCCTGAAGTTCGAGCTGCTCGAGCCCGGCAAGGTAGGAAAGTACCTCGCCTTTGGCTGAGTGGCCGGACGCCAGGAGTTGGTCCATGCCTTTGGGAGAGCCGTCGAATCTCACCTGCACCAGCTGACGAACGACCGTGCCCCCGTCCCTCGGACGGGCGCACGGTCGTTGTCCGGAACCGGGTGGCTGACTGGACGTCAGCCCAGAGCCAGCGCCTGGAGCCGGTCGTAAGCGCCGTTGAACCGATCTTGATCGATCGGTGTCGAGCTGTACTGCCAGAACGTGTAGTAGCCCCAGCCGGCCGGCAAGGTGCCGGGCGTGGAGGAGTACCGGGCGATCCACAACGGGTTCGTCGCGCCGAATGCGGCCGAGTTGCCGGTGCAGCTCACCCACCAGTTGGTTGTGCTGTAGATCGCGGCGTCCCGGCCGGTGAGCGCCTTGTACCGGTTCAGGAAGTCTCGGATCCAGCTGACCATTGATGCCTGAGACAACCCGTAACAGGTTGCGCCGTAGGGGTTGTACTCGATGTCCAGCGCGCCCGGCAGCGTCTTGCCGTCGCGGGACCAACCGCCGCCGTGGGAGACGAAGTAGTCCGCCTGAGCGGCGCCGCCGGTGTCGTTCGGGGTGGCGAAGTGGTACGCGCCGCGGATGAATCCCGCGTTGTAGGAGCCGTTGTACTGCTGCCCGAAGTAGGGGTTGGTGTAGTAGTTGCCTTCGCTGGCCTTGGTGTAGGCGAACCGCTTGCCCTGGTTGTAATAGCCGACCCAGTCCACATTGCCCTGATAGCCCGACACGTCGATCCCCTCGACGGTTCCGGCCAACGGTTGGGCGACGGTGGCGGGTTTGGCCGAGGTCGTCTCGGTCGCCTGGTTCATCCAGCCAGGATGACCTCCGCCGGCAGCGGTCAGGCCGGCCGCCGTTGCTGTCGCCGTCAATGGATGCGTCACCTGGTGATCGCCGGGCGAGGCGTAGGCAGTGCTGGTTACCGCCATCGTCATGAGTGTGGCCGCTCCTGCGATGACACCGAACGTCGTGTGCAGTCGTCGATTCATGTTCGGATCCTCCGTTTCTGGAGGCGCACGGTCGTGCGCCGCCGAGCCGTGTCCGCACCCAATTGCCTCGGGTGGAACTTTTTTACCATCTGGCAGAACAACTCGACACTAAACTCCAATGCCGGGGCCCGCGAGTTGAAACTGGCTGTGGCTGTCGTCGCCGGTCAGATGGGTGGCGATCGGCAGCGGACGGCACGGAGCTCGGCTGCCGGATCACCTGTCGATCGGCTGGTCGTAGTGGCACCCGGCCCCTCCGTGCACGATGACGGTGAGCGCACGGCCGGCGAGATCGCCGATGGTGTCCTGGGTTTCCTGCTTCTCGACTGCCGAGCTCAGCCGCCCAAGCAAGAGATCTCCGGGCCGTCTCGGTCGATGCGGTCGATGGCCGCAGTCGGGTCGGTGAGCCCATCGCGCCACGGCCGTCAGTTCGGTGGCTGCGACAGCTGCCGCGATCGAGAAGGTCAGCCACCTGGCCACCGAATCGCGGATCGCACATGGGTCCCCACCACACTCCACTTCTTCGGGGCGTACACACCCTCCCCTCCATTCCGCCGCAACGATGGCAGATCCCGACGAGCACCGGCCGGTTGTCCACAACACGCAGGTCAATGGGGGGAGAGGCGGGTGGCGCAGCGCGTGTGACTCATCTCCTGTCATTTCCTGGCGAGGCATAACTGGCACCGCGCCGATGGTTGACCTCTGTGTGACGCCACCGGCGCTACTGAACTGCTACGCGGAGTTCGCGTGGTCAACGAGGACGAAAGGATTTTCCTCGTGCCCAGCTTCACCACCGCATTGCAGGCCGACGACACCAGTGCACCGTTCAAGACCACCACGATCGACCGCCGCGACCTGCGCCCGGACGATGTCCGGATCGACATCAAGTTTGCCGGCATCTGTCACTCCGACATCCATAATGTGCGGGGCGAGTGGGGCACGACGAAATTCCCGATCGTGCCCGGTCACGAGATCACCGGTCTGGTCAGCGAGGTCGGCTCCGATGTCAGCGATCACCAGGTCGGCGATCCGGTCGGGGTCGGCTGTTTCGTCGATTCCTGTGGCGAGTGCGAGGCCTGCAAGGACGGCGAGGAACAGTTCTGCACCCAGGGCGTGGTGCAGACCTACGCCTCGAAGGACTACCACGGCGAGATCACCTACGGCGGCTACAGCACTTCGATAGTCGTGAAGGATCACTTCGTGGTCCGCATCCCGGATGCGATGGACCTGGCCGCTGCCACGCCCTTGTTGTGCGCCGGCATCACCACCTACGCACCGTTGAAGCGTTGGGGCGCCGGACCGGGCAAGAAGGTCGCCGTCGTTGGCATGGGCGGGCTCGGACATGTCGCGGTGAAGATCGCCGCCGCTCTCGGCGCCGAGGTCAGCGTGTTGTCGCGGACCGACGCGAAAAAGGCGGACGGCAAGGAGTTCGGTGCCACCCACTACCACGCCACCCAGGACGGTGCGGTGTTCACCGAACTGGCCGGCGCCTTCGATCTGATCATCAACACCGTCGGCGCCGACCTCGAGCTGGACGACTACTTCGGACTGCTCGGTCGCGGCGGTGTGATGGTCAACGTCGGTGCCCCCGGCCAGCCGCAGAAGTTCAACATGTTCTCCTTGCTGGCGAACCGGCGGGTGTACGCCGGGTCGATGGTCGGTGGGCTGCTGGAGACCCAAGAAATGCTCGACTTCTGTGCCGAGCACGACATTGCCGCCACCATCGAGACCATCGACGCCGACCAGGTCGACGAGTACTACGACCGGGTCGTCGACGGTCACGTCCGCTATCGAGCGGTGATCGACGCCGCCACCATCGGCTGACCAACGGCGGTAGCGGCACCGGCTCGTCGAGCAGCCGACGGCCACCGATTCAGGGCTGCTCCTTGGTGAGGTGCAGCAGCCAGTCCGAGTCGGTGCGGATCAGCGCATAACGGCGGGCAGTGGACCGGCCGTGCAGGGTGAACACCATCCGGCGCTCGGTGCGATCGTGCTCCTGCCACCAGCCGATGTCGGCGATCGACTTGTCGGCGTCGGTGTACTCCAGGTGATCCAGATCGTGATCACCGACCGCGACGGCAAGCCGGTTGTGCGCGGAGTCGGTGGGCAAGCCGCGGGGGACGGCCCAGGATCGCAGCGCGCCACCCTCCTCGAGCCGCAGGTCGAAGTGCGGGCGAGGCTTGCGATGGTCGTGCAGCACGAACGCCGGTCGGGCCGGATCCTCGTCGTCCACCATCGGAGTAACGGTAGCCCGAGGACCGTCCGACCGGTGCCGGCTACTGGTTGATCGCTCGCTGCGCCTCCGGTGACGCCAGGTTGTCGTTGGCGATCACCCTTCCGGGACGTGGTCGGAACGGTTCCGAGATCACCGAGACCTTCCTCGGTGGCGGCAATCTCCGTGCGATCGGCTATCTGCCGGGCGTACTGCACGGTATGGGATTGGACGAGCGCTGAACTCCGACTGACCCAGGACCCCTCCGTCGGGTGCCGGATGGCACAGTGGTCGCATGCGTGTCGACAAGAAGCCCGTCGACCTGGCGGTGCAGGACTATGCAACGCGGCAACCGGAGCTGCGCGAGCTGGCACAGCTCTACGTCGCGATGGTGACCACACTGCTCGATGACGCGGGCATCAACTACCTGACCGTCAACGGTCGGGCGAAAAGTGTTGCCTCGTTCGCCGGCAAGGCTGCCCGGATGTCCGAGGGTCGACCGTTGTACACCGACCCGCTGGTCGAGATCACCGACCAGATCGGCATCCGGGTGATCACCTATCTGCAGGGCGACGTCGCCGCGGTCGCCGAACTGCTGTCCGATCAGCTCACCGTGCTGGATGACCGGGACATGGGCATGGAGACCGCGAGTCAGGGCCGATTCGGTTACGCCAGCAGGCATCTGCTGGTGACTCCTGACCTGCGGCGGAGCAATCCGGCGACCGGGGAGCGGCTCGCCGGACACAACGCCTCGGTGCAGATCCGTACCGTCCTGCAGCATGCCTGGGCGGAGTTCGAACACGACATCCGTTACAAGGGAAAGATTCCCGCCGAGCACGCCCCGGACCTCGACCGACGGTTCACCCTGGCTGCCGGATTGCTGGAGCTGGCCGACGGCCAATTCTCCGCGATCCGGGACCGGCTGCAGGCCAGCATGACGGGCCAGCAGCCGAAGGCAGATGGCAGCGATCCGCGGATCGGCGCCAGCGACCTGGCCACCTTCCTGACGGGGCAGTTCGCCGATGCCGGCTGGTCCAGGACCGACCACTATGAGTGGATCTCCGGTTTGCTGCTGGAGTTGGGGATCACCTCCTTGGACGAACTGGCTGCGCTGCTCGGCCGGGTCGACAGCGCCGCCGTCGACGCCCAGATGGCCTACCGCTATCCGGCTGGTGTGGTGCGCCGGCTGGACGATGCCCTGTTGGCCGAGTTCGGCGAGCACTACCTCGCGCTGTTCGGCAACGCGCATCGGGTGCCGCTGCTGGCGGCCAGGTTGGAAAAACTTCGAGCCCCGGCCGACCAGTGAAGGCGGGTCCACGAGCGCCCTGGTGGCGTACCGTTCCGGATATCGGGACAGTTTCGGGTTCCCAACAGAGGGATGGTCATGTCCGACAAGTCACCACGCAGCACCTCGTCGAAGAAATCCGGGAAGTCGCTCAAGGAGAAGCGCGCCGACAAGAAGGCGAAGGGCGGCAGCCAGCACGACGCCGAGATCGTCGCGAAGGTCAAGAAGCGCTGAGCCGATGCAGTCGCAGTAGCCGGGTCGCCGTCAGCCGACGACCTGCTGCTCCCTGGCCTGCCTCAGCCAGTCCGGAAACTCACTGAGCAGCAGGCGATACAGCTCGGCATCGTCCAGTGCGTCAATATCCTGGACGGGGAAGAAGCCGACGTTGTCGATCACCCGACCGGCCAGGTCGTCGAGCGTCTCCAGCACACCGAACGATCCGGCCTTGCCGATGCCGACGAACTGCCAGAAGGCCGGCAGGGCAGCGGCCCTGACGATCAACTCGGTGATCGGCTTCTTCCGATGGAACCCGCCGTCGGTGAAGAACAGCACCAGCGTCGGCATCGGATCGCCGGCCCGCAGACTGCCGACGATCTCGGTCAGGATGGGAATCTCGTCGTTGACGGCGCCGATCCGGCGGTAGTCCAGGCCGCCGTGCTTGCCGGTCAGATGGACGTACTCGGCGATCCAGGAGTCCAGCTCCGCCACCAAGAGATCCGGCAGTTTGAAGTAGCTCTCGGCGTACAGGTAGCACTCCAAGGACCCGTCATCGTCGAGCTGAATAGCCACCGGCACCATCCGCTCGATCACCCGCTGGACGACCCCCTTCTTGTAGTGCCGGCTCATCGAACCGGTCTTGTCCAGCACCACGATCACTCTGGCCCGGATCTGGGCGGCATTCTTGGTGAGCAGCACTGCATGCACCTGTTGCTTGCGAAGATCCAACTCCTTTCGCTGCTGTTCCGGCAACCGAGCCTCGCCGGCGACGGTGCGCGGGCCGGTCGACGGTGACGGCTCGCAGGTGTCGCAGCCGGTGGTGCCGCGGCCGGTGGTGCCGCAGCCGGTGGTGCCGCAGTGGGCGGGTCGGCGGCCAGTGGGTATGAGGTCGCCGGGGTCGGCTGCGCCGGTGCTGGCCACGTCGTGGAGCTCGCTGGCGGACCCGGAACCTGTTGCGGCACAGCCGATCCAGGCTCGTCCACCGCCACGCCGTACTCTCGCGCCAGCGCGGCCAGACCGGCGTCCCAGCCGGCCGAGACGTTGCGTACCTTCCAGCCGTCACCCCGACGGTAAATCTCGACCAGGATCGCTGCCCGTTCGCTGGTCAGGCCGTCGGCGGGCGCGTCCTGGGTATCAACATCGCCGCGGATGGCCACCGCCAGTCCGGCGATGGTGGCCAGCGAATCGGTCACACTGTCGTCCAGCGCGACAGACACCACCAGGGTGACGACCTCGGCCGGGATCGCGGCCAGGGTGAGCTGCACGCTGCCGGGCCCGGTCAGCCGGACGGCTCCTTCGGGGGACTCCGGCTGTTTGAAGAACACCATGTCGGCGTCGCTGCGCACCTTCCCGTTGCCGGCAACCTGGAAGACCAGCAGATCCACCGAGCCGGTGACCGCACCGGTCACAGCCAGTTCCAACACGGGTGAGCTGAGCGGGACGGTGGCGCCGCGGGCAAGGGAAGTCACCCGTTCAGGGTCGCACGGCTGAGGTGCCCGATACCTGTCACCGCGGCGGCATCATTGGTCTGGATGGGGCATTCCTGGTGATGTTGGGTGTGAACCTGAGCCGGTGTCGGCAGCGGCAGCGATCGATCTGATGCCGCCGATGATCATCGCCAGCCCGACCGCGTAGTAGTCCTGTGGCTTGTCGGACATCGTCCGCGACATCGCCGACGCCGCCAGGTTGGGGAACTTTTCGACCGACAGATTTCGCAGGAAGTCCTGTCGGGACACGCATTCCGGGTCCGCCGCGGTGCCCGGCCGCGGCGGCGGAGGCGGCTCGTTCTCCACCATGGTGACGATCGACTGCACCGCGTGCTGCACCAGCATGGTGCCGGTCACCGTGTCCAGCCCGGCCCGGCGAGTGGTGTCGAGCAGCACCTCGAGGGCCGCCAGATAACTCGGGAGGGGCACCAGCCGTTCGATCGTCACCCGGCCCATCCAGGGATGGCAGCGCAGCATCTCGACGAAAGACTCGAGCACTGCCCGCATCCGCTGTTCCCAGCCTTCGTCGGGCAGCGCGTCGAAGTCGTTGCCGGCCACCACGCTCTCGGCCATCGCGTCCAGCAGGCGGTCCTTGTTGTCGAAGTGCCAGTACAGCGCCATCGGCGTCACCGAGAACTCGCGGGCCAGTCGCCGCATGGACACCGCGGCCAACCCCTCCCGGTCGGCGATCGTGATGGCCAGTTCGACCACCTCGGTCGGCGCCAGCGCGGGCCGCCGTGCGCTCTTCACGGATTTCCGCACCCGTTCACTCTACTGTGTATAGTCGGTCCTATACAGCGTAGAGGAGAAGGCGATGACAATCCCTGGCGAGACCGCCACCGACCCCGCTGCCGACCAACGTGCGAACCAACGAATAGACCGACCGGCCGTCGAGCAGCCGTCGGGCCGACCCACCGGTTGCCGGACGCTGCAGGCGAGCTGGCGCGCCACGGCCCTCACCGGACTGCGCGGTGACGTGCTGGATGTCGGAGCCGGCGCGGGCGGCAGCCTCGACTTCCTCGGCCAGCACACCCGGCCGGTGCTGCTGGAGCCGCATGCCCGATCGCGGCGATCGCTGGCCCGCAGCACAGCCGATCGGCCGAACACCCGGGTGCTGGCCGGGCGAGCCGAGAACATCCCGCTCGACGACGCCAGCATGGACGCGGTGATCTGCAGCGCCGTGCTGTGCTCGGTCGACGATCAGCGCCGGGCGCTGGCCGAGATCCATCGGGTACTCCGGCCGGGCGGCCGGCTGGTCTTCCTGGAACACGTCGCGGCACCGGAAGGAAGCTGGCTCCGGCTCGGCCAACGGTGCTACGCACCGTTCAGCCGGCTGCTGGATCGCGGGTGCCATCCGGCCCGCGACACCGAGGCGGCGTTGGCCGATTCGGCATTGACGATCGCCGAGCTGGACCGGTTCAGCAGCCGCGGTCCGTTCGGTAGCTCGATCCCGCTGATCACCGGCGTTGTCGTCCGGGCGCGCTGACTCGTGCCGGTCCCACCGGATGTCCACCACCACCGAAGTCGCTGCTTCCCGGCGCAGCAGCGAGTTCGGTGACCACTGAATCGACCAAGTCGGAGGAATGATGGAAACGACCGCTGCCGTGATGTTCGTACTGCTGGCCACTCGCCAGCCGGATCTATCTGGGTGAGGCGACCAGGGACCGCCGTCAGGACCTGATCGTGCTGGAGGGTGGCGCCGCCAACGGCGCCCTGTGGATCTATCCAGCAGACTGACGGCATGGCCAAGGACCTGAGTACCAAGGACCGCAAGAAACTGAGCAAGAAGTCGTTTGCCCTACCGGGGAAGCGGAAGTACCCCATTCCCGACAAGTCGCACGCACGCAATGCCTTGGCCCGAGTGGCCCAGAAGGGCACCAAGGCCGAACAGAAGAAGGTCAAGGCCGCGGTCGAGAAGCGCTTCCCGAGCATCGGGCGCACGAAGAAGAAGTCCGAGAAGTCCTGATCTGCGGCCGACGGCCGATGCCCGGACGCCCGGAGTACGTGGTGATCCACCAAACTTCCGGGGCATCGTCTCCGAATCACGGAGATGAAGCTGGCTGACGCTCGGCGCCGCGGTACTGAGGCGAGTGCGCCAGGTCGGTGCCATCGATGAGGATCCTGATCGGTGACGAGCGCAGGGCGGTGCGTGATCACCTGGCCGGGCTACTGGTCGGCGTGGCGGGGGTGGAGTCGGTGGACAGCGTGGTCACCGGCGATCTGCTGAAGGCCTACGACGGCGACGTCTCGACCGTGCTGCTGATCGGCACCCAGCGTGCGCTGTCCGGCGGCGTCGAAGCGGCCAGGATGCTGCTGTCGTTGCACCCGGCCGCTGTGATCGTCGTGTTGGGGTCCGCCGACGATCTGGATTCGCTCGGCGCGGCGATCGGTTGCGGTGCCCGCGCGTACCTGCGCTGGGACAGTGCCACTCCGGAGATCGCGGCGACGCTCGCCTACGTGCTGGCGGACTCCCAGCGATTGACCCTGCGCCGGGCCGCGCACACCGGCGATCCGCTCAGCGAACGCGAGACACAGGTGCTGGTCGGGATGAGTCGCGGGCGATCCAACGCGCAGATCGGCCGCGAACTGTTCCTGTCCGAGGACACCGTCAAGACATACGCCCGCCACCTGTACCGGAAGTTGCGGGCCGCCGACCGGGCGCAGGCTGTTGCCATCGGGATCCGGGCGGGCTTGCTGACCTGAACCAGGGGCTGGTGAGGGCGAGCGATTCACCGACCGACCGCAGCGTGCGACCTGGACGAATGCGCAGGTCCTCGTGGGTACACCGACTGAGCCGCGTCGAAAGTGTGACGTAACAAGGGTTTCCGGAAAGTCGCGAACGACACCGGCGGACCTGCGGTGTCGTCATCCGGCTGTACCCGGTGTGATTATTCGCTGGCTTGGGGCAGCGGCCCCAGCCCATCGCCCTGTTGCGACCCCGGATGGACCCGCTGATTCAACCAGTGGTGCAGCGCGACCGCGGGCGGTGAGAATGAACATGACCGCCTGGTCGATTCCGGATACCACTGAAGGAGCTGCCCGTGCCGTCCACCCCGCTGCCCGATGCCTTGCGCGCGTTACTCGCGCAACCGCTGCCCGCCGTCATCGCCACCCTGCGCAGCGACGGCCAACCCGTCACGGTGGCCACCTGGTATCTGCTGGACGGCGACCGGATCCTGGTCAACATGGACGGCAGCCGGGTCAGGGTGCGACACCTGCGCAACGATCCGAGAGTGGCGCTGACCGTCCTCGACGCGAATTGGTACACCCACGTCAGCATCGTCGGCCGGGTGGTGGAGATGTCCGATGACGACGAGCTGACCGGCATCGATCGGGTCTCCCGGCACTACGGCGGCCAGCAGTACCCGAACCGGACCAGCCCGCGGATCAACGCCTGGATCGAGATCGACCGCTGGCACGGCTGGGGTGCGGCAAAGGAGAGCTGACCGAAACAGATCGTGGCCCCCGCCGGCACCCGGTTCCGGCACAAGCCGACCATCACCATTGTCGGTGATTCCGCTGACGGCACCGGCGGCTGGACCCAAATGATCGCGCCGGTGGCCGTGCCGGACGCCTACGACAACTATTGCCCCCACTACAGTCCGGCGCTCTTGCCGGCCGCCGACAACACTCACGTGGCGGAGATCTCGACGATGGAGGACGGTGCGGCGTGCGTCACCCGGTTCGCCACCGGTCGGGTGTAGCCGGGCTCGGTGTCGGCGCTGCGTTGCGCGGGAACGCCGGCGGCGGCCAGTCGCTGTTCCAGTTCGGCGGCGGATTGGGGTCGGCCGGTGAGGTAGCCCTGCAACAAGTGGGCGCCGGCCGCGGCCAGATGCTGTTGCTGCTCGGAGGTTTCGACACCCTCGGCGATGATCTGGATGGTCAGCGCGTTGGCGATATTCAAGATCGCATCGATCACGCCGACTCGGCGGGTGTCGTCGGGAATCCCGGCGGTGAACGATCGGCCGATTTTGATCATGTCCACCGGAAGGTCAACCAGCCGGGACAGCGACGAGTAACCGGTTCCGAAATCATCGATGGACAGTGGATGCCCGAGGCCGCGGAGCCGGCGCAGCAGATGGGCGATGTCGGTGTCCTCCAGGTTGTCCTCGACGATCTCGATACCCAGTTGGGCAGCGCGAAGACCATGACGCAGCAATGCTTTCGACAGCACTTGGGGTAGCTGGCTGTCGGCGAGTTCGAGAGCGGAGAAGTTCACGTACATCACCCGTGGTGCGTTGTCCTGGAATCGGTCCACCCACAGGCGCAGTTGCGCACAGGCCCGGTCGACCAGCCAATGACCGAATGCGACGATCAGGCCGATGCTCTCGGCGGTGTCGATGAAGGCCGCGGCCGGCAGGATCGACCCATCAGGTCGGGCTGGTAGTGCACCGCCAGTTCCTGGTTCGGCAGTGCGTCACCGAGATCTCGTTGCAGCTGCCGGACATAACTGATGTGGTCGGTGTCGGTGTGATCCTGGACCACGATCGATCCGCGACCCTGACGCTTGGCGGCGTACATGGCGTGGTCGGCGTTGGCCAGCACCTCCTGGCCGGCAGAGTTGCCATCGGTGACGGTGACACCCATACTCGCCGATATCGTCACGTCGACCTCGCCGAGCCGGAACGGGGCGTCGAACACCTGCCGGAGTCGCTGCACGACGGAGCCCACATGGGTGAGCGGCGACTCGGCTCCCGGACTGTTGCCCGAGATGTACACGAACTCGTCACCGCCGAGTCGAGCCAACGAATCCGGTACGCGTAACGCTCCGGCGAGCCGATCGGCAACCCGTTTCAGGATCAGGTCGCCGGCACCATGACCGAAGGTATCGTTGATCGACTTGAACCTGTCGAGGTCGATGAATACGACAGCCGATGTGCTGTTCGCGGCCTTGGCGTCGATGAGCGCGCGGTCGAGTTGTTCGAACAGCACCGACCGATTGGGCAGGCCGGTGAGGCTGTCGTTCCGAGACAGGTGCATCAACTCTTCATGCGCTTGGCGGGCGAGGGCCCGATCCGCACCCATCACCAGGAATGACGCCGAAATATCTGCCAGGATCTGCGCGACGTGCCGCTCCCGGGCACTCCAGGGCCCGACGGTGAAGCGGTACAGATTTAGTACCCCCCAGCAGGTTCCGCGGCTCATCAGTGGAACGGCCAGCACCGCGGCGATGCCCATCCGGGCTGCGACGGTGGCGAGCTCCGGCCACCGGTCCAGCTGTTCCGGATGATTGACCACCACCGCTGCGCCGCTGAGCGCCGCCTCGGCGCATGGACCGTCGCGCAGTACCTCCTGCAGCTGCTCCGGCGGTTCCACCAGCACCGGCAGCGCGTGCACGAGGGTGTTGCCGCGCGCATCGGAGCGCACCACGCCGGCGCCGTCCACCGTCATCGCGATCCGGGCGGCCCCACATAGCCGACGCAGCAGCGCATCGGCATTCGCTGCGCCGGTCGCTTCCTGGGACAAGCTGGCAACAGCACGGATCAGCGCGTCGCTGTCCATCGCACATCGCAGACTGAGCCGGATCCGGGCAACCAGGACCATCATCGCGTGGAAGTACGTGACACGGACTGGAGGGCGCGGGGCGGTTCACTGTTCGATCCACCGAGAACGGCGTCAGTCGCGAGTGCGACGCTCGATATACCCTCAGTGCTGTTCGACGCTACTCGCCGAACGTCAGAAAGGATCTTTTCCGCGCGAGCTGTCCGGTGTTCGGCGGTCAGTACTGGACGCGGAAGCCACCGATCATGGTGATGGTGTTACCGTCCGGGCGGTGAGGGAGCAGGTCTGGACGCCCTTGTTCGCCTGCAGCATCTCGGCGGGCCGCAACCCGCGGACGGCCACCGCCGCCAACTCGGCCGCCAGGTCGTCGACCGCCAGGTTGGCGGACGTGTTGCCGGCCTGCTCAGGATCGACGAACACCTGCAGCCAGCCGTTCTCGGTGACATGCCACCCCACCAGCGACGGCATCGGATTGTTGTCCGGCGCCCGGTCGAACAGCTTCTGGTACCAGACGGACGAGGCTTCCAGATCAGAGACGGGAATGACGGCGAGAACGTGGTTGATCGTCATACTGCGCACCTCCAGGTGCCGGTTCGGTCGTTGGTCACTCAAAGGTGACCCGTCGGCAGCCGGGAAGTCATCGGGTGGTGCCGTCAGTGTTTGCGGAGGACCCGCTCGTCGCTGCCCTCGGTCCACACCGTCACGTCCATATGATCGCCGCCGACCTCGACCGCCGAGCCGGTGGTGATGATCCCGCGGAAGAAGTGGTCGAACCTCTGCCCGCGCAGGTCGAATCCGGATTCTTTGAACAGTGCCTCGGCGTATCGCTGGTGCAGTGCTTCGTCGTGGACATCCTCGACGAGACCGGAGACCTTGGCGTCGCCGTCGGACACCTGGGTGTCAACGGTCGCGGTGTGCAGGGTGAACCGCGGGTCCCGCAACAGATCCCGGAACTTCTGGGTGCCCGGCATGCCGCCGATCCACAGCTGACCTTCGAAGAACGCCGGTTCCATCGGGCTGATCCGCGGTGAGCCGTCGGCCCGGAGGGTGCCGAGTAGGCAGAGTTTGCCGGTCGCAGCGTGTCGGCGGGTGAAGATCTCAGCGATCCGCGGGGCGTTGGCAGTGAATTCGGTCCAGTCGGCCATTCGGCCAAGATAGCGGCCCGGACCGACAGCGGCCCGATACCAAGTGCTTACCCGGACGGACATCGGCCCGATGCCAAGTGCTTACCCGGACGGACATCGGCCCTATGCCGAGTGCCTACCCCGACCGACATCGGCCCGATGCCAAGTGCCTACCCCGACCGACATCGTGCCGATGCGGAGCGCTTCTTTCAGGTCGCCAAGCACTTCCGGGCGTCCTTCCCGGTAGCACTGCACATGCCCGGGCACCGTTGCTCATCTCAGCAAGACGGCATCCCCAGCGTTCCCGGGTACTGCAATCCCGCGCCATCGTCGGAGCTGCCCGCGGGCAGCCACGTCAGCCCGGGCATCTACGATCCGCGACCGCGATACGCGATCCGGTGAGCGATGCGCGGAGAGACCCGGGACGGCCTTGGCGCCCGGGATTGTTACCTACTTATGATCAGATGTGTTGTCCGGCAGCGGGTTGGGCAGGGGACTGTCGGTGGTCCTTCATAGCATTGTCGGTATGGATGGTGCGGAGTTTCCGGCGAGCATGGCGCAGCTGCGCGGCTCGGTAGCGGCGACAGCCGCTGCGCTGAAGGGAATCTCCGCGGTCGTTCATCAAACGCTGAGTAGTGAGTTGGCCGGAGTGGTCGGTGAGTTGGATCAGTTGCGAGCGTTGGCCGAGGCCGGTCTGATCGTCGCGACCGCTGAGGCTGAGCAGCGTGGGGTGATCGATCAGTCGCAGTGCGCTTCGACCGCCGCGTGGGTACGGGACGCGGCCTGGCATCTGCAGACCGGCGGCTCCGCGGTGGTGGCGAAGTGTGTGGCGATCCTGCGCCGGCACAATCTGGGCGGGCTGCCGGACGCTGTCCGGTCCACGGATGTGACCCCCAGCGTAGCGGTGACGGTCGCTGCGGAGTTCGACAAACTTTCTGCCCGACTGCCCGTCGCCGCCCACGAGAACGTGCTGGATCTGATGATCGACATCGGCGCCGAACACGGCTCCAGCGCGGTGAAACAACTGCACCAGGAGATCCTGGCCCGCTACGGCGAAGACGGAGAATTCCAGGACGAGCAGGATTCTCGGAAGCGGTATGTGGAGTTGTCGCCGGGACGGGATGACGGTGGGATCTACCGCTACGAACTCACCGTGGACGCCGAAGGCCGCGCGGTACTGGAGGCAGCGATCGGACCACTGTCGAAACCACAACCCGAACCCGACGGAACAGTGGACCCCCGCCCCGTCGGACGGCGCCGGGGTGAAGCACTGATCGAGGTGTGCCGCCGGGCGGTCGCCGCCGGCGACCGGCCATCCACCAACTCCAAGGCCGCCGTCTACGTCACCATGACCTTGGACGAGCTGCAGAACGCCTCGGGTGCCGGCACCGTGGTCGGATCGCTGGACGGCGGTTCCTTGCTGGGCCCGGAAACGGTGCGCCGATTGACGTGTGATGCGGCGATCATCCCGGTTGTCCTGGGATCCGATAGCGAGATCCTGGATGTCGGCCGCACCCAGCGGCTGTTCACCCCGGCCCAACTCAAAGCAATGTGGCTACGGGACCGGCACTGCACCTTCCCCGGCTGTCAAGTACCGGCCCACTGGACCGACGCCCACCACCTGAAACATTGGATCGACGGAGGCCACACGGATCTGGCCAACGGAGCCCTGCTCTGCGGCCGGCACCATACGATCGTGCACCGCGACCAACTGGCCGGCACCCTCGTCGACGGACAAGTCCTCTGGGACCGAAGACCCAGCTCCTACCAACGACAATCACCCTCCGCCGCGTAATCCCGTGGGCGCTGTACACCGCTGCCACAGGTCGCTGCCGCCTGCCCCGAACCGAGTCGACGGCAAAGCCGGGCCGTTGCCGAATGCAACTCATACCAGCCGGCCGGCGGCGGCACGCTGGGTGGTGCAGCGAGGCACGTAGAGGTGAGAAGCGAGGTGAGCGCAGCGAACGAGACCTCGCCAGTGCCGACCGCATCTCCCGGAGGGCCACCGGCGGCACGAACCAGAACCAGTGCCGACCGCACCACCCGGGGGGCCACCGGCGGCACTTACTCGAGCACGTCACGAACGAGGGTGGCTGGTGCCGCTTCCGGTTGTCAGCGGGCGATGCGGTATCCGTCCCGGATCACCTCGGTGATCTCGCCGGCCGGGTCGGCCAACACGGTGATGTCGGCCAGCGGGTCGTGTTCGGTCAGGATCAGGTCGCCCAGTGCACCCTCGGCGATCACCCCGAGCGTCCCCTCCCGGTCGAGCAATCGGGCTGCCACCGTGGTCGCCGACCGGAGGATCGCCGCGGCCGGTTGCACCAAGGCCCGGATCCGGAACTCCTCCGACTGCCGGCGTCGCATGTCGCCGAGCAGATCGGTGCCGTACGCGATGTCGACCCCGCCGCGATGCGCCAGGTCCAGCGCCTCCAGTCCGCCGGCCCGGACGGTGGCCACCTTGGCCAGCCCATCCGCCGTCATACCGTGCTGGTGCCCTTCGTCGGCCAACGCGTCGTAGGTGACCAGGGTGGGGACGTAGAAAGCGTTGTGCTGCAGGAATAATGGAATAGCGGAGGCGTCCATCAGGTTGCCGTGCTCGATGCTGCGTACGCCCAACTCGAGACCGCGGACCACCGCGGCAGTGGTGTAGGCGTGACCGCCGCAGTAGATGCCGGCCGCCGTCGCCTCCTGCACCGCCGCCCGGATCTCATCATCGGAGAACTGCAGCGAATCGATCCGATCGGTGTAGCTGCTGCAGCCGCCGGACAGCATCAGTTTGAGATGGGTGGCACCACGCCGAATCTCATCCCTAGCGGCCCGGCGCACCTCACTGATGCCGTCGCAGATTCGGCCCAGACCCGGTGTCGCGTAATGGGTGTCGTAGATCTGTTGACCGGACAGTCGCAGGTCACCGTGGCCGCCGGTCTGCGACAGTGCCTTGCCGCCGAAGAACAGCCGCGGGCCATCGATGTGCCCTTCGGCGATGGCGCGGGCCAGACCCTCGGTGGCGCCGGCCATGTCGCGCACCGTGGTGAACCCGCGGCGCAGGGCGGCCCGCAATTCGACCACTGCCCGGGCGGCCACGTACGTCGGGTCGTCCATGGTCAACGCGTGCTCGTCCGCCGAGTGCGCGATCACGTGGACGTGGCAGTCGATCAGGCCAGGGACGGCGAACCGCCCGGTGGCGTCGATCTCCTCGGAGCCGACCGCCCGGTCGGTGTCCGGTGCGACCTCGACGAAGATGCCGCTCTCGATCCGGATCCGATGATCGGGGCGGACCGTTTCGGCATCCGGATCGACCATTCCCGCGTGCCGAATGGTCAGCGAGCCGGCCATCAGAGCGGACGCTCGGTGGTCTGGGTGACGCCGTGAACCATCATGGGTCCGCAATCCTACGGATGCTGCGGCGTGCCCCGCACCGAGTAGCGTCGCTCACATGGAATATCGCACTCTGGGAAACAGCGGCGCCGTCGTCTCCGCGCTCGCTCTGGGCACCATGACCTTCGGTGCCGAGGCCGACGAACCGACCTCGCACGCCATCATCGACGCCTATCTGGCGGCCGGCGGCACCTTCCTGGACACCGCCGACGTGTACGGCTCCGGAGCATCGGAGACCATCATCGGCCGGTGGCTCAAGGCCCACCCGACCGAGGCCGGGCAGCTGGTGATCGCGACCAAGGGCCGCTTCCCGATGGGCGACGGACCGAACGATCTCGGGTTGTCCCGCCGGCATCTGGCGGTCGCGCTCGATGCGTCGCTCGACCGGCTCGGCGTCGAGCACATCGACCTGTACCAGATGCACGCCTGGGACGCGGTGACGCCGTTGGACGAAACCTTGCGGTTCCTGGACGACGCGGTGCACGCCGGAAAGATCGGCTACTACGGCTTTTCCAACTATCTCGGCTGGCAGCTGACCAAAGCGGTGGCCCGGGCGGCGGCGCTCGGCTTCACCCCGCCGGTCACGCTGCAGCCGCAGTACAGCCTGCTGGTCCGCGACATCGAGCACGAGATCGTGCCGGCGGCGTTGGACGCCGGCATCGGCCTGTTGCCGTGGTCGCCGCTGGCCGGCGGATGGCTCACCGGCAAGTACGTCCGCGACCAGCCGCCGACCGGCGCCACCCGCCTCGGGGAAGACCCGAAGCGTGGAATGGAAGCCTGGGAAGCGCGCAACGCCAACGAGCGCACCTGGACGGTGTTGGACACCGTCACCTCGATCGCTGCCGCGCACGAGGCGAGCGCATCGCAAGTGGCCCTGGCCTGGGCGGCTGCACAGCCGGCGGTGACGTCGGTGATCCTCGGCGCCCGCAGCGTGCAGCAGTTGCAGGACAATCTCGGTGCGGCAGATGTCGCGCTGACTGTTGATGAGCTGGGCCGGCTCTCCGACGCCAGCGCCCCACCGGTCGACGACTATCCGTACGGCACAGCCGGTATGGCACAACGGGATCGCTCGATCGCCGGCGGTCGATAACGCCCGCGGCCGCTCTGAAGGCTCGGCCCGGACGTGGGGTCAGCGGGGGGTCAGCACACAGAACTCGTTGCCGTCGGGATCCGTCAGCTCCACCCAGCCGACACCGCGGCGACCGGTGTCGAGGCGAGTCGCTCCGAGGGCGACCAGACGATCGACCTCGGCATGCTGATCGCCGTCCAGCGGTGGAGCGAGGTCGAAGTGCAGGCGGTTCCTTCCCGTCTTGTGCTTGAAAGGCGTGCCGCCCCAGGTGATCTTCGGACCGCCGTGCGGTGAGCGGATCGCGGTCTCCGGTCCTGGTCCCAGACCAACGGCCAGCCGAGCGCTTCGCTCCAGAAGTACCCGACCTGCTGCGAACCGTCGCCAGCCAGCGCACCGACGAACCCGCATTCCGCAAGAAAACTGTTGCCCGGCTCGATGACGCAGAACTCATTACCTTCCGGATCGGCCAACACCACATGACCCTCCTCCGGGCGTTGACCGATGTCGATGTGCCGGCCGCCGAGCTCCAGCGCTCGCCCCACGGTCTGCTGCTGCCCGTCCAGGGACGTGCTCGTCAGATCGAAGTGCACCTGGTTCGGGCCGGCCTTCTGTTCCTCGGTCGGACGAAATCGGAGCCGAACCCGGTGTCATCACTGGGCAGCAGCGCGATGCCATCGTACAGGCCGTCGGCCAGCATCCAGCCCAGGACGCCGCACCAGAATCGCGCGAGGCCGGGCGAGTCCATCGCGTCGATGCACAGCGCGAACAGGTGGGTGGTCATCCCGGTCTGTATCTCCGATCCGCCGACTCGCGGCCACCGACGGGGCAGGTGTCGGCCCACTGAGTCAGCCACGCTACGGACCCGAGGGACTGCCGCGCCACACAATTGGGTCGGCGGTCGCCGCTCGCGCTAGTGCGATGGCGGCGCAGTGTCGACGGCTGTCATGTGCGGTCATGCTCGGCCGACGTGGTGTTCTGGGCACAGTGGGTGCGGGAGGCGAGCCCGCGTCCGGTGGGACGCGGGCGTGGGAGGCGAGCCCGGGCCGTCCGGTGCGGCGCGGGCGGACCGTGCGTCGCGAAACGGGCCGTTGGCTTGGCGAGGTGATGGGACATTTGGTACGCCAGTTCGCGAAAAGTGGTCGCCCGGAGCGAATCTGCGCATTCCGAGTACCAAACGTCCCGCGTCCCGCGCTCGGCCTCCTGCACGTTCGCCCTCGACCGCAGACTCCGGAAGACCGGTCAGGAATCAAGAAGCGTCGGCCACCACCCGCTCCTTGCACCCGGCGGGTCAGCCGGTCCAGGCGGCGCCGTCCTCGACGAGCCGCTGTCCGTGCTGGTAGTCGTCGTCGGCCCGGTGCGTCAGCACGCCGACCGTTGTGCCGTTCTGCCCGTACCAGGCGGTGAATCCGCCGTGCTCGTGTGGAACGAACCGGAGCTCGTCGTAGCCGTCGCCCCAGGCCGCGTATTTCAGGGTGTGCTCGCCGATCTCGCTCCAGAAGCCGGGCGCTTGTGCCCACCGGTCGTCGCCACCGGCGGCACAGGTGCCGGCAATCTCGCCCATCCGCTCGGCGTCACCCCAGTGTTCGACGGACAACCGGCGGCCGGCCGCGACATTGCGGGCATGCGCAATATCGCCGGCGGCGAACACGTTGTCGGCAGAGGTCCGCAGCTGCTCGTCGACAACGACCCGGCCCTGCTGAGTGTGCAGACCCGCGGACTCGGCGAGATCGATCTGCGGCGTCACCCCGGCCGCCACCAGCACCAGATCGGCGGCGTACTCGGTGTCGTCGGCGAGCTGCACCCGGTGGCCGCCGGGCAGTGACGTGACATCGACCCCACCGATCAGTCGGACGCCGGCATCGTCCAGCCAGCCGGCGATACGTCCGCCGACCTCGGTACCGAGCCGACCGGCCTGGGGCAGCTCCTCGGTGGACACCACGGTCACGCTCAGACCGCGGCCGGCGAGCGACGCCGCCGCCTCGCAACCGATGAACCCGAAACCGATGACGACAGCCGACCCGGCCCCCTCGGCAGCTGCCCGCAGTCGCTCGCCGTCCACCCGGGACCGCAGCATCAGCAGATCCGGATGATCCCCGCCGTCCACCGGCAACGGATTCGGTGCCGAACCGGTCGCCAGTACGCACCGGTCGAATGCCACCGTTTCACCGTCGCCGAGCACGACCCGGTTCTCACCCGGGACCAGTTCCGTCACCCGCTGCCCGAGCAGCACCTCGATCTCGTGGTCGACGTAGAAGGCCTCGTCCTCCAGCGGTAGTTCATTTAGGCCCGACTCGCCGCGCAGGAAATCCTTGCTCAGCGGTGGACGGTTGTAGGGCAGGTACAGATCCGCCGTCACCAGCAGCACGCCGCCCACACCGCCGGCCTTGCGGTAGGCCCGGGCCGCGGACAGTCCGGCGGGTCCACTGCCGACGACGACGAGCGCGGATTTCGAGAGCGTCATCCCGTCAGGATAGGGATCCCGGCCGGGTGTCAGCGCTGTCGGCCGTAGGCGACCTGCTGCAGTGCCCGGATGTAGCCGAGCGCGAACAGTCGGCCGAGCGTCGCATAACCGGGTCTGTCGTTGGACTCGCCGTCCAGCGTCGGGACGTGATCCGGCCGCAGCGGGCCGTCGAAGCCGATCTCGGCATAGGCCTGCATGCAGGCCGCGAGATCGGTCTGACCCTCGTCGTGGAACGTCTCGATGAAGTCGTCGGCGGTACCGCGGACGTCCCGGAAGTGCACGAATGCCACCGCATCTCGGCCACCGAACTCGCGGATGACGGATGGCAGATCGTCGGTCATCAGCGCGAAGTTGCCCTGACACAGGGTCACGGCGTTGGACCGCGAGGGATACTCCCCGAGCAGCCGTCGGTAGGCGTCGACCGAGCTGATGATGCGCGGTATGCCGCGGACCGCCGGCAGCGGCGGATCGTCCGGGTGCAGCGACAGCCGGACGCCGGCCTCCTCCGCGACCGGCACCGCCGCCTGAAGGAAGTACGTCAGCCCGTTCCAGAGCTGCTCTTCGGTGATCTGGCCCGGTCGGGCCAGCGCCGGCAGCTCGGCGGCCGTCAGGCTGGAGAAGCCGGTGGTCAAGGCGTTGCCGCGCAACGGGATCGCGATGTCAGTACGGGCCCAGCTGGTGATCGCCATCCAGTTGTAACAAAGCACCGGGATCTCGAGCCGGCCCATCGCCCGGATCTGGGTGAGCACCGCGTCGATGTCCTCGTCCCGGCCGGGAAGACCGAGCCGTGCCCGGTCCATCGGGGCCGTGTCCTCGATGGCGGCCAGCGTCAACCCGTGGTCCGCCAGGTCGGACTGCAGTCGGCGGATCGCCGGCTCCGACCACGGCGGTTCGTCACCGTCGATCGGGGCGGGCTCCTGCCGGGTGGCCCGCAACCATCGGGCGTCCTGCTCGGCGCCGTCGAGCAAGGCCACCGCATGGTCGACGCCACACTGTTTCACCAGCCGCCACAACGGTTTTGATCGACTGTTCAGCACTTCACTCAGCTTCATTTGCCATCTGGTTTCATGATGTCCGTTTCCTTGGTGGTCCTGATCGGTCCAGGAGCCGCCTGCAGTGTTGTTCACGATGGGGCTGTGGTCACCCGTAGGACGCCAATAGGCCACCGTCGACGGTCCAGGTCGCGCCGGTGACGAACGATGCCTCGTCGGACAGCAGAAAGGCGACCACGGTGGCGATCTCGACCGGCTGGGCGATCCGGCCGAGCGCGTGCATCGCGCCCCAGTCGGTCAGCGCCGCCGCCGGATCATCCGGCCGGACCTGGGCCGCGTTCCGCCGGACCAGTGCGGTGTCCACGGTTCCGGGCGCCACCGCGTTCACCCGGATACCGGCATCGGCATGGTCCAGCGCCATCGCCCGGACCAGACCCATCGCTCCGGCCTTGGCCGCGGCATAGCCGGCGGCACCCTTCTGGGTGGCGATGCCCTGCACCGACGACATCACCACGATCGATCCGCCGGAGTTGGCGGCCAGCGCCGGAATCGCCGCCCGCGCCGAGAGATAGGCGCCGGTGAGGTTCACCTCGATCATGTCGTCCCAGATCGACTCGTCCTCGGCGAGTACGTCGCCGTGCCGCTCCAGTCCGGCGCAGAACACCAGACCCTTGAGCGGGGCTTGGTCGTTCGCCTCGTCCACCACCGCCCGCAGGTCGGCGATGTCCCTGGTGTCGGCCCGGCGCTGCTGGATGCCGCCGGCGTCGATCGGCTCGGCGGAATGCGTCAGGTCGGCGGAGAACACCAGCCAGCCGCGACCGGACAGCAGCGCGGCTGTCGCGGCGCCGATGCCGGAACCACCGCCGACCACCATCACCGAACGTTCCCCGGGCATCCGTTACCTCCGCTCGCCATGGAGCCGATCGATTGCCGATTAACGATAGACTCGATACTCTCACCGGCGAAAGCCACCCGACTCGTCACCGTGCTCCCATCATCGTCAGCGCAGTGGTGCAAGCCGGGATGCGCCGTCCCGCCGGCCGCTGTCTGATGATGGCAGCCGGAGCACCGGCGTCGAGGAAAGGACGGACTGCGATGGCCGTGAACCCGCCAGTGCTGGATTCCGGCCGCTCGCTGGATCGGGCGTTGTTGTCCGACCAGATCTATCAGCTACTGGTGGACGCCATCAGCTCCGGCGAACTGCAGCCCGGCCAGCGGGTGGTGGAATCCGAGATCGCCCGCCGGTTCTCGGTCAGCCAGGCGCCGGTCCGGGAGGCCGTCAAACGACTGGCGCACAGCGGGATGGTGCTGCAGCTGCCGCGGCGCGGAAGCTTCGTCGCCACCATCGACGAGCAGACCGCCCGCCGCGCCTACGCACTCCGGGCGGTGCTCGAGGAGCACGCGGCTCGCGACTTCTGCCAATTCGCCGACAAGCGCGCCGTGGACGAGCTGTCGACGATCCTGGCTTCGATGAAACAGGCGGCGAAGAGCGACGATCTGCGCGGGGTCATCGAGTGCGACATCGAGTTCCACCGCACCGTCTGGGAATCCACCGGGGACGTGCTGCTGGCCCGGATGTGGCCGCTGATGGAGGGCAGCCTGCGGGCGTTCACCACCATCTCCAACCGGCTGTACTTCGGCTCGCTCACCGAGATCGCCCAGACCCACGATCCGCTGGTCGATGCACTACGCCGACGGGACAGTAACGGGGCCGGATCGCTGTTCCACCACCATGTGACGGCGGTCTGGGAGCGGGTCGACCAGGCGGCCGCCAAGGCCCGCAAACCGGGCTGAGCACCACCGTCTCCGAGTTTCGAACCGCAGCGGCACCTACCCGATCCGAGGATCTTCGTGACCAGTCAGCCAGATGACGAGCGGCTGTTCGCGACCGTCCGCGATCACCTCTACACCGCGGTGATCGGCGACATCCTCGATCAGCTCGGCCGGCATCATCAGTTCCTGCCGCCGGACATCCGCCCCATCGATCCGAGTTGGACGATGGTCGGCCGGGCGATGCCGGTGCTGATCACCGACGTCTTCGGTCAGCAGCAGCAACCGTTCGGCCGACTCACCGAGGCGCTGGACCAACTCGAACCGGGCGAGGTGTACCTGGCCCGCTCCGGCCGGCAGCCGTGTTCGGCCTGGGGCGAGCTGCTCACCGCGACCGCCCGGATGCGCGGCGCGGTCGGTGCCGTTATCGATGGCTACCACCGCGACACCACCCGCATCCTGCCGCAACGCTGGCCGGTCTTCAGTCGCGGCGGCTATGCGCAGGACGCCGGGGTGCGGGCGTCGGTGCTGGATTTCCGGGTGCCGGTCGAGATCGACCGGGTTGCCGTGTCGCCCGGCGACCTGGTGGTCGCCGACCGTGACGGGGTGCTGATCGTGCCGCAGGACATCGAGGCCGAAGTGGTCGAGCGGGCCGCCGAGAAGGCCGCCACCGAGAACACGGTCCGGGACTCGATCGAGGGTGGGATGAGCAGCACCGCCGCGCTAAAGCGGTTCGGCATCCTCTGATCCATTGACTATCGCCTATCGATAGCCGATAGTCAGTCCTATCTGATCGACGTCGATTCGGCCCAGGAGGCACCAGGTGACACGAGCGTCTGCGTCCACCACTCATCGATCCAGGGGCCGCCGTGCCTCCGGACGGGCAGCACTGGCCGGCGGGCTGGTTGCCTTGCTCGCCCTCAGCGGCTGCGGTAGTGACGGTGCCACCGCCGGCAGCACGCAGCCGGCCGCACCGACGTCCGACACCGCCGGTTCAACAACGGACACCGCCGGTTCGGCGACGGACACCGCCGGTTCGACAACTGACACCGCCGGATCGGCGACTGACACCGCCGGATCGGCGACGGACACCGCCGGTTCGACAGACACGGCGGGTTCCGGTTCGGACACTTCCGGTTCCGCCGGCCCGAGTGCGGCCACCAGTGCGTCGGCCGGCTCGGAGAGTGCCGCTCCGGGCGGTCCGGCCGTCACCCTGACCTACGGCACCACCGGGGGTGACGAACAACTGGCCGCCGAGCAGAAGGTGCTCGATGCCTTCCATGCGGAGAACCCGTCGATCACGGTGAAGCTCGACTCCACCCCGTTCGACTCCTACGACACCAAGATGACGACCGGTCTGCGGGCCGGCAACGGTCCCGATGTCTTCCGGGTCAACCACCCGAACGTGCAGGCCTGGACGAACGCGGAGTTCCTAGCCCCACTGGACGGCGCCGGCGTGGACACCTCGGCGTTCATCACCGGGCTGATCGACATCGGCAAGGTCAACGGCAAGCAGTACACGCTGCCGTTGGACACCGATGCCCGCGCGCTGTACTTCAACCCGGCGGTCCTGACCAAGGCCGGCATCACCGCGCCGCCGACCACCTGGGACGAGTTGCTGACCGATCTGCCGAAGATCAAGGCCACCGGTGCGTACGGCTACGCCTACCGCAGCTCGGGCGACTACGACATGGCCTACGAGACCGTCGGGCCGTACATGAACACCGCCGGCGGTGCGATCCTGGCCGACAACTCGGGCCGGGCAACGGGTTCGGCGGCCGAGAATGCCGGCACCGTGCAGGCGGTCGAGTTCTTGCAGAAGGTGGTCAAGACCGGTGCGACGCCCCCAGGGCAAGCGAACATGACCGAGGACACCATGGTCAAGCTGTTCGCCCAGGGCCAGCTCGCGTTCATGGTCGGCGGACCGTGGGAGCGGCCGACCATCCTCAAGGACAACCCGAAAGCCAAGTACGGTACCGATTTCAAGACGGCAGCGATTCCGGTCGCCGCGGCCGGCGGTAAGTCGGCGAGCACCTCAGGCGGCTGGCAGATCGGCGTTGCGGCGAAGTCGAAGAACATCGATGCCGCGAACAAGCTGTTGGCGTTCATCGAGAAGCCGGCGAACCTGATCTCGATCGCTGCGGTCGGATCGTTCCCGCCGTTGCAGACCGGGCTGGACTCCGAGCCGTGGAAGTCCGATCCGTTCTACGACGCCTTCAAACAGATGCTGCCGAACAGCGGTCTGCCGATTCTGCCGGTGCCGCAACTGGCCCAGGTGGCCGCCGCCTTCCAGAAGAACATTGCGCCGGTGCTGTTGAGCGGATCGTCGGCGAAGGACGCCCTGGCGACATTCGACACGCAGGTGAACCAGCAGATCCTGAGATGACGCAGCAGGTCGACGCCGCGCCGGCCGCGATGGCCCGGGATTCGCCCGACCGGCCGCGGCGCCGCCCGAGTCGCGGCGGCCACGTCTGGGGATATGTGGCGATCCCGGCCGTCATCGTGCTGGCACTGGCGCTGTACCCGTTGTTGTACAACATCTGGATCAGTCTGCACGTCGATCACCTGACGCCCGACGACGGCGACTTCGTCGGATTGCTGAACTACCAGAACGTGTTCCGCTTCGACGAGTTCGGATCGGTGCTGGTCATCAGCGTGATCTGGACGGTGTCCAGTGTGCTGCTGCAGTTCGTCATCGGGTTCATCGCCGCGCTCGCGCTGGAGGTGAACATCCGCGGCACCGGTGCGATCCGGGTGCTGCTGCTGACCCCGTGGGTGATGCCTGGCGTGGTGATCGGCGCGGTCTGGCTGGCCATCTACAACCCCATCTCCGGGCTGATCACCGAGGTGCTGAGCTGGTTCGGCGCGAACGGGATCGACTGGCTGGGCAACCATTCGACGGCGCTGGCCTCGCTGGTGTTCACCAACATCTGGAAGGGATTCCCGTTCTGGATGTTGATGATCTCGGCCGGACTCAAGGCGATCCCCAGCGAACTGCACGAGGCGGCCGCCGTTGAGGGCGCCACCTACTGGCAGCGGATCCGGTACGTGGTGCTGCCCGGATTGTCGAACGTGTTGGTGCTGACCGGGATCCTGGCGGTGATCTGGACGTTCAACTACTTCGACCTGGCCTACACGATGACGAACGGCGGACCGGCCGGCGCGACCACCACCGTGCCGTTCCTGACCTGGCAGACCTCGTTCCAATTCAACCGATTCGACGAGGGTGCCGCCCAGTCCGTTCTCACCTTCGTCCTGATGGCGGTGGCGATCGGCAGCTACCTGAAGGTCACGAAATTCGGTCGAACATGACGGTCCGCGCGATCGGCCGGCCGACCCGGCCCACGACAACCGGCCGGACAACCCGGCCAACGGCCACCGGCCGGGGTTGGGCCATTGCCGTGCTGGCGGTGCTGCTGGTCTTCGCGTTGGCGCCGGTGTACTGGATGGTCAGCTCGGCCTTCAAGTCGAATGCCGATCTCGCCTCGCTCACCCCGACGCTGTTCCCGCAACATCTGACGCTGGAACAGTTCCGGGCGGTGCTGGCCGACGGCAGCCTGCTGCGGTCGTTGCTGTTCAGCGCGGTGGTCGCGGTGCTCACGACGATGCTGGTGGTGGTGCTGGCCTCCGGCGCCGCCTATGCGGTGACCCACTGGACGTTCCCCGGTTCCCGGCATTTCCTGGTCGGCGTGCTGTTCACCCAGCTACTGCCGCAGAGCGCGGTGCTGATCCCGGTCTACCTGCTGTGGAGTTCGCTCGGGCTGATCGGCACCGGTACCGGGCTCGGCCTGATCTACCTGTCGCTGTATCTGCCGGTGGCAGTGTGGATGCTCACCGGGTTCTTTCGCAGCATCCCGATCGATCTGACCGAGGCCGGCCGGATCGACGGCGCATCCAGCCTGCGGATCCTGATCTCGATCATCCTGCCGATCGCCAAGCCGGCGATGGCGGCCACCGCCATCTACACCGCGCTGGCCTGTTGGAGCGAGTTCCTGTTGGCCCTGGTCCTGCTGACCGGCGACTCCAGCACGGTGACGGTATGGCTGGCCGGGCTGATCGGCCAGCACGGGACCGACCTGGGCCAGCTGATGGCCGCCTCCACCATCGTCACCCTGCCGCCGCTGCTGGCTTTCCTTGCCCTGCAACGATTCTTCGTGGCCGGGCTGACGATGGGATCGGTGAAGGGTTGAGCGACGTGGGTGCTGTTCCCCATGCTGGATCCGACCCGGCGCGGGTGGTGTACGTGCCCGGGTCGCACCTGGACCTGTACTGGTTGGGCAGCTATCTCACCTGCCTGGCTCGCGGCGACACCATCATCCAGGGGTATCTCGACCGCTGCCTGCAGCATCCGGACGAGACGTTCGCCATCGAAACCGTGGTGTTCGTCGATCATTTCCTGACCACCCACCCGGAGTACCGGCCGGAATTGCTGCGGCTGCTGCGCGAGGGCCGGGTGGACATCGGCGCGGCGTTCGTGGATCGCTGGGAGAATCTGGTGCTGGGCGAATCGCTGATCCGCAACGTGCAGATCGGCAAACGATGGTTGCGCGAGGAGCTGGATTTCGAGGCCCGCACTGCTCTGCATCCCGACCTGCCGGGGCTGAATCCGCAGACACCGCAGATCTATCGGCAGGCGGGGGTGCCGTTCTACGCCACTGCCCGCAAGGTGTTCCCGGAGGGCCGGATCTTCCGGGCTGTTGGCCCGGATGGGTCCGCGCTGCTGGTGCTTCGCTGGTGCGGTCACTACAACTTCGTTCCGCTGCGGCTGTCCGACCTGCCGCCGGAAGCGCCGCGCTGGGGCGACTGGGAGATCAGCTTCGATGATGTGGCCGGCCGGTTCCCGCTGGGCACCGTGGCCGTTTCTGCCGCCGGTGGTGATCTCACTGTACCGTCCGACTTCGCGGACATCTACGGGTCGCCGCTGACCGAGTTCCTGGAGCAGTATCGGCAGCGGCACCCGGAGATCGAGTTCGGCTACTCGACACCGACCGCGGTCCTCGCGCCCTATGCCGATGCCGACCCGCCGCTGGCCGAGATCCGGGCCGGCATTCCGAGCGTCTGGGGCGTAGCTGCGGACGAATCCGCCGACTTCTTCCGCCGGTCCCGGGAAGCCGAGTCCCTGCTGCTGGCCGCGGAAACCGCGGCCGTGCTCGCCCGCCGCGCCGGCGTCGAGCCGTTGCCGGCGGGGTGCCGCGACTGGAAGGGCGCCTTTGACGAGGACGCCTTCTTCGCCCGGAAGGATCCGATCGCCGCCGGCCGCGAGTTCGAAGGACTCTGGCGGATGCAGCTGATCACCCAGGACCACAACGGCGGTGGACAGGAGGGGAAGCTCAGCAGCTTCCAGAAGCGGGTCCGGCAGGACCGGGTGATCGCTTACAGCCGCGAGGTGATCGATCACGCGCTCGGTTCTGCGACCGCAGGGGCGCGTTCTGTCGATGACCCGGGGTCGGTGATGGCGGGTTCTGCCGCGGCCTCGGGGTCGGTGGAGGCAGGGTCTGCTGCGGCTTCGGGGTCGGCGGTGGTGGTGTTCAATCCCCGGCTGGCCGCCTTCGATGGGCCACTGCTGGTCGACGCGGACAACTCGGCCGGCCGGCTGCTCGCCGAGTGGGCGGCTGCGGATGCCGGGATTGCCGTTCACTCACTGACGGACGCGCTGGGTGGAAAGCAGCTGACCGTCGGACCTTTCGCCGTGCCGGCGGTTGGCAGCAGGGTGCTTCGACCGGCCGATCTCGCTGTCTCTGGTCCGGCTGCAAGTGGTCCGCGAACGTCGGTCGACGACCGTCGGGTGCGGGTGGAGTCGGCGGATATCGTCGTCGAGGTCGATCGAGAGACCGGGCAGATCAGCTGTCTACGGGACGTGGTGCGCGGCACGGATCTGGCCGGCGCCATCGGTCGGCTGACGGCGGTGCCGGAGACCGGCAACGACGTCACTCTGCAGACCGATGAAACGTCACCGGTCGCCGCCGAAACCGTGCTGGTCGAGTTGCTGGAGCCGGGACCGCTGGCCTGCCAGATTCGGATCGTCCAGCGGTTGCTAGACGTGGAGTGGGTCCAGCTGCTGACGGTCTGGAACGGGTCGGTGTGGAACGAGACAAGGTGGATCGGCAGCGCGGGCAACGGTTCTGGACGAGTCGATCTGGAGATCGGCACCCGCTGGCCGGGTACTCCTGGCTGGCAGGTGCGGCTCGGTCTGGCGCCGGCGCCGGACGCCGGACTGGTCACCTACGGCAGCCCGTTCCACGCCACCGGCTGGACGGACGTGCCGGACGGCGCGCAACCCCGCGTCCGCGACGAGATCGACGTCGCCGACTACCCGAACTACCGGGAGATCCAGCACTGGCTCCACGTTTCCGCGGCGAGCCGCGGAGTCACCGTCACCACGCCGAACCCCGGCATGCATCGACATTCCGACAGCACGCTGGAGGCGGTGTTGTTGCGCACCAGTACTTCTTGCGGCGACGAGCGATTCGTCTGGGACAACGCCGGCGACCAGCGCTGGCACTTCGGTGTGCACTTCGGCGACGCCGACTGGGAGACCGCCGGCTCCGCGAACATCGGCGACAGTCAGTGGCGACCGCCGATCGTCACTGTCTCAACCGACCCGCCCGAGCCCACCAGCCTGCTGACCAACACCGGCGACCCGGTGCTGCTCACCGCGCTGTATCCCGACGACGGTTTCGACGTGATCCGCCTGGCCAACGTCAGCCCCCGACCCGCAGACGTGGTCTTGGGTGGGCCGTTGTCTGCCGGCGAGATGACCTGCGTTGACCTGATGGGAGTTCCGGACAGCTCACCCTGTTCGGCGGACGGACAAGGGATTCACCTGACGCTGCCGCCGTGGCGGATCCAGACTTTGCAAATGCGATAGCGGCGACGAGGTTCCCGCGGGTAGGCACGTGGAGGAGCATCATTCGATGCTAGGATTGATGCATCAGTTCATACTGCGGAGATCGGAGTCTTATGCGCACCACACTGAACCTCGATGACGCGCTGATCGCGAAGTCTGCCGAACTCACTGGCACCAGCGAGAAGTCGCAGCTGGTCCGGCTGGGCCTGCTGGCATTGATCGCCCAGGAAAGTGCTCGTCGGCTGGCCCGCCTCGGCGGCTCCGACCGGGCCGCTGCCGCCGCCCCGCGGCGTCGAGTGTCCTGAGTGGCGATGGTTCTGGTCGACACCGCGGTGTGGATCGACCACCTGCATGTCGGAGTCCCCCAGCTGGTCGAGTTGCTCGAACTGGCGCGGGTATGCACACACCCGATGGTCATCGGGGAACTGGCATTGGGAAACCTCAGCCACCGCGACGAGGTCATCACCCTGCTGTCGAACCTCAGGGGAACGACCGCAGCTACCGCCGATGAAATTCTGCAGCTGATCGACTCACAACACTTGTCTGGCACGGGCCTGAGCCTGGTCGACGCGCACCTGCTGGCGGCGACTCTGCTCACTCCTGACACGGTACTTTGGACCCGCGACAAACGCCTGCGGGCGGCCGCCGTCGATGCTGGAGTGGCGATGGCCTGATCGCGACGGGTGCAAGCAAGCCGATCCGGCCGGACGCACGACCGGAACGGCGTCACTCAGGCATTGCGCCAGGTGAATTGCGGTTCGAAGCCCAGCATCCGGCGGGCCTTGTCGATGCTCAGCAGCGTCTGATGTTCGCTGAGTTCCGTGCGGATCTCCAGGTCGGGAAATACATCGGCGGCCAGCGAGGCGCTGGTTCGCGACATCACGGTGTCCGCGTTGGCGATGATGAAGATCTCCCGGCCGAGCAGGTCGGCCTGCAGCCCGAGCCGTACCGCCTGGGCACCGTCTCGCGCATCGATGTAGCCCCAGGCATTCCACTGCCGCACACTCGGATCCGCGTCGAACGAGGGAAAGGCCGAATAGTCCTCCGGCGCCATCACATTGGAAAATCGCAGCCCGATCATCGTCAGCTCCGGGTCCCGCCGGCAGAACTGCAGCGCCATCTCCTCCTCAAGGGTCTTGGCCAACGAGTAGGAGGACTCGGGACGCGGGTGGTACTGCTCGTCGACCGGCAGGTAGGGCGGCGGATTGTCCGGACCCATCGGCAGGCCGAGGACGGTCTCGCTGGAGGCCCAGACCACCCGCTTGATGCCGGCCGCCTTCGCCGCCGAGAACACGTGGTAGGTGCTGACGATGTTGTTGTCGAAGGTGGCCGCGTTGGTCGTCAACCGGGGAGCCGGGATGGCGGCCAGGTGCACCACCGCGTCGATCTGGTCGTACCGATCCTCGATGGCGTGCAGCGCCTCGAAGGTCTGCCCGTAGTCGGTGAGGTCCACCCGGACGTGCACCGCCCGGTCGTCCGGCGACGGAACCCGATCCAGATTCACCACCCGGTAGTCGTGATCCAGCAGATCGGTCACCACCGCCCGACCGAGCTTCCCACTGCCTCCGGTGACGGCGATCCATTTCATCCGGGCTCCTTTGCTGATGGCTGCGATGCGATGCGATGCGATGCGATGCGATGGCTCAGGCGATGGTTGCGTTGCGGTCGGCCTATACCGACCGCAACAAGATGCGTCCCACAGCGCCAACGGTAGCCAGGATCCAACGATCCGGGTGGGAGTAGATGTGCCACAACACCGTTCTGGTGGCCACCGTCTCCAGTTGCGGTGTTCCCGAGCACCGGACATGGTCATAGAGCGCCACGCCTCGTCGAGGCGACGAATTTGCTGGCTCCTGCCCTGCTCACCGGCGGCCAGGGGTCAACGGTCACCGTTGAGGTCGCCAACCGGACCGGCGCGCCCTCGCGGGTGACCGCATCGGTGAGAGCTCCCGCGGGATGGCAGGTACACGAGACGACGCAACGCATCCCGGCGTTCTCGAATGCGTACCTCGAGGTGCAAGTGACACCCCCGCTGGCTCCGGCCCAGGCGAGCCTCTCGGCGATCGTGACATCCCCGGGCCGGAAGGTCTATGGCACCGAGACGGCCGATGTCGTCATCGCGCCGCCGGCTGTCAGCTGATCGGCTCCACGTCCGGTCCGAGCGGCGGAGTTCGGGCTGCGCGCACGAACGCGGACGCCAACTCGGGATCTACGCGGTTCGCCATGTTGCCACTCTTGATGCTGGTGGCGACCGTCAGGCCGTCGACCAGCCCGATGACGCGGTGCACGTTCGCTGCGTCCGCCCCGCCACCGAGCCAGACCGGCACGCCGGGCACGGCCGCTCTGACCCGTTGTATCCATTCGACGGACTCGTCGAACGAGCTGCCGGTGACGAAAAGCCCGTCCGCAGCGCCCTCTTCGACCGCCATCCGCGCCCAGACCTCCACCGGCCGGGTCACCAGCGGGACGGCGTGGGGTTCCAGGATGTCGGCATAGATCGGTGTCGCAGATCGGATACGGGCCCGGAAGGCGGTGGCGCAGTGGCACTGGGCCTGCGAGATGCCCCAACTGGTGACACTGGCGCCGACCCAGGTGTGCTCCACCCGCACGTAGTCGGCACCCGAAGCCGCTGCGACAGCAAGGGATGCCTCGGCGTCCCAGTTGACCAGCACGCTGAGTTGAAGCCCAGGAAATCCACGCCGTACTTCGACGCAGGCTCGGGTCATGAAGGCCACCGTCTCCGGACCGGCGTTCCGGGAGCTCGGGTTGTCTCCCATGTTCTGCAGCTGGACACCATCGAAGCCGGCGGCGGCCAGGGCGGCCGCCTCGTTCAGCGCATCGCCGACCACGCTGTCGATGGATTCCCCGTCGTAGCGCGCCGAGCCCGGGAGCGGGCGGAGCTGCACCATGCCGACCAGTTTCGACGGTGCGGCCGGCGAGCTGTCAGTCACGGGCCGGCTCCGGGTCGCTGAGAACGGCGCGAGCGGCCGTGGCCACCTCGCCGGGATCGAGGCATCCGAGTTCGGTGACGATGCTGGTGATGGCGGCCGGCGCGGTGTAGTCCAGATCCGGAAAGTTGCCGCGCAACGTCATCAGCGGCGACGCCTGCGGTCTGCCCGCGGGATGCGGCAACGACAGGAAATCCAGTATGGGAATCGGTCGTTCGGCGCCAGCGGTACCCAGGTGGGTCTTCAGCAGGATGCTGAGGACATGGAATGGCACTTGTCGCAGATTCGCCTGGTGGGCCGCGATTGCCGTGCCGATGGTGTTGTAGCAGCCGCCTTCTGCCGACAATGTCTCGGCGCCGGCGAGGGCAACATCGCACTGATCGAGCGCCCAGCCGACTGCGGAATCCGGGACCAGATCGACCACGATGTCCAGCGCGTGCCAGTCCGCGAGGTACTTGCGGCCGCCGTCCAGACTGCGCGCCTCGGGCACGAAAACCTGAAGCAGCCGCCCAGATCTGGCCAATTCGACGACGGCGTGAGAAACGCTGCTCGAATAGTCGTAGACCAAGATCGTCCGGCACGCTTTCAGCAACTCGGTGGCGTGATCGCGCGCCGCCATCTGCCAGCCGGACAGCTCGGCTCTGAATGCTGCGACAGCAGCGAGCAATCGCTCACCGACCGCGTCGTCACAGCGGGATTCCGCTGCCGCGAAAGCGGGTCTCGCCATCAGCGCCAGCCCGTTGCTGACCGCCTGGCTGGACGCGCCGCGTGTCCGCCTCACGTACTCCTCGATCGCCCGGACATCAGCGGACAGTCGCGTCACATCGCCGTCGCGGGCGCCGACGAGGGAGACCAGACATTCCCCCAGGACGTGCAGTTGCCGGCTGGCGCCAAGGACTTCCCCATCCGCAACCGTGCGCAGCAACCGGGTCGGCTCGTTCGGCAGCTCGGGCAGGTGGGGCTCGATCGTCATGCCGCCTCCCGGGCGATCACCGAGACGAAAGCATCGGCCAACCGCTCGAGGTCGAGCTCGTTGACGGCCACGACCTGCTGGTAGAGATCTTGCGGCACCGCCGAGAACCCGCGCAGCGCACCGGCAATGCTGCCGCCGATGCAGGCCACGGTGTCCGTGTCGTCGCCCGCGTTGGCGCCGCCGACGCAGGTGAGAAGGGGGTCGCCGTCAGCCGCCACCAAGATGCCGATCGCCGCGGGTACCGCCTCGGCCATCCCGAGCCCCGAGCCGACCACATCGGTGACGGCTCGTACCGCGGCGGTGAAGTCGTCGGCTGTCATCGCCGCGGCGACGGCTAGCTCGATGCGTCGCTCGATCGACGGCCCGGCAACGTCCCGGCCCACCTCGCTGCCGATGCGCTGTCCTTGACGTGCGCCGTAGCGAGCAGCAGCGACGACATCCAGCAGCCCGGCAGTTGGCACCAGGGCTGCCGAGACGGCGGCCGCGACAGCGGCAGCTCCCGACACCCCGATACTCGTGAGGTGGCTCGGACGGCAGGTGACGACAGCGTCGGCGATCGCCGCGTCCAGGTCGCCGGGGTGACGCAGCCCGGCCGGAGCGACGCGCATGGCGGCGCCGTTGGTGGTTCCGTCCGTGCTGAGACGCCCTGCGCTGCCCAGGTTCTCGGCGTCCGCTCCGTCCCGCAGTGCCTCGATCGCTCGCTTCGTGCTGGGCCCGGCGAACCGAGGAAAGTACTGCGTCTCGCTCCAGCGAAGCAGCATCCGTCCCATGCCTTGGGCGGTCAGCCGATCGGGTTCCTCCAGGTAGGTCTCGACCAGACCGATCAGTTGGCTGGCGTCGTCGGTGATCTGCCCGGCCGCCCGACCCTCGGCGTACGGCGAGTCCGCCGGCGGTGCCTGGAACTCACGGATCCAGCCTCCCCACAGTTGCTCGATCTCCGCCGGAGATCGCTGCTCCGCCGGCATCCCCAACGCGTCCCCGATACAGGCGGTGGCGAGGGAGCCGAGGATGCGGTCGTACAGCTGGGTTCGGTTCATGACGCTCCTGATGCGGTCGGTACGGCGGTGGTCTGGTTCATCAGCTCAAGAACCTGAGCACGGGTGGGAAGCCGGCTGCGCGACCCGACGGCGCCGATCGACACCGAGGCGGCGGCTACCGCGAACCGGGCCGTGGGCAACAGCTCCCAGCCGTCGAGCAGGCAGCAGAGGAAGGCACCGATGAAGCAGTCGCCGGCGCCGGTGGTGTCCACCACCGGCATCCGCAGCCCGTCGACCCTGACCTTCGTGTCGCCGGCCCAGGCCAGTGCCCCGTCGGCGCCGCATGTCACGACGACGACCTTCGGCCCGAGCCGCAGGGCACGGGCGGCCGCGACGTTCGGGTCGGCGCCGAAGGCGGACCGACATCCACTGCTGTTCATGAACAGCACATCGGTGCCGGACAGCAACGGGCGCAACGCGTCCAGGCCGTGGGCCGCGGTGGCAGCCTCCAGGTCGAGTGACACCAGCGTCCCGCGCTGGTGTGCCGCCTGCGCCGCCCACCTCGCAACCTCGAGGTCGTCACCCATGAGATGGAGCAGCCGGGTCCTTCCGAACGAGTCGGCGTCGACGTCCTCGGATCGGGGTAGGTGGCAGTCCGTGTCGACGACCGTGAGGGCCTTCTCGCCGGTGCCGTCGAGCATCACCACGCAGTAGAAGGTGCGGCCGCCCACGATCACCCGCACCAACGAGGTGTCCACCCCGTGCTCGGCCAGACCCTGTACGGCCATCGCGCCATAGGCATCGTCACCCACCCGGCCGATCATCGCGGTGGCCGCACCGAGCGTGCTGGCCGCACAGCAGACGTTGGCGATCATGCCGCCGGGGTACTCGCCCAGGTAGGCGCCGATCACCTTCTCGTCCCGGCCGGCAAGCCGCTCGACACCGAGGAACATGTCGACGTCGATGTCGCCCAGTCCGAGAACATCCCACTCGCGCGGCGAGTCCGGCGGTGGTAGCAGCGTCATGACGGTGCACGCTGTTCGCCGCGACGGGTGAACAGGTTGTTGAGGACAACTGAGGCCACCAGCACCACACCCAGGACACCGGACTGCCAGGCCGGATCCACGCCGGCGAGCTGCAGCCCGGAGCTGAGGATCACGATGAGCAGGACGGCGAGCAGCGTGCCGGACACCCGGCCGCGGCCACCGAAGATGTACGTCCCGCCGAGCACGGCGATGGTGATCGACTGCAGTTCGAAGCCGTCCCCGGCACCCGGTCGCGCCACCAGCAACCACGCGTTGGTGACCACCGCGCCGAGGCCGGCCAGCAGACCGGAGGCGCAGTAGAGCAGGAACCGGATCCGGTTCGGCGACCCGCCGACCAGCCGCAGCGCTTTGTCGTTGTTCCCGGTTTCGTAGACCCGGCGGCCGAACAAGGAACGGCGCATGATCCAGGCGGCTGCCGCGTAGACCGGTAGCAGTACCAGTAGCACCTGGGTCGGGATGCCGACCACGGTCCCGGTGCCGATGAAGGCGAAGCCCGCCTGGTCGAATCCGCCGATCTGCTGTCCGCCGGCGAGGACCTGAGCCGCACTGGCGAACAGATAGAGCGTGCCCAGTGTCGCGATCAGCGCCGGTATCCCGATGGTCGTCACCAGGAATCCGTTGAAAGCGCCGAGTGCCAGGCCGATGAGCAACGTGCAGAAAGCCGCCAGCCACACCGGAACTCCCTGCCCGACGACCAGACCCATCGCCACCCCGGACAGACTGAGCATCGATCCGACGGAGATGTCGATACCCCCGCCGCCACCGATGATCACCAGCGTCTGGCCAAGGGCGAGCAGTCCGATCACCGCCCCGAACTGGGTCATGCTGAGCAGGTTGTCCAGGTTGAGGAAGTACGGCGAGATCAGCGACATGATCACCGCGGTGACGACAATGAGACCCACCAGGAAGGCGGTGCGGTCGTGCAGGGACCCGGCGAGACGACTCCGCACCCGGCGCAGGACGACTGTGCTCATCGCGACAACCTCTTCCGTCGGGACAACCGCTCGCTCAGCACGTCGATGGCGACCGCCAACAGGATGAAGGTGCCGACCAGCACGCCGTTCCACAACGGCGGCACCCCGACCAGGACCACGCCGTTCTGCAGCACCGCGATGAACAGCACTCCGACCAGCGTGCCGATCACGCTGCCGCGGCCGCCGGTGATCGAGGTGCCGCCCACCACCACGGCGGCGATCGCCGCGAGTGAGAGGTCTGCGCCGGACGATGCCTGCACCACGCCGACCCTGGCCATGTACACCACCGCAGCCAGACCGACCATCGCGCCGACCAGCAGGTAAGCGGCCAGCGTCACCCGGCGGACGCTGACCCCGCTGAGCCGGGCTCCCTCCACGTCGTTGCCGACGGCGAACGCGTGCCGACCGAAAGCCCGGTAGCGGGACACGTACCAGAGCACCGCGTAGACGACGAGGACGAACAGGGCGACGGTCGGGACACCGAGCAGTCGCTGCGAGGAGAAGAAGAGCGACACCGGAGGCGAGAAGACATCCGCTCCTCCCCACAGTCCGAACAGCGCGGTCTGCCAGATGGCGGCGGTGCCCAGAGTGGCGATGATGGCGGTGACGTTGAGCACGGACACCAGCAGCCCATTGATCAGCCCCATCACGGACCCGAGCACAATGGCCGCGGCAACGGTGACCAGCGCCGGTGCGCCGGCGACCGTCAGGGTCCCGACCACCCACGCCACCACCCCGAGCGCCGGACCGGTCGAGACGTCGATGCCGCCCAAGATGATGACCAGCGTCAGCCCGCCGGCGATCAGGGCGAGGTCGACGGAGTTGAGCAGGACGTTGGCGATGTTGCCGCCACTCAGAAAGGTGTCCGTCAGAAGGCTGAAGACGACGATCTCGAAGATGAGCAGCGCCGGCACCACCAGCTGTCCGAGCTGGGCCGGGCGTCGCCGACTGTCGGATGACGGATCGGTGGCGGCACCGCTGCCCCGCCGCTGCAGGTCAGTGGTCATCTGGCTGTGCACCCATTGTCGCGGTGATCACGGACTCCTCGGAGTCGGCGCCTCCGGGCAGCTCTGCGGCGACCCGACCTTGGTACAGCACGTAGATCCGATCGCTCAGCGCCAACAGCTCGGGCAGTTCGGAGGAGATCAGCAGGACGGCACGGCCGAGCGCCGCCTGACCGTCGACCAGGCGGTGGATCTCGGCCTTCGTCCCGACGTCGATGCCGCGGGTGGGTTCGTCGAGCAGCAGCAGGCGCGGGTCGTTCGCCAGCCACCGGGCCAGCAGCACCTTCTGTTGGTTGCCGCCGCTGAGGTTGAGGATGGATTCCTCGGGCGAGCGGGACTTGATGCCGAGAGCGGAATAGCCGTCCTGGACCAGGCGCTTCTCGGCGCGCCGCTGGATCAGCCGTCTGCGGGTCAGCCGGGGAAGTGCTGCGGAAGACAGGTTGGCGCCGCAGTCCATCAGTGGATAGAGCCCGAGTGACTTGCGGTCCTCCGGCACGTACGCCACCCCCTGCCGTACGGCCATCGCCGGCGAGCTGGGATGGAAGTGCTGTCCGTGCAGCGTCATCCGTCCGCGGTCGGGCTGCAGTGCACCGAAGATGGTGAGGGCCAGCTCGGTCCGGCCGGATCCCATCAGTCCGTAGAGGCCGACCACCTCGGCGGCGTGGACGGTGAGGTCGATCTCGTCGTACATGCCGTCCCGGCCCAGACCCGCCAGCCTGAGCACCGGTTCGGGCGACAGTTCGCCGCTCTGGGTGCGTTCGAAGGCGAGCAGGTCGCGTCCGCTCATGCTGCGGATGATGGTGGCCTCGTCCGCCTCGCCGGCAGCCAGATCGGCCACCACTCGACCGTCCTTCAGCACGACGACGCGATCGGCCACCCGCGGGAACTCGCGCATCCGGTGGCTGATGTACAACACTCCGCCGCCGGCCGCCACATGATCGTCCACCAGGGTGAAGAGCAGTTCGGCCTCGGTGTCGGTGAGGATCGAGGTGGGTTCGTCCAGGATCAGCAGCCGAGCCTGCTGATGCAGCGCCCGGGCAATCAGGGCCAGCTGTTGCTCGCCCAGGCTGAGCCGGTCCATCCGCTGATCCAGCAATCGGCTCGGCAGCCGCAGGGTGTCGAACAGGGTGCGGCCCTCGCTGCGCATGTCGCCCCACCGCAGGTTGCCCGATCGGCTCTTGAGTTCGCGGCCCATGAACACGTTCTCCAGCACCGAGAGCTGAGGGAAGAACGTGGGCTCCTGATGCACCATCGCCACCCCCGTCGCGATCGCCTCACGCGGGGAGCCGGGCTCGTACGCCGCGCCGTCGATGGCCATCCGGCCGGCGTCCGGGCGCAGCACGCCGGCCAGCACCTTCATCAGGGTGGACTTGCCGGCGCCGTTCTCGCCCACCACCACGACTCGTTCGCCGCGATGGACCGTGAGGTCCACCCCATCGATGGCACGGGTGGCGCCGAAGGCGAGCGAGACTCCCTGAGCGTCCAGCAGCGGGACCACCCGGTCCGGCTGCTCCATCGTCGATTCGCTGTCCAGCACCGTGGTCAGTAGTCGAACTGTGCGTAGTTGGAGGCGTCGAAGATCTTCGGCGGACCGAGCAGCAGGGTCTTCGTCGCGGCGTCATAGGTGATGGGGCGGTCGATGCCGGGAACGGTGTTGGAGGCTTGGAACTGCTTGCCGTCCAACAACTGTTTGTTCGCCCATACCGTCAGGAAGCCGAGTTCCGGGACGTCCCACAGCACCGTCTGCTTCATCACTCCCGACTTGATGAAGGGGCCGGCTGTCTTGGGTGAGCCATACCCGATGACGGCCACCTTGCCCGCCTTGCCGGCGTTCTGCACGGCCTGACTGACGCCGGGGACGGCCGTTGACGGAACCCCGACGATCCCCTTGATGTCCGGGAATGCCGTCATCAGGTTCTGGGCTTCCTTGAGGGCCAGCGCGCTGTCGGTGGCGTGGCGTACTCCGCCGACGAGCTTGATGTTTGGGTATTTGGTCTTCGCGCGTTCCTGGATGAAGGCCGCCCAGGCGTCCAGGCTGGCCGTGTCCGGTGCCCCGGACACGATGCCGAACTGGCCGCTGCCGCCCATCTGCTCGGCGAGTGAGTCCATCACGGTGTAGCCAAGGTCCTTGTCGCTGGCCTGCGAGACGAAGACCTGGCGCTCGCTCTTGACGGCGTCGGCGTCGGAGGTGGTGACGACGACTCCCTTCGCCCGCGCGGCCGCGATCGAGGAGTTGATCGAGGTCGGGTCCAGCGGCGAGATCGAGATCGCCTGGTAGCCCTGCTGAACCAGGCTCTCGAAGATGCGCAGCTGCTCGGCGCTGTTGGCGGTCGCGGGGCCGGACATCTTGAACTCGACGCCGAACTGTTTCGCCGCCTTCTGTGCTCCCTGCTCGAACCCGGCGTAGTAGGGGATGCCCACGATCTGTGGAACGAATCCCATCTTGATCGTCCCGCCGGCTCCGCCGGCAGAACCTGCGCCGCTGGCAGCGCCGACCGCCGCCCCGGGCGCCGTGCCCTGCGGCTTGGCGGTGCTGCCGCAGGCGGAAAGTGCCAACGCTGCCACGGCAGCAGCGGCGACGACGAGGTAGAAGTTCCGGTTCATCCCTGCTCCTGATCAATCGTTGAGGCTCAACAGGTGGATGGTGGGGCCAGTGTCGGCTCGCCGTTGCCGGTGAGTTCAGTAAGGTCCATCAGACTGGGGTGAGCATCGCGATAAGTACCTACCCTTGTCAAGAGTTGTTGGTATCAATTCGGAGGTTTTCATGAGCGTGGCGCCCGCCTACCACCGCGTCGCCGGAGCCTTGCGTGCCGACATCCAGAGCGGCCGATGGAAGGTCGGCGAGCGGATTCCGACCGAGACGGAGCTGTCCGCCCAGTTCGACGTCAGCCGCAACACCGTGCGCCAGGCACTCGACATCCTGCACTCGATGAACCTCGTCAGCCGGCAACAAGGTCGCGGCACCTTCGTCGCACCGCACGGTCTGAGCCACCTGATCGGTGAGTTGAAGAGCCTGACCGACGTGCTCCGCGAGCGCGGTCTGGTTCCAGGCAACGAAGCAATCCGGGTGGGCGTCGACCCGCGGCCGCCGATCGACGCCATCGAGCACCTGGCCAGCTCGACGATCTGGCGGGTCGACCGGGTCCGCACCACCGACGGGCGCCCGTTCTGCGACATGAGTTCCTGGCTGCCCGACGAGCTGGGCCGCCGGCTGGACGTGGACCGACTGATTCAGGACGGATCTCTCTATCGCATTCTGAAGGACGACCTGGGGATCTTGCTGACCGAGGCGACGGAGATCATCCGCGCCGAAGGAGCGACGGCCGACGAGGCTTCGGCGCTGTCGATCAGGCGCGGCACACCGGTGATCGTGATGTACCGCTGGGTCTCGGACAACCGGGGTCGGCCGGTGGAGTACGCGCGGGCCGCTGCCCCGGGCGACCGCTACCAGTACCTGGCGAAGCTCCGCGCCTGATTTCACTGTTCTGCCGGCCCGGTCGCTGTGAGCGGCGATGCGTCGACCCGGCGTTCGTTGACCACGACGGCGGAGCCGGACGGCGCTCGCACGCCGGGTTCCAGCCCGATGTCGTCGAGCCCGCTGTCGTCGAGCCCGCTGTCGTCGACGGAGACCTCGATCGTGCCGTCCGTCGTCACCTCCACCCTGGGGGTGAGACGTTCGCGGCGCAGCCAGAAGTCGGCATAGCCGGCCAGCGTCATCCGGGGAAGGGCAAACCGATCGGCGACCGCCGACAACGCCGGCAACACCTGCTCGGCCATGGTGCCCAGCACCTGGGGATGGCCGTAGACGTGGGCCTGCCGTCCGAGCCGGACCTGCTCGACGATCGTGCGCAGGTAGTGCTCGCGCACATCGGCCGGGGTGGGAGCCGGCACTCCCTGCTCGTCGGCCCACACCGCTGCCCGTTCCGGCGAGTAAGGATGCACCGGGATCTGCAGGATGCCGCCGTCAGCCCGGAACGGCAGCGAGTCGAAGTCCAACCCGAAGTCGGAGGAGTAGCGGTACCCCAATGAGGCGAGGGCCTCGCCCAGCTGTCGGTTCCACAAACCCCGCGGCCCGACGAACGAGGTGGGATGCCGACCGGTGCTGGCGTACATCCAAGTCTCGGCCGCCTGCAGGTTCTCCAGGTTCTCGGCAGTGCTGCCCAGGATGGTGTGCAGCTGCCCGTGCTGGCCCACCTCGGTGCCCGAACCCCAGCCCGACAACGTCCCGACGTGCTCGGCACTCAGATCGCCGTTCAGGTAAAAGGAGGCAGCGATCCGATGGCGCGTGACACTCTCCGCCAGCTCGCGCATGTTCTGGCCGTACGGCCCGTCGACGTCGACCCGGAAGATGAGGACGGACTGTGCACCACCCGGGAATCGCGGCAGGGTGACCAGCGGCAGCCCGGCCAGCTCGAACGCCCGCGTCAGCATCCAGGTCAGCGTGTCCGCCAGGTCCGCCTTGTCGACGGAGGCCACCCGCTCGGTGACCTCGCTGAAGCGGGAGAATTGGCGGAGCCGGTCTCCGGGAGCGTGCAGCAATGACGTCAGCGGCATCCCGGAGGCGACGACCGCGCCACGTCCGTGGCGCCGGCTGATCACGGCGGGAAAGACGTCGGGATCGCGTCCGTACTTCACCACCCGGTCCTCGTGGAGCCGGAGCTCGCCAACTCCCTCGCCCTCGAACAGGGTGGCCAGCGCGGGAGCCCAGACGCGCCGGTCGCCTTTAGGTGCGGTGAAACCGGTGACGGACGCGATGGAACCGGGAGGCAGCAGCGGCTCTGCTGGCAGAGCGCCGCTGACCACCAGGACTCCTCCCGCAGCGACGTAGTCGGACGACCACGCCGGCAGGCGGCCCTCCAGCACGATGACGGGCGCCGAGCCATCGTCGTCCGGACGATGGGCCATCCGATCCTGGTCCAGGACGCGCGTCCAGCCGGGAGAGTCCCGGTGAACCCCGACGTAGACCTCCCGGCTGTGCATGGCCGAAGACTACGAAGCAAACCATTGACGGGTCAACCGGTCGTCCGGTAGAACGGTTGTCATGACAACCGTCGACCGTGCGCAGCCAATGCCGCTGTATGCGCAGCTGGAGCGGGCGCTGGTGGCCCACATCGATGACCGCGGCCTCATGCCCGGTGATCGGTTGCCCACCGAGGCGGAGATCTCGGCGACCTACGCGGTGTCCCGGGCGACGGTGCGGCAGGCGCTCACCAGGCTGGTGGCCGACGGTCGGGTGGGCCGAATCCAGGGCCTGGGTTCTTTCGTGGCCCGGCCGCGTCCGACGCACCAGCCGCTGCTGACCTCGTTCACCGAGAACATGCGCGCGCAGGGCTTCCGCCCGCTCCGCCGGGTGCTGGTGAGCGAGACGGTCCCCATCCCCGAGGAGCACGCAGACGTGTTCGGTCCGGAGACGATCGAGTGCCAGTACCTCTGCCGAATACTGCTGGCCGACGACCGCCCGGTGGGAATTTCACAGACCTGGCTACCGCGCCAGGAGTTGGCCGGGCGACTCGACCTGTTCACCCCCGAGGCGCTGGAATCGGGCTCGTTGTACGACCTGCTCCAGGGCCCCGAGATCGGCATCCACCTGCACCGCGGTACCGAGACCATCCGAGCCGGCCGGGCGACCGAAGAGCAGGCGCGGTTGTTGGAGTGCCCGGCCGAGTCACCGACGCTCATCGTCCGCCGGGTGACGTACACGGTGTCCGACCGGCCCATCGAGTCCACCGTGATGACGTTCGCCGCCGATCGGTACGAGTACCGCGTCAACCTGTTCTTGCCTGCCGACTGACCGACGACCAAGCGTTTCCGTCTCATACATCCGTGCTCGGCCCCTGTTTGGAGGAAGCGTTGAACATCTCACGCAAGCTCGCTCCGGTACTGATTCTGGTGATGCTTTCCGCAGCGTGCGGCAAGGCTGCGACTGTCGCGTCCCCTGGGCCAGGTGGCAACGGGGACGGCAGCGACAAGTTGGCCGGCAGCCAGACCCTGAAGGGATACGACAGCCTCCCGTTCAAGGACATCCTGGCGATGCCCGAGGGCGACGTGAAGGTGGAAGGAAAGGAGAAGATCACCCTGGGATTCTCCCAGACCTGCTTCAACCACCCGTGGCGCAA
>JAABUR0100000356.1_pt1 | contig 102500 bp, 79 predicted proteins | sample 5560091 | NCBI WGS metagenome assembly JAABUR01 (sample SAMN10711879, study PRJNA513375) | rock metagenome | isolation source: Antarctica rocks | place: Antarctica: Victoria Land, University Valley sud | reverse complement strand
CCTCTAAGGTGTGGCACGTCCGTTTTTGCAAATAAAGAAAAAATTGCCTCACACAGCTTTTTTCTTCACGAATTTTTTTTTAGGTTTATTATTAGAAATAAAAAGATCAAATCCCCGTTTTAATATTTTAAAAAACATTCTTTTTTGTTTCTAATCTCAAAATCATTCTATGAAAAAAACTTTTTTGAAACTATCATTTGCATTTTTCGTATTACTGCTCGTTTCATCCTGTAAAAAGAACAGCAGCTCAGCATCTAAAACAGAGCTATTGACACAAAAAGCTTGGATTCAAAGTAATCAGGAAACAGGAAGCGGAGGGAATTGGCAAATAGATCCCTTGTTTACATCTACAGAAGCTTGTGATAAAGATGATCAGTTAGTTTTTAAAATTGATAAAACTTATGAACAAAATGAAGGCGTTTCTAAATGTGATGAGACTGCAGATCAGGTTATTGAACAGGGCGCCTGGAACTTTGGAGATAATGAAACGAAACTATCTTTTTCCGACGGAACGGTAGACATCATTCAATTAGATGAAAGCACTTTACAATTCACAGTTCCCTCACCGCTAAATGCAAACCAATACTATAGAGCTACTTTCAGACATTAACCGATAATAATATCGTACAACTGCTTGTTGGAAAGAGTAGTTTTTTTGTTATGGCAAGTAAAAAGCGTGTGCCACACCTTGAAGGTGTGGCACACGCTTTTTTAAAAGCACTGTCAACGCAGTGCTTTTTATTTTACTAAACAAAATGACCTTTTTCTATCTTATTTCCTTTATTTTTAGATTACCCGTTAATTTCGCCCAAATTGTTAGAATATGCCATTTCAATCACTAATAGAGGAAGCATTTGCCAAAAGAGAACTTTTAAAAGTTCCGCAATACGAAGAGGCAGTAAGAGACGTAATCGAAGAAGTGGACAAAGGAAGACTGCGCGTAGCTTCGCCCACGGAAAACGGATGGGTGGTAAACGAGTGGATAAAACAGGCAATATTGATGTACTTCGGCATTCAGCAAATGGAAACATTCAGTTTGCCGCCTTTTGAGTTTTACGACAAAATGAAGCTTAAAAGCAATTACAAAGAATTGGGTGTGCGAGCCGTGCCGCATGCAGTTGCACGTTATGGAGCTTTTCTTGGTAAAAATGTTGTTTTGATGCCCAGTTATGTAAACATCGGGGCTTATGTAGATGAAGGTACAATGGTAGATACCTGGGCAACCGTAGGAAGCTGTGCACAAATCGGTAAAAATGTCCATCTAAGCGGAGGTGTTGGTATCGGTGGCGTACTGGAACCCTTACAGGCAACCCCGGTAATTATTGAAGATGGCTGTTTTGTGGGCAGCCGGTCTATTGTAGTAGAAGGTGTTATTGTAGAAAAAGAAGCTGTGCTGGGCGCAAATGTGGTACTGACACAATCAACAAAAATTATTGATGTCAGCGGAAGCGAACCAATAGAATATAAAGGCCGTGTTCCGGCTGGCAGTGTCGTAATTCCCGGTACTTATCCAAAGAAATTTCCTGCCGGAGAATATAATGTAAGCTGCGCCTTAATAATCGGAAAACGCAAACCAAGCACAGACTTAAAGACAAGCTTAAATGACGCGTTGAGAGATTTTAATGTAGCGGTGTAGAAATAGTCATTGGGTTAATAAGTCATTAAAGTTATTGAGTTAGTAAGTTTATAAGTCTTAGGTTGTGTTTTTTTATGGAATGAGAAATTAAAAGACAAAAAAATCTTTCTGGTAACAATTCACACGGTTTCAATACCTGATGTCTCCATGCCTTAATGACGAAATGCCTTAATGCCTTGGTGACATAACGACTAATGACTAAATGACTCAAAAAAATAACAGAACAACCTTAGCAGGTTTCATTATAACCTTTATTGGCGCTGTTTTATTTTCTACAAAGGCTATTATTGTTAAAAAAGCCTTTGGCGCTATCCGTACAGATGCACTTAGCCTGCTTACTTTGCGTATGGTTTTTTCGCTGCCTTTTTATATTTTCTCTGCAATAGTTATAAGTAATAAAAAAGAAAATATCCGGATAAGCAAAAAACAGTGGTTTTATGTTATTGTCTTAGGTATGTTCGGTTATTACATTTCAAGCCTGCTTGATTTTACCGGTTTACAATACATATCAGCAGGCCTTGAAAGATTGATTCTTTTTCTTTACCCGTCTTTTGTAGTGCTCATAAATGTTTATTTTTTCAGGCAAAAGCTTTTGATAACGCAAAAGATTGCTTTGGTACTTACATATGTAGGTATTGCCGTCGCTTATTATGGTGAACTAAAAATTGACACAGGTAATCCCGGCTTTTACCTGGGGGGCTTTATGGTTTTCGTATGTTCAATAACTTATTCTATTTATATTGCCGGCAGCGGCAGAATTATCCCCTTGATTGGCGCCAATAAGTTTACCGGTTTTGCCATGCTTGCGGCAACAGCAGGCATTTTTATTCATTTTTTTATAATGGGAAATAATATCCGGACTTTATATACAAGTGCTGGTCTTTGGGGTTACGGATTATCACTTGCTGTATTTTCTACCGTTATTCCCTCATTTATGATATCAAATGGTTTAAAGCGAATTGGTGCAAACAACGTAGCTATCATATCCGGCATTGGACCCGTTTCTACCATTATACAGGCACACTATATATTAGGCGAAAAAATTTTTGCCGAACAAATTGCAGGTACATTACTTGTGATCGCGGGTGTTCTTTTAACAGGTTGGAAAAGAAAAGAAATACATGAATAGATCAGCACAACCAGTTTAAGCCCTTGTGTGATTAGTATTAAGCGTACAAAAAGGATAAGCTTACAGCAATAAATATAATCTAATTTAACGACATCTATTCTGCCTGACTCTATAGGCTTCATAAGCCTCAATCTTAATTCATACTGATCGCATCCTGTGCGTTGCCGGCTGTGAAAGCGCTCTCTTTTTCGACTTTAAAATAGATATTAAATGTGCTGCCAGTGCCTGGTTCACTGTCTACATCTATACGTCCGCCTGCGGCGTCTACTATTTTCTTCGCCAGGTACAGACCAATACCTTGTCCTTCTACATCTGTCTGAACACGTCCGTAGATATTAAATATTTTCTCCAGCTTATCTTTTGCTATTCCATTACCATTATCTCTTACCGAAAGCAGCACATAATTATTCGTTTTTTTGGTGCTTATCGTTATTACAGGCTCGCGGTTGTTGCTTTTATATTTTATAGCATTGGTAATTAAATTATACAGCAGGCTTCGCAGGTTCTTTTTTGAAAAATGAATTTCTATAACATGCAGATCTGTCGTAATTACCGCTTTTGACAGCATAATTCTGTTTGCTATGCTTAACTTTATTTCGTTTATAATTTCGTTTAGGTCAACCGGTTCAGTCTCTGACATCTGACTTTCTATTTTGCCTATAGTAGCCATTTCCTTTACAAGAATTTTAAACTTTTTGATAGATTCATTTATAACTATCAAATATTCCTTCACCTCAGAATCGGAGGCACAATCAGTTGAAGTAAGCATAGAGATGCTTACTTCAATATTACCAAGTGGCCCTAACAAATCATGTGATGCTGTATGTACAAAATTGTCAAGATCTCCATTCACCCGTATTAAATTCTTGTTCGTTTCATCTAAACTTCGCTGTATTTTTTTTAACTCTGTTATGTCATTAAATGTTATAATAGCTCCCTCAGTAGTATTATTTGCCTGTCTTACATAGGGCATAGTCATTAACTGGTATGACTTACCGTTTGTTGCTTCCACTTCTTTAGTTATGACGCCGCCATTGGCAATAACTTCCTTAATATCATTTTCTATGGTTTCAAATCTCAGGTTGGTAGAGATGTTGCTGAGAGGTCTGCCAATATCAGTATTGAGAAGATTAATATGCTTTACAGTACCCGGCGAGAATTTCATCAGCAGGAGATCGGTATTTACAAATAACTGGCCGTTAAGATTGCTTCTGAAATAATTATTAAGGTCGTCATTTATCTCTGCCAGCTCTTTATTCTTTAACTGGTAATCGGAATTAATAGTTTGCAGCTCTTCATTTACAGATTGCATTTCCTCATTGGTGCTTTGCATTTCTTCGTTGGCAGAAAGAAGCTCTTCATTAAAAGACTGCATGTTTTCGATTGAGGCATCGAGATTATCAGAAGTAAGCTGCAGTCTTTCTTTAACATCTCTAAGTTCTTGCTCCAGGCTGGTATTATATTGGTATCTATAAATTTCCTCATTAAAAACAGTATCTTTTTCAGGAGAAGAAATAGCGGAATTATCCTCATTAATCAGCACATACAATACTTTCAGCCCTCCTTTCTTTGCAGGTAAAGGTTTTACCTGCAGGTTTACTATATGTAACTGTCCATTGTTTTTAATTTTAATTCCCTTTATTACTGCCCCTTCGTCAGAGTGTAAAGCATACCTGCTTGCTGTATTATATGCAATGGCAAGGGGTGCAGGCAACAGGTCTGTGAGATTAAGATTAAAATTTTTTTGAAGAAAGTATTTTGCGGTATCACCAAATGTTTTTATAACCTGGTTGTTTTCATCAACGCAAATGACGGTATAACCTAAATCATGTGTTATAGCTTCATTCAGCAATTCATGTAAGTCATTTTTTTTAATGTCATAATTATCATTAATGCCGTTATTTGAAGCAATAGGTTTAACATCTGCAAAAGCAGGGAGAGAAAATGTATCGAAGAGTGCAGCACGTTTGGATTCAATATTCTTATAAATTTTCCATTTACTATTTATTAATTGAAGGCCATGGTTTAGCGGACTCACGTTTTCGCTTGAGCCTAAAAATAAATATCCATCTTTCTTAAGCCCGAATTGCAGCATAAGAAAGATCTTTTTTTGTAAAACGGGTGTCAGGTAAATAAGCAGGTTACGGCAGCTAATTAAGTTCATGTTGCAATACGGCGCGTTTTTCGTGATATCGTGCTGGGCAAAAATCAGTGTTCTGCGTATATCCGGCTTTATCCTGTATTCATTATTTTCTTTACTAAAAAACCTTTCTATTCTTTGGGGCGAAACATCTTTTGTAATGCTTTCGTTATATAAACCCTTTCCCGCCAGTGCCAATGCGGCACTGTCAATGTCAGTAGCGAATATCTTTACACTTATATTTTTATGCCGGTCATCTAATTGTTCTTTTAAAATGATAGCCAATGAGTATGCTTCTTCTCCTGTAGCACAACCTGTAACCCACATTTTAATTTCCTTACCAGTAGTGACGGCTTGTTTAATAATATCAGGAATAACATGCGTTTCAATAAATTCAAAAGCATCTTTGTCTCTGAAAAACGAAGTGACACTGATAAGAAAATCGTGGGCGAGCGCTTCTACTTCTGCTGCATCTGTTTTAAGAAGAGCGAGGTAATTTTCAAGCAAATCGAAATCGTGATAAGCTGCTCTTCTTTTTATTCTTCTTAATATTGTATTTGCTTTGTATTCAGAAAAATCAAGCGGAAGGTTTTCTTTGATCAGATCAATAATAGCGGTCACATATTTTTCTTCGTTTTCAATCTTTTTAACCTCCCTGGTTTTTCCATTATTATTTACATAATCTGTTATTGTTTGGGGCATTGATTCAACATTCAAAATAAAATCTGCCATACCGGTAGCAACAGCGCTGGCAGGCATTCCGTTGTACTCCGCATGGTCAGGATTGGAAACAATGACCATTCCGCCTGCTTCTTTTATTGCTTTCACTCCTTCAGATCCATCAGTGCCGGTACCGGAAAGGATTATAGCAATTGCTTTATTACCACGCTCAGCAGCAAGAGAATTAAAAAAAGTATTAACAGTCAGAAGAGGCTTGCTTGTTTTTGGTTTTTCAATCAATTGTAATCTGCCTTCGCAAATAGTCATAATTTTTTTACTGGGAATTAAGTATACCTCGTTAGGCTTCACCAGCATATTTTGTTCTGCTTCCGTCACTTTCAGTTTGCTGTGGTTAGCCAGCAGTTCTACCATGCGGCTTTTAAAATCAGGCGATAAATGTTGTACAATAACATAAGAGACGCTGTCTAAAGGTGTGTTGTCAAAAAAACGATGAATTTCTTCCATACCGCCGGCAGAAGCGCCGATAGCGATAATATAATGAGGCTCAGGTTGGGGCATAGATTATTGATAAAAAAGGAATTAAAAATTCTAAGCCTGGAGAGAAGCTTTTTTTTGAAAGAGAAAGATATGAATTTTTTTTAATATTTTATAATTTAATTGAGGTTTTTTTTATTAAAAAAATAAACAATGATTTTTTTGTTTAATCAGTTAAAGCTTAAAAAGGTTATTTTTGAAACAGGTTAAAAAGATCGGGAGGACTTTATTTTTTTTGCAATACCGGCAAAGCTATAGTAAATTCTGAACCTTCACCTTCTTTACTTTTCACCGTTACTGTTCCGTTGTGTTTTTCAATTATTTTTTTAGTAATAGATAAACCGATACCTGTTCCTTCGTATTGATCTTTATTGTGCAATCTTTTAAATAAAGTAAAAATATTGTTTGCATATTTTTCATCAAATCCAATTCCGTTGTCTTTTATAGAAACAGCACAAAATTCCTCTTCTTTTTGGTTTTCGGCAATAGTATTGCTTTGCGAAAAATGTTTTGCATTAATAGTAATTGCGGGGAAAATATTTTTTTTAGAAAACTTCAGGGCATTACTGATAAGGTTTTGAAAAACCTGTCTCATCTGGCCCGGATTAGCTTCAATACAAGGAAGATATTCGATCGTTATAACAGCGTTTTTTTCTTTTATCATTATTTCAAAATCATCTAATAATTCAGTCACTAAAACCTTTAAGTCTGTATGTTCGAACTGGTTTTTACCGGCAGACAATTTGGAGTAATTAAGAACGTCCGTTATCAATGTATTCATACGGGAGGAAGAAGTAATGATTTTCTCTACATACTCGCGGCCACCGGCAGTTAATTCAGTAAAATTTTTTCTTTTTAAAAGATCAGAATATATGCGGATTTTACGAAGAGGCTCCTGCAGATCGTGAGATGCAACAGAGGCAAATTGCTGCAGGTCGTTATTGCTGATTTCGAGGGCCTGATTTATTTCTTCTAACTGCTGGTTAGACAATTCCAGTTGTTTTTGGATATTTTTTTGGTCAGTAAGATCGGTAAGAATGATGCTCAAACAAATACCTTCCTGCAACCGGAGAGCCGTTAAGGATAACTGAAAAGGGATAAAACAATTATTGCCTGTTAGTGTTATTTCTTCTTTACAATCTTCTTTCCACGCTTTTTGAAATAAAACTCTGAACTGCTCTTTATTTCCCGGACAAATAAAGGTTTCGAAATATGTTCCAGGTACGCCTGATAATGAAATATTCAGGGTTGAAGCAAATTGCGGATTGCTGTAAATAATAATTCCGTCAGCGTTAAGGATTACTGCGCCTTCCGTCATTTTCTCAATAAAAATCCGATAGGTTTTATCTGCTGTTTGTAAAGTATACAGCTCTTTTCCTTTTTCTCCGTTAACTGCCAAAGCATCTATCTTACCGGCTTTTATAGCTTCAATAGTTTCATTTGCTTCCTCTAATTGCCTGCGGAGGAGGTCATTTTCGTTTATTGCCTGGTCGTAAGTCTTTATTAGTTGCATCTCTTTTAAATTATCCCATTCCCCAACTCGTGAATGATTTTACCTGTATCTGACAGGCCGCCAATAAGCCTTTTGTGAGGCAAAGGGAACAATTTTATCAGCATAGGAAGAGCAATAAGTTCGATTTCTGCTGTAGTTTTTTGCTGGTGCACATCTATAATTTTTAATCTGTAATTTCCTTTCATATAAGTTTCACAGATATTTTAAGGTTAATGATCGCTCTTACGGAGTTAGGTGAAGCGCCGGTAACCAATAACCGGAGAACATATTCACTGCTCTTATTTTCTGCAATTCCCGTTTCTTCGTTTAAAAAATTTTGCTGTTGCTTAGTCAATATTATTTTTTTAAAGGAAAGATGTTCACGATAACTAAAACTTTTTCCCTGGTCAGTCAACTTCGCTAATATCTTCCGCGCCCGTATTTTTCAGCTAAACCTTCAATGACGTAAACTCTTCTTTCAGATCTTGATTTTGCTCTTGCCGCATCATTCGTTACCATTTTAATTACAGGTGTTTTCCAGATTAAAACACGAATGTCAAAACTTCTCCTGTTGATTGCTGCAATTGTTGCGCCTCCTATGCAAAACCTGTTAATACAGTATCATAATATTCTCATCGTGAAAATGTTTATGCTTTTAATCTGTTTTACATTACTTTTATTTTATAGAGCTTTAATTGATCATTAAACGAATTGCGAATTATCTCCAACCTTATATTATTTACTATGAGCACTTCATCAGGCAGCCCTTTTAACAAAAAAACACTCCTTGCAGCCCTGGCTGAGCTAACAGGTACATTTTTCCTCACACTTGCTGCGCTTACTGTGCCTGCGCCCGTAACGCCTTACGCTGCAGGCCTCACGCTGCTCGTGTTTGTATACGCTGTCGGAGGTCTTTCCGGCTCTCACCTCAATCCGGCAGTTACCGTCGGCCTTGTCGCGAGCCGGCGCTTTCCGCTCGTTCAGGGCGCTTTATATATTATAGCCCAGGTGGCAGGAGCGCTGCTTGCACGTGCTATTATTGCAGGAGCCGGAATGGTAGGCAACTTAAGCAGCGATTATAAAGCGGGCAGTGCTATTGAAGAGTTTATTGGTTTTGGCATCCTGATGCTGACAGTGGCCTCAACCACAGAGAAACAGGTGTCTAAAGCAGGAAGCGGCATTGCGGTAGGAGGTGCACTGCTGGCCGGCCTGCTGATTAGTAATGGCGTTTTAAACCCTGCAGTGGCTATCGCCATGGGCCTGGCGTCGTCACCGGCTGTATGGGCTGCCCTGGTGAGCGCCGTTGTTTTCAGCTTGCTGTTTTCCCTTTTTGAGGGGGCCAAACCTCCTGAAGTAAAAGAGTCTTGAGGCGCACTTAACTCCATTATTTAACTATGATGCAAGGCGACAGTTTTAATCTGCTTCTTTTTTTAATACTGCCCTATAAAAATAGCTTAAAAGCTCCCTACTCAACAGAATTCTGCTCATGCCAGGGAAGTGCTGAATGCAGCAGCTGCCTGCAGGATTTATATTATAAGGTCTGTTTTTATGGCTGCTAAAACTTTGCAGGAAGATGAAGCCGGGATTTGTCATGTACGGGCTTCAGGGTAAAGGTTAATAACTAATAACATTTTCTGAAAAACAAAAAAAGGGCCAGGATAGAAATCCAGCCCAGTTTTAATCCAATATTCTATGAAAAACCACTTCTATAGAGCATAGGTATGTTTATAAGGTTGCAAAAGCAAATAAAAAATTATATTTTGAAAATAACTGCACAAAAACATCCTTCATCTTTCTGCTGTATAATTTAGTTCAATCTTCTAAATTTGCTTAAAATATTTTTTTGAAAACTATTTTAAATGAGCAGCAGATTTCTTTAACTATCCGGCGCCTTGCCCGCCAGGTGCTTGAAAATCATTTAGACCTTATTGATACAGTTATTATTGGCTTACAGCCCCGAGGGTTATATCTGAGTGATAAAATTGCACAAGAGCTTACAAGAAACCTGGCAGGAAAAGTTATAAACTATGGTATTCTCGATATTACTTTTTATCGCGACGACGTGCGGCGCGAAATAAAAGTGGCTAATAAAACGAATATACATTTCAGCATCGAAAATAAGAATGTTGTTTTAATTGACGATGTGTTATACACAGGGCGCACCATTCGTGCCGCTTTAGATGCCTTGCTCGATTTTGGAAGACCTGCAAAAGTTGAATTGTGTGTGTTGATAGACCGCCGGTTTAGCCGGCAATTGCCGATACAACCTGATTACACCGGCAAAGTAATTGACGCCTTACTGTCTCAAAAAGTAAAAGTATTGTGGAAAGAAAAAGATGCAGCTACAGAAGTGATAATCACTGAATAACATCCTTTACGTTTAATTTTCTTTTGATAAAATACTGAGTTGCTTAAATTGAACTAAGACTATTAACTTTGCCTCCTGAAATGACACTTTCTACTCCGCACCTTTTAGGAATAAAGGATCTTCAGCCAAATGATATTCGCTTAATTCTCGATACAGCCGGCCAGTTTAAAGATGTTTTGCAGAGGCCGGTAAAAAGAGTTCCTTCACTTCGTGATGTTACAGTTGTAAACCTTTTTTTCGAAAATTCTACCCGTACACGTATTTCATTTGAGCTCGCCGAAAAACGCCTCAGCGCTGACGTGCTCAATTTTACTGCCAGTTCATCTTCTGTAGCAAAAGGGGAAACTATGCTCGATACTGTTAATAACATTTTGAGCATGAAAGTAGACATGGTAGTACTCCGCCATAGCGCAAGCGGCGCGCCTCATTTTTTAGCTAAACACATTTCCGCCGCCATCATCAATGCCGGCGATGGAATAAATGAACATCCTACCCAGGCTTTGCTCGATGCCCTGACTATCACAGAGGCAACAGGAGGACTCGAGGGAAGAAAAATAGCTATAATAGGTGATATTATGCACAGCCGCGTAGCTTTGAGCAATATATATTTGTTGACAAAGATGGGAGCCGAGGTTATGGTGGCAGGGCCACCAACATTAATTCCTAAATATATAAAAGAAGCATTGGGAGTAAAAGTAACGTACAAGGTAAAAGAGGCATTGGAATGGTGTGATGTTGCCAACGTGCTGCGCATACAGCTCGAACGGCAAAACCAGCCGTTATTTTCTTCTTTAAGAGAGTACAATATTGCATTTGGTATCAGCAGAAAGCTGCTTGACAGCCTAAAAAAACAGGTTTTGATTATGCATCCGGGGCCGATAAACAGAGGCGTAGAGCTTGACAGTGATGTTGCTGACGGCAATGAAAGCATCATTCTGCAGCAGGTAGAAAACGGGGTGGCGGTAAGAATGGCGGTATTGTATCTCTTAGCTAACCGGAATGACTAACTCTTCCGGCGTATTTTATTCAATAATAAAGTAAAGAAATATATAATTTTCCTGTTACTTCGTATTTTCTTATAATTTGTATGTATGTCGAAAATTTGTCTTTTTCCGGGAACCTTTGACCCGGTCACGCTTGGTCATACCGATATTATTGACCGTTCTTTGCATTTATTTGATAAAGTTGTAATAGGAATAGGAATGAATACAAACAAGGCTCCGATGTATTCTGAACAAAAAAGACTGGAATGGCTAAAAGAAATTTACAAACATGAACCAAAGGTCGAAGCATTGGTCTACGAAGGTTTGACGGCAGAATGTTGTAAAAGGGTAGGAGCAAAGTTTATTTTAAGAGGCATCCGGTATGTCAATGATTTTGAGTACGAAAAAGCTATCGCTGATATGAACAGAAGCCTCGACTCTTCTATTGAAACCATCTTTCTTACCTGCCTTCCCAAATATACTTCTGTAGCATCAACGCTGGTAAGAGATGTGATAAGAAACGGCGGCGACGTAAGCCAGTTCTTGCCTGATGTAGTTAGAAAATCTATTAAGAAAATGAGCCACAGTAAATTGTCAATTGACTCTATTCGTTTATCGTAATAACTATAAAAAACCTGCGCTATATCCTGACCCGTTGTATTTATTCTTTTTTGGCTAATGTCTTTTATTTATTATTTTTTATCCACGACTTAAAAGTCGTGGCAATTAGTTAAGATGTCGTGGCAATTAGTTAAGATATTTTACTCCTAAGTAGTAAGAGAAACAAGTTTTCTTAATTAAATGACATTGACTTGAAGTGGCGCCCATTACAGCTTAATCATAATTCCACACTCTCCGTCATTGAGCTATCTTTTTCGATTAAGAGTATGACTCATTTTTGTGTTATACTAATCAGGCAGAACATTCTATGTTAATAACGTCTTAAATTTCTGCTGAGTTTAAAATAGAGTAAAAATTGTTTTCTTTGTTCTGATTTTTTAATCTGTTCTGCTGATGTTATCTGCACCTAAATATTAATTCCCAAAAGTTGCTTGTACAGCAAGCTGCTGAGAGACAGTGATAACCCTTCGGACTGCTACGATGCTTGCCTATAAAAAGTGAGATATTTTTTTGATGAACAGCTGTTGAAAGAGTGCTTGCTTTAGTAGTACGTGGCGTTACTATTATTGTTAAATTAAATTCTTTACTAAACACCTCTTAACAGCACGTGAACATACTATTTTTCAACCTTATCTTTCTATAAACCTGGAGCCCATAACGAACACATCGTGATTAAGATAAGCAAGAAGAATAGAAAACCATAAAACAGAAAGAACAAACTATATACATGCTAACCTCCTAAATTAAATATGTAAAAACAACAAGAAAAAATCTCAAAATTGAATGGTTGACAAAAAAAACGCAAAAGTGTTGCGAGCACTTTTGCGGAAATATTCAGGTTAACCCGTTTTTTTAAACAATCATCTATCCATACGTATTAACCCAAAATTCAAATGTATGAATTTTATTACTCATTCTAAAGTTATGTGTAAAACATGGCTTGTTTCTTCCCGCATATTCACAATTATACAAATCACTGCTTTACTATTGATGGCCGCTGCAGTGCGGGTAAATGCAGCAGCTACGCCTCCCACAACTATCACTGGTACCGTGTCTGACGAAAAAGGAGAAACGCTTCAGGGTGTTTCCGTTACGGTAAAGGGAACTTCAAAAGCAACTGTTACTGACACTAATGGTAAATTTAAAATATCTGCAGATGAGGAAAATCCGCTGCTGGTATTTTCATTTATTGGGTATAAGACTTTAGAAACTTCTGTAAAGAATACTAAAAATCTGAACGTTGTATTAAGTGCTGAAGCGAAGGCTCTTAATGAGGTTTTAGTAGTAGGATACGGTACTCAAACCAAGGCTGAATTTACAGGTTCATCAGCCCGTGTATCAGGTACGTCACTAAGAGATTTACCCGTGCAAAGCTTTGACCAGGGGTTGGCGGGTAAAGCGCCGGGTGTGAGCATCGCCCAGCCAAATGGTGTTTTGAACAATGCACCGGTAATCAGGATCCGGGGTATTAATTCAATATCTCTGAGCTCATATCCATTAATAGTAGTGGATGGTATTCCTATTAACACAGGCAACAGTTCAGGAAATACATCGGTTGCCAATAATCCTTTGGGTGATATTAATCCTGCCGATATTGAATCTATTAATGTGCTCAAAGATGCGGCATCAACTGCTATTTACGGTTCCAGGGCTGCAGCGGGTGTTATTTTAATCACTACAAAGAGCGGAAAAAGCGGAAAGCCAAGAGTTTCTTATGAAGGATGGACAGGTGTAACACAGGCAGTGCGCTTACCTCATTTATTAGATGCTGAACAGTTTATGATGGTTAAAAATGAGGCTGTTCTTAACTCAAAGATCTTATCGAATAACCAGAATAATGCAGCAGTACCATCAGCATCCTTCTTTCCGACATTCAACGCTGACAGTTCTATGGTAAATACCAATTGGTTTGATGAGGTTTATAGAAAAGGGATTTCTCAAAATCACAGCTTAAGCGTTTCAGGCGGTTCTGAATCAACTAAATATTATTTTTCTACAAATTATAGTAATCAAAAAGGGATACTTAAAACAAATGAGTTTACACGAAAAGCAGTTCGTTTTAATATAGATCACAAGCTTACTTCCTGGTTTAAATTAACTGCAAATGTCAGCTATAACAACAGCTTAAATGCTTCTCCCCAGACAGGCTCATTAGAAGGCAACGCTTTCCAGTTGACTGCCATTGCCCGTCTTGCAACATTGTCTGCTCCTAACGTGTATGCCGTTAAACCCGATGGTTCTTATAATTTAAGCACTACCAATACCTTAGGAATGGGCGCTAATACAGTATCAAGCAACTTTTATAACCCTGCCGCTTTACTTGCCTACAACAAGTATACATCGCAAAATGACAGGATCATCGGTAATTTTTCGGGAGATATAACTTTCGCTAAAGACCTTGTTTACAGACTAAGTTATGGTACAGACCGTCTCAAAATTGAAAATACAAGCTTCGAAAGTTCTATCCACGGCGGTGGTTTTGCTGCGGGAGGCACTGCAAATAACAACAGCATCCTTATTGATAACTGGAACCTCACTAATACCTTATCCTACAAAAAAACAGTAGCGGAAATACATAACTTTTCTTTTTTAGCAGGTTATGATGTACAAAAGTTCAATAACTCTTCATGGGGGCCCCAACGTACAGGTTTAGCGGACGCTTTCTTTGATAACTACCAGGGTTCTTTTCTTAACATCATACCAGGTACCACTAATAATTCTTTAAGTGAAAAAGCTTTTGCTTCATTCTTCGGACGCATAAGTTATGACCTGGATAAAAAATATTTTTTAACCATCAACTATCGCCGCGATGGCAACTCAGCATTAGGAGCCGGTAAAAAGTATGGAAACTTTGGCGGAGTGTCTGCAGGATGGTCTTTATCTGATGAAAAATTTTATAAATCTTTACCTTTTTCGGATGCAGTTACCAGCGTTAAATTGCGGGCAAGCTGGGGTAAAGTAGGCAATGGAAACTTAGCCAATAACTATGGTTCTTTATCTCTTTATAATTCATTATTATACGGTTCTGTTCCAACATTCGCATTTAGCCAGGGCGGCAATGCAGATTTAGGTTGGGAAACAAGTAAGCAAACAAATATTGGCGCCGATATCGGTTTACTAAAGGATAGAATTACTTTGGATCTTACCTACTACAACAATAACGTTGACGGCTTAATACTGAATGTGCCGCAGTCGCCATCGAAAGGAATACCTGGTAACGCAATTCTTCAAAACATCGGTGCAATGTATAACCGAGGGTTTGAAGCAGGAATTACTGCAACTATTATCAGAAATGGCAAATTCACCTGGACTTCAAATCTAAACTACACCTATAATAAAAACAGGGTGACTGACCTTTTCGGAGAAGGTTCTGAGATCGTAGGAACAACTTCTACCTCGTCAGAAACCACCAATATAACCCGCGTCGGATATTCTGTCGGCAGTCTTTTTGGAGCTAAAACAGATGGTGTAAATCCTGCGAACGGGCAACGGATTTTTATAAACAAGGCCGGAGAAAAAATTCAATACAGTCACTCAGTTCCTTCAGGTCAAAGCCGCTGGACTTACTTAGACGGAACTCCGGCCAAGGCCATCAGTGTTAATGATTATTATATTTTGGGCAATGCACTTCCAACCTTTTATGGCGGGTTTATCAACAGTTTTAAATACGGCAATTTCGACCTCGGGATTAATATGACATATTCAGGTGGTAATTACATTCAAAACGGAACGAAAGCTACCTGGCGGGATCAACGTTTCTGGAACAATACGACAGAAGTTTTAACCAGGTGGACAACACCGGGACAGGTTACCCATATACCAAGAGTTGTAATAGGTGATTTACTTTCAAACGGTTCTTCTTTCCCAATTTCAGAAAACGTAGAGAAAGCTGACTTTATCAGGTTGCAATCTGCTTCTTTTGGGTATAGATTACCCGATAAAGTATTTGGCAAATCCGGGATTAGTTCTGCCAGGGTATATGCACAGGTGTTTAATGCCTTCCTGATCACAAAGTATACAGGCCAGGATCCTGATATTTCAGTAAATGGCAATACAAATACTACTCCCGGTGTAGACAAGAATTCTGTGCCGCAGGGCAGAACATTTACGATGGGAGTAAACATTGGATTTTAAAAACATTAAAATAGTAAAGATGAAAATTATCAATATAAACATCATTAAGTTATCCATGTTTTGTTGTGCGTTAATCGTGAGCATGATTACAACCTCGTGCAACGAGAAAGAAATATTAAATCCTCAGCCACAAACCTCTTTGGCAGCAGAACTGGTTTTTGATTCACCCACACGGGTGCTTGCACAGGTTAACGGCATGTATTCTGCTTTAAAGAACCCGAACTTTTTAGGGGGCCGTTACCTCATGCTGAATGATATACGCGGAGAAGATTTTCTTAACAGGTTGAATAATATTTTTACCGGTTATGACGCCTGGAACCATACCATTAATTCCGGTTCAAATGATGCATTAACTACCTGGAGCTCTGCCTATGCAGCAATTAATTCAGCTAATTTAGTTATAGATGGTTTAGCTGCTCACTCCGATGCTGTTGCCGACAGCCTTGCAGCTAATTATACAGCAGAAGCTAAATTTGTAAGAGCTCTTTCTTATTTTTCACTTATTACTTTTTATGGACAGCCTTATGTAAAAGATGCAGGCGCCTCACCGGGAATACCGCTTCGTTTAAAGGGTGAAACTACATCAGATAATAACAATTTAAAGAAAAGCACGGTAGCAGAAATTTATGCCCAGATTATTAAAGACCTCGATGAAGCAGAAGTTAGCTTGCCTTCAAAATACAGTACAGCTTTGTTAAATACTGCCAGGGCGCATAAAAACACGGCCATTGCCATGAAAACAAGGGTTTATCTGACAATGGGATTAAATGATAAAGTAATTATGGAAGCGAAGAAACTCGTTCCCGATGCTGCTCCATATAAAGCGCCGACAGGAGTTCCAAATGAAATGCAGCCTAATGTATTGACCATTTTCAGCTCAAACTACACTACCACTGAGTCTATATTCTCTATGCCAATGGCGCCGTTAGATTATGTCAGCGGCCAAAGTTCTCTTGGTTATGAGTTCAATACGAACCAGGAATACAGTTTAAATCCTGCCGGTATTTTAGGAAATCCCGCCTGGATGGCAACAGATGCCCGACGAACTATGTTAAGAACCAACGCTACCGGCACGTATCTCACCAAGTATGCAAATCCCCTGTTTTTAGATTCCGTTCCAATAATAAGATATGCTGAAGTGCTGTTGAATTATGCGGAAGCAGCGGCCAAAACCGGTGATCTTGCAAAAGGCGCCGAATTACTTTCTGCCGTTCGTAAACGTTCTGACCCGGCTTACGAATTTCCTGTAAACGTAACAGTTAAGTCTGATGATCTGCTAAATACTATCCTTGCAGAAAGACGAATTGAGTTTTTGGGTGAAGGGTTCAGGTCAAATGATCTGTTAAGAAACATGCTGACAATTCCTTCTAAAGGTGTTTCTCCGGCAATTTCTCCTTCACAACCTGAATATATTTTTCCTATTCCAAATGCAGAAATTTCTGCAAATCACGATTTATAAACAAAAGCTCTTTAGTTCTGCTTAAATGCTGGAGAAATTTAAATTTTTTTGGGACAAGCAGTAGTTTTTCAATCTGGCTTCTGTTGTGTCACTCACTTGTACTTTTTGTTTTTCATAGCAGCAGAGTTTCGGTGCAGCAGTAGCTGATTGATTGAGAAGATCAAATATTCACAGCAAAATTGTCAAAGTAAGATTATTTAGTAAACAATCTTAAACAATAAGGTTTCAAAGTGTTTCTCTGTTATTATTATCCTTTTCAAACAACCCAAATCCATCACTTTAAAATTTTTTATTTCAGCTGCTTTTTATCTCATAAACCAATTAAAATAATGAAACGATACTGTCATTTGCTTATAGTATTTCTTGCCGTTTGCAAATTGTCTTATTCTCAACAGGGTATTAACAATATGGGCAAAGCCGATGTAAAGCCTGCGACATCTATAGCATCCATAACACAAGGCTTAAAAAAATTTGAAGGATATTTTACATTTTATTACGATGAAAAAACAGGCAAGGTTTTTCTGGAAGTAGATAAGCTGGATAAAGAGTTTCTTTATTTCACTTCCTTATCAAACGGCGTAGGCAACGGCGGCCCCGAAAGAGGACAGGCATCTTCTGTCATTGCAAAATTTATAAAAGCAGGATCAAAAATACTTTTAGCAGAACCCGTTTATAATTACCGTGCTATAACTGCAAACCCAGACCAGGTAAAGGGAGTTGAAAATAATTTTGCAAAATCTGTCATATTCGGTTTTGTACCTGTTGCAATAGAAGGCGACAGATACTTAATTGATATAACTCCATTTATTATCCGTGACAGCCAGAATATAACCAGCCGTTTAGGTGTTAGCAGGGTAAGCGGTCCGGTGGTTGCTGCCCCAAGGTCTGGCGCTCCAACTCCAACTTATAAGCTCGACGAAAGTCGTTCAGTAGTTTACATGCCTAACACTAAAAACTTCCAGAAAAATACAGAGTTTGAGTCTATGCTTACGTTTACCGGCGCCGTTCAGCCGGTAAACGAATATGGCGGCGGAGTAAACATTGCTCCTGATCCATCCGCCATTTCAATAAACATGCACCAGTCTTTTGTCGAGCTCCCTGACGATAATTATAAGCTTCGCAAATTCGATGCAAGGTCTGCCTTTGGTATGTTTAGTTATATGGATTTTTCTGCTCCTATGACACAACCATTGGTTAAACGCTTCATTCGCCGGCATCGCCTGCAAAAGAAAGATCCCAATGCAGCCGTGAGCGAAGCGGTAAAACCAATTGTATATTATGTTGACCGGGGCGCACCCGAACCAATTAAAAAAGCATTAATTGAGGGCGGATCATGGTGGAACGAAGCTTTTGAAAGTGCAGGTTTTAAAAATGCATTCCAGGTAAAGGAACTTCCGGAAGGAGCCGATCTGATGGATATCCGTTATAACATTGTAAACTGGATCAACCGCTCTGGTTATCCTGCGCGTGGCTTTTCTTCCGGTGCATCTTTCATTGATCCGAGAACTGTGAAATTATTAAGGGCGTTGTTACCTTAGGTTCAGACAGGCACAGGCAGGATTACCTGATTATGGAAGGTTTACTGCAACCGTATGAAGATGGCAAACCCATTTCTAAAGCGATGGAAGAAGTTGCTTTGTCCCGTATCAGGCAACTTTCGGCTCACGAAATAGGGCATACGCTTGGCTTTAACCACAATTTCGCTGCAAGCTCTAAAGGCCGTGCTTCTGTAATGGATTACCCGTTTCCCAGATTTTCTTTGAAACCAGATGGTTCGGTTGATGTTACCGATGCTTATGCAAAAGGAATCGGCAGTTGGGATAAACGAGCTGTAATGTGGGGCTACACAGAATTTAAAAAAGGCGCTGACGAAAATAAGGAATTAGATAAGATAATGAATGAAACTTTAAAACAGGGTTTCATTTTTATTCCTGATATAGGCGGCAATGCGCATCCTTCTTCACATCAATGGGATGACGGCGCAAACCCTATAGACCAGATGACGAATATTATGAAAGTACGCAGAAAAGTGCTGGATAATTTCTCTGAAAAAGCGATCCCTGAAGGCCAGCCAATGGCAACCATCGGGGAAGTGCTGGTTCCCATCTATTTGTTACACCGCTACCAGGTGGAGGCTGTGGCAAAGTCACTTGGAGGTTTGTATTTTACGCATGCTATTAAAAATGACGGACAGGTTGTTACCAGGATGGTTGAGCCTGCAGAACAATGGCGGGCTTTTGAATCTTTAATGAGCACAATCACACCGGATGCATTGGCTTTACCCGAAAAGCTGATTCAAAAAATACCTCCGCGCCCATCCGGGTACCCTGCATCCGTCGAGACTTTTAATGGTTATACCGGCCCCACATTTGACCCTGTTGCTGCTGCTGAATCTGCTGCCAATACAACACTTTCATACCTGTTAAATGCTGAACGTGCAGCAAGATTAATTGAATATAATTCAAGGGATAGCGAACAGCCTGGTTTTATACCGTGGTTGATAAACTCATACAGGAAACCTGGAAGGCTCCTGTGGTTGATGGTTATAAAGGTGAATTGCAAACAGTGGTAAATAACGAAGTTTTAAAGAATTTATTAATATTAGCTGCTAACGCAAATGCTTCGGAGGTAGTGAGAGGTCAGGCTCTTTTAAAGATTGATGATTTAATGGATGCTTTCAAAGCAGATCCAAATAAATTTCAAACACCTTCTGCTGCAGATATGCCTCCCGGCGCTCCTATCGGAATGCCTGCTATGGATTTTCTTAACGATAATAATACGTACTGAACTTATTGAAATTGGCAAGAATGATAGAATAATTGTTTATCGCTCAATAGCGAAAAAAATGTACAAGAGTGCGACGCAACAATGTTAAATAGAAATCCCAATGCCCGGTCCAAAAAAATACAACCCCCTCAATCTGCAACTCACATAATCATTAAACTATTAAAATAACTAACATGAAAAAAAATTCCACTTTTTCTTTTAAACGAGAATTATTATCAGCAGCAACAGTATTCATTTTGATTTCAGGTTTCCTGACTTCTGTTTCTGCCCAAACTCCTGTGATTCCTGATAAAATAAATGCTCTCAAAACAGAATTGGTGAAGGAAATTGATAACCAACAAAAATCTACCCAGGTGATGGTAGATATGGTTTTTAGTTTCGGGGAATTGGGTTTCCAGGAATTTGAAACATCAAAATACCTTACTGATATATTGAAAAAGAATGGTTTTGCCATTGACATGGGTATAGCAGGAATACCGACTGCCTGGACCGCCAAATGGGGTTCAGGAAAACCCGTTATCGCAATAGGAAGCGATATTGACTGTATCCCTAAAGCATCACAAAAACCGGGTGTAGCTTACCACGATCCGATTATTGAAGGCGCACCGGGTCATGGCGAGGGACATAATAGTGGCGAGCCCTTAAATATTACTGCAGTTTTTGCACTGAAAAAAATAATGGAACGCGAAAAAATTCCCGGAACTATTATGTTATGGCCAGGTGTTGCTGAAGAACTGTTGGGGACTAAAGCTTACTTTGTTCGTGATGGTTATTTTAAAGATGTGGATGCTTGCATTTTTACGCATGTAGCAAATAATCTTGCAACGAGTTATGGTGATCCGGGAGGCAATGGGATGATCTCGGTTAAATTTAATTTTGAAGGTGAAGCTGCCCACGCAGCAGGTGCGCCCTGGAAAGGCAGAAGCGCTTTGGATGCAGTAGAATTAATGGATATCGGATGGAATTCTCACCGTGAGCACATGGAGCCGACACAACGTTCTCATTATGTAATTCCTGACGGGGGAGATCAGCCCAATGTCGTTCCTTCCAAAGCCTCCGTGTGGTATTATTTTCGCGAAAGAACATATCCGAAGATTATGCAGATGTATAAAGATGGTATAAAGATGGCTAATGCGGCAGCAATGATGACGGATACAAAAATGACGTATGAAGTTTTGGGAAGCGCATGGCCAGGGCATTTTAGCCAACCCATCGCAGAAGCTATGGATAAGAATATTCAACTGGTTGGCTTACCAAAATGGAGCGAAGCTGATCAGACCTTAGCGAAGGCAATACAAAAAGAACTTGGTTCGAAGGCAGAAGGATTAAATGATACTTTAACCGGGCTTAAAAAGCCTGACGCTGCTGGTCCTTTCGCTATGATGGGCGGCTCCGATGATATAGCTGATATATCTTGGACTGTACCAACCATTGTATTAAGATTTCCTTCTAACATTCCGGGGTTGCCCGGCCATCATTGGGCAAACGCCATTTCGATGGCTACACCACTTGCGCATAAAGGAGTAACCGCAGGCGCTAAAGCAGAGGCAATGACATTGCTGGATATGTTTACCAATCCTGAAATTATAAAAAGCGCCAAAACTTATTTTACGGATGTACAAACAAAGGATACTAAATATATTCCTCTTGTGTCTAAAACCGATAAGTCTGCTATTATGCTTAATAAAAAGATAATGGATGAGTTCAGGCCTCAAATGAAAAAATACTATTACGATCCTGCAAAATATAAAACCTACCTGGAACAATTAGGTATAAAATATCCCACTGTGAAACAGGCAATGTAAGGTAATGTTAAGATAGATAAAGGTATTAAGGTCGTCATTGCGAAACCTTGCGCAGCTTGACGAAGCAATCCCCGGCAACTCGTCACCCTGACTGTGCAGGGGAATTGCTTCGTGCCTCGCAATGACGAGGAGTTTAACAACATGTGAGTTAAAAAAAAGACAATTTCAGACGTACTCTTAAATCCTTCAAGCGGCGGTTACAAAAGATAGCTTACCTAAAAAAATGAGTTAAAAGCTGCAGTAAGTTTGTTGTTGTTTTGTTGTATTTCAATAATATCTTTTACCTCTGCGAGGGCTTCTTTTTCATTTTGTTTTAATCTCCTGATGCTTTCTGTTATTCCTTTTATTATATGTTCAATTTGCAGCTTTTCCCTTTCTATGTTAAGAGTTTTAAGCTGATGAGGGAACATAGCAAACTTTTGCAATGCCTGGTAACGCGGATGTTGTAAAAGCATGTGGATTTCATTTTCCAGTTCCTGTACCTGCTCTTTTAGCACTTCATTGTAAATTTTCAGCTTGTCATCGCTTAGTTTATCCGGGTTGTTTTCTTCTTTTTGTATCCACGAGATTTCAAGCTTCAGCAAGGTATGGAGATCATTATTTTCGTAGGCAACGGTCAACTCCTTCATCAGGTGCTCTTTTTCAATTTTCAGTTCTTCATCCTGCTCCAGGTCTGGGTGAAATGCTTTAGCTAATTGACGGTAAATACTGCTGATGTTTTTGGTTCTTGCCTGTTCCATCAGTTTTTCCTTTTCTTCCTTTTCTAATTGTTTCTTCGTTTTTTTATAAGAAGATTTTTTTTCCTGCTTTGCCCCGGCCTGCTCTTTTAGCTGCTCCTGCATTTCAATCATTTTCTTTATTATTTCTTCTTCCGTCATATTGCTATGCATATCATCAAGATCCATGTCGAAGCCAAACTCTTCAAACATTTCGGCCATTTCATATTTCATGGTATCAAAATCTTCCTCGGCAGCTTTTTCGTAGCTAATGCCTTCTACCGCTTTAAATATTTTTTTCAATTCATCGTCCGGTTCACCTTCATTAAATTTTAAAATATTGGAAAGTTGTGCGATAATTACTTCACGCAGAACTTCTTTTTTTTCTTTTGAAAACAATTTTTTATTATTAAAAAAAGTGTAAAGCATCTTCACAACTTCTTTTTGCAGAGATGATAATTGTTGCTCTAAAGGATAAATATGTTTTACGTAAAAGCTTGATTTTTTGTTCAGGCTATCATTTGTCTGTTCAAGTTCCTGCCTTAATTTTTCTATTTTTTTAACCAGCCGGTTAAATGCTTGTTGCTGTTTACTAAGTATTTGTTTTTCCTGCTTATTTATTATTAAGGCAGTTGTCGTATTTGTTTTATCTGATATAGAAATATTGTGCTGGTTCATTAAAAGTTTTTTTTAATGCAAGTAAAAAACGAAAAAAGATAAATGTGTTTAAAGTTTATCCACATTGTTAGTACAACAATTTTATACATCTAATGCACATTAGTTAACCTGGTTATGGTTATCAAAATACTTTTCTGTTATCTCATTAATATTTGGAAAAGTGTTGGATAAATAATATTCCAGTTCGTTCTCCGCTACCCATCGCAACTCTAAAATATCTTCTTCTGTTTGCGGTGTAAGCGTTTGAAAGCCCGAAACTTTCATAGCAAACCAATGTGTTTCCTTATCAATATTTTCATCTTTATGTATGTATTGATGACTTGTAATACCTACTAACTCGCCTAACTCAATATTTCGTAAGCCTGTCTCTTCCTCAACTTCTCTTACTGCGCATTCCTCTATTGTTTCGCCTTCATCCAGCTTACCTTTTGGCAAATCCCATTTTCCCCGGCGGTATTGAAATAATATTCTCCCTTCTTCATTCTGTACTATCCCTCCGGCAGCTATAATTTTTACTGACATATTATATAATTTCAGGCAAAGAAACAAAACAACCAATAAAACGCCATAAAACTAAAAGCAGGAAGTAAGAAGCCCGAAGTAAGAAGGCAGAGGCAGGAAGTTGGAAGGAATTACAGGTAACCAGTAACCGGTAACCGGTAACCGGTAACAAGTAACGCTTTTTACTATTGCCTTTACCCTTAACTTCGTCACATGACTAACCCAAAAGGAGTAGCGGAAAAACTGTTGCAGACCGGTGCAGTACAACTTCGCCCTGATGAACCTTATACCTGGGCTAGCGGCTGGAAAAGCCCCATTTATTGCGATAACCGCAGACTTTTATCCTTTCCTTACGTTCGTGATTACATTAAAAGTGAGATGTGCAATGTTATATTTGAGAAATATCCGGATGCCGGCCTGATTGCCGGTGTGGCTACAGCAGGAATTGCGTGGGGCGCAATGGCTGGTGACCAGCTAAAGCTGCCTTTTATATACGTAAGGCCAAAACCAAAAGAGCACGGGTTGGGCAACCAGATAGAAGGCGCTGTTGAAAAAGGGCAAAAAACAGTGGTTGTGGAAGACTTAATTTCTACAGGCAAAAGCAGCCTGCAGGCAGCAGATGCTTTAAGAAAAGCAGGAGTGGAGATACTCGGCCTGGTTGCCATATTTTCCTACGGTTTTGATGAAGCAGATAAGAACTTTGCTGCAGCCGGCATTCAGTATCAGTCTTTGACTGATTATGCAACGTTAATTAACACTGGTTTGGAGAAAGGAAAAATACAATCCGGTGCAGAAACTTTATTATTGCAATGGAGAAAAGACCCTGCAAACTGGCGGGGAGTATAATTTTAAAAATCATAAAAAACAGTAATTATATGAAAAAGATTCTTTTATTATCCATTATTTTCATTGGTTTTTTTATCGGCAGTTTTGCCCAGAATCGCGGCACGCAATGGGCTACTATAAAAACACCCAACCTGCGGTGCTGGGAGTGCAAGAAAAGATTAGAAGACTATATGGCAAGAGAAATTGCTCAGACTGAAAGCGGGATTATGAAAATGCAGATAAATCTTCTCAGTGGTACAACCCGTGTTCAATTCAGGCCAGACAGGGTTAGCTTGAATTATATTCAAACCGCTTTTGCCAATGCAGGCTTTGATGCTGACGATATAAAGGCAGAACCAGATAGCTATAAAAAACTTCCTCCTGCCTGTAAAAGAACAGAAGAAGGAGGCGGACCTAAAAAAGGCAAACCCTGCCACATGCAGCCGTTTGATTAAGGGAAATAGTTTATATTTTAATATTAAATAAAAATTAAGAAAAAGATAAAAAATTATTATTCATTTTTGTACTAACCGACAGCTGCAAAATAAGTAAAGACAATATTTCGCGCGAAGAGCCAATCTGTAAAAATATTTAGATTCATAAATCGCGGTTTATAAAAAAATAAGAATGCAAATTGTACATCAAAATGATGAATTAATTGAAGCATCGTGGACGGATGCCTGGGCTTTTGCAGCGTATAAAAAAAAACTTCTGGTAGTATCCATTCTTTTTACTGCCATTCTTTTATATTATCCTTATTTTTTTCATTATATACAGCATCGGCCAGGGAAATTTTTGTATGACCCTGTTTTAACCGTTTTGCCTCCGCTGGATATGTCGGCTTACATTTTTCCGCTTATTTATGTAACTGTAGGTTTAGGAATGTTTCGTGCTGTTCAATCTCCGTCTCTTTTCCTGCTGTTTTTGTGCAGTTGCCTGCTGCTGAGCATCACGCGTATTATTACCATGACTCTTGTTCCTCTCGAACCGCCGGTCGGGCTTGTACAGCTTGCTGATCCGTTTTTAGTACCTTTTTACGGTCATACACACATTACCAAAGATTTGTTTTTTTCAGGACATACCGGATCAGTTTTTCTTATTTTCCTGTTTTTACAAAAGAAACGGGAAAAAATCTTCGCTTTAGTTGCAACTGTTTTGGTAGGTTTATTATTGCTTATACAACACATTCATTATACAATAGACGTATTGTGCGCGCCTCTTTTTGTTTACTTTATTTTTGTTCTTGCCAAAAGAATTACTAATGTATGAAGCAGAAATTATTCTGATTGAAGGTTAATCTGCTTTTTTTGCAAAAGCTGTTATAGAAGAAAGGAGTTCTATGAGGGATAGTATGGGTAATTATGATTGATCTGCAATTGCCACGACCTTTAGGTCGTGGATAAAGAATAATAAATATCGGCTTTAGCCAAAGAAAATAAAATATGACATACCATTAAACTAATAAAGTAATTATACATTTCATTCGACGAAAAACCGGCCTGAAGTCATTATTATTTACCGCATAATTTTCAAATGCTCATCATTTTTATAGCGTTTTTGCTAAAGCCAATACCTAAATTTCTTTTACAACATGCCGACGACCTGAAGGTGGTGGCGATTTTAGCCTGCCCAAAGTCATAGAAGAAAGTGATATAAAACACCTTATTTACCCAAAAAGATTATTGGTAAAATAAATTCTTATTCTCGATTGAAAATTTGCTATGGTTTTGAATATTTCCACTAAAGTTCCCTGCTCAATTTTTGTAAGCTTGTTAAGATCTATATAATTGTCGGGCTCTTTTCTGTCGTTTATGATCTGGTTTGCCTGGTTCTTCAGCCGCATGCTCATTAAGAAATAATAAGATTGAATTAGCTCATTAAAAGAAGTTTCGGTAAATATGCCTTTTTCCTTCAGCGCTTTGAGGCGTTCACCTGTATTTACTTCAAAAATGCGGTTTTGCAGTGCATATACTCTTACGAGGTCTACAATAGGAGTCATCGCTTTTTTTATGTCAAAAACTTCCTGGGAGCCGATAGTAGTGGTTCTGATATTTTTAAAAAAAGTCAGCGGCGGCTCGTATTGCAGCGCATTTTTAGCCATAAAGTAAAAAAGCTTTTCAAGTGGTTTTTGCAATTCTTCATCTAAAAAGTTCTTTAATTCATCCATAATTTCTGCTTCGCCGTAGAGAAATCTGCAGTCAAAAAATGTAGAGAATTTAATGGCTGTCTCTGCGAGGGGAGTTTCTATCCAGCCGGCGTAATTTCGTTTCCAGTAAGAAAGAGAATGCGTCCATTCATGATTTTTGGCCATGAAGCCGCCCTCACAAAAACTAAATCCTATGTCGTTTAGCCGGCCTGAAACAATATCTGCCAATTTCAAAAAATATTCCCTTACCAATTCCCGGTGCTCATTGGCTTTATCTTCGTAAATGATGGCGTTGTCCTGGTCTGTCTTCAGGGTTTGTTCTTTTCGCCCCTCACTGCCCAATACCATAAACACAAACTTTGCCGGAGGCTGGCCCATTTCGTCTATTACGTCTTCTATCACTTTTATGGCAATTGTATCTGCAACGGTCGTTATTACCTGGTTGGCAATTTCTGCATTCACGCCTCTTTCAAGCAATTGGGCAACAATTTCAGGCACTTTTCGCCATTTCTTTGTAAGCTCCCAAACAGTGGAAGCGGACTTAACAGATTGTATAAATACCAAAGGCGACTGCGCCTGCTCGCTCAGTAATTTATTGCGACTCTGAAACCCGATATATTCGCCGTTTTCTTCTATAAGCAAGTAACGGGTTTTAGTGCGAAACATCATAAGAATAGCCTCGTAAACATACGCCTGAATATTTATCGAAACGACAGGTTTATCCATAATACTGATTAACGGACCTTTAGCGTCGGAGACAGTTGCCACTACTTTATCTCTTATAGTTATATCGGTAACATAGCCGATGATTTTTTCCGTTTCGTCTTTTACAAACAAACAGCTTACCTTATTTTTAGCCATCATAACAGCAGCCATGTATATGGGAGCAGAACCTGCACAGGCCACAATATTCCTATATTGGATGCTTTCAATCTTTCGTGAATACAATTCATCAATAGCGATATAACTTTCATTAAAAGTTGCAGGGCGTTTTATAAAACCGGCAAATTCGTCATCCAAAAGGTAATGGCCGTATTCTGCTGTGAAGTAATGAAAAAAGTTTTCAAAAGATTTGCACAGCTCAATAAAATCTTTCTTTGGCAAAGTGTATACTACGGTTCCTTTTTTAGCAATGACCGTTTTTAAAGACCGCTTCCGGTTTACAAGTATAGAAATTGCACCGTAAAAACTTCCTTTAGCATGTATTTCTATATATCTCTTAGTTTGTGCGTTGTCATAAAAAAAAGACTCGTATTCTCCCTTTACGATAATATCTACGCCGTGCATTTTTGTAGTGTCCTGGTGATAGATGATTGCTTCGGTATCGTATTTAACTTCTTTCAGCAACTCTGCTACGCCCGTCTGTACATCATTGGGTAAAACGTTGAACGGAATGGTACTCTTTATAATTTCGAAACGATTATTCATAAATAAAGAAAAATTAAAAAGAATAAAGAAATGATTAAAAGCAATGGGATAATGCAACCCGTGCCTTTATTTTCAAGATAAGGCTTTTGTATCTCTTTTTGCTGGTTTGCAATTGTTTCATCAGTAATTTCTCCGCGCTTAACCAGTTCATAAAAACATCTGGCAGCAGCGTTTGCATCTGCAAGCGCATCGTGTTGATTTTGTAAGGGAATATTGAAAAGCTCCTGGTATAACTGACCTAACCTGAAATATTTCTGTGCAGGATTTTTAACAAGGTGAGCAGTGGCCAGCATGGTGCAGAAGATCATATCTTTTGACACGGGATTTGCAATGTTCGATCGGTAAAAATCCGCCGACATCATGTGGTAATCGAACTGCATAAAGTGAGCGACTATTAATGGTTTATATTCGTTAATGTCATCAGAAAGCTTTTTCATCACTTCTTTGCGGCTAAACCCGTTTGCTTGTAAAAATGTATGGGTTATGCCATGAATTTTTATTGCAGAACGGGTAATTGTAAAATCATTTTCTTTTATAAAATAATTTTCCTTTTTTATTTCTTGTCCTTCTTTGTTATAAATAACCCAGGCGACTTGTACGGAGAAAGGCCAGTTGTCTTTTGCAAAATAGGGCAAATCCCATTTTTTAGGAAGCCCCGAAGCTTCTGTATCTATAAACAGGAGGAAATCTGTCACCGGAAGATATTAAAGAATTATTGAGCTTTTCAGTATAAACTTCAAATATATGATAACCGAAAGTTATACTTAGAAAACAAACAGTACGATATAATTCAGCTTTTATTGAATGTTGGGTCTGAAGCCGAACAGGTATGAAAAGTAAAAAAAGCTATGGCAGGAAAACAGCTTTTTTTACACTGATTTATAACAACGATCTTATATTATTCTGTCTCTAAAAGCTTTGGCAACCGCTTCACTTTTGCTGTTGACGTGCAGCTTTTCGTAAATCTTTTTTATATGGCTTCGCACTGTGTCTATGGCAATAAACATGTCACTTGCAATCATTTTGTAGCTGTATCCTTCTACCAGCAACTGCAGCACTTGTTTTTCGCGGTCTGACAAATTATAGTCTTCTCCTTTTTCATTATTCATCGAAGAAAACATTTTTAATACCTGGGTTGCTACAGAGGCAGTCATCGGCGCGCCGCCGGTATGTGCTTCAGTAATATACTCAAGCAAACGTGCCGGGGAAGTTTTCTTTAAAATGTATCCGTTAGCGCCATTTTTAATTGCCTCGAAAACGTTTTTATTATCATCAAAAACCGTAAGCATTAAAATTTTTACTTCATTATTTATTGCTCTTATTTTTTTTAATCCTTCCAGGCCGTTTACACCAGGCATATCAATATCCATGAGAATAACATCAGGTTTAAAGGCAGATACTTCCTCAATAACATGGTCGCAGTTTTTAAAAGCAGCTAATACATCAAAACCATCCGATCCGTTAATAAGCATGGTAAGTCCTTCTCTTAGCTGAGGATTGTCTTCGTATAATAATATTTTTATAATCACTTAAATAATTTAGTCAAAAGTACAGGCAAAGCAATATTATGCCCAATAGCATATTTATGTGAGTAATGGCAGAAATGAAGCGAAAAATGTCAATAAAAATAATAAGTTTCTGCACCTTTTTAAGTTTACAGAACCAGGTAAGCATATTTCGTTGCGCAGATTGCAATTGCTATGCAAAAATAAAATAACTATCTGAAATGATGCCTGTTAATACAGGCTATAAAACAGGTATAAGAAGTTTTACAGCAGTACCATTGCCTTTTGATGATTGTATCGAAATTACACCTTTCATGTTAGCGGCTCTTTTCTTCATGTTGCCTAATCCGTTGCCATCCGCTTCTGCAAAATCAAAACCTGCACCATCATCTTTTACCATCAATAACAATTCTTTATCCCGAATGCTTACAAGAATAATTACCTTATCTGCTTTGGAATATTTCGCAGCATTGTTAACAGCTTCTTTAAAGACTAAGAAGAAATCTTTTCTTGCTTCCATATTCAGCTTTGCATCATGAACCGCTTCATCTATAGTAAAATCAACATCAATCTCTTTAGGTTCCAAAACACTGGAAGCGAATTCTCTCATACGCGATGTTATCTTTTGCATGCTGTCGTTGCTGGGCTTAATGCTCCATACAATGTCGTCCATTGTATCCATCATCCGTTCGCTGTACTCACTTATTTTACTTAAGTACTCACTTGTTTTAACAGCGCTGTCATTTATTTTTGTTTTAGCCATCGAACTAAGAATATTAATGGTGCTTAGCGTGCTTCCCATATCGTCGTGCAGGTCTCTTGCCACCCGGTTTCGCAGTGCCTCAACGGCAAGCAGCCGGTTTACCCGCAAAATATGAATTTGATAAATGAGCAACGCTGCTAAAAGCAGCAAACCGCTCATAAACCACCAGGTTCTCCAAAACGGGGGACTGATAAAAACAGATAGTTCTGTAGTTTTATCTGACCGCCGTCCTTCAATATTTTCACAGTAAACTTTAAAAGTGTATTTGCCCGGCGGCAGCAAAGAGTAATTAACATAATAAGAACGGGCGTCTCTTATCCAGTCTTTATCAATACCCTGCAGTTTATAGTAATAGGTGAGCTTATCTCTTTCCCTGAAGCTAAGCGACGAAAAGTAAATGCTCAAAGAGTTCTGATCATAGCTAAGACTTATACCGTTATTATGTATAATCGAGTCTACCGGCAAATATTGATTTAATACTTTAAAATCGGTAATAGTAACATCTGGCGGATGCTGAGTAGCTGAAAATATGGCGGGATTAAACATTACTACGGAATTGCTTCCTCCGAAAACAATATACCCCTTGCCGGTACAATAATCTGCAGCAAGCGTTTGCCCGGCTAATACTACACCATCCTTTTGTCCATAAGACGTAATGTGGTTATTGAACGGATTATACCTGCACAATCCGCTGCTGGTAATAATCCATAAAAAGCCCTTTTCGTCTGTTCGTAACCTGGCTACTGTATTTGACGGAAGGCCGTCTTCATACTTTAAGATGGAAACAGTGCCGTTTTTTTTATTAATAAAGTGTAAAGCTCCGGCACCAAATACAATTCTGCCGTCTTTTAATTCTTCTATGTCTGTGCCGATATTACTATATAAGCTGTTTTTATCCCCTTCTGCAGTATAATGCTGCAGTATTTTACCATTAGCCGGGTCTATAGCATACAATCCTTTCCCATGTGTAGCCAGCCACAACCATCCCTGTTTGTCTATCAGGATTTTGTATATTGTTGTGCCTATGTCTGTAACGACAGTAAATGTATTATTGCTCCATTTAATCAATCTTCCCCCAAACGTGCTTAGCCACAATTGGCTGTTTTTGTCTTCGGTTATATATTGTATAGGACTGTTGTTAAATTCCGGGGCGTGAAAATACTCCGTTGTTTTTTTTTCGGGACTATGTATCATTAAGACTCCCGTATTGCAGCCTATCCAGATATTTCCTGTTTTGGCCTGCCTGTAAATGCTGAGCGGTTGTTTCGTTGCCGTTTTTAATGCGGGTGACCAGTAAGCAGGAGGAGGTTGGCGATATACAGCATTTTCAGTTTTATGTAAAAATGTATCTGTAGTTGTTACCCCTGCGTGCCACGAAGTAAACCATAGACCTTTTCCGGGCACCTCGGCAATATCATTAATAGACGTAGGCCCGTTTTTGTTATTAAAAGTCAAATTTACTATGGCAGCATTAGCACTTCCTGCAGCTGTATAGTAAATACCCTGGTTTGTGGCTATCCAGATATTACCTTCCTTATCTTCGAGCAGTTGAAATACTGACTCGTACTCAATATTATCTCTTTCAGGTCCGCTTGGATTGTAATAAAAACGACGCGAATTTTTGTCATAATTTACAAGTACATTAAATCCATACATCCAGAGTTCACCTTGTTTTGTTTCATAAAAATATTTGTAATCGGTATAATCCGCTTGCCCGTAGTTTAGGCCGGTTGTGTCTTTTGGCAGGGAATTGCTGCCTGTACTATCAAAGCAGTATTTTATTTGCTCGCCATTTGCCCAGTCAGGCCAGCCAAATAACCAGATGCGTTTTTTTTTATCTATATATACTTCTGCAAGCTTTTCCTGTAGGTGTTTATTATTTAAAACCGGCAGGTTTCGGGGATTATTATTTTTATACCACATCTGTTTGCTCCTGCTGTCGTAAATGCACAGACCGCTGTCGCAGGCAAACCAATACTGTTGTTTTTCGCGGCTTTCATACACACCTGTTAAGCTTGCGCTCCAGCCGGAGGGAATTGGAAAAGAATGGTCATTAATGAAAGCATTCTCCATTTTGCTATAGTGTAAAATACCATAGTTTTGTACCGTGAGATATATTTCTCCTTTCGAATCTTTCCACAAGCGATACTCAGATCGGGCAGAAATTTTTTCAGACGGGCTGATAATGATTTTCTTATAGATAAAAGTTGCCGGATCAAACAAGCCAAACTGACGTAAGCTGAAACTGGCTAATATAAGCCTGCCGCTGTCTGCAGGAATAATCTGGGATAGCCTGGCATGAAGCAGGTTATTATTTTCCGCTTTATAAGTGCTGATACCGATAAACTTACTTCCGTCAAATCTTTGTAAACCGTTTGCTGTTCCTGCCCAAATATATCCCTTTTCATCCTGGTAAAGACTGGTTACAAGATTGCTGGCAAGCCCTGTACCATCATTGGTGGTGATTTGGGTGAATGCAAAACTATGCTGACCTGTCAGAGATTTGCATAAAAGCAGCAGGATTATAAGTATTATGTAAGAGTCTTTCATTTCAGTTTCTGCAAATCTGTTTGGTTTAAATGATTATTGAGGAAATATCAGCTTTTTTTAGAATATAGGCATTTAAAAAAGAATAAGTTATAAAAGTGATTTGTAAGACTATTAATTTTTAGTTTATGGAAGCAGAGTATGGGTAATTATGATTGAGCTTCAATTGCCACGAACTTTAGGTCGAGGATAAAGAATAATAAATATCTGGCTTTAGCCAAAGAAATAAAACATGACATGCCATTCCGATAATAGAGTAGTGGTACATTTCATTCGACGAAAACCCGCCCGAAGTTATTATTTACAGCACAATCTTCAAAATGCTCATCATTTCTATAGCGTTTTTTGCTGAAGCCAATACCTAAATTTCTTATGCAACATGCCCAAGACCTGAAGGTAACGGCAATTTTAACCCACCCAAATCGTTATAGAACAGGGGGTTTTTCATATTATTTTACTAAATCATTTTTGCATTATAATAATTCGATAAAATTAAAAAAAGTTATTAAATTTAAAAAAAAATCAAAACATGAAACACAAACAACTTTTTACGGTATTATTATTCCTTGCTGTTTCTTACACATCTTTCAGCCAGTTTGAAGGCAGCAAACAAGTTTATAGCTCTCCAAAGCTGAAAACTGAAATACAAAAACATAAAATAATAGCTATTCTTCCCTTTCAGGCTACGATAACTTATAAACGACCTCCCAAAAATTTTGATGCTGCCACTAATACGGCAGATGAACAAAAGCTTGCATCGAATATGCAGCAAGGCATGTATACTTATCTTTTACGGAAGTCAGGAAATTATACCGTAAACTTTCAGGATATAGAAAGAACGAATGCTTTATTGAAGCAAAAAGGGCTGTATGAAAAGATGAGTGAAATAACGCAGGACTCCATTTGTAAAGCCTTAGGCGTGGATGCAGTTATAAAAAGCAGCTATGCTTTTGAAAAAACCTCAAGTGATGGCGGTGCAATTGTAAAATCTGTCTTATTTGGCTCTGCCTTTGGTAAGACAGCAAATGGTTTGCTTACCATGCAGATTTATAACGGAGCAGATGGCGATCTTTTGTGGCGTTTTCATAAAGAAATGGATGAAGATGTATTGGGCTCCCCAAACCAGGTAATGGAAAGAATGATGAAAAAAGTAGCCCGCAATTTTCCCTATGAAAAATAAAAGAATAATTTTTCAAACCGGGATATCATGCTTTATATGGCATCCCCGGTTTTTTTAGTATCATAAATATTTGCAGTAAGAAAACAAGCATCTGCTAATTCCTCGGAATCTGCTTACTTTGCCATTGTATGTCTTTATACATTACATCGTTAAACTCGGGCAGCAACGGCAACTGTTATTATATCGGCAACGAAAATGAAGCAGTGCTGGTAGATGCAGGCATATCGTGCCGTGAGATTGAAAAACGAATGAAAAGGCTTGGGTTGTCCATGCAAAAAGTAAAGGCAGTCTTCGTATCGCACGAGCACACCGATCACATCAAAGGCATTCCCGCATTAGCAAAAAAATACAGCCTCCCGGTTTACATAACGGAAGCTGCACTTTTTCACAGCGGCTTTATTTTGGATAAGCGGCTTGTTAATTCCTTTATTGCTTACCAACCGGTCATAACCGGCAGCCTTACCACGGTAGCTTTTCCAAAACTTCACGATGCGTCAGACCCTTATAGTTTTCAAATAACCTGCAATGGAATAAAGGTTGGCGTATTTACAGATATAGGCTTGCCTTGCCGACATGTGATTAATCATTTTAAAGATTGTCATGCTGCATTTCTCGAAGCTAATTATGACGATGAACTGCTTGCAAAAGGCAATTATCCTTATTATTTAAAAAAACGAATTAGTGGTGAAAAAGGACATTTAAGCAATAAACAGGCACTCGAGCTTTTTAAGACTCATAAGCCTTCTTTTATGACTCACCTGCTTTTGTCTCATCTTTCAAAAAATAATAATTGCCCGCACCTGGTACAAAAGCTTTTCAGTGACAATGCTGACGGAGTTAAAATGATCATTGCTTCGAGGTTTGAAGAAACTGCGGTGTATCGTATTTTTGGTAATGATGACTTTTCTTTAAAAAAGAAAAAAAACATTTTTGCTTCGCAAATGTCATTTTCGTTTGGATGACGAATATTATATTAAACACGTTCACATTTTGCCTGCAAATGACTCTTAAGTCGTTGCACCTTAATTTTGTCTCCGACTTTAATGAGGCCTGCACCTGTATGCAATAGATTCTGGCCAAACATAACTTTGTTTTTCTGCATCCTGTAACCTGAAAGTGTTTTGAGAGGTTCTTTTCCTTTTGTTGCCAGCTCCTGGTCAATCGTTGTCAGCACGCAACGAGCGCACGGTTTTACCGCAGTGAAAGTAATATCACCAATAGAAAATGTATCAAAAGTATCTTCGCAATAAGGCGCTCCGCCTGTAAAAACGAGGTTTGGCCTGAAACGATTCATCGCAACAGGCTCGTCTAAGCGCAGGTTAAGATCGTTAAGCGAAGACTGGCCAATGATTACGAACGGATAAGCGTCGGCAAAACTTACTATTTCTTTATTATTTGCATAATTTTCATCAACAAGCCTGTGCGTATCTGCGGGCATATAAACCAGTTTGGCAGGCATTTGTAATGCATCTGAAAACCAATGATTAGCGGTGACACTTACTTCCAAGGCAGTGCAAACGTCGTCCCAGATACTTACCATCACCTTCTTTTTGCCGCCGGTGTTAAAAGGGATAGTAAGAGGAGAAAGCAGGTTATTTTTATGAGTTACTATTAAACAGTCAAAATCTATATTTACCTGCAGTAAAGCCAGTTGAGGAAAAGTTCGCTGAGACAAAAAATTGCCTTCGTTATCCGTAAGCATCCATTGCCTGTCATGTTGCAGTCCTGTTTGCTGCACTTCAGCTTCCGGCACTGATATTCCTCCTAAAGACTTAATCGGGTAAACGTACATTTCCTGTAGCTGCAGGTCTTCCATTTCAGGTTTTATAATAAGCGGTTTATAAATATTAAAATTACCTCTATAATTTATTGTTCCCCTTCAGGGTAATCTGCACTCAGGGTAAGATCTTTCCAGGCATTGAAGTTCTCTTTAAGTGCCTCTATTTTATCAAAAGCGAGATCGAAAGCGGGTTTGCCTAATAATAAACGAAGGTAAGGTTTTCCAGATTCAACTGCTGCAATAATGGCTTCACAGCCCCTGACAGGGTCTCCCGGCTGCTTACCAGACCGCTCATCGCTGCTTTTAATCCGGGCGCCCGCGGTAGCGTCATAATCAGCTATTTTAACATCAGTTTGAATTCTTGAACGACCTAACCAATCTGTACGGAAAGGTCCTGGCTCAACCAGCAGTACTTTAATACCTAAAGGCTCTGTTTCTTTAGACAACGACTCAGATAAACCCTCCACTGCAAATTTAGTTGCATGATAATACCCGGTAGAGGTAAAGCTTACCAATCCCCCGATTGAAGAAAAATTAATAATATGCCCGTTTCTTTGCTTTCGCATACCAGGTAATACCGCTTGTATCATATTGACCAATCCAAAAAAGTTGGTTTCAAACTGCGCCCTGATTTTCTCTTCTTCACCTTCTTCAATGCTGCTGAAGTAACCGTATCCGGCATTATTTACCAAAACGTCAATCTTGCCAAAAGTTTCTTCTGCCTTAGCTACAGCAGATGAAACCTGCGCTTTGTCAGTCACGTCCAGAGAGATTGCCAGCGCAGTTTTTTCATATCCTTCAGCAATGTCTTTTATTTGTTCTGCATTCCTGGCGGTAATCACGGCACTCCAGCCTCTGCCTAATATTAATTTTGCCAGCTCTCTTCCAAAGCCTGTCGAACAACCGGTGATAAACCAAACCGGGTTATTTGTTTTTTCCATAATGTTATGGTTAATATTAATTTTTGTTTTGATAAAATTTAGTTTGACCGGGTGATACCAAATGGTCGTATTGACACAAAAATAAAAACATTCCTGCGGAACAAAATACTGCCGAAACAAAATACTGTGCTTTTTAAAACTATTGCCGCCGGACAATTCGTTTCTTAAGGAGGATTGGAGGGCAGAAAAAACAGAAAATGAATTGAAAGCATTTTATTGGAATGCCCTGGAAAAATGCGACAATCTGATATGCACCTTTTGAATATTATTTAGTGCATTTAAAAAAAGACTTATATTAAAATGAATGATTTTTAGCTTTGCTTGTATAATTCAGGAGCAGCATTAAGCATAGGAAACTCGCGCTGGTGCCAGTAAGGGTAAGCTGGAAAACTTTCACTGACCTCATCCATTTTCTTTACTTGTTCAACTGTCAAATTCCACCCGGTCGCGCCAAGGTTTTGCTTAAGCTGTTCTTCGTTTCTTGCACCGATAATTATATTGTCAACTGTCGGCCTTTGCAAAAGCCAGTTGAGTGATACCTGCGCCACTGTTTTTCCTGTTTCTTCCGCTATCTCATCAAGTTTGTCAATTATATTATACAATTTCTCATAATCTACCGTTTTATCCGGCACCGGGCTTCCGCCCTGAACTATTCTTGCATTTTGCGGCAATGGCTGATTGCGCCGGTATTTTCCGCTTAGCAAACCACTGGCTAAAGGGCTCCACACAATAGTGCCGATTTTCTGATCAATACCGAGGGGCATAAGTTCCCACTCAAAATCACGGTTAACAAGAGAGTAGTAAGCCTGGTGAGCAATATATTTCGACCAGCCATACCGCTCAGAAACCGATAAGGATTTCATCAGGTGCCATCCTGAAAAGTTGGAGCAGGCAATATAACGCACTTTTCCGCTTTCTACTAAATTGTCGAGCGCCTTCAGCGTCTCTTCAACAGGTGTGTTGGCATCAAATCCATGCATGTGATAGATGTCTATGTGATCGGTGCCCAGCCGCTTCAGGCTATCTTCGCAGGCTTTTATCAGGTGCAAACGGGAAGAACCATAATCATTCACTTTATCGGACATCGGAAAAGTAGCCTTTGTTGATATCAAGACCTTATCCCTTACTCCTGAAGTTGCCTTTCCTAAAATTTCCTCCGCCGTTCCGTTTGAATATACATTAGAAGTATCAAAAAGATTTACCCCTGCATCAAGGCAAAGGTTTACCATACGGGCAGCTTCTTCGACTTCAGTGCTTCCCCACGCTTTAAAAAATTCGTTTTTTCCACCGAAGGTTGCTGTGCCAAAACTTAATACCGGCACCCGTAAGCCAGAATTCCCTAATTGTCTGTATTCCATATTATGAACTGTTTTTATTTTCCTTATTATAAAAAAAGTAAGCCACACACGACCATGCAATCTTTCTGTTATTTTGACTATTGGTATCTGTTCTGTTCGTTTATATGTTACAGGTTTTCCCCTATATAATACTGTAAATTGCACTGTATTAAAATTGCTTTTAAAAATAGCAGCTATTAAACTTTTAGCAACTTTTATCTAACTTGATAGAAAAATTTAAATAGTGATGAACCAATGAAACAAGTATTTATCTCTTTTTTATTGCTTTTACTTACAACTATTTCTTTTGCTTTGCCATATACCGACAGCTTGATTAATAAATTAAACAATGCGATTAAACAATCGGACGTTTACGACCAAAAAAAATTAAAGAAAATTTCTCAGTTAAAGAGCTTATTGAATGAAAATGCAGACGATGATATAAATAAACAGTACAATATCTGCCTTACATTATACGAAGAATATAAATACTATAATTATGACTCTGCTTTTAATTATACGGCAAAGCTGAGAAAGTTAGCCGGATATAAGAACGATCCTTCCCTGATCGCTGACGCAAAAGTAAAAATGGTTTTTGTAATGGTTTCCGGCGGACTGTTTAAAGAAACTTTTGACTCGCTGAATGTTATATCTCTAAAAGTTGCCGCTGATACAGTGAAAGCGGAATACTACTCATTAATAGCCCGTTCTTATTATAATCTTGCCGATTTTAACAGTGATAATGTTCATAGCCCTTACTATAATAATAAAGGCAATTTTTATTTGGACTCTGCATTGGATTTGTATTCACCAAACTCTTTCGACTATGTTTATTATTCTGCTTTGCGGTTGTTAAAAAAGGGCAGTGATGACAGCGCATTATCTGATCTGAACAATTTGATTGTGCGTAAAAATTTATCCCGTCATCAAATTGCTTTGGCAACATCCACTATAGGCGGTATTTTAATGAGCCAGGGCCGTGAGGATAAAGCTAAACCTTTTCTGGTGGAAGCTTCCATTGCCGACATACAATCATCTACCAAAGAAACGCTGGCTCTTTTAAATTTAGCTAATATTATATTTAAAGAAGGAAATATAAAAACTGCCGCATTATTTATTGAAAAGGCAAATACTGACGCTGCGTTTTATAATGCACGTCTAAGAAAAGTGCAGATCGGAACTATTTTGCCAATTATAGAAGGTGAAATGATAAATACCATACAAACGCAAAAACAAAAATTAATAATTTACTTACTATTACTTGCTTTTTTAGTATTGCTATTGGTAGCATTTGCTATTATTATCAGAAACCAGGTAAAAAAGCTAAAAGCTATACGGATTGATTTATTAAAAGCGAATGTAAAACAACAACAGATCAATCATGAATTAACAGAGGCTAATGAATTGAAAGAAAAATACAACAATCAGCTAAAAGAAATTAACAATCAGTTGGTTGAAGCAAATGCAACCAAAGAAAAATTTAATAAAGAACTGCAGAAAATAAATAACCGGTTATCAGAGGCAAATAAAATTAAAGAAGAATATATCGGTTACTATTTCAATATGGATAACGAGTTTTTGTCAAGAATTGAAAAATTGATAAAATCAATAGATAAAAAACTGCCTGAACGAAAGTGGGAAGAAATAAAATTTATTGTTAACAGTGTCAACCTGAAAAAAGATAAAGAAGAACTTTTAAAGAATTTTGACAAAATTTTTGTCAGGCTGTTTCCGAATTTTGTCACTCAGTTTAACACTTTGTTTACTGAAGAAGATAAGATAATACTTAAAGAAGACCAACTGTTAAATACAGAGCTGAGGATATTTGCCTTAATGCGACTGGGCATAACAGAAAATGAAAAAATTGCTGAAATACTCGACTATTCGATCAATACTATTTATTCTAAAAAAACCAAGATCAGGAGTAAAACAATTATTCCAAAAGATGAATTTGAGAAGAAAATCATGGAATTGACTACTTTAAGTTTTTAGAGTTTCTTACACTTATGCTTAAAACTTCTAATAAATTCCTGGTTTTTTTATTATGAGAAGACATTTTTTTCCACTCTGATACAATATAGTTATATTTTGTAATACTACTATTAATTATTGGTTAGTATAATACAACAAATGTTGTTTATTTATCTATCTATCTTTTTTTCAATCTTTTTTGCTTTATATTTTATCTTGATTACTTTAATGAGGACTTTTGTCTGCTGATTCCATAAACCAGCTTAAATATACTATTATAGGTAAATGTTTTTTGCTGGTTAAAAGGAAAAGGTGTAAAAAACTTTTATAACGAATCGCTTTGCTGATGAAACCTACGCTTTTACAGGAGATATTCCTCCGCATTCAAAAAAGACTTATTTATAACTAAACCGGGCGTTACAAATTATTTGTATTCCTGATTTATCGTTGTGTTCAGCCTGCTAAAAACGGGTATTTAAAACACCCCACAAGCATATAAATAAAACGGTCAATCCTTTCACTAAAAGTAAAATCAAAAAAAGTAAAATCAAAAAAATGAAATTAAAACAGTTACTCCAAACGTTGCTTTTTCCTGTTTTGTTCTTTTCTGTATTTCACGGGTTGTACGCCCAAGATCCTGCTCAGTATGGAAAACCTTTCGGCGCCGTTCCCGACACGAGGGATATAAATATTTACCAGGTTAATATACGGGCTTATAGTGCAGCAAGCAATTTAGCAGGTGTTACTGGCAGGTTGGATAAAATTAAAGATTTGGGAAATAATGTTGTTTACCTGATGCCTGTTTTCCCGACAGGTACCGATGCAAGAAGCAGCAATTCTCCCTATTGCATCAAAGACTTCACCTCGGTAGGCGCAGAATATGGGTCGCTTGCAGATTTACGTACACTTGTAGCCGGTGCTCACAGCAGAGGAATGGCTGTTATACTTGACTGGATAGTAAACCAGACTTCCTGGGATCATCCCTGGATTAAGCAACATCCTGATTGGTATATAAGAGATGCAAATGGTGTTATTCAACAACTCGGTACATATACTGATGTCGCTGCGCTTGATTTAAATAATGCAGAGATGCGCGCTGCCATGATCAATGCTATGAGATATTGGGTTTTTGCTGCCAACATAGACGGTTTCAGGTGTGACTTTGCCGACAATCCGCCCGTTAGTTTCTGGAAGCAGACGATAGACAACTTAAGAAGCATTAAATCTCATAGGCTGGTTATGCTGGCTGAAGGCAAGCGTCCGGAGAATTTTACGGCTGGATTTGACCTGAATTTTGGTTTTAATTTTTATTATGACGCGTTAAAGGCCATACATGGCGGCGCCTCGGTTGGCAAGATTCAAACTGTAACAGATATAGAATATTCCAAGGCAAACAGTACACAAATGGTTGCGCGATATACAGGCAATCATGATACTAATGGGTCAGAAGGTACGCCGCTTGAAGTATTTGACGGAACTGCGGGCGTTATGGCGAATTTTGTTGTTGCAGCTTATATGAAAGGAGTCCCATTCTTATATGGCAGCCAGGAAGTAGCATTTGACAAAAGAATACCGTTCCCCTGGGATGGAGTAAAAATTGACTGGACTCAAAACCCGGGCGTCACTGCAGAGTTTAAAAAAGTGATAGGGTTCAGAAACAGCAGCACTGCCATCAGGCGTGGCGCTATGCTTAATTATTCCGATTTAAATGTTTGTGCATTTACAAAAATATCCGGAACCGAAAAAGTACTTGTATTCTCTAATCTTAGAAGTACAAAGTCTGATTACATAATGCCGGCAGCTTTGGCCGGCACTTATAAAGATGCTTATACCGGCGCTAAAGTTACCTTGACGTCTGGTTCTGCCCTTTCTTTAAATGGCTTTCAATATCGTACGTTAACCGCCAATAATAATCCCACTGCTGCGCATATAACAGTTTCTCCCCTTAATTCAAGCATAGCAGTTGGTACTACACAACAAATTACCGCAACGCTAAGTCCTGCAGATACCGGCAAAACTATAGCATGGAGCTCAAGTAATCCAGGTATAGCAACCGTTAACAACGCTGGCTTAGTCACCGCCATTGCTTTGGGAACCGTAACCATTACGGCTGCCTTAGACAGTAAAAATAAGGCAACATCGGCAGTTACGGTTATACCGCCCCGCACGTATACGGTTCACTTTTTCAGACCTTCAAACTGGGGAACAGGAATCAATATATACTGGTACAATGCCGACCCTGAAGGATCGCTTCCAAGCCCTCGATGGCCTGGTGTAAGTATGACAAATGAAGGTGATGGCTGGTATAGCTACACTTTTACCAATATTACTTCTGCTACGGTTATCTTCAATGACGGCACAAAACAGTCTGCTGATGTTTACAGAGGCACAACAGGCTGGTATATAAACGGCGCCTGGTACGACACGAAGCCTCAAACTTCAGCCAACACTTTCACCGTTAGCTTTTACAGGCCATCGGATTGGGGAACAGGAATAAATGTGTATTGGTATAATGGCCAACCTGCAACATCGCCGGCAAGCCCATCATGGCCAGGTGCAGCTATGACTGATAATGGTGACGGCTGGTACAGTTATACTTTCAACAATATAGACTCTGCGACAGTTATTTTTAATGACGGTACAAAACAGTCTGCCGATGTCACGAGAGATAAAACAGGCTGGTATGTGAATGGCGCCTGGTACGATACGAAGCCACAAACTTTTACGGTTAATTTCTTCAGACCATCAGACTGGGGAACAGGAATAAATGTATACTGGTATAATGCCCAGCCCGAGGGATCGCTGCCAAGTCCATCGTGGCCGGGAGCAGCTATGGCTAATAATGGTGATGGCTGGTACGGTTATACTTTTGTAGGTATTTCCTCTGCAATTCTCATTTTTAATGATGGCACAAATAAGACAGCGGATGGTGTCAGAGACAGAACAGGCTGGTATTTAAATGGTGTTTGGTACGACACAAAACCAGCAACTTCATCACCCAACTCTTTTACAGTTAACTTCTTCAGACCGACCAATTGGGGAACAGGAATAAATGTGTACTGGTACAACGCACAGCCTGCCGGATCGCTGCCAAGCCCTACATGGCCAGGTGTGGCTATGACTGATAATGGCGACGGCTGGTATAGTTATACTTTTAACGGTATTTCTTCTGCCGTTCTCATTTTTAATGATGGCACAAATCAGACCCCAGATGGAAGCAGAGATAAAACAGGCTGGTATCTGAATGGTGTTTGGTATGACACAAAACCGGCAACTTTAGCAGCAAGGTCTGCAGCAGGAGCGTTTAATGGCGGATCTTCTTTAATGAAGATCTTTCCTAACCCGGCAAAAGGAAACTCATTTAATATTTATATACCCGGATTAAATAGAAATCAGTTAGCCACTCTTTCCATTTTAGATGTAAATGGAAAAACAGCGTTGAAAACCCAGGTACATCAATCAGCACAAGTCGGGTATAATCTTAAACCAGGATTATACTTTGTAAGAATAAATGCAAGCGGAATAAACATTACTAAAAAGCTGGTAGTGCAATAAATGTTTTTAAGGTTAATTATTTATAGCAGTAAAAGCGGCATCAATTGGTGCCGCTTTTTTATTTTATTAATTGAATGAATTAAAAAGAACGCGGGAAAGTTTGCTTCTAAACTATTTATTTACTATATAATGATATTTTAAAATATCTATTACATCTTTTGATTTATAACCTACTAAATATTAATTTTTATTTAATAAATATACTTTTTTCTATTTTTTCTATTTAAAATTTCAATACTTTATTTACTTAATGTCATTTTAATGTTTTAGATTATTTACCTGATAACATTAGTTTTTTAAAATAATTTAAAGGTAAAAGGCTTAAAACGAATATTAACGAAAATTGCTTTCCTTATGAAAACGCTTCCTTTACAACTGTGGGCATTCCCTCCGCCTTTATTCTCTACCCTTTTGATTTTTCATCTTTACCAACTTCTTTTTTCTAACAAACCAAATTGTTAGGAATAATGCTTTATTGCAGCAAAAAGAAAAATTCCGGTAAAAAAGTATATAAAACCCTTTAAAAATTCTGCGTATTAAAAAAAGTAAACTCAAAAAAATGAAAGTGAAACGATTGGTCAGGCTCTTAATTTTTCAACTGTTTTTTTTATCTGTTTTTCAGCATGCTATTGCACAAAACAGAACAATAAGCGGAATAGTTTCTGATGACAAAGGCAACCCAGTACAAGGTGCTTCTGTCTCAGTAAAAGGCTCTTCTGCAGGAACCGCCACTGATAATGCAGGCAGATTTTCCCTTGCTGTTCCGGCTTCTGCTAAAACGCTGGTAATTTCTAATGTTGGCTATAATATTCAGGAGATAACGGTTTCCGGTAAGAATTCTGTTACCATTGCCTTAGTTTCTGCTACGCAAACTTTAAATGATGTTGTGGTAATCGGGTACGGCACCGCCCGCAAAAGAGAAGTAACCGGCGCTATTGCAACTGTCACTGCAAAAGATTTTCAACAGGGTAATATAACTACGCCTGAGCAACTGATAGCAGGTAAGGTAGCAGGTGTTTCTATTACTTCCAACGGCGGCTCGCCTGGTGCCGGAAGCACCATCCGCGTTCGTGGCGGCGCATCCTTAGCTGCCAGCAGCGACCCGCTGATTGTAGTAGACGGTGTGCCATTGTCGCCCGGCAAAAATGCCGATGGAACTTCTGTTCTTTCCGGTGTTTCAAACCCGTTAAGTCTTATCAATCCTAATGATATTGCCTCTTTTACTGTATTAAAAGATGCTGCATCAACCGCTATTTATGGTTCGAGGGCATCAAATGGCGTTATTATAATTACCACAAAAAAAGGCACATCCGGTAAGCCCGTCTTTAATTTTTCAACACAGGTTTCGGTTTCTAAAATTATTAAACAGCCTGATGTGCTGTCTGCAGGTGATTTTAGAAAATATGCAGATACGCTTGGCAGCGGATTGGTAAATGGAGTGCCTTTCAAATCGTTGCTTGGAAGCGCTAATACTGACTGGCAAAAGGAAATTTATAAAACAGCTATCACAACCGATAACAACCTGAGTGTATCCGGCAGCTATAAAAATTTACCTTACCGGCTTTCTGTAGGTTACCTAAACCAGGATGGTATTTTAAAAACCGATAATCTTCAGCGTGTGTCCGCAGGCATTTCTTTAAGCCCTTCTTTACTTAATAACTACCTTAAAATTAATATCAACCTCAAAGGCGCTATTAATAATACGCGCTTTGCTAACAATGCTGCTATTAGTTCTGCTGTTTATTTTGACCCTACCCAACCTGTAAATGCCGCTTCTTCTCCTTACGGAGGATATTATGAATGGTTTACAACTTCAGGAGGAGTAAACACGTTGAATAAACTTGCTCCACGTAATCCGGTAGCACTTTTGGATTTGTACCACAATACAAGTAATGTGCAACGCAGTTATGGTAATATTCAATTCGACTATAAATTTCATTTTTTACCTGACCTGCATGCTAATCTGAACTTAGGTTATGATGTTGCAAAGGGCGATGGCAAAGTAATAGTTCCTGCTTATGCTGCGCAAAACTTTCTTGACAGCGGGCAGAATAACAAATATTCTAACAGGATAAATAACAAAGTGGGTGAATTTTACCTGAATTATAATAAAAATATTGCTGCTATCAGGAGCAATATCAATGCTACGGCAGGTTATGGCTATTATGACAATCTTAATACAAACTACAGTTTTTATAATTTCAGGGCAAATGGTGATACTGTGCCTAACAGTAAACCACAGAATTTTATAGATAAACCTCAAAATACCCTGATTTCTTACTACGGCCGCCTTATATATACTTATAATACAAAGTACATTGTTGCAGCTTCAATACGCACGGATGGCTCGTCCCGCTTTTCGCCGGCCAACCGCTGGAGTACTTTTCCATCTGTAGCATTTACCTGGCGCATTAACCAGGAAAAATTTCTTGTGAATTCCAAAGCGCTTACCGACCTGAAACTGCGCCTCAGCTACGGGGTTACGGGCAACCAGGAAGGCATAGGTAATTACTCTTATTTAGGTCTTTATTCGCTTGGTGATAATAGTTCCAGGGTGCTGTTTGGTAATACTTATTACAATATGGGCACTCCTGCGGCCTATGATGCTAATATTAAATGGGAGCAAACAGAAGCTTATAATGCCGGTATTGATTATGGGTTTCTCGATAACCGGATAAGCGGTAGCATTGATGTTTATTCAAAGAAAACAAAAGACTTGCTGAATACAATACCAATACCCGCAGGTGCCAACTTCAGCAGCAGGATAACGACCAATATAGGTAATGTGGAAAATAAAGGCGTAGAGTTTTTGATTAATGTAACTCCGGTAAGAAACAAACATTTCTCGTGGGATATGAGCTTTAACGCCGCTTACAATAATTTTAAAATTACCAACCTTACAGCTACAAAAGACCCTACTTACGCCGGTTCGCAGGTAAATAATGTACAAATCAACAGTGTTGGGTTCTCCACTTTGACTTTCTATGTATATCACCAGGTATACGATAAAAATAATAAGCCAATCGAAGGTGTGTATGCAGATCTTAATAATGATGGTGTTATTAATTCAAATGATTTATACCATTACAAATCTGCCCTTCCAAAATATGTGCTTGGGTTTACCACACAGTTCGCATTGGATAAGTGGTCGTTAAGTACAGTGCTGCGTGCAAATTTGGACAATTATATGTATAATTCCGTAGCCGTAGGCGCTATTCAGTCCAACGTGTTTAATTCACTCGGCTACCTTGCAAATACACTTTCAGAACTTACAAAGAGCAGTTTTTTGTATAGTCAGCCATTGTCTGATTATTTTGTTCAAAATGCTTCTTTCTTAAGAATGGATAATCTTACAGTAGGATACAATGCGGGATATGTATTGCACAAAAAGGTAGGCCTTCGTATAAACGCTGCTTGCCAGAATGTATTTACAGTAACCAAATACACAGGAATTGATCCCGAAATATACGGAGGCTACGATGCTGCATTGTACCCACGCCCAAGGGTATATTCTTTAGGCGTAAATCTTCAGTTTTAAATAATTAAATGAACAACAATAACGATGAAACGAGCTAATATTTTTAAAGTATGTTTTTCTGTGATAATACTTTCTTTTTTTGCCTCTTGTAATAAAGACCTTGACCGCACTCCGCTCAACAGTACTACAGCCGATAAACAATATAGCACCGCGGCAGGCTATAAACAAGCATTGGCAAAGGTTTACGGCAGCTATTCTCTGGTAAGCAGCAACGGCACAGGTATTTCTGATGTAAATGTGGCTGGCCTCAGCGATCCGGGCACGACTGATTTTACACGTGCTTACTTTAATCTGCAGGAGCTTACTACAGACGAAGATGTGTGTGCATGGAATGATGGAGACTTGCAGAGCCTGCACAATTTGAGCTGGACTTCAAGTAACCCATACAATCTCTTTTTATATGCAAGAAGCCTTTACCAGATAACTGTTTGCAATGAGTTTATCAGGCAATCAGCGGATGCTGAGCTTAGCAGCAGGAATATTTTGGGTAAAGATGCAGAGGATATTCATCACTACCGCGCTGAGGCCAGGTTTTTGAGGGCCTTTCAATATTGGGTTTTGATGGATTTGTATGGCAATCCTCCTTTTATAACAGAAGCCGACCCGATTGGTAAATACATTCCAAAACGAATAGAACGTAAAGACTTATTTACTTACATCGAATCTGAATTAAAAGCAATTGACCCAGATTTGGCAGCGCCGCGGTTGAATGAATATGCACGTGCAGACCAGGGAGCTGCATGGGCGTTATTAGCCCGTTTGTATCTGAATGCAGAAGTGTACACAGGCATAGCCCGTTATACGGATGCTATTACGTATGCCTCAAAAGTAATTGGTGCCAGCTATACCCTGATGCCGCATTACAAAAACCTTTTCATGGCAGATAACAATCTTAATAATACAGAAACTATTCTGCCGATTGCCTATGATGCCCTGAACTCTCAAAACTATGGCGGCACAACCTTTCTTATTTGTTCTGCCCACGGTACAGACGTAACTGACAATAAAAATTCAGGCATCCCCGGGGGCGGATGGCTGGGAAATCGCAGCACAAAAAATCTGCCGCTTGCTTTTGGTGATTACAGCGGTAATGCAGATAAGCGCGCAATGTTTGGGTTAGGAAATTTGGAAATTAACAGCGTGCTCAATTTTAACGATGGTTTGGGTGTAAGAAAATTCAGCAATTTGAATTCTGACAGCACTACTCCTTATTCTAATAATGGCGTGCTGGTAAATACCGATTTTCCGTTGTTCAGACTGGCCGAAATGTATCTTACCTACATAGAAGCAGTAAAGCGTGGCGGCACCGGAGGAGACAATGCTACAGCGCTTGGTTATTTTAATAAGCTGCGCGAAAGAGGGTACGAAAATACCAGCGGCGATGTTAGCAGCTTTACGTTGGATGATGTTTTGAACGAACGCCAGCGTGAATTGTATTGGGAAGGTTTTCGCCGCACGGATTTAATCCGCTTCGGCTATTTTACTTCCGGCAGCTATTTATGGCCCTGGAAAGCCGGCGTCGCCGGAGGCGCGGGAGCCGATGCTCACCTTAATCTTTTTCCTATTCCATCCACCGAAATTCTTTCCAACACTAACCTTGTTCAAAATCCGGGTTATTAATTTTTTTCATTTTAAACATCTTCATATGAACATTTTATATAGTCGCTTTTCATACTTTGCTGCATTCATCATTCTGGTGGCATCATGTAAAAAAGAAGGTGACCAGTTTTATATTAAACAAGGGGGTTTTCCCGCAAACGGGTTTACTGCCTCTGCTACCGATGTAGTATTAACCAAAGCAACCGAAAATGACACTGCAGTAACATTTACCTGGCCTGCTGCTGATTTTGGTGAAAACACTATTGTATCGTACACGCTGCAATTAGATGTTCCTTCGGATACAAGCGGTGCTAATGCGTGGGCTAATGCCAAAACCTTTGCTGCAGGCAATAATGTTTTAAGCTATGGCTTTAGTGCGAAAGACCTGAATAATATTCTGAGTGCAATGGCATTACCTGCCGGAACAGCTAACAAAATTGTGGTAAGAATAAAATCAGATGTACCTCAATACAATGGTTCAAAATCTTCCATAGCTTCTGTTTATTCAAATACAATAGCAATGCAGGTGATGCCTTATAGTCTAAGCCTGTTTATACCCGGCGCCTACCAGGGTTGGGACCCTTCTTCCGCTCCGTTGCTAAATCCTGTAGAAGGAAAAGCGGGACTATATGAAGCGTATGAATATATAACCGGTAGCGGCCAGCAGTATTTTAAATATACAAATTCCCCCGACTGGAATCATACTAATTATGGTGATGGCGGCAATGGCACATTCAGCACCGATGGCAATGCAGGAGGACTCAGCGTACCTGACAGCGGTTATTATGAACTGACAGCTAATCTGAATAATAATACGTGGACGGCTACCAAAACAACCTGGGCCATTATTGGCGACGCGACGCCAGGTGGATGGAGCAGTGATACCCAGATGAGCTATGATGTTACAAACCAGGTGTGGAAAGTAACTGCAGACATGAAGCAGAGCGGAGCATTTAAATTCAGGGCTAACGGGGCATGGGCAATAGATTTTGGTGTTGACGCCAATGGCAATCTTGCCTATGCTGATAATCCTTTTTTCGGCTATAATTCCTCTCTGAATGCTTTGTCAGTGCCGGAAGATGGCAATTATACAATAACGCTCGATTTACATATCTCTGGAAAATATATACACAGCATCGTAAAAAATTAAATGAATAAAACTTTTTTCGGGAAAAAGGTTTTATTCATTTGGAAACTGATTTTTAAATACATAATAGTAATCAGATTAATAATAATGAGATACAATTTTCTGTTGATACTGTTTACCTGGCTGATGTTTTCATGCAGTAAGAAAGACTCGTTTCCGGCAACGTATACTCCACCGGTAACCCCGATAACTGACTCTGCGCCTGCTCAATATCGCACGCCTTTCAGCAATGTTACTGACCGCCGTGATGCAGTTATTTACCAGGTAAATATACGGGCGTTCAGTTTGCAGGGAAACTTTGCGGGTGTGGCAGCAAGATTGGATTCTATTAAAGCTTTGGGTGTTAATGTAATTTATTTAATGCCCATATATCCTGTTGGCGCTTTGAAGTCAGTTAACTCACCTTATTGTGTAAAGGATTATCTGGCTGTAAACAGTGAGTTCGGCACACTCTCAGACCTGCGTACACTGATTGACGGTGCGCACAGCAGAAACATGAGCGTAATGCTGGATTGGGTGGCAAACCATACCTCATGGGACAATGCCTGGATAAGCACGCATAAAGACTGGTACCAGCAGGATGCTTCCGGCAATATTATCTCTCCGCCTAATACCGGTTATACCGATGTTGCGCAGCTAAATTTTAATAATGCTGCCATGCGGCAAATGATGATAAAGGATATGAAATACTGGGTGTACACAGCTAATGCAGACGGCTTCCGTTGCGACTTTGCGGACAACATACCGGCAGATTTCTGGCAGCAGACAATTGATACTTTAAGAAATATTTCCTCGCATAAGTTACTGCTTCTTGCAGAAGGAACACGAAGCGCTAACTATGCTGCCGGTTTCGATTACAATTTTGGATTTGGTTTTTATAGCAATCTCAAAAACATTTACAGCAGTAACGCTTCAGTGTTAACAATAGACGATTTAAATACAACAGAATATACCGGCGCCGCAAACGGACAACAGGCAGTTCGCTATATTACCAACCACGATGTAAACGGCTCAGACGGAACGCCTTTAAGTTTGTTTGGCGGCAAAAGTGGTTCGCTTGCAGCCTTTATTATTGCCGCTTATATGAAAAGCGTACCGATGATTTACAACGGACAGGAAGTAGGTATGACCATTCCCATTACTTTTCCTTTTACTTCTGTAAAAATTGACTGGACTGCCGGTCAGGATGAAACAGCCGAATACAAGAGAATTATTACTTTCCGAAACGGCAGCAATGCAATAAGGCGGGGCAACCTTATATCTTACAGCAATGCAGATATATGTGCTTTTAGTAAAGAGCAGGATAATGAAAAAGTGCTGGTTATAGTTAATCTCAGGAACAAGCCTGTTGATTATACTTTGCCTGCAGCTTTTGTAAACACAACCTGGACGGACGCATTAAATGGTGGGAGTGCAGCGTTAACCCAACAGATTACTTTGCCTGCTTATGGTTATATGGTTTTAAAAAGTTGACAACGACCTGTGATATTCTTAAATAATTTATCATTTTGCTTCTTAATAAAAATGATAATTAAAAAAATCTTCTTATGTAATAACAATTAAACCAACGATTAAAATTGCCATTATGAAAATTCAAAAACAAGTGCTCCGCCGCCTTATTATCGCGTTGCTGAAAAAGCAATGTTATACTATTACAAGCTTTTTATTTTGTATCACTTTGTTCTTTAGCGCAGCAGTCAGCGCACAGGATCCGGCGCAATACGGAACGCCTTTTGGCGGCGTGCCTTACCCCATGGACGTCAATATGTATCAGGCTCACATTCGTCCATACAGTGCTGCCGGTAATCTGGCCGGTGTAACTGCCAGGTTAGATGCCATCAAAGGGCTTGGAATCAATGTTATTTATCTTATGCCTGTTTACCCGCACGGTACAGATTCGAGAAGCTCTGCCTCTCCTTATTCTATCAAAGATTTCAAGTCTGTAGCTTCTGAATACGGAACGCTTACAGATATGCGTACCCTGGTGGATGGCGCACACAGCAAGGGCATGGCAGTGATACTGGACTTTGCTGTAAACGGCACCTCCTGGGATCATCCCTGGATCAGCCAGCATCCTGATTGGTATAACCAAAGCGCAGGCGTTATTCAGCAACTTGCATCCTTTCCCGATGTTGCCGGGCTCAACTTCAGCAATACATCCATGCGGGCAGCATTGGTAGATGCTATGCGCTACTGGATTTTTGCTGCCAATATAGATGGTTACAGATGTGACTTTGCAAATAATCCCCCGCTTGATTTCTGGACAAACACAATCAATAATTTAAGAGGGATTACAACCCATAAATTGCTGATGTTTGCAGAAGGCGACCGTTTGGAAAATTTTCAAACCGGCTTCGATATGAATTTTGGTGATAAATGGTATTATGATGCTATAAAATCTATAGCTAACGGTACTTCAGTTAGCCAGGTTCAGGCAACAACAAATACAGAATATACTTATGCTACAGGAAGCCAGCAAGTAGTAAGATACACGGCCAATCATGATACCGAAACCAGTGAAACGGCAATTGGAGTATTTAAGAGCCACGCCGGTGTAATAGTTAACTTCCTGGTCTCGGGGTACATGAGAGGCGTTCCGTTTTTAACAAGCGGGCAGGAAGTAGACTTTAATCAAACGATCCCCTGGCCTTATACTACGGTAAAAATAAATTTTAGTGCAAACACAGGCGCTGCAGCAGACTTTACCAAAGTACTGAATTTCAGAAATTCCAGTAACGCTGTAAGGCGTGGTACTATGACTAACTATTCTGATGCCAATATTTGTGCATTTACAAAAACATCAGGCACAGAAAAAGTAGTAGTATTGGCTAATCTGAGAAACAGTACTCAGAATTATGTAATCCCTTCAGCTTTAGCAGGCAGTTATAAAGATGCCTACTCCGGCGCTGCAGTTACCTTGTCTTCCGGAGCTACGCAGTCTTTAGCAGCTTTTCAATACATTGTATTAACCAATGCGGGCACCGGTGGTTGTACACCCACTGCCATTACCCCGTATCTTCAGGTGAACGGCGGTGCCTGGCAGCAAATTGCCACTGCCTCTTTAGCCGCAGGCGGCTCGTTAATTTTGGGGCCTCAGCCGCTTTCCGGTGGTTCATGGAGCTGGAGCGGACCTGGCGGATTTAGCGCCGCCACAAGGGAAATTACGCTAAGTAACATTCAAACAAACCAGGCAGGAAATTATGTTGCTACCTATACTAACCCGTCGGGCTGTACCAGTACACAGACTTTCACCATAACTGTCACTGGTGGCGGTACCACTTATTACCAGATTGTAAACAGGTGGCAGGCCGGCACATACTTATATGATGGTGGGAATGGCCAGGTTAAATATGCAACCAATCCCGGCACAAATACGCTTTATCAGTGGGCAAAAGTGGATGCAGGCAGCGGATATGTGTTGTTAAAAAACCGTTCTACCGGAAAACTGATGCATGTAGAAAATCAAAACGGTTCGGTGCAATGCGATGCTGTAAATACTACCTGGTATAGTGCTATGTGGTTCATTGTCGCCACAGGCGATGGATGGAATTATATACAAAACAGGTGGCAGCCTTCTGAGCAGATTCATTTGGAAAATTTACTTGGCTATGCGCAATATAGCGGTTCACAAACAGGCTGGTATAGCGCAATGTGGCAATTTGTAAATCCTGTAACAGCGAGGCCTGTAAACGCTGCCTCTTCCATAGTTGTTACAGGCAATGAAGATGCTGCCGGTTTAAAACTATTTCCCAATCCCGTGCAAGGCAGAAAATTTTATGTAGTTGTGCCCGGGTTATCACAAACGGAAAAAGCTTCTGTTACTGTAAACGATATTGCTGGCAAACAGGTTCTTACAACAAAAATATCAGGAACCGGAGAAATTGAACATCATCTTTCTGCAGGTGTGTATTTTGTAACTATTCGGTCAAAACAAACAAATGTTACGAAAAAGGTAGTTATAAAATAGGTATTAAAAGTTTCAATCTAAAATAAAAACCGTCTTTTTTCGGCGGTTTTTATTTTTAGTTCGCAGTAATACTTACAGTTGTGACTTGGAGCCAATGGGCGATTGGAAAGAAGAAACTTTAATTGTATAGCTCCTTACCCCAGTTTTGGTGTAAAAGAAATAGCAGGAGACGCAAAGCTATAAGGCATGCAATGATCATGGATAATGAAACAGGGTGAAGCGCTGTAAATTATGACAGGTTCATGAACACGTTCTTATAAGTTTCCTTTTTTCAATTCTTCCACCGCAAAATTTGCTGCTCTTGCAGTTAACGCCACAGGAGGCATTTAACAGATTGCTAATCATTACACTTCCGTATAAAGTTCCTGCTGCTTTAATAAAGCTTCGCCGTTCATTTTTTTTATCTCCTGATCCATCTTATATTTTTTTCTTATCAACCGATTATAAAAGAACAGAAAGTACAGGTACTATCTTCCTAACCAAACATTTTTATAGTTTTTTTTCTATTAATTTTGCCTTAGCCGAGAGGAGTCATACGACGATAACACGATGGATGATTACCTTCTGTAGCCCTGGTTTCCAGGACTATTTTTTATGCTGCTTTATCAGCCTCTGCGAGGCTGAGCCGAGAGGAAGTCTCCGCCTCCTTGTTTTCAGCAGTTCTGCATCAAAAACTTTTACCAGCCTTTCCATAACTTTTATAGCATCTTTCATTTGTATTGCACCGTGGTTCAATGCATGCAATTAATTTGTAGTATCCGTTCTTTTTTGCTGAATGTCTTCATGAAGCCGGGTATAGGTTTGCAGTTTCTGATAAAAGGGACTTAATGCAGTCCACTCTTCCAACTTCTGTTCACAACCCATCTGCGCCAGCCCTTTGGCATCAATACTGTCATTTTTAGACTTTAGACCCAAAGATTCCATATACTTCTTAGTTTATAGGTAATACCACGCTTACTGCGTAGCCGGCCTGCTGAAGCCCTATTGCAAAGCGTTCATGATATACGTCTGAGGCTTCTATCACTGCATGTACCTTTTCGCAATCCGGCGGACAATTTTTAATCAGCCATTTCACTAATTCTTCCGTTCCATGCTCAGTGTTCAAAAATACTTTAGATGCAATTACCTTTACATCCAGATCTGCTGTCAGTTTTAATAAGTTACAATCACACTTATCCTTTGCTGCATCAATACCTACATTTACTTTTAGTGTCTTCATTATCTTTGTCTTTTATACTAATGTAAACGAGAATTTCTTTTACAGTTTTTACTTATTTATGCTGCATCAAACCCAAAGGGAATGTGCTTAGGTACTGATTGAAACTTTGAAAGAAAAACAACACCAGATTTCCCTGTACTTGTACATAGCTAATGCTTGTTTTGAGTGCGTGATCAAAGTTCTGATGTCGTTCCTGTCGATTAGAAAAACAAAGATATAAGTGTGGACGCAACGAGGGCTTAATAGTTATTCAAATGCCCTTTACAAAAAAAATATTGATAATTTTAAAAATAACCGAAAAGAGTAAAATAACCTCAAAAAGTTTAAATATAACTTTATTTGAAACAATGCAAGGTGGAAAAAACCTGTGGATAAAAGCACATAAAATGAGTGCTTTTAACCTTTTTTCCTGCTCAAAAAAAGTTATATTTGCCAACCTTTAAAACAGCAGTAATAAAGATCATATTACTGGTAAAAAAAGGAATTTTTATAAGATAAATGGAAGACAATACACTACCGCCGGAGACGAACGATAATGATCGTGTAATATTGGTAAATATTGAAGAGCAGATGAAGACAGCCTACATTGATTATTCAATGTCGGTTATTGTTGGCCGTGCTTTACCTGATGCCCGTGACGGGTTTAAACCGGTTCACCGCCGTGTTTTATACGCGATGAATGAGCTAGGAAATTACAGTAACCGTGCGTACAAAAAATCAGCCCGTATTGTAGGGGAAGTAATGGGTAAATATCACCCGCACGGCGATGCATCTATTTACGATACGCTTGTACGTATGGCCCAGGACTGGACCATGCGTTATATAATGGTCGAGGGACAAGGTAATTTTGGAAACCAGGATGGAGATCCGCCTGCTGCCATGCGTTATACCGAGGTTCGCCTGCAGCGGATTGCAGAAAGCATGCTGGACGATATTGAAAAAGATACAGTTGATTTTCAGTTAAATTTTGATGACAGCCTTCAGGAGCCCACAGTGCTGCCGACACGCATTCCGCAATTATTGGTTAACGGAAGCAGCGGTATTGCTGTAGGTATGGCAACGAACATGCTGCCCCACAACCTCAGCGAAGTTATAGACGGCTGCGTGGCTTATATAAATAATAAAGAGATTACTATTGAAGAATTAATGGTACATGTAAAGGCGCCGGATTTTCCTACGGGCGGCGTGATTTACGGAATGGAAGGTGTAAAACAAGGCATGCTTACAGGCCGCGGAAGGGTAGTGCTGCGCGGAAAATGCCAGGTAGAAACCAAAGCAAGCGGCAGAGAAACGATTATTATAACAGAAGTGCCTTACCAGGTAAACCGTGATATGCTGACCGACAAAATAGGGCAGCTTGTAAATGATAAAACAATTGAAGGCATTGCACATGTAAATAATGAAAGCAATAAACGGGAGGGAACCCGTATTGTAGTAGACCTGAAGCGAGACGGTGTAGCTAATGTAATTATCAACCAGTTATACAAGTTTACTGAGCTGCAGACAAGTTACGGAATCAATAATGTAGCGCTTACCAAGGGACGTCCTAAAACAATGAACCTGAAAGAGCTTATTGTTGAATTTATTGATTTCAGGATGGAAGTAGTGATACGGCGTGCAAATTTTGAACTGAGAAAAGCCCAGGAAAGAGCGCACATATTAGAAGGTTATCTCATCGCGCTCGATCATCTTGATGAAGTGATTTCTTTGATACGTAACTCTTCAAACCCCGAAGTAGCTAAGGAAAATTTAATAAGCGCCGGATGGGGATTAGATGAAATACAGGCAAAAGCAATTCTCGAACTGCGCCTGCAACGTCTTACCGGGATGGAGCGTGAAAAGATCAAGCAGGAATTTGACGATTTAATGAAAGTAATCGCTCACCTGCAGGAATTATTAGGAAGTGAAGCCTTGCGGTATGACCTGATAAAAACTGAATTACAGGAAGTCAAAGATAAGTTTGGCGATGCAAGAAAGACAGAAATATCTTACCTGTCCAATGAAATGAGAATTGAAGATCTTATTGAAGAAGAAGACGTTGTAATAACTATCTCACATTTTGGTTATATTAAAAGAACTTCCTCTGATGAGTATCGCCAGCAGAAAAGAGGCGGCCGCGGTTCTATGGGAGCCCGGACAAGAGATGAAGATTTTGTCGAGCATTTATTTGTGGCTTCTACCCATCACACTTTGATGTTCTTTACAGAAAAAGGAAGATGTTTTTGGCTCAAAGTATATGAAGTTCCCGAAGGAGATAAAAACACGAAAGGCCGTGCAATTCAGAATTTAATGCAGTTGCCTGGCGACGATAAGATAAGAGCAATAATTGATATAAAAAATTTTTTAGATAAACAGTATGTCAATAGTCATTATATCATTCTTTGCACAAAAAAAGGAATTATTAAAAAGACGCAGTTGGAAGATTTTAGCAGGCCACGGGCAAATGGCATAAATGCTATTAATATAAATGAAGGTGATCAATTGCTTGAGGCACGCCTGACAGACGGAGGATGTGACGTAATGCTGGCCGTTAAATCAGGAAGAGCGATCCGTTTTCCTGAAGAAAAAGTTCGTTCTACCGGCCGTGGTGCAACAGGCGTTTTTGGCATTGATCTTAATGATGCTATTGACGAGGTAATTGGTATGGTTTGTGTAAATAAGGACGACGTCAACAAAAATATTTTGGTAGTAAGTGAAAAAGGATTTGGTAAACGCACCAACTTAGATGAATACCGGATAACAAACAGGGGAGGAAAAGGAGTTAAAACAATTAACGTCACAGATAAGACCGGAAGTCTCGTAGGAATATTGGAAGTAACAGGTAAAGAAGACCTCGTAATCACTTGTAAGTCAGGAATTATTATAAGAACAAGTGTAGCAAATATAAGAGAAGCAGGGCGTGCCACGCAAGGTGTGAAATTGATAAGAATTGATGAAGGAGATGAAATTGCAGCGATCTCTAAAATCCAGGAGCAGGAAGAAGCTATAGTATTAACAGAAGCATCCATAGTTGCTGAAAATGAAGCAATAGACAAATTAGAGACAGAAGCAGAAAACCCGCAAAACGGGATAGAAGCTCCTGAAGGTAAACTGCCTGCGGGTACATCCGGGGATAACACAGACAACTCATCTGAAAGTGAAATTTCTAATGATACTTTAGAAGACGATGAATAACATTAAACAATAATTAAAACAGACAACATGAAAAGAATAACGATTGGTTTAATAATTTTATTTGCAGCAGGTACTGCAGTAAAAGCACAGGATTATAAAAAAGTTCGCGATGCATTGGTGCTGGCGCAACTACCCGGAGCTGGCGGACAGGGCAAGCTTGAAGAAGCAAAAACCCAGTTAGACAAAGTGCTGGCAGACCCTAAAGCTGCCGGTAAAGTTGAAACGTATCTTTTACAAACTGAAGTGCTTGGAACGATTGCCGGTAATGAAGGTTTAAAAGCAAAATACCCCACGGCAGATATAGAGGCTTTGCAGGCTTTGAAAAAATATCTTGAGCTTGAACCGACCGAAGCAAAAATAAAGGAAGATCATTATGCAGGAGTTAACAGTGCTTATAGCTCCCTTTTCAGTGCTGGCGTTAAATACTACAACCAGAAAAACTGGGACTCCGCCTCTGCAAAATTTAAAGATGTGGTAGAATTAGGAGATATTCTTACAGCAAGAAAATGGACAACTTCAACATTTGATACTACCTCTTATTTATATGCAGGTGTTACCTCACAAAATGCCAAGAAAAATGAGGATGCAGCCAAATATTACAGTAAGATAGCCGAGCGAAAAATTACAGGTAAGGATTACGAAGGAATTTATGATTTCCTGACTAAATATTATTTAAACAGTAATAACCAACCGGAATTTAAAAAGTATTTAGCGCTTGCAAAACAAGCATATCCTGCTAACACCATGTGGAGTGATCTTGAGTTTTCCAATACGACTGATAACGCTGCAGTAGACGATATGTCGAAGAAGTTTGCTGATGCAGACGCAGCAAAGAGTATTGATGCAAAAGGCTATCTTGATTACGGGGATTACTTTATAAACAATAAAAAAATTAAAGAGCTTGATCCTGCTCAAAAAGCACAATATACACAAAAAGCTTTTTATGCTTTCTCCAAAGCCGCTGATCTTGATACGGCAAATGGGTTATCAAGTTATAATGCCGGCATAGCAGCTTATACTTTATTTGAAGATGTAAGCGACTCGGCACGTAAAATAAAAGGTGTTACTGCCGCTATAAAATCAAAAAGAGCACAGGCGGATAAAGCAGGAGACTCGGCAGCGGATCACAGCATCGAATGGTTAGAAAAATCTTTTAAGACGCTTTCTGCCAAAACAACCCGTACAAGTATAGAAAAAAATGTAGTAGGCAAATCTGCTGACTTGTTATATAATCTATACACATATAAGAGAGAAAGAACCAAAGCTCTTAATCCAAAGAACTATGATAAGTATGATGCTAAAGTGAAATTTTACGATAGCATGCATGGTAAGTTTTAGAAATTCGATTTAATAAGATTTTTAGAAAAAGCTATCCGGAAAACGGGTAGCTTTTTTTATGCCTTGTAGGTTAGCCATGGGTGATTTTAAGTTTGATAAAAGTTATTAATGCTGTGAAGTATCTTTTAAAGGAAAACTTCTTTTTATGTCTTTCTGTGATTGCGACTTGGTCGCTTGCAGTAATAGTATTTCTTTATATTGCTTATCGTTCAATTTTATTTTAATCTCATCGTTTTTCAGATATTGCAAAAATTGATGTTATAGCAGCTACTATTACAAATATTAGCGTAGTAATAGAAGTTATTGTTATAATTGTATTCGTTTTTCTAACGCTTTGATTTGTCTTTATTACTGAATCTAATTGATCTTCCTGAAGTTTATTTATCCTTTGTTCTTTTATATACATGTGCTCATAACCTTCGCCAATGCAGCTTTAAAATACGGGCAAGATTTTTAAAAAAGGTAAATTTGTCCATACAGCTAATATATATCTTTTCTCAACTAAGAAACTCCCTTAGCAATAGGTGTTAATAAAAGCGTAGACTTTATATTATTCTTCCCACATTACTTAACATAATATTAATTATAGGAAAAATAATAAGGAATTGCTTTTTAACATTTGTAAAAGTTTATTTAAAAGCTTTACAAAGTGATTTCGCCTATAAGTCAATATTTCATTGCGTGGAAACTTCTTATAATCGTTCCTCTGGATAAGATTCAGATTATTACAATTGTTTGACTTACATACTCAATTTCTATTCTCCAATCGCCTTCAGTCGGTTTGGCTCCTTCAATGAAAACAGGTCCTGTAAGCATGTGCCCTTTTAAGCCTGAAGGCTCAGGTCTTACATTTTTCATAATGTCTATAATATCCTGTGCATGTTCATCTACCGGCAGGTTATTCTTTTTAAAAAATACCTCAGGCTCCTTTTTATCAATACCTGCTGTATTAATGGTTTGTATTTCAACTATATCTCCGTCTTTTACCCTGGCTATTGGCGGTACGTCTGCTCCATAATATCCCCACACCATATTTTCTGGTTTACTTCTTATGAGATGATCCGGTTTTATAGCTTTATTTTCCAGGTTCTCTCCAGCCTCTGCCTGTTTATCACTATTTAAAGAAGATGCATTTGCGTTAAGGCTGCTTATTGTAAGGGCACCCAACCCGCCTTTAACCGTGTTTTTTAAAAAACTTCTTCTTGCGTTTTCTTTAGAAAAGCCAAGGTTCTTGTATTTCATTTTATAATATTTCTTTTTATTTCAAACTCCTTTTAAAAATATGAATAATCTTTAAACAGGTCTTCTTATTTTTAATTTTACTAATTCTTTAGTTTTAAAAATTACTTTATAATAGTATTTTTTTTATAAAACACAGGAAACTGCCTCTGCTGTTTCCTGCTTTGTAAAAAATGCTTTGCTGGTATGCGTCAAAAAGACAAGTAACAATTAATTCAAAAGTACATAGTACAAAAAATACTATCGAACTTATTCCTTTTATTAAAAAGGTTTCACCTTCTAATTGATGTTATAGATGTTTACCTGATGCACATATATGCATAGTCTAATAAATTGCAACTATCATAAATATTTACATTTAGTACAATTAGTAACTTTGCGAATAAAAAAGCAGGAGTTTGAAGCGTATGGCAGCATTACCAATAAAGAAATATACAATCGAAGAGTATTTGCAAATGGAATTAACAGCGCCTTATAAAAGCGAATACTATAATGGAGAGATTTTCCCAATGGGAGAAATTGAAGGTGATTCGCCTGAAGCTATGGCGGGTGCTTTGCCTGCACATAATGCTATTTCATCAAATATTATATTCATTTTAGAAAGCAAATTACGCGGTAAAGGTTGTAAGCCGTATGGCAGCGATCAAAGAGTTTTTATTCCTGAAACGGGGCTTTATACTTACCCTGATATTTCGGTGTTCTGCAGTTCGCTGCAATACCAGGATAATATGACCTTAAAGAATCCTGTTTTGCTGGTTGAAATTTTATCGAAAGTGACTGAAGGATATAACCGCGGGAGCAAGTTTGAGATGTATCGCTCAATACCTGCCCTTATTGAATATTTAATGGTTGACAGCAGACGTGTACATGTGGAATTATGGCGAAGAGAAAATAGCAAATGGGTGCTTGCGGCAGAAACGAATGATGTAAATGAAGCTATTGAACTAAAAAGTATTGAAAATATTTTTCAACTTGAGGACTTTTATTTTGAGGCTTTGGAAATAATACAACAACAGCAATGATTTATTTCGCTTTCAATAACACCGTATCATTTTGATACATTTCTGATGTAATTACTAATGCATCTTTTGTTATAGAAATTATCTGAACCGGTACAGTTTCTTCTGTCTTATTAGAATTAGTAAATAATAAAGATTTGCCATCAGGACTTATGGTATAATAAAAAAATGACTTCCTGGTACCATTTTGATTCATATAGCATTTTCCATTTTTCCTGAAGTCTAACTCATCAGTTACACTGTTTTTCATCGGGATAAAATTTTCCCTGTTTTTGCCCCTTACATCAACTGTTTTCCATTTGTTGATAATAAATTTTTTAATAGAATCCGTATCAAGAAAGTTTTCTTTTGGCTTAATTGTTTGAACTGCCGTATTTACCGGCGCAGAATCTAACGGGTCATTTACCATAAACAAAATAAAAACAATAAGAAGAAAAATACCGACAGGTATTAAGTTAGTTTTAAAATCAAGCTTGTATTTTTTCCATGCAACGAAACTGCCAAAAGTCAAACCGGTAAATAATCCAAATACCGCCCACATAATAACGGGGTGAATGCTATCAGTTAAGCGTAACAGGTTATCTATAAAGAGAAAAAACCGGTAGCTTATCATACCGAGAAACTTTTGCAAAAGGAATACAACAACCCCCGCTGCTAAAAAAACATACAGCCAGTTTTTTTTAGTATTTCCAAGTGATTTACTGGCAGCATTTTTCTCATTGGTTTTAGATGATGGGTTTATTATAATTTTATATAGAGCATAAGCTAAAAAAGATAATGCCGCTAAAAACAATAAACCCTGGCTGCCCGAGAAAATATAGCCGTTGCCGGTTAATTTACTGAAGAAGTATATTACTATCATTATACCTGTTATCTTAAAAATGGCTCTCATATCTTTTCCACTTTTTTAATAATAAAATATGAACTGATAAGCCCTGCTATCAATAAAACCAACGCAATAAAATAAGCGAAATAATTGTAAGCATCAGGGTCATATTCATTTCTAAACCAGTAATTTGTTCCTGTGATTTTACCTGTTAAAAACCTTATTCCGCCAAAAAAAGCGGCACCCATAACAGCGTATTTTATCAACTGTGTATAATAAGCTCTTTTAGGAAATACTACCCTGATTTCAACCGGAATTGACAATGTTTCATATTCAGTTTGCACCACGATATTCAGTGTATATAATTTATCCTTTACCAGCTTTAATGCTTCAATAACCAGTAACACCTTGCGATTTATCATATTATCCTGACCGAAAAAAATTGCTGTATCAGTGTTGAGACGAATGCCTTCAACATTTGAATCTAAATATAGTTTTGCTTTTACAAACCCCGATTTTTCTAATTGAAGGTGTATAGCATGTTCTATTGTGCGGCTGCCTTCTGCTGATAATAATTGTATTTGTCGCTGGTCGCTTACGATACGCGGATTAGGAACTGCGGGATCAATAGTCTGAATGAGTGTCTGTACCGCAGCTGGTTTTTTATCTTCCTGTGAATGATAAACAGAATTTATAAACTTATCATTTTCTTTATAATAATTGTTTATCCAATCAAGTTTTCCTAAACCTTCAAACCACATATATAATTGCAGACTCGCCATAGCTTCTGCTAACTTGTTCCAGTATGAAGCATTAGTATTTACCTTTTGAATTAATTCTTCCGGTGAATTAAAACTTTCAGTAAACAAGTAAAAAGGATGATTTTTATCAACTTTATATAAGAACTTCAGAAAGCTGTTATAATCATAGTTTCTTGGTAGTTTATCTGCATTTACAGCATCAGTTTCAATTATCCAAATGTGAATATGCTCATTGCTAAAAGACTCAACAGCTTTTAAATAGAGATTATAATCAGTTGCCGTTTTTTTAAATAATTGATATATATCTGTGAAATCCTCGTTTTGTAAAGAAAATGGCAACTTAGAATTTAGCCGATATATAACTTTTAAAAAACGCTTGTCTGCATTTGGCTCGTTTTCTATAATCTTTGAAAACTCTTCTCCCTTAGATGCGCTTTTAGTTAATGCAACTACTATTGGCACTAAATAAGCGGTGTTTCTTAAATAATATTTTGCCTCATCTTTTTTTCGATATGAAATTTCAGCCACCTGATGCAATGAATGCGCTTTCTCTCCAAGCCATTCAACCGTAGTTTGTTCTCTTTGATATTTTATCCATGCCTCATCAGTCATCCAAAGATTTCTGAATGAGTCTGCTTCAGCATTATTTTTTTCACGGGTTTTAAATTCTCTTTTTCTTAAAACAGAACGGATGTAATTCTCCGTCTGCGGGCGTTGAAGTTCATCTTCTGCAGCTTTTACAATGGAATCCGCTTCCTCTTCAGATATGCTTCCTTTTACCAGTATATTTTTATCCACCATCATTTTATCAATCTTATGATAAGGCGCCCAATCAACCGAAGGAACAATTATAGTTCTGACCCGGCGAGCCAGTTCTACCTGGTTTAGACCTAATTCCTCTGCATCTTTAATGATGTAGGGATGTTTTGCAATGTCAATATCACCGCCATTTACTAATAATACATCCTTTATTTGCTGGTCTAAATTATCCAGTGATTTCATTGCAGTTCATTTACCAGGTTAACTGAAACTTATTTTAGCAGGGTTTGTAATTGCCCATTTTCCGGCAGTTAATTTTATCAATCCAGACTCATCAGTTTGTATTCTTGTATTGCCTGCGGGAAAAGAATCATAACGGCATGATTTTGCCAAAAAGTACTGTGCATTAGACAACGCATATTTTTGCCCGGTCGGGTTATTGACTACTTTATAAATACCTGTATTATTAGGATAAATGGTAAGCTCAAAAATGGTTTCGCTATCTGGAGTTTCTAATAGTTCGGTATTGGAAAAACCATCTCCTAGGTCTGCATAATGCGAATATTTTGTAATAGTTGCCGGGACAGTATTTACGGGTTTTGGTGATATTGCTTTTTCCATTGGAATAGCTGGAGTTGACTCTTCGCTTTGCACACTGCTGTGTGGTACCACTTTTTTCTCTTTTTCAACCTGTGCCAGCCGGTCTTCCAGAGTCTTTATGTCTAACTCCCTGTCTTTTGCCTCTTTCTCCAGTTTATTAATTTTATTTTTTAGCCTGGTAATTTCCTGCTTAGCCTCGTGCCAGCTACTTTTGAGATTGGTTTTGTCATCTTGTAAATTATTTTTTTCCTGTTTGTTTTTTTTGTTTTCTAACCAGGTATAAATTGATAAAGCCGCCAGGATTGCTATAATACTATAGAGGAGCCAGGAAGGCACCGTAAAAGAAGAATTACTTTTAACCGGAGAATTATTTGCAGCTATGGCAGTATCAGTATTAGCCGAAGCAAATTCTTCATTTGTTACACTATTACTTGTTTTGACAGCACTTGATATATCATTCAGGGCCTGTTCATACTTGTTATATTCGGGCAAACTTTTTCTTCTTTCTTTATCAGCGCCCGTAATTTTATCAATCGCCTGTTGCTTAAACTTCAATAAACCTGCTTCCCATTTTTTGGCAGCCGTATCAAGAGGCATATTTCCCAACGGTTCTATTATCTTTTTATCAGCGTTTAGTAAGCCGTTTTTTGTTGCAAATTTTTTTAGGTCATCCAACGTTTTACAATCGCTGCATATTTTCTCTGTAACGTTTTTATAGGTAGCCGTGTCTGTGCTTAAAAACTCCACCGTTTTTTTTATTATATCAAACTTTGCCTGCTTAAGTTGTGTTTCTAAAGAATTTTGCGCTTTTGCATTCACCAGGAAAGTAAATGAAATGAAGTATACTATTAGCTTTTGCATAATATGGGCGGTTGTTACTTGTTATTTCCAATAATGCTTTTAGACAGTTGATACAGCGAGTCTTTCAGCGCAAAGAAAAACAGCGACTCCGGCAACTGGTTGTCTTTATCCTGATTGTGATAATGATTTAATACTTTTCGATAGCTGTCATAAATAAGTCCTTCTCCATTATCAATATTATTATTCCATCTCAATGCATCGTAAACCTCTTTAAGATTTTTGATTTTGAAACCGTTTAAAAAATCAATAATGCTTCTGTTGGTAAAAGTTTTGTCTAAAAAATTGTTGAGATTATTTAGTACTGCAATGTTTAGCGGACTGTTTATTTCTGCAATGTCTTTTATTAAAAAACCTTTGTTTTCGCCGGTTATTTTTTCAGCAAAGCTAGTGTCGGTTGCGGGGTTAAAACCTGGATGAATGAATGCAAAATCTCCCTCATATTTTTCCTTTTCCTCGTTATTCGCCAAAGCATACAACACGGATCCGTTAGCGGTAATTTCTTTAGGATTTGAATTGTGGTGAATTTTAAAACTGCTCTGCAGTTTTTGATCCGTGTAGGCTTTAATTAACCGCTTTGTAAACTCTTCCAGTTCTGATTCATCGCCGCCGCAGATCAGTTTTATGTATTGGCTTCCTTTACCCGTGAATGAAAAATACCTCGGCAGCGGATATTTCTTTAATTCTATTATCTGTATAATATGATAAATAATAGCGCTGAAATGTATGTAGAGGATAAGTGCAAGGCCCGGGTTTCCGATGATAATAGAATCACTAAATCTTAGTTTGGAATCATATTTAAACAGCAGGCTTATCACGTCATCTGCAGTTAAATTTCCATTCTCTTTGCCTATTTGATAATATACCAGCTCATACGGTTTGATATTGTTGGCTTTTTGATAGGCGTCATAGTTTCTTAAAAAGCCGTTGTCTTTCAGCTTTCCTTTAAAACCGCCGCCCCATAAATCGTTACCTGCAAACCTGAAAGATGTAGTTAGATATTTATCTTCTCTGCTGGCTCCTGCCGATTCCATAAACATCATTATATCTGTAGTGCCTCCGCCAATATCTATATTTACTGCATTGGCAGTATCCTGTATGCCGCTGCCTGATTTGGTTAAATAAAAATAAGGCGCTACCGACTCCGGAATTGGTTCGAGTAATTGAGCGCCACTGTTTCCAAATACTTCTTTAAAAGCCTCACGTAAAACCGCTTTTAACGTCGTTTTGTTACCCCGATCCATGCTTAACGGTACCGACCATACTATTTTTAATTCCGAAGGTTTGGCACTGTTTAGGATGGCCTTGTTTTTTATCTGCCACAGCAGTTGCTGCAAGAAAAATTTTACTCTGCTTTTATTGCTGTCATTGTTGTTGTTTTCGAGCAGCCATTTTAAGTTAGTTGTATAAATTATGTTTCCGCTGCTTTGTTCTTCGTCAATGTAATAGCCTATGTTGATATGACTGAACAGATCAACCTTCGATTTTTCAATGTTGCTGAAGTCTACTATTTCGCATGAAGCGGTTTTAAAAGGAAATGATATAGCAGTTTTACTTTTTGATGTGATAATGGCGGGCAAAAATTCACGTTGCAGCGTAATATCAATATAAGCAAATCCCCAGTATTTTGTAAATTTTTCTCCGGGATCAGACTCTTTGCCTGGCTCATTCAGCAGCACCATTTGCTGGTCGCTTTCGTTTATTTCAAATGGCCGTGGCAATGCTTCACCTTTTTCCATATAAGCCACATGGGTATTAGATGTGCCAAAGTCAATTGCGAACGTAAACTCCTTTATAAGATTGCCTTTATTGAACACGCGGTTGGTAAAATCAGGAATTATCAAACCTTTGCTTTTGTTGCCCAGATCATCGTGATAGTAAGAAAGCTCTAAGTAATCAAAAAGATCTTTTATCTTATAATATTTTGAGGTAGGCGTTGCAGACCCTTCGGTAAAAACGGAGCGTGTGATTAAATTATTTTGGAGATGTGTTTCGTCAGATGAATAGTCTTTAAAAGAAAAAAAGTTTAGCAGTACCTGTTCTTTATTTTTATCCTTTTCAATCCTATTCGCCAGAAGTATTGTATAATCGTTAAAGTCACTATCTGCTACCTGGTAAAAAGGAAATATACCAACATCAGTGAGGCAAAAAATTACGGTACCTTTCCCTTTGCTGTACGTTTTACTGAACACAATATCAGGTACGCCTTTTCTATTCCTTATAGGCACTTTCAGGCTTACCTTTACCAGTCCTTCTTCTAACTGTATATTCAGATTATTTTTTAAATCACTTATAGTAAAAAAATTAAAGTATTCTTTTTTTATTGGCAACAGGTATTTAAAATCACCATTAAAGCCGGAATAAAATTTAGCGCTGTTAATATTAAACGGCATTTCTACGAGGTAATCTTCTAAAAAATCTTCTGTTGTAATAAATGGGTAGGTAACCGATACCGAGTTTCCCTGGGGCAGTTTTCTTTCATATAAAGGAACCGCCCGGTGATAAAAGTCTTTTATTTTAGTGTTCGAATTCCATGGAGCGTTTTTTTCCATATAATCGCCGCTAATGTTCATGCCATCTACCAGCACAAGCGGCGGGTTAACTGTCTGCTTCTCCCCTTTTTCGTTATACTGGATGCTGTATTTGGTAACACTGGTTCTGATTAGAAAATCGCTTTCTGTTTTAATCTTTTCTTTTTCCTTTCCCTCCTTCTGATGATAAAAATAAAGGCCGTTTATTGTCAGATATTTATGTTCAACATTAGTTAGCACTTTATCATACTCCCTGTCTAAAGCGTTAGCGGAATTTTCGTACTCGTCACTTTTACTTTTATCTGTTACATTGAACTCCGAAAATTCATTCCGCCAATCCGGGAAATAAGCATCAATGGTTTTATTAATGTACTTCCGTAGTCCTTCCGCTTTGCTAAAGGCTCCTTTATTTTGAATAAACAATTTATAAACGTACTCAATAAAAACCCGGTCTCTTTCGTGCAGCGCCTTATAATTCTTATCAAAAAAAACATCTCCATCTGTACTTTGTGGTATATCGTTTACGATGCCATCTTTTATAAATCTTGACCAATTAGGGCTTGTAAAAAAAAGAGTAAGCGGTGAAGTGCCGCCCAATAATTTATTTTCATAATAGATAAGAAAAATGCTGTCAATATCAGTAAACCTTGGACTGATTTTATCGAAGAATATCTGATCCAGTGATTTAGCTAACAAATAGTTTGGATGAGATTCTCCTTTAGCTTTTAGTTTATCTATGTTTTCACGAACCTTCCATTCTTTAAACCAAAGTTTTTTTCCAATGCCTATATCTGCGCTTTTTATATTAAAAAGCAATTGAAGTACATCGAGGCAATCAGAAACCAATTGATGATAAATTGTATTGCCTTTAAGATTGTTTTTCTGATCGGATGAAACGATATGAAAAGCAGTGTCAAATAATTCAAGCCTTGCCAGCGGTGATGGAATAGAAGTTGCAGCTTTTGATGAGCCATTTGAAAACACAATATCCTCCACATCAAAACTGCTTGTGTCTATAACTGTGCTCGAACTCCAGCCTTTAACTTCATTAGGATTGTAACCTGGGTATTTTCTGAAGATATAAGGTACCATAGTAGTAAGATTTTTGTAAAATTCAATTGTCAGTACTCGTAGATAAATTTCTGGTTCTATTACTTTATGATTTGTTTCGATTTTGGGTGGTAAGAAAAATTGTCATGACCTTCAAAAATTGCCACGACCTTCAAAATTGCCACGACCTTCAGGTCGTGGATTCATAAAAATTTATGTATTGGCTTCAGCCAAAATTCTTTCAAAATGATGGGCATTTATAAATTCTTCATATTCTTCATTAAAGGTTTTCTTTTTGTGGTGTGTTTCTTGATCTGAAATATAAGCTCTCACTTTGTCAATTGCAGAATAACTTACTGATAATGCAATGTATTCATCCTGCCATTCAAATTTGCTTTTTATCAACTTCTCTTTATTGACCCAAAATGAAGATTCTCCCTTTATAAGCATAGCTGTTTTTGCAATTGTTTGTTCAGTACCCAGCGAAACAAGCAAATGAATGTGATCGGAAATACAATTTACAGTATCAATAAAAATTTCTTTTTTAATGCTATTCTCTTTGATATGCTGCAGTAATAATGGTTTCAACTCATTGCTTATAATATGTTCCCGATTTTTAGTTGCCCAAATAAAATGTATCAGTGCTTTAATATATGGCATGTTATGTTTTGTTCTTTCGGCTAAAGCCTGTTATTTATTATTCTTATCCACGACCTGAAGGTCGTGGCAATTGGAACCACAAGCCTCGGTTGTTATGCTTTTAATTTTATACTTCCCGCTTTTTATTTATTATCTTTCAAATAATCGCACTACGCCATTGAAGGAAGCGATTCTAACTTTCCATAACATTCTTCTGCGATGCGGTTAAGCAATTTCAGAAAACGCTCATCCTTCTTGTTGTCGGGAATAACCTTTTTTAACTCGTCTTCAATTTTGCCCAGTTTTTCTTTTAAAAAAGAGTCGGTGATACCACCGCTTGTGACTATTCCCAAAGTCTTTTTTACTGCAATTTGTTTTTCACGAACTAAAGAATTAAGGTCTGTTTCGTCAACATTAAATGGTTGAAATTTTCTTTCGTTGTCCATCATTTCTTTGAGCCAGGGTTTATAGTGCTTTGTAAAAAAAACAGTCAAACTTTGATAAAATGGATCTGATGAAATTCTGTTGCCTAAATTTAATTCTTTATAAAAAGCTTCACCTTTCAAATTAGGTATTTTTTCTAAATATATTTTCAGCGCATAAGTAAATAAAGTAAGCGGGTGCATTACTGTTTGTCTTGTGCTGTCGTAAAAATGCCTGATATCAATTACCGGGTCTTCACTTTTGATACCATAATCGAAATATTCGGTTTTGTCTTTTGGTTTTATAGCGCCGTCAGGTTTATTAGCGAATTCGATGACAGCAGTTGCGCCGATGAGCTCAATTATGTGAGCATTGTTTTGTTGCTCGATGCCGCCTTCTTTATTTTCATATTGTTTCAAAGGACGATCCCATAACTGGTAAAAACAATTTATTTTTCCTTTAAGATATTTTGAATAATACGTGAGTGCTGCTTCGGTTTTTGAGTTAAAGCGGTCAGAATTAATTGCGCTCTTTTTATTGTCGGTTACATTAAAATAAGGCATGATCGTTAAAGCGCCAAAGGGGTTAGAACGTATTCGCTCCTCTTCCTGTAAAAGACGCACTAACTGCGGAAAACCCGCTGAACCTGTGCCACCAAAGATGGAGCTTGCAATAAATATTCTGTCGTTCTCACCAATGCTTTTCAGAACAAACTTAAACTCTTTGCTATTGTTGAGATTATTGAATACGACACAACCAATGTTAGGATTACCTTTAAAGCCAAGGTCAAGCCTTAGGTTCAGTTCTGTATGACCGAAATCGGGATGCCCGGGAGGCGTATTATCATACAGCGCTTCCAGAAAATCCATAGTGACATCTCCCACCAATTCTTCTTTTGGATCTATATATTTTATAAACGATGTTTCAAGATTATCAAATTGAAGCTGAAAAGAATCTTCTAATTTTTCATTGGTACCGATCTGCGGCACTATGGAACTTAAAGTATTTAGATTGGCATTAAAAAAACCATCTTTAACCTCTTCCCTGTTGCCATATCCTCTTTCCCTGATTAGTTTGTAAGCTTCTAATGCTTTCAGCGTTCTTGTGGTGTCAGCATTTTTTGCATCAACATCTATTATTATCGGAATTATTTTATTTGTGTCCTTTAGTTGCACGCCGGAGGCCAGTAACATGGTAAGTGATCTTATGATTCTGGCTCCTGTACCACCGATTCCAAAAACAAAAATATTTCTCGTCATTTTTATGTTTTATTGAATTTTAAAAAGGAGTGCGTTTTGCAAAAATGGACCCCTTTTTAAGCAAAAAAGAAAAAATTATAAAATAGAAAGAAGCAATTAACGCATTGACCAATGAAAACTTATACATAAAGGCATTATACTCTTCACCGGTCGCTCCTTTTGATTGTGTAAGCGCAAAAAATATGGCAATAACTACTAAAAGTATGAGCGTGATAATCCAGTGAATAAGTTTATCCCAAATCGGTTTCCACCGGCCTAAAGCCAAATAAAAAATGAGAGCGAGAATGAATGCAAACAGTAATGTAAATAATCCTACAGAGGGATAAACATCATTTGCAAAAACAGGGTCGTCATTTTTGCCCGCCAAAAGTTCATAAATTACCTTGAACATGGATTTTATTTTTTTATAGGAACAGAGATATCTATAAACTCCTGGTTAGAATTTTGATAAGCCGATCTTACACCGTCAACAAGGTATTGAAAGGCAAAAGTTTTACCTGATATGTCTGCAATTTTTCTATCATCCATTATAGACAGTTTTCTGTAAGACGTATCATATTGTAAGGGCAGACTTATTTTTATTTCCGCTTTGGGTTTATATATATTATTGATTTCAATTATAAATACATGAGTTGATTTGTTAAATACATCCTGTTCGTTTTTTTTCAAGTCCGCTCTTTCAATACTCTTCTGAAGAAAAACTCTTGCAATTTTAAAATCAATATTGTCATTACTCTTTTGCAGGTTTTGTAATAAATAAGTTGTGTCTTTTACATAGTCCGGCAATGAAGACAGATCAATGCCTATTGCAAAAGTGGCAGGCTTTGTTTTAGAAACTTCAACATTAGTAAGGCTTTTATCACCTACCTCCCACTGCCCGCTTTTTTTATACTTAAAAAAAACAGAATAATCTGTAATGGGTTTATCAAATATTCCGAAATCAATTGCAATATTATCAGGTTTAAAGCTTTCCAACTTTTTCAATTCACCGTTGAATTTTTTCAATAAATCCCTGTTGCCAATCACCCATAAATAATAAGGCCTGACAACATTGCCATTAACCGGAATTTTGTTGTTTTGATAAGTGTAATAAGTGCCATTAAAATCTGAATTGAAACCATAAACAGAAGCGCACATATCGTTCTTTTTTTGAAGATCATTAAAGGCGCTTGTTATAAAAGGCTTTAAACCGCCTTCGGCTTTTTCCCTGTTTATTTCAGGATTTGACTTAATGTCTTTGTCTGAATAAGATAATATGCAATCTGAGACAAACATAGAAATGTCATTAGAATCAGTTTTATCTGCAATCATTTTAAAAATCCGATGCATTTCAGAACTCTTCGCCTTAGCCGGCTGTTTGGTTGAAATTTCATAAATGAAATCTTTTGTTGTACCGGTAAAAGGAGTAATCGTGTCAGCAATATAATAATTATGCATTGGTGTTTTACCAGAGTCGATTTTCTGTTCTATTGCAACTAAAAGATTAGGAATGGTTTTTACAAAATCTGTTGATCCCTTTAAATATCCTGCCATGCTGCCCGATGTTTCCATAAAGAAATTAATCGTATTAATTTTCTTTTCCCGGCTAACACTTTTTACTGTCTTTTTATCTTCATTGCTGCTGCAGCCCGAAAAAACAAGAAAAAATGAAAACAATAAAAGACCATTTTTCATTTAGTATAATTTTCGTTAAAGTAAAACATTCTTTCTTAAAAGGAGTACTTTTCCTGATTTTTTCTAAACTAACCTAAAATAGCTTCTGTTTTTAATGAAAACTATAAGCATCGTCGTGCTTCTTTTTTTTCTCATTTCATGCCATTTAAATAATGAAGATAACAAAGAAGCAGCTGAAGGATACCTGCCGGTAAAAAAAGTTGTTGACGGAGATACTTTTTGGATAGATGACGGATCATCTAAGGGAGTTAAAATCAGACTAATTGGTGTTGATGCACCAGAATCAAGAAAAACGTATCAGAAAGAAATAGGCTTTTTTGGAAAAGAAGCAAAAATATTTTTAGGAAATATGCTTGCAGAGAAAAACGTAAAACTTGAATTTGATGTTGGTAAATTTGACCGGTATCATAGAACCTTAGCTTACGCATATCTTGAAGACGGAACTTTTATAAATGCAGAATTAGTAAAGCAAGGTTATGCAATGGTAATGACTGTGCCTCCAAATGTGAAATTTGCAGACTTGTTTGTTAAGCTGCAACAAGAAGCCAGAGATAATGAAAGAGGGTTATGGAAAAAGTAGCAGGGATTTTCTGTTTATTTATAAGAAAGAGTTATTGCTAAAAATATGCGGCTTATTGTTTAATCTAAAATTTTAATAAATTTAAACCCGGAAGAAGACTTCCTACAATTACAAATGCCACGACGGGCATCCCAATCCTTTGCGGCCGCTTCTGCCCGTGTTACTTCCGCCGTCATTAAACCACGGCATTCTGAAGCTTATTCTGAATTGCCCGTAGTAATAGTAATCGTTTTTTTTGCTGTTGCCTCGTAAAGTGCCCGCGGCAGGATAAGCTAATGGAGGTTTAAGCTCATCGCCACGAAAAGCATAGTCCACAGCCTGCTGGCCTCTCCGGTTTAAAAGTATATCTCTGTCAACATAGGTACTGCTGACATCATCAAGATAATCTGTAAAAAGCTTTCTGACTCCTATTTCAAATCCTACATACAAATCTTCTGATAGAGCGAATTTTAGGCCGCCTCCAAGGGGAATATTAAATTGTGTCTTTTTATACACTTTTCTATCAGGATATTCAGGCAAGCCCTGGCCTTCTGTACTCAATCCAACCAGGAAAACTTTTCTTCCGGAAGTGTCAGTGGTGTACGGACTAAATTTGAAAACGCCTATACCTGCAAAAATATAAGGAGTCAAACGATGGTCGCCGGTGTTCAAAATATCGTATTCACCCATTAAGTTCAGCTCCTGTATTATTGTTTTAAAGTTTAGATTTCTTACTCTCAAGCTTGGTTTATTGAACTTATCATCTGCACCCAAATGGGCAAAGGAATAATCGCTGCGAAGAGCGAATTTATCAGTGATATTATAAGTGCCGCCGGCGCTTATAACGGCGTTGGATTGATTAAGTGTAAATCTTTTTGGCTGTATCTCTCCGCCGTAGTTTGCAAAACCGGCCATTAAATGCAATCTTACAGGCTGCGCAACTAATGCAGTTGTCACAAAAATCAGGGCGAATAAAACGGTTTTTTTCATCTATAACTTTTTTTACTAAAAAGAATAATAAGCAATAGACTGAGATTCGAAACTTTTAATATTGCTTAAAACGAGTTTGCTTGTCTTTAGGATCAGCAGCAAAAAACATGCAGTTATTAATTGTTTTTGCGGGCATTTACTTATTTACAATAAGATTAAAAGTTGCTTTTATTTATATAAAACTTTTAGTTAAACTTTCTAATCCCCAAAGAATACATTTTCTATTGAAAAAAGAATAAAGTGCTGATTGAATTCACTTTCTTTCGTCTAAAGAATCAAAACCAATGTTCCTCCGATAATAAGCAAAGCGCCGATAACTGATTTTAAAGTTAAAGCTTCGCCCAAAAATACAACTGCCAGAATAATGGAAATGGCGACACTCATTTTATCAACCGGGGCAACCTGTGATACTTTTCCTAACTGCAATGCTTTGAAATAAAATATCCACGAAAGCCCTGTGGCGATACCGGACAAACAAAGAAAGATTATATTTTGTTTAGACAAGGTATGAATGGAACCAACGCCACCTCTGAAAATGGCAATGCTCCAGGCCAGAATTAAAATGACCACCGTACGTATTGCAGTTGCCAAATCTGTATCAACTCCTTTAATGCCTACTTTTGCAAATATGGCTGTAAGCGCTGCAAAGAACGCCGAGAGTAAAGCATATATCCACCACATAGGTTATTTGTTTTAAATGTTTAAATGTCGCTTTTTTCCTTTAAATTTTTGGGATGCGTCTAAATTTGCCATCTTTTCAGGTTTTCATAAAATGGGACAAAGTTCACCGTGCCGTCTCTATAATATTATGGCTTATTCCTGTTAAATATAAAAATCAGTACGCTGAGTAAGGAAATAAACAAGCACATTGGAGAAAAAATTTGTGTGTCATTTATTCCAAACCTGGTCCCTTTTACTGTCTTAAAAAAACCGATAAATCTAAAATCTCCAATTGCTCTGAGTAAAAAAATAATCGCAATAGTCAAAGTGCCATAGCGGAAATACGTCCTCTTAAAATATCTGTCAAACAAACCTTGATTCCCTGTAGTTATCAAAGCCAAAAACAGCAACCCAAAAGCAACTATTAAAGTAGCTGTCGTACCGGGGTTCATTCTGTTCAGCCCTTTTGAATTTGTCGGCAAAACGTCGTCATGCCAAAATTTACCGCCACAAGCCCAATAAAAATGTAATATTGAGAGTAAGATAAAAATAACGGTGTTGATAATAACAGGAATAATCAATATACTCGGTTTGAAAGGATAGTTATTCATTTTTTTCTCTGCCACTTCATTTTTAAAACCTGACTATATTTTACTGCTTCTTCCTTCAAAAAATTTTTAAAACCCAGAGCCGTTATGAACCGTTTGTCTGTTCTTTCCCAGCCGACATAAAACCGATAATGTAACGGCATGTTTTCCGTAATTTTTTGGGTGATTATGTATGTTTCATTCACATCAGTATTGCTGCGGTTTATTGAGTCTGCTTTTACAAAATCTTGTGTGTTTACTAAAATTCCTAACCCAAGGTTATCTTTGTTTTCAGATTGTTTGCCATATGAAAATCCGATTACAGCTTTATCAAAAGTAATGGTATCAAAAGTATTTTCGTAAAACTTAGCAATGCCTGTTACCAGTTCAGCGCCTGCCGGAGCACCTTTTACCGTTACATTGCTTTCATAAAAATATTGTCCGCCCCAGGTACTGATTTCTTCTTTTATCTGAACCGGTTTATCATTTATTTCCCAATCATACATAACGCTGAATTTTGCCAGCAAAGGTCCGTCAGCTATTTGTCTGTAAACTGTTTTTTTAATGTTTTGTCCTCCTAAACGTATTAAAGTATCTCCTTTACCTTGCTGCGGAACCAAGATAGCAAGCGCTCCGGCCCCTAATGATTTTGCTACGTGCAACACATCCATTCCCCAATCTGACAACTCATGGTAACTAACTTCAGGGTTTGCACCAACTGTATCCATCATCATCTTTGCTGTAGTTTTTCCGTAAATATCTTTGTTGTTGCGAACATCAAAATACAACCTGAAAGCAACCTTATCATTTTCCCACGCAGGCCCTTCAGTTAAGTACATGGGCAATTTGTGTTTGGAGAAATCAGCAGCAGGATTTTGCGCAGGCATTGTTTCTGAAATAATATTTGGCCCAAAACTGTCATCGCTGTTTTTCTTTCTCATTCGCACATGCGCCCTTTGTATTCCGGTTGCTTCCGCATTTTTTTCTATAGAAGAGATTGTAAAAGAAGCTTTTTCATTGGGTTTAAAGGAATACAGAAAAATAATTTCGTCCCATTTGCCATCTCCGTCTTCATCTGTGTGTTGCACTGCAAGCTTTTTTCCTTGAGAAAAAACAACAACAAATTTTGGAGACGGGTGAAAATAATTGTCAATTATTTCTCTTTTCAAAATAATCAATTCATCAGATCTTGCAAGTGAAGCCGGATTACTGATTATAATAGTTTTTAATTTCTGGCCAGAAATCGCTGTTATCCCTGAGAAAAAAATAAAAGCACATAATGCTATTCTTATGTTTACCACTTTCACCGTCATAACTGTTTATCTTAAATCAGTGATTGCAACTGCATCCATATCTGTGTAAGTATAGTTTTCACCTGCCATTCCCCAGATAAAACCATAATTGGCTGTACCGCAACCTGAATGAATTGACCACGGCGGAGAAATAACAGCCGAATTATTTTGAAGAACCAAATGCCTTGTTTCCTGAGGCTCGCCCATTAAATGAAATATCGCTTGTCCTGCGGGCACATCAAAGTAAAAATAAGCCTCGGTTCTGCGGGTATGCGTGTGACAAGGCATCGTGTTCCACACACTTCCTTTGTCAAGGACAGTCAGTCCCATAACTAATTGAGCACTTTGAATACCGTCTGAATGAATGTATTTATAAATAGTTCTTCTGTTTGAAGTAAAAGCATCTCCGACGCTTGTTGGCGTGGCTTCTTCTTTGGTTAGTTTTTTTGAAGGATAGGTCTGATGCGCAGGCGCTGAAAGTAAATAAAACATCGCAGGATTTTGAGACTCATCACTTTTAAAGCTTACCTGTTTTACACCTTTACCTAAGTAAACGCAGTCAAGCGTGGACAAGGAGTACAATTCTCCGTCTGCTTCCACTACCCCGCTGCCGCCTATGTTTATTATGCCCAATTCTCTTCTTTTTAAAAAATATTCAGCCTTTAATTCCGGATCAGCTTCCAGTTGCAAAACATTATTTACCGGCTTTGCTCCCCCTATAATCACCCGGTCATAGTGTGAATAGACAAGTTTTATTTCATTCTCTTTCATCAATCCTTCTATTAAAAAATTCTTCCGCAAATCTTCCGTATTCATTTTTTTTGTCTCTTGCGGTGAGGTTTGAAATCTTATTTCCATTATTAGCTTTATTGGTGTAAAAATGCCTGATATTCCATTGCCTGATATTCCATTAATCGTTATTGGATTAAGTATTTAGCTTGCAAGGCGTACTATTTCACTTCTATGTTTTAATACTACCGCGATCCTTTAGGTCGGGGATATATAGTAAACAAACCTGAAGGCTTTAGCCAAATTTGTCACAAGTTGTGTTTGTTGGGCTAAAGCCAAAAACTACAAATTATTGTTCCCCGGGCTAAAGCAACGGGGCAAGAGATCTACAAGCTAAATGCTAATCCTGAATTTTTATTTACCTGAAACTTCTCATTTTAATATTTTTTCATCTATAACCGATTAGTTTTTATAATAATTTATCTTCTTTAGCCAGGTTTTAATAAAACAGTAATTTTCTATAATTATTTATTAAAAAACTTTTGCTAACTCTCTTACGTTATCAGGAATTTTTTAAATGATTACCGCTAATAACTAAGTTATTTAGTGGAAATTTACAATACTGCAACAAAACATAGAGTACCTTTACAAAAAGTAAAAGCTGAAAGATAAAGAATATTAAATGGTTTTTCAGGTTACTATAAAAGTGTTTTGAGCAGCAAAAGTGTAAGATTGTCACCCTTTAGGCAAAATGTATAATTAAGTGAAGTATTACAGTCAGTTAAACACTTTATTTGTCATAATTGCTATCGAATGCATGCTTATTGCACACATATAAAATTGGACAATTTTTAATTGAAACAGGTAAACTAATATTAATACAAAGCGTAATGATAAAAGTATCAGAAAAAGCCAAAGAATATCTCAGCGGGTTAATGAATGCAGAAAATACTGCTTCTCAAAGTTTTGTAAGAGTTGGCGTAAAAGGAGGCGGATGTTCGGGCCTTGAGTACCAGATGAAATTTGATACCGAGCTAAAGCAGGGCGATGAGATGTATGAAGATAAAGGAATTAAAATTGTGGTTGACCTTAAAAGCCTGCTGTATTTGTACGGAACAGAACTGGACTATTCCGGCGGCCTGAATGGTAAAGGATTGGTTTTTAATAACCCAAATGCATCCCGGACATGCGGCTGCGGAGAAAGTTTTGCAGTTTAAAATTAAAACAGAGAAGATAAATAAAAATTGAAGATGGAAACAACTGATCAGTTAATTGAAGATATAACGACCCAGGAATACGAGTTTGGGTTTATTACAGATATTGAAACAGACACGGCTGCTATCGGTCTTAGTGAAGATACGGTTCGTTTTATATCTGAAAAGAAAAATGAGCCTGAATGGATGCTGAACTGGCGTCTGAAAGGCTATAATGCTTTTTTAAAAACTGAAATGCCGGCCTGGCAAAATTTTACGATGCCGCCACTGGATTTTCAGAGCATATCTTATTATGCCGAACCAAAAAATAAGAAAAAATATGACAGCCTCGACCAGGTTGATCCTGAGCTGCTGGCTACTTTTGAAAAGCTCGGCATTCCTTTGAATGAGCAAAAAGTTTTATCGGGCGTAGCGGTAGATTATGTTTTTGACAGTATTTCGGTAGCTACAACTTACAAAGACAAATTGAAAGAATTAGGTGTAATTTTTTGTTCTTTCGGTGAAGCGGTGCAGGAATATCCAGAGCTGGTGAAGAAATATCTCGGTTCTGTAGTTGCGCACTCAGATAACATTTTTGCTTCGCTGAATACTGCAGCTTTTTCTGACGGTTCATTTGTTTACATTCCCAAAGGCGTTCGCTGCCCGATGGAATTGTCAACTTATTTTCGCATAAATGCAGAAAATACGGGTCAGTTCGAGCGCACGCTTATTATTGCTGACGAAGGCAGTTATGTAAGTTACCTCGAAGGCTGCACCGCTCCTATGCGGGATGAAAATCAATTACATGCAGCAGTTGTTGAACTGATAGCTTTAGAAGGTGCAGAGATTAAATATTCAACAGTGCAGAACTGGTACCCGGGTGATAAAGAAGGCCGTGGCGGTATTTACAACTTTGTTACCAAACGTGGTATATGCCGCGGCGCAAATTCAAAAATTTCCTGGACACAGGTAGAAACCGGGTCCGCAATCACCTGGAAGTATCCCGCTGTAATTTTACAGGGAGATAATTCTGTAGGCGAGTTTTATTCTATTGCAGTTACCAAAAACAAACAAGTTGCTGATACAGGCACTAAAATGCATCATATTGGCCGCAATACAAAAAGCCGGATTATTTCAAAAGGTATTTCAGCCGGCCGCAGCAATAACAGCTACCGTGGTTTGGTACAGGTAGGCAGCAGGGCGGATAATGCAAGAAATTTTACGCAGTGCGACTCTTTGTTGCTTGGCAATAAATGCAGCGCCAATACCTTTCCGTACATTGAGACTAAGAATAACACAGCTATGGTAGAGCACGAAGCAACTACCTCAAAAATTGGTGAAGACCAGATCTTTTATCTGAACCAGAGAGGTATTGATTCCGAGAAGGCTGTGGCCTTGATTGTAAACGGTTATGTGAAGGAAGTATTGAATCAACTGCCAATGGAGTTTGCGGTAGAAGCGCAGAAATTATTATCTATTACACTTGAGGGAAGTGTTGGTTAAAAACAATAAATAAGAAAGAATAATGTTGACGATTAAAAATCTGCATGCACGTGTAGAAGATAAACAAATTTTGAAGGGAATAAACTTAACGGTTAATTCCGGCGAAGTGCATGCCATTATGGGGCCAAATGGTTCAGGTAAAAGCTCTTTGGCTTCTGTGCTGGCTGGCCGCGAAAATTATGAAGTAACAGGTGGCGAAGTTGATTTTGACGGAAAAAACCTGTTGGAATTGTCGCCGGAAGATCGTGCAAGGGAAGGCGTATTTCTCGCTTTTCAGTATCCGATAGAAATTCCCGGGGTATCTAATATTAATTTTTTAAGAACGGCAATGAATGAAATTCGTTCTTACAGAAATCTTCCTCAATTGGATGCTAAGCAGTTTTTAAAATTAAGCAGGGAAAAACAAAAGTTAGTGGAATTTGATGCGAAACTGGTCAATCGTTCTTTAAACGAAGGTTTTTCGGGCGGGGAAAAAAAACGCAATGAAATTTTTCAGTTAGCGATGTTAGAGCCAAAACTTTCTATTTTAGATGAAACTGATTCAGGATTGGATATTGATGCTTTGCGCATTGTTTCCAATGGCGTCAATAAACTTCGCTCCGGCGATAATGCATTTATTCTTATTACCCACTATCAGCGGCTGCTCGAATATATCGTTCCGGATTTTGTTCACGTACTATATAACGGCCAGATCGTAAAATCCGGCACAAAAGAATTAGCGCTGGAGCTGGAAGAAAAAGGCTACGACTGGCTTAAAGAATCATTAACGGAACAACCGGTTCAATTATAACAATGAGGAAAGAAATTACGATACCATTATTTTATGATTTAATAAACGGATTTGACCATTCTGTTGAAGTTGCAGAAAGCGAAACCGTTGCGCAGGCAAGAAGAAAAGGAATTGAAAGCTTTAAAGAATTAGGTTTTCCTACGCGGAGAAATGAAGATTGGAAGTACACAAGTGTTACACCTTTTTTGCAGGATCATTATCACATAAACGGTATCGCAAAAGAAGCTGTCATTACGCCCGGTTTATTGGAACGGGCTATTATTCCTTTTATGGATTGTTATCCGATAGTCTTATTAAATGGCCAGCTTCAGCTTAAACCCAATGCTTTACCTTCTTTTCTAAAAGTCCTTTCTGTGAAGGAGGCACAACAGGATATTAACCTGCAAAAATATTTTGGAAAAAATACTGATGTCAATCATTATCATTTCGCTGCCTTAAACACCGCATTGTTCTCCAATGGTCTTTTTATCGAAATAGATGCCGGTGCCGTTTTAGATAAACCGCTTCATGTGGTTCATGCCTTTACCGCATCAGCTAACATGTTCGTTCAACCGCGACACCTCATTGTGGTAAATAAAGGCGCTTCTGCAAGCATGGTGGAATCTGTGGTTTCTGATAATTTATCTTCAAAAATCTTTATTAACAGTTTAACGGAAGTAATGGCGGAAGAAAATTCTTTTTTTAACCATTATGTATTACAAACAGCCCAAAGCGGAACGAGGTTAGTGCAGGAAACAAACGTAAGCCAGAAACGCAATAGCGTTTACAGCAATTATACCTTTTCGATGCCAAAAGCTGATCTGATCAGAAACAACCTGAATATAGCTTTAAATGAGGAGCAGACGGAAACGCATTTGTACGGTTTGTACTTAGGTGAAGACCAGCAGATGATTGATAATCATACCTTCATACATCATAAAAAGCCTCATTGCAACAGCAATGAAATTTATAAAGGCGTCTTGCTCGATCAGGCAACCGGCGTTTTTAATGGAAAGGTTTTTGTAGAGCCCGAAGCACAAAAGACGAACGCGTTTCAAAAAAATAATAATTTACTGTTAAGCAATAAAGCAATTATTAATACAAAACCCCAGCTGGAAATTTTTGCAGATGATGTAAAATGCAGTCATGGTGCTACTGTGGGCCAGTTAAGTAAAGAAGCGATGTTTTACCTTCGCTCTAGAGGTATCGGAGAAGAAGCAGCAAGAGCATTGCTGGTAAAAGCCTTTGCGTTTGATGTTACTGAAAAAATAAAAATACCTGAACTGGAGCAATTCATCAATCGTCTTATTGCGGAGCATATTCCGGGGCAAACCCCAAACCCTGAAGGGGCTTAAATAAAATGAATTAGTATTACTTTTGTTTAAGAACCAGAGTAAGGCAAGGTAAAAAGCCTGGCAGCTTGAGGCTTAAAGCTTGCGCTCTCCTGCCCTGTCATTAAATAAATATCAAACAACTTCTGAAAGATGTTTAACGATAACGATATTATAACAAAGACGGCAAATAAACCTGGTATTGAAAAGTTGAGAAGTGAATTTCCAATTCTTCAGACAACAATATATGGCAAACCACTCGTATACCTTGATAATGCCGCAACCACCCAAAAGCCGAGGATTGTTCTGAAGGCAATGGATGATTACTACAAAGAATACAACAGCAACATACACCGCGGCGTGCATTATTTAAGCCAGAAAGCTACAGATGCTTTTGAGGCGGCAAGGAGAAAAGTACAGACATATATTAATGCAAAGCATGAACACGAAGTTATTATTACAAAAGGCACTACAGAAAGCATTAACCTGGTAGCAAGTTCGTATGGAAAACGTTTTGTAAAAGCAGGCGACAGCATTATCATTTCTGCTATGGAGCATCATTCTAACATTGTTCCGTGGCAAATGATGTGTGAAGAAAGAGGTGCAGTGTTAAAAGTGATCCCTATTAATGAAAAAGGGGAATTGCTGATGGATGAGTTTGAAGAATTACTGGATGAAACGGTAAAATTAGTGGCTGTAACATTTGTATCAAATACGCTCGGAACAGTTAACCCTGTAAAGGAAATTATTGATAAAGCGCATGCACAAAACATCCCGGTGTTTTTAGATGCAGCACAGGCTATTCAGCATATCGGAATTGATGTGCAATTTTTAGATGCAGACTTTTTAGCTTTTTCAGGGCACAAAATGTATGGGCCTACCGCGACTGGTATATTGTATGGAAAAGAAAAATGGCTGAATGAAATGCCCCCATACCAGGGCGGCGGGGAAATGATTAAAACGGTTTCTTTTGAAAAGACAACCTATAATGTTTTGCCATTTAAATTTGAAGCCGGCACACCAAATATCGCCGAAATGATAGGCCTTGGAACTGCCATTGATTATATAAATGCAACCGGGCTTGATTTTATTCGCGAGAGAGAACAGCAACTGATACAATATGCAATGGATGGTTTACAAACCGTTGATGAACTGCGTTTTATTGGAGAAGCCAGGGAACGGGCTGCTTCTATATCTTTTTTAATTGGTAATATTCATCCTTTCGATGTTGGTGAAATTCTTGATAAACAGTCAATAGCGGTTCGCACCGGCCATCATTGTACCCAACCTTTGATGGAGATTTTTAAAATTCCCGGAACTGTCAGGGCATCCTTTGCTTTTTATAATACAGAAGAAGAAGTGGATAAGCTTGTTAAAGGAGTAAAGAAGGCTGTGATGCTATTAGGTTGATAAAGAGCAGACTATGACAATTAATGAAAAACAGGATCAGATAGTAGAAGACTTTGAGTTGTTTGATGACTGGATGGATAAATATGAATACATCATTCAATTAGGTAAAGAATTGCCTCCTGTTGATGAGCAATACAAAACGGATGATAACCTGATAAGAGGATGCCAGTCGCGTGTCTGGCTGCATGCAGATTATAAGAATGGAAACTTGATTTTTTCTGCTGACAGCGATGCGTTAATTACAAAAGGATTGGTAAGCATGGTTGTACAGGTATTGTCAGGGCATACGCCAAAGGAAATTGCAGATGCTGACATTTATTTCGTAGACCGGATTGGTTTAACCAGCCATCTTTCTCCTAACCGTTCCAATGGTTTGTTATCAATGCTTAAACAAATGAAAATGTATTCGGTAGCCTATTTGTCTAAAGCCCTGCAATAAAAAATTATGGAAAAATCATTAAAAGATAAAATTGAAGAAGCTTTACAAACAGTTCACGACCCCGAGATCCCTGTAAATATCTGGGAGCTTGGATTGGTGTATGAGCTTAAAATAGATAATGATGTAGTTTGGATAACCATGACTTTAACCGCTCCTGCCTGCCCGGTTGCAGGAGAAATTATACAGGAAGTACAGCAAAAAACAGAGGCTATCGAAGGCGTAAAGCAAGTGCACGTAACCCTTACATTCGATCCGCCATGGACAAGAGACATGATGAGCGAAGAAGCAAGGCTTGAGTTAGGGTTTATGTAAAAGAATATTTTTTTGCTTTAGTAATTATGATGGCAATAATTATGTTGGCGGGGATTTGCAGACACATATCCTGGAGAAATGTAAAAAAAAGTAAGACGACAAAATAAACAACGGACGAAAATTGACTATGATAAAAGGACTTTACGAAACTCATTTATTTGTTAAAAAATTTAGAGAACTCAATTGCCTTTTACAAAAATATACTTATACTTGAACAATGCTATTTGAAGCAGACCGACGAACTGCATTTTTTTGGATAGGAAAACCGAAAGAAGCAATGTTGGGACTTTGGGAAAAACCAAAAGCTGAAATTAACAAACGACATTTTGCTTTTCGTTGCGACAAAGAATTTATTTTAAAAAGTCGCTTGACTTTTTAAAAGGACACAATTTAAACTCTTACAACTTTCTAAAAGACGGAACTGAAAGACCCATGGTTTTTGGCTTGGGTGCCAGCAATTGCAATTTATTTTAACGACCCTGACGGACATTACCTTGAATTTATTGAAATTTTAGACGGAAACGGAAGACCAGAATTAGGAGTTATTCCTTATGACGAATGGACAAAATTTGAGATAAAACTACAGGTGACGGCTTAGGTATTGTAATGTGGCTGCAATAGCATTTTGTCAGCAGAATTTAGTATAAAAGTCAGTAGTAGCACGCAGTTGTGCATTTAACGTAAAGCTGCGATATTGCAAGTACCCTTGTTGGCGTTCGTTTTTATTGTTCGCTAAACATATTCAACATCGTACTCAACGCACCTTCCGAGTGCATCCGTTCACCATTTTCAAGCGATTCCTGTGCTGCCATTGCTGCTCTTTTACGCATATTTATTTCATAAAAAGAAATGGATTTTTGCAAAGTATTGTATTTATCATCCGTTAAACATTCACTCAATTCCAAAGCGTCAAGCATAGCCATGTTTGCGCCTTCTCCTGCAAAGGGCGGCATTACATGTGCCGCGTCGCCAAGCATTGTTAAGTTGGGCAAGGCTTTCCAGGTTTGATGTAAAGGCATACAATAAATTGGACGGGGAACAAAAGGTGTTGCTGCATTTTCAAATAGTTCGTACCAAATAGGGCTCCATCCAGAATATTCTTTTTTAAACCATGCCAGCAATTGTGTTTTATCAGCATAATCCAAACCATTATCTGCTGCCCAATTTTCATTTGTTTTGAAGCTTGCATAAAAACCTAAGTCGCCGTTGCCTTTTTGACCTCCCAATAAACACTTTGTATTTCCGAAAGCCATTATTTTTCCGCCATTCAGCAATGCATAAATATTAGGCGTTGCTTTCTCTGCATCATAAACATTGATTTCAAGCATTGTAACGCCTGAATAAAAAGCTTTGATGTGTGTGATGTATGGACGGATTTTAGAATTGGCGCTATCAGCAGCTATTACAATATTTGCGTAAGCAGATGAACCGTTTTTAAAATGCAACAACCAACCCTCATTTTGTTTTTCCAGTGAAATAAAATGACTGTTCCACACAACCGTTTTTGGTTGCAAAGACTCCAACAATATCTTTCTTAATGCACCACGGTCTATTTCAGGGCGAGAATATTCATTGCCAGTATCTTCATCAGCTTTGGTTTTGTGGTCGCTGAAAAATATTTCTGCACGTTCATTTACTATAACCTTTTTATCTGCACCGTGACGAATATTCTTTTTAAACTCGTCTAACAAATTGGCTTTTCGTAAAGCTGCCAATCCCGATTCTTCATGCATATCAAGCGGCGAGCCTTGCACACGGGCATCTTTATTAAAATCTCTTTCATACACTTTTACGTTTGCACCTTTCAGTTGTAAAAGCCTTGCTAATGTTAGTCCGCCTGGACCACCGCCAATAATGGCGATTTGCTTATTCTTTAATTTCATACCACAAAATTTTATTTAACGGCACAAAACTATTTTTGTTTTAAGACTGATAATAGTACAAATCGGTCGTTTTTGTTTTTGGATAATTCTTTCGGCACTACGCCTGAAAATTTTTTTATCTCTTTTATGAAATAGGTTTGGTCTGTGAAGTTTAGTTCAGGAAAAAGTTTTCCTTGTGCAAATATGTTCTAATGATACTTTAAAGCGCAAAATATTACAATATGCTTTTAATGAAAGCCCAAATTGCTGATTAAAATAACGATTGATTTGCCTGCTGCTCCAAAATACTTTTTCAGAAAGCTCTTTTACGCTCATTTCGCCGTTTGTTGAATAAATTAACCCGAAAAGTTTGCGTTTTCTTTCATCAATTTCTTCAGGTAAAAGTTCTTTTAATTTTTGTGATGCTTTCTTAGAAAACGCATCAAAATCTTTCAAATCATCAGCATTAAAATTCCAAAAATCATTCGGAAAATCTTTTGCACTATTTAATAAATCAGCAATAGAAGTCTGTAAAATATATTCAACGGCAAGCGGTGTAAAACTAATAACAAAAGTGAGTGTTTGCGGCGGAATGCTTCTTTGTTCAGGTACAGTTTCTAATCCAATAAGTGTAACAACAAAAGGCTTTGATGCAGATTGCGAAAAAAACAGATCAATTCTTCCATCAGGCATTACGACAACTTCTTTTGCTTTGTCTGATTGATTATGAAACATCCCCAAATTTTCTATAAAGTCAGCAAGCGACTTGTCCGGTTTAATGAATTTGTAATAAAAGTCATTGTTCATTATTGTCTGTCCATTAGTAGTAGTGTGTCGCTTTATAATTCTGACTAACAGAAGTCTTTGCGCTACGTCGGCGAAAGGAACTTAATTTATAGTAATTTTAAATTTTCTTTTAAATCTTTAACTATGCGACAGTAATTCTATTCACGCCGCAGCGCAAAGGCTCACCGTTTGCGAACTCAAACTTATTAACTAAACTAAATTGCCTTATCCGGTAAAAAAATTATTCTTCAAAATATTCCCGTTTCACGCGTTGGCTAACGCTGGTCATAATTTCATAGGGAATTGTTTCAGACCATTTCGCCACTTGCTCTATAGGAAGATTTGCTCCGAAAATTTCTACAATATCTCCTTCTGAAACTTCTTCAATACCGGTAACATCTATCATGGTCATATCCATACAAACATTACCGGCAACGGGTGCAAGTTTGCCTTTTATGAATACATGCCCGACTCCATTTCCAAGTCTCCGGTTAAAACCGTCTGCATAACCAATCCTGATAGTTGCTATCAGGCTGTCTTTTGTCATAACTCCTTTGCGGCTATACCCTACCGTTTCTCCCTTTTTTACTTTTCTGATTTGCGCTATTGTAGAATGTAAAGTTGCTACCCTCTGCAGCGATAAATTGCTTTCTGCAATGCTGTCTACTCCATACAAACCAATCCCCAGCCTGACCATATCGCACTGCAACGCGGGATGACGAAAAATAGCTGCAGAATTAGCTATATGCCTGATGAAAGAATAACCTGTTGCATTTTCTATGGCATTGCACGCCTCTATGAACCGCTGGACCTGCACTTCGGTAAAATCGTCGTGAATTACATTTTCACTGCCAGCCAGGTGACTGAAAACACTTTTTACAACCAGTCCCAGATGTTCTTTTAAAAAAGTTGCCAGGTCGTCCAGGTCTCCTTCCTCAAAACCGAGCCTGTGCATGCCGGTATCAATTTTTATATGAACCGGAAACTGCGGAATTCCTTCATTTTTTAAATAAGCGTCAAAAGCTTTTAATATAGTAAAAGAATACATTTCAGGCTCCAGGCTGTATTCAACGACTGCCTGGAAAGTAATGGTCTCAGGATTCATAACCATGATGGGAAGATAAATGCCTGCTTTACGAAGTTCAATTCCTTCATCTGCATAAGCTACTGCCAGGTAATCCAGATTGTGAAACTGCAGCAAACGGGCTACTTCCGCACTGCCGCTGCCATAGCTAAACGCCTTTACCATGGCCATTACTTTTGTTTTCGGCTGCAGGTGACGCTGGTATTCTTTCAGGTTATGGGCCATTGCGGTCAGGTTAACCTCTAATACTGTCTGATGTACTTTTTGCTCAAACAATAAGTCAATCTGTTCAAACTTAAAAGACCGGCCGCCTTTCAGCAAAATAACTTCATCTCTAAACCGGATGTTTGAAAAACTGCGAATAAAATCTTCTACAGAAGGATAAAAAAAAGACTGTGGCAACGCTTCTTTAAAGCTTTCCTGCAAAGCGGAAAGGCGTGGACCGATGCCTATAAACTTATCTGCCTTGTGCTGCACAAGGGCCTGTAAAACTTTTGTATACTGCTCGTCGGTGCTTAACAATTCTCCCAAATCTGACAGGATAACTGTTCTTTGCTGAACACCTGATTGCTGGTGCAAAAAGTCGAGGGCAATTCGCAAGCTGCTCAAATCGTTGCTGTAGCTGTCATTTATAAGTGAACAGTTATTAATAGCTTTTTTTAGCTGCAACCGCATTTCTACCGGCTGCAGTTGTGTCATTCTTTCTTGAATAATTTCATTATCAATGTTCAGTAATAATAAAAGAGACCAGCATGTTACAGCATTGTCAATAGACGCATTATCGGTAAAAGGAATTATAATAGAAATATGTTTGCTTTCATAACTTGCTGATATTAAGGTTTTACTATTCTTTATCTCAATATTTGTGATAATTAAATCAGCATTTTTATTACCCCAGATAAAAACCCTTTTCTTTTTATCATTTTCGATAAATAAGTTAATAATGTCTTTTTTATTATTACAAATAATGGAAGAAGCGTTTTTAAATAACTTCCATTTTTCACTAAGTTTTTCTTGCTGATTGATAAAACCAGCGGCATGAGCAGCGCCGATATTTGTGAGAATACCAATAGTCGGCTGAATGATATTTTCAAGAAAATTCATTTCGCCAGGTTGTGAAATACCTGCTTCAAAAATTGCTAATGTATATGTTTCATTCATCTGCCACACACTCAATGCAACACCAATCTGGGAGTTATAACTTTTGGGGCTTCTTACAATATTATAATCTGCCTGGAGCAACTGGTACAACCATTCTTTTATAATTGTTTTGCCATTGCTGCCCGTAATGCCGACAACAGGAAAATCAAATTGACTGCGGTAATTTGCCGCAAGCTTTTGCAATGCTCTTAACGGGTCTGCCACAGGTAAAAAATTTCCTTCCGGATATGCTGCAGTTTCAAATGTTTTTGTGACAACAAAACTGCGCACGCCTGCTTTGTATAATTCTTCTATAAAATCTTCGCCGTTTCTCCGTTCGCTTTGTAATGCAAAAAACAAGGTTCCTAAAGGAAACAGCAAACGACGGCTGTCAACAAGCAGGTTTTCAATAGTGAGAGAGGACTGTACAATAATTGCATCGTTGCTTATTATTCCGGCTATATCTTTTATAGTGTATTGCAAATGGAAAATGTATAAAATGGATTAAGCAGAAGTTCGGCCGGCATGAGCATTTTCTTTTCTTTTTTTATAGATAGAAAACAGAATGGCGGCAGTAAGACAAACTATTATTACAAGAAGAGACAGATAAATGGAAATATGTATATCAAAAAATTCGAGCAGCATTTTTGCGCCGATAAAAACTAAAACTACCGCAATTCCCTGCTGCAGGTACTTAAACGCATCAACTGCGCCTCTTAGCAAAAAGAATAAACTTCTTAAACCTAATACAGCAAAAATATTTGATGAATAAATGACAAGTATGTCATCGGAGGTAAATGGTACATCAGGCCTTTCTCTTACCAGCGACACAACTGTTGGTATGCTGTCGAGCGCAAAAACAATATCTGTAGCGGCAAGCATAAGCACAACCATGCTTAACGTCGTAAAAAATATTTTTCCGTTTACGCTCATTATAAATTTTCCGTTGGGCTCAATATCTGTCACCCGGAATAATTTACTGACAACCTGGTAAATCCTGCTGTTAGCCGGGTTATATTCTTCCTCTTCTTTCTGAAAAAACAACTTAAAACCTGTATACAGCAGGAAAAAACCAAAAATATACATGATCCAATGAAACTTGTCTATAAGCCCGATGCCTAAAGCGATAAATAAAATTCTAAATACGATAGCCAGCAAAATCCCGATAAGCAGCGCTCTGCCGGCATCAGACTCTTTTACATTGAAAAAAGAAAAAATAAGGATAAAAACAAAAATATTATCAATGCTCAGGCTCCACTCCATCAAGTAAGCTGTAATATATTTTGCAGCTATTATGTTACTTTTTTCAAGCCATAAAAAACCAAAGAAAGCGAGAGACAAAGCGATCCAGAAAGCAGTTTGAAACAAAGCTTTTTTGATAGTTATAGCCGTGTTTCTTTTGCTTAACAATCCAAGATCAATAATGAGCGCTCCAATTAATACTAACCCAAAAGTTAAATATGTTATCTGGTTAACCGACATTCATTATTATTAAGCAACAAAAATACACTGAAAAAACAAGGTTAAAGAATTGAAAAAGAACCTTTTAATGTTATCTTTTTAAAGCACCTGAACTCTTCTTAAAAGTAAAAAATTTAAGAAATTTAGGCAGCAAAAGCAAAAATAGCTTACTGCCAAACCAATTATTTTATAGCTAAAGTATATATTGTTCTCAATCCAGCAGCAAACTATCCTTTTCCTCCACCAAACTTATGTTTACAGCATCGGTACCGGCAATACCCTCTATAGAACCACGAATATGGGTGGCATTTAAAAGCACTTTTTCCAGTTGTTTTTCTCTGGCTTTCCAAAGTTTCTCCATTGTGTCACGCTCTCTTTGAATGCTTTGATGCATGCTCGTAAAACCTTCACGTATAGCATTCCATTGTCCGGCAAATTCATTGCTGGTAAGATAATTATATAACAAATGCATTTTATCGCCTTTTTTTTCCTGGTTTTTTGTAATCTTAAATACTTCAATAACACTCGTTCTTAAGACCGTTGCAAGGCTTCTGACTTCACTAAAGGTACATATATAAACTCCATCTTTTTCGCCAAAACGTTCCATGTTTTTTGGCAATACCTGCGTTACAATAACAGCAATATCAGCCCCTTGAGAAAGCTTGTCAGCTTTCAGTTTATCAATCCAGTCGTTGCCAAAATCTTTTGTGCGTTTGCTTTCATAAATAATCTTTCCGCACTCATTACCGAAAGGATTGCAAATAACCTGCATACAATCAGCGCCACGCACACCTTTGCCGACAGGCACTACTTTGTCAAAAGGAAAACCTGATCTTAAAATATCTTCGAGCAGCAATTCCTGCACTTCGCCCTGCAGTTGCATGCTTCCCTGCTCGGCTTTTCGCTTCATTTCATCTATCAGCTTTTCCTGGTCTTTCATTTTCTTATCAGACTCTGCTAATCTCATCTGAAACTCTGTTTCTTTTAAAGAGGATTTTTGCGCTTCTTCTAAACGTATTTGCTCGGCTAACTGCCCTCTTTGCTGCAGAAGCTTACGTTGTAATTCAAGTTCGAGCTCTGCCTCTTTATCTTTTAATTTTTGTTCTCTTTGAATATAATCAAGCTCTTTTTTCCGCGCTTCTTTCAGCTTTTCCGTATTTTCTTCGCACGATTGTTCGAGCGATTTAAGCTGGTTCTCATAATCTTCAGCTACAGATTTTCGTATTGAGGTTTGCAGTTCCTGCTGCATTTTTTGTTTTTCCTGTAAAAGTCTTTGCTGAATTTCCTGCTCCTGACGTTCCTGTTGCCTGGCAAGTGATTCTTTTTGCTGTTGTATGGCTGCTTTATCTTTCTCCACCTCCGATTTCATTTTTTGCCATTCTGCAGCCATTTTTTGCCTTGCCTGGCTTTCAAAATTTTTCATGACTGCTTCTCCAGGTTCAAACCTGAACTGGCAGGAAGGGCAATTTATAGTGGATTCCATCTCGTGATTTTTTTGCTAAAGTAAGTAATTGCAACGCGAATAGCTAAATAAATAACTAAACTTTTTAGTAAGAACAACAAAATACTTCTACTATTGTAGTATTAATTGAAGAACGAAAAGTATTTAGACAAAAATTATGTCATTCCTTTACAATATTTGGGCCCAGTATCGGGCTAACAACTTGTCTCCGGCTTTAGTGAAGCCTTTGCCTAATGCGGGTGTGGGTGTAAATTCTCCAAAGACTGCACCTTTATCTGTTGCATAAAAATCTATTCTGCAAAAAATGCTGTAAGTTCTGCTTAGTTTTTGCTGCTTCTGTCATTTGAGGAAGGCATTTGGGTGCTTGCTGCGTTTTCCCATCAGGATAATTGACAGTCAGGTTTGGAAGAACATTCCAGTTTTCATCATACCAGGTAGTAAAACCTTTAGAACAACTTAACCTGTTTATTACTTGTATACAGGCTATTTCACCATTAAACATATAAAATTTATAATCATCAGGAATTTTGTATTCTCCATCTTCGGTTCTTACAAATTCTTCAATTAAAAATTCTGTATGCAAATTAATGTTCAGTGCTTTACCTAAAATCTGTGTAACATCTTCTTTTATATACGTTTTTCCATTCATCAAATTAATTGAGTCACTGAAAAGAAAAACACAGTGTAAAGAATGTCCGGTGGTTGGTCTTATGACATAATTTTTTGGAAGCGCATCAAAATTAATGTTGTTAGAATCTCTCCCTTTCCAATATAACTCCGGCACTTTGCAATTGTGCTTTTTTGCAAATTCTCTTGCATTGTATTTATTGCTCAGCTTGCGTTGCCAGTTTTTTACATCCTTCCATTTTTCTCCAGGAGCGGCTGCGTCCATTAATGTGTTTCTGACTGTCTCCGCATTTTTGTCTTTCCAGAATTGGTTATGCCTGTTTAATATACGATTTGAAAATTTTTTGCTGTTTACTTCTGTTAATCTTTTTAAAACTGCTTTTATATAATGTGCAGCAGACTTTAAGCCTGACAGGTAAACAGTATGATTGGACATTTTAATTATATTAATAAGCAGAGCTTTTATTGTTTTAAGCTCTTTAAATCATTATTTATCCTTCATAGAATTTTTGAATTTTTATTTAAGAAATTAAAGAAAAAAACTGAACAGAAATAAAACTTAAAAGCAGTAAGTCTTAAATATCTGCATTACGTATAATAAATGCAGGATTAATTGTTGTTGTATAATGCATGGGGAGAAGGAAAGCAAAAATACTTTTTTAGCAGCTTTTTTTCAATTTTATAATAAATTACATCAAACTTTTCCTTTACAAAGCTTATCCCAATAATTAATAAATAACTTGTCAGCCGCAGAAGTAAAGCAGGAGCCCATAAAAGGAGTTGGTGTAAATTCTCCAAACACAGCGCCTTTATCAGTAGCATAAAAATCTATTCTTACAAATATTTCGTAAGACTTACTTAACTCTTTAGCTTGTTTCAACATTTCCTGCAGGTATTTTGGTGGCTGCTGATAGTCTCCTTTGGGGTAATACGTATTTACATTTTCCATTATTTGCCAATTCTTATCATAACACGTTGTATATCCTTTAGAAGGTCCCAACCTGTTTATTACCTGGATACATGCAATTTCACCCTTGAATGTGTATAATTTATAATCGTCAGGAATTTTGTATTTTCCGTCTTCAGTTCTTACAAATTCTTCAATTAAAAACGCTAACCTTTGGTTTTCACTTAAAGCCTTAGCCAAAACTTTCTTTATATCTTCTTTTGTGTAAGTTTTTCCATCCATCAAATTAGTGGAATGACTCATTAAAAAAACCAACCCCGAACTGTGACCGATTGTTGGTCTTATAACATAATGATCAGGAAGATTATCAAAATCAATCGAGTCATAATCTCTTCCTTTCCAGTATAATGCCGCTACTTTACAGTTATGCTTTGCAGCAAATTCTCTCGAGTTGTACTTATTGCTTAATTTTCGTTGCCAATTCTTTACATCTTTCCATTTTTCGATAGGGTCAGTGGCATCCATTATGGTATTTCTGACTATTTCAGCATTGGGCGCTTTCCAAAATATTTTATGTCTTTTTTTTATCCGGTCTGAGAAGCTTTGCTTATTTATTAATTTCTTTACTAATCTTATAGAGTGCGTTATTGGATAATTTAAAGCCCGTTTAAATCTTTCCTGTTCCATATATGGCAAATAGAATATTAAATTCAATCAAAGAATCTTATCAATTCACGATTTACAATTACACATGTAATGCATAGCGTTATTGAATTTTTTGTAGAAAATGTATCAGATAAGTCGAATACAGTTATCCGAAAGTAATAGAAACGGCAAATATAAAAGTAATATATATAAGGATAAAATTTTATAATAAGTATTGTGAAAAAGGCATTAAAAGCGTTAATAATGGCGAAAATGCCTTGAAATTAAGTATGCATGACTTGCAGATAAATACACAAAAAAGTTTGTGAATGAGATTAAATCATTCCTTTGCAATATTTATCCCAATATTTTAATAATAATTTGTCGCCTTCTGGTGTAAAACCGTTTCCCATAGCAGGAGTAGGCGTAAACTCTCCAAAAACAGCTCCTTTATCAGTGGCATAAAAATCTATCCGGGCAAATATTTTATATACTTTGCTTAATTTTTTTGCATATTCTATCATTTGAGATAAACATTTTGGCGCGGGTTGAACCTTGCCCTGTTTATAATTAGAGGTAATACTAATCATTTGATTCCAGTTTTCGTCATACCAGCTATTTAACCCCGTGGACGCACTAAAGCGGTTTATTACCTGTATGCCTGCTACCTGCCCGTTAAACATATAAAATTTATAATCATCCGGTATTTTATATGTTCCGTCTTCCCTTTTCAAAAACTCTTCAATCAGAAATTCTGTATTTTCTTCTTCCTTCACAGCCTTTGCTATGATTGCCCTGATTTCTTCTTTTGCGTAAGTTATTTCATCCATTAAATTAATGGAATTATCCATCAAAAAAACCAATCCGGATCTATGGCCAATAGTAGGTCTTATTACATAATGATCAGGAAGATTATCAAAATTAACAGAGCTATAATCTCTTCCTTTCCAGTATAACTTTGCCACTTTGCAGTTGTGCTTCGCAGCAAATTCTCTCGAATTGTACTTATTGCTTAGTTTGCGTTGCCAGTTGTTCACATCCTCCCATTTTTCAATAGGATCACTGGCATCCATTTTTGTGTTTCTGATTACTTCAGCATTAGGGGCTTTCCAAAATATTTTATTCCTTTTTTTTATCCTTTCAGAAAATCCTTTATCTTTTATAAGCGGTTGCGGAAGTAAAGTACTAACATATTCCTGCAGATTGTTTCTAATAGATTTAAGCATTTTTCATTAATTTATTCGTTGTAGAACGAATATTTAAAACGAACACTGCATAATTTGGCTGCCTGTAAAAAAGTTTTTTTAATCTTTATTTTCCCTAAAAAAGGAAAGCGACCGGAGATTTGTTATTAAAAGCTAAGGGCTATAAGAAACTATAAAATATGTATAAGAAAAATAAAAAATAAAGTCATAGTACAATCGCCTGATTAGTTTCACAAACTCACTCCGCGCTTCCAGGCGATAAAGTCGTCCTGTCCGTTTTGTACTGACTTTGCCACTATTTCACCGCTGGCAACTTTTATTACATAATCTAAAATTCTTTCACCGGCCTGTTCTATTGTTTCTTCACCTTCTATGATTGTGCCGGTGTTTATATCAATAATATCCTGCATCTTTTGATACAGTTTAGTATTGCTTGAAAGTTTGATAACCGGAGCCACCGGGTTGCCGGTGGGAGTTCCAAGACCTGTGGTAAAGAGAACTGCATTCGCGCCTGCAGCAACTTCTGCAGTTGTTGACTCCACATCGTTGCCTGGCGTGCATAACAAGTTTAGTCCGGGTTTTGTCACTTTTTCAGGATAATCCAATACATCTGTTATAGGTGATGTGCCGCCCTTTTTAGCTGCGCCGGCTGATTTAATAGCGTCAGTGATAAGACCGTCTTTTATATTTCCGGGAGAAGGGTTCATATCAAACCCTGAACCTGCATCTTTTGCCTTTTGACCATAGCTGCGCATAATATCAATAAAACGAACAGCTTTACTTTCATCAACACAACGGTCACTCATCTCCTGCTCTACCCCGCACAATTCAGGAAATTCAGAAAGAATAACAGAACCCCCGCAGGTTACCAGCAAATCACTGGCATAACCAATAGCAGGATTTGCAGAAATACCGGAGAAACCATCTGAACCGCCACACTCAAGACCAATGCAAAGTTTGCTCAGCGGCGCAGGTTTTCTTTCGTTTTGATTAGCTGTCACTAAACCTGCAAAAGTTTTTTTTAGTGCCTGTGAAATTAAATCTGTTTCTGTACCTATTTTTTGCTGTTCTAAAATATATAAAGGCTTATCGAAATCAGGAGAACGTTTGGCAATTTCTTCTTCAAGCATAGACACCTGTGCATTCTGACAACCGAGGCTTAAAACCGTTGCGCCTGCAACATTAGGATGCGTGATATAACCGGCAAGAAGTCCGCACAAGGCTTGTGCATCTTGTCTTGTGCCGCCGCATCCGCCTTCGTGAGAGATAAACTTTATACCATCTATATTTTTAAATAACCGTTCAGTTTTTATAAAATGTTCCCCTTCCTGAAACGGCAGATCCAGTATCTCTTGTATTGAATGGCCTGAAGAATATAATTGTTTTAGCTGCTGTGCAAAAAGATTGTATCTTTTGGGGCGGGCAAAACCAAGTTCGTCCAGTAAACTTTCTTTCAACACTTCTATATTCCTGTTTTCGCAGAAAACCATTGGTATTACCAACCAATGGTTTGCAGTTCCCACACTGCCGTTGGTTCGGTGATAGCCCATAAAAGTTCTACCGGCAAACTTTGATACATCCGGTATTTGCCATTGTGTTTTCCTGGTTCCTAATGCAAATCCTTCGGATGCATGTTTTACATTTACTGTAGTTATTCGTGTTCCGGCAGGAATATGAGATTGCGCTTTGCCTACCAAAACGCCGTACATTGTTATACTTTCCCCCGCTTCAAAATCACGTCCTGCAAACTTATGTTTTGCAGCAATATCTTCTTTTAATATGTATATTTTGCCATCCATTTCAACCTGCTCCAATTTAATTAAATCCCGCAGGGCGACAATTACATTATCGTCAGGATGAACTTTTAAGATGCTTTTTTTCATGGTAATTTTTCTTGACAACCAATTGTTATCTTTCTCTTCTTTCAGCGAGATTCTGCAGATTGAACCTGCCTTTGAAACTGCTGTCAACTTCCTCTGCATTTAAATCATCTCTTTTAATTTTTTAACCACAATATCCACTTCTTCTTTTGTATTGTATTTGCTGAAAGAAAAACGAACGGTCACCCGGTCAGGATTATTATTAATGGCACGCATAACGTGACTGCCGGCATCTGCGCCGCTTGTGCACGCGCTGCCGCCGCTTGCGCAAATGTTATTAATATCCATATTAAAAAGAACCATTTCACTTTTATCAGTTTTAGGGAAATTTGCGCTTAAAACCGTATACAAAGAATTACCCAAAGGACCCCCATTAAATGTAATTCCTTTTATATTTTCTTCTAACTTTTTCATCATGTACAGTTTTATATCTTTTATATAACTGCTGTCATTGGTATAGTTTGCAGAAGCAAGTTCAAGAGCTTTGGCAAAACCTGCAATGCCATATACGTTTTCAGTTCCTGCACGCATATTTCGTTCCTGGCTGCCGCCGTGTATAAATGGCTGGATCTTTACATTCTCATTTATATACAATATCCCCACTCCTTTCGGGCCATGAAATTTGTGACCGGCACCTGTAACGAAATCAACAGGCGTATTTTTTAAATCGAAAGGAAAATGGCCAACTGTCTGTACCGTATCACTGTGGAATATTGCATTATATTTTTTACATAATGCTCCTGTTGCATGCAGGTCAATCATATTACCGGTTTCGTTGTTTGCATGCATCAGGGTTACGAGCGTTTTTTCTTTACTTTCAGCTAATAATTGCTCTAAATGATTTAAATCAATATTTCCGTCAGGCAGAATTTTTACAAAGCTGACTTTAACTTCTCCGGCTTGTTTTAAATACTCCACCGTATGCAAAGTAGCGTGGTGTTCGATTGCGGAAGAAATAATATGCTTACAACCTAAATCTCTCACTGCCGCTGTTATAGCTGTATTGCTGCTTTCGGTGCCGCCGCTGGTAAAGAAAATTTCTGCGGGATGGGTATTGAGTATTTTGGCGACTGACTTACGCGCATTTTCAATGGCAAGACGACTCTCACGGCCATAACTGTAAATGGAAGACGGATTGCCATAATAAGAAGTAAGATAAGGCATCATCGCCTCAAGCACCTGCGGATCGAGGGCGGTAGTGGCGGCATTATCCATATAAATACGATCGGTCATTTTTATTGAAAAGTGTTCTGAATGATTAATAGTTAGACAAAATAAAGATTTTTAATGCAAACTTTCTTTCAACACAGAGATACAGAGGTACGGAGGTGCACAGAGAAAGGGAAGAAATACATTTATTTGAAGAAGAAATAGGCGATTATGATAGCAGTAATAATTCCGATGAAATCGGCTGCTAAACCTGCCCAAACGGCGTGTCTTACTTTTTTGATGCCTACGCTGCCAAAATAGAGTGCGATGATATAAAAAGTGGCATCAGCGCTCCCCTGGAAAATGCTGGATAATTTACCTGCAAAAGAATCCGGGCCGTAAGCAGGATTGGTAAATACATCGAGCATCATCGCTCTTGCGCCGCTGCCGCTGAAAGGCTTCATAATAGCAACGGGCAACGAAGGAACAAAATCTGTATTGATTCCTGTAAAATGTAAAGCATAAGCAATACTATTGGTAATATATCCTAAAGCGCCGCTGTCTCTGAATAAGCGTATGGCAACCAGCATACCTACGAGGTAAGGAATAATTTTTAATACTACGCCAAATCCTTCTTTAGCGCCCTCGATAAACGTATCAAAAACAGAAACTTTTTTTATAGCGCCTGTAATTATAACAGCTACGATAATGGTTAATAATATAGCATTTCCAACTACGTTGCTAAAGATGTTTCTTTGTTCATCTGTCATTTTTGATAACATGTATAATGTGCCTGAAACCAGCAACAGCATAAAACCAATGGAAGCTATAAGAACCTTGTCCCACTTTACTTTTTGCATAAAACTGACCACGATGATGGAAGCAAGCGTAGTGCAAACGGTGGCAAGCACGCAAGGTATAAAAATGCTGGTAGCTTCTTTTGACTTAGCAGCAATGCGGTAAGTTATGATAGACAAAGGGATGATGGTTAATCCGCTTGTATGAAGCACTAAAAACATGATTTGGGAGTTGCTCGCCTTTTCTTTGTCAGTGTTTAAAGCTTGCAGGCTTTGCATGGCTTTTAATCCAAACGGCGTGGCTGCATTATCAAGTCCTAAAAGATTTGCGCTGAAGTTCATCACCATCTCTCCCATCGCCGGATGCCCGGCAGGCACTTCGGGAAACAATCTATTCATAAAAGGATTTAGCTTACGGGCAATCCAGCCTATAGCTCCTGCCTTTTCTGCAATATTCATAATGCCAAGAAAAAAAACCATGGTGCCTACAAGCGGAAAGGCGACATCGAGCACGGAAGATTTTGCAGAGTCGAAAATACCATCTGCCAGTGTTTTAAAAATAAGCGTGTCGCCAAAAAATACGCTTTTAATGATTGCAATGATAAAAGCGATAACGATAAAAGCTATCCAGACAATGTTTAAAGCCATGCAGGTAAATATTGCGTGAATATCAGGAAAAAATGGTAATTCAATTATAAGTATTTGAAATCATTTGCCATTACCTAATTTTGCCGCCTGTTTTGGACGATAGTCTATAATGGATAGTTAATAGGCTGTGGTTCAATGTCATTTAGGTAAGCATTCAAATTGTTGAAACGATTTCTGTTTTGCAAGCTTTTTTCATAGCCCACGGTTTAAACGGTGGGCTATGAAAAGGTATTTTTATGATTAACGGCTTCAGCCGTTTCTTAATTAAATGACATTGGTCTATGTCAATGCTTACTGGTCTGTCGTTCAAATTAAAAATTTAAAAATCAGAAATACTTATGGGTTTACAAGCGGGCATCGTGGGATTGCCAAATGTCGGAAAATCAACTTTATTTAATGCACTGAGCAATGCCAAGGCGGTTGCTGCAAACTTTCCTTTTTGCACAATTGAACCGAATATCGGGGTTATTACGGTTCCTGACGAAAGGTTGATTGTGTTGGAAAAATTAGTAAATCCGCAACGGGTTGTACCTGCTACTGTAGAGATCGTTGACATTGCAGGTCTGGTAAAAGGTGCAAGCAAAGGTGAAGGTCTGGGCAACCAGTTTTTAGGAAACATAAGAAGCACAGATGCAATTATACATGTATTGCGCTGTTTTGAAGACGATAACATTATTCACGTAGACGGCAGCGTGAACCCGGTGAGAGATAAAGAAATTATTGATACCGAACTACAGCTAAAAGACCTTGACAGCATAGAAAAGAAAATTTCGAAGAATGAAAAAATGGCAAAACAAGGTGATAAAGAATTGCTTCGCGGCCTCGAGCTGCTGAAAGAACTCAAAACTTTTTTAGAACAGGGAAAAAATGCCCGTGGTTTTGAAGTAAGTGCAGAAGATAAAGAAAAGCATTTTACCGACTTGTTTTTGCTGACCATGAAACCTGTTATTTATGTATGCAACGTAGATGAAAAAAGTGTGGTAAGTGGAAATAAATTTTCAGAAGCCGTGCAGGAAACTGTAAAAAACGAAAAAGCAGAAACGCTTTTGATAAGCGCATCTATAGAAAGTGAAATTGCAGCAATGGACAATTTTGACGACCGCCAGTTATTTTTAGAAGATATGGGTTTGCATGAAAGCGGCGTTGCCCGGCTCATTACTTCTACTTACCGGTTATTAAATCTTGCCACTTATTTTACCGCCGGCGTGCAGGAAGTAAGAGCCTGGACAATCACAAAAGGAATGCTGGCGCCGCAAGCCGCAGGCGTTATTCATACCGATTTTGAAAAGGGTTTTATAAGAGCAGAAGTAATAAAATACAACGATTTTGTAAAATTCAAGTCAGAAGCAGCTTGCCGGGATAATGGAAAACTTGCTGTGCAAGGGAAGGATTATTTAGTCGAAGACGGGGATATTATGCATTTTAGGTTTAATGTGTAAATTAAGATCAGTGTCAATGATAATTCTATCTTTTTTCTTTGGCATATTGTTTTGCTTTTACTAATTCAACTTCCCTATAAACGTCATCTAAAGAGGGTGAATTTTTCTCTGCTTTTTACGCTTTCTCATAACAACTTTCAAAAAATCGTTGTTACCGAAGTTTTTTATAGAGATTAAGTTCAAATCAGCAAGTGTTTTGCAAAAACTTTCTTGCTTTTGAATTTAATATGTCAACCTGCACTGTATTCATAGTTCAAGTATAAAGAGTTTAAAAGTTGCACGATGTGTCTTAGCAGTGATCGTTAGACATTCTTATTCATCTCGGATTGTATTATTTACCTGGACTTGGAGTATTCCTATAGCAAATAAAAT